>Ga0307318_10000114_pt1 | contig 24609 bp, 31 predicted proteins | sample ER_DNA_367_FD_194500 | JGI IMG/M metagenome (GOLD analysis project Ga0307318, IMG submission 194500) | Bulk soil microbial communities from the East River watershed near Crested Butte, Colorado, United States - ER_DNA_367 | ecosystem: Environmental > Terrestrial > Soil > Floodplain | place...
AACACCTCCCCGCTCACCGGCTCGATCACGGTGTTGACCTCGGCGCACCACACGACGACCGCCTCATTCGCGGTGGTCAGGTCGTCGAAGGGCTGCTGCGGGACCATCAGATCCTGCTTGGCATAGCCGACCAGATGCTCCACCATGCCCTTTGACTCCGGGTCCGCGGCCTCACAGAAATCGGGCCGAAACCCGTAGTGGGTGGCGAACCGGACATAGTCCGGGGTCGGCACCACCACGTTCGCGACCACCCCAGATTTCAGGCAGCCCATCCTGTCCGCGAGCACCATCTTCGGCACCCCACCCAGCTGCTCGAAGCACTCCGCCAGCAGGCCGAACGTCGTCGTGGCTTTCTCGTTGTCGGCGAACCGGACGAACCGGAACCGGGACCAGGCCAGCGCGGCGCAGAACACGTGCACCCCGGCCTGCATACCCCAGTCGATGATCAACGTCTCACCTGGTGCCCACACCCCCGGCCGGCGGCCGCGGTGCTGGCCACGACGCCACTCCGCCTTCGTCTGGGCCACCAGCCGGCGGAAGTTCCGCGCCGACCCGGCATAGCCGGCCGACCGCGCCTGCGGCAACAACCGCTTCGCCGAAATCCGGCCCAACGTCTTCTCCACCCCGCAGCACCACCAAGTCCCTCACCTGGTCAAAGTTCCGACCCCTGGCCTGCCCGGCCAGGCGCTGACCGGTCTCGTGCGCCTCAATGATCCGGCGCACTGTCTTATGCGTCATGCCGCAGATCTCCGCGGCACCTCGATAGCTGCCCACATCCCGACAGGCGGCGATCACATCCATCCGATCCCTCGCGTTCTTCACAATGGAGACCCCTTCCACGGTTCCAGTGACTGGCTGACACCGTCACCGTCGACCGCGGAAGGGCCTCAACGACTACGACACGACGAACGAGGAGTGGGGACTTTCACTGGCCACCAGCGGGGGCCGCCACCTGGCCACCAGTGGGGACTTTCTCATGGCCATGGACACGCGCCTGGTGTCACCAGCCGTTCCAGATGACGACGGCCTATCGGGACGCGTTGCCGCGGGAACGTGCGTCACACGCGGAACGCGCTTAGCGGGATCCTGACTCCGCATGTTTCCGGCCCCGGGCTCGGGCGGCTTGGCGTGCGACAACCGGTCCAAGTGGTGCTGGCGGCCGGACCTCACGGAGGTGCGCGTAGATAAGCCTCTGGTAGGAACCTCGCGTCGGTGGGACTATCGCCGAAAACGAGTAGACGTCACGTGAGGTTGTTTACTTGTCGCCGGCTGATCCTGCCCACTCAGATCTCGCGATGACCGTTCCGTGAAGCGGCGGCTCACCGCCTCGCTCGCCCTCATGTGCAAAAGCGGCCTAGCGTGTTCTCTCCGACTTCTCGGCCTGTCAATGCCGACGTCGATGGCGACAGCTGCGTACAAGGATTGGGTGACTCCATGTCGTCGATACCCGCCCCACGCCTTAGAGATTATTGCGTTGCCGGTACGAGTCCTGCACTCTTCATTGCGGTCCAAGCCACCTCAGCAGCTTTGGCATGCCCTGCGATGGAAAAGTGATTGGGATCGCTTGCGATGTACTGCGGCCGGTCGACCACATCGCCAAAGGCGCCGTCATCGTAGGTGCAGCGGGCGAAGTGGGAGCAGCCTTCTTTCAGTCGCGCCTCGTAGCCGTGGATGATGTCGTTGAGACGTTTGATTTCGTCGGGTACGAGATGACCGTCTGGAGCGATGATCGCGCAGGGGCCAGTCCCACCGACATTGAGCCGCTGTGCGGGCGTGAGAGCCTTCGCGTAGGTTTCGGGGCTACCGAACTGAGAAACTACGAACAGGCGGGATGTCGGCAAGCCTTGATCCAATTTGGTCAGCGCCGATTGGAATGTCTCTCTTCGAAGCTGTCGAAGTCATTCTTGGTAGCTGGACAAACTATGTCGTTATCCATGATCTGAATCACCACCAGCGGTCGCGATAGCTGTTGATCGACCGCCTGCTGTGCCTGATTCACGAGGTCGTCGACCGTCGCGCCACCCTTCGAAAGGGCGATCTCATGGTCCTTGATCTGTGGATCGACAGCCAAGATCCGTCGATACAGGCTGTTCACGTCAGGATTCGTCCCGGTAGCCCAGGAGTTCTCGCGCACTTCTTCGCCGGGCCGTGACGGATCAGAGCTTTCTCCAGTAGACCCAGAATGGCCAAGGACCACGAGCGCATCCGGATAGCCAGCATATGGTTTGACCGGCGGCAGCCTCGATGCGGCCGGAGTTGAAGTACTGCCTTCGGCCCCGTTCCCAGGAGCCGGGCCTCCCGCCGAACTGCATGCCGCCAACAGAACGAGCGCAATGACCTGTGTGGCGACCAATGCGGGATATTTCGACTTACGCCACCGAACAAGCATCCTTGCTCCTCCGGTCGATCGACGAACCAGCTGACACGCCGCGGTGGCACATCGAAAGCGTCGATTGCGGTCCGAGCTTACTGCCGACGGACCCGACGAACACTGGACATTTCTGTAGCTCGTTTGTGCACTGCGATCTCCGAGCTTGATCATCCGTCCCCGGTAACCGACCGTCTACCGGGCACCTGGGCGACGGGCCAGTAGCGGCACGGGCAGTCGATGTAGAGCGCAGTATCGACCAGCATGCCGTGGGCCGGTTCGAGCAGCAGGATCTGCGGGTCGTTCAGGTCAGGATCCCCACCGGGTCAGATCGTGGCTGAGTTCGAGCCGGAATGCTCGTCGGTGTGTTGAAAGCGGCTCTCCCAGGCTGGAGGTGAGATCTTGCCGTAGCGCTCGTGCGCCGCCTTCTGCGTCACGGCAAGCTGTGAGGCGATCCATATCCAGCTGTTCCCTGGTCCAACGGTGCGATCATCTGCAGGCCTGTTGCGTCTCGCAATACGTCTCGCAATACCGATGATTTCCGCAATCTGATGGGAGGCGACACGGCTCGAGGCTGCGGACTCGGCCAAGATGCTGCGCGTCCCTCGACGCCGATGCGTTCGAGTTCGTCAGCCAATCGGTCATCACTCACGAAGTAGCTCAGAGGTAGGCCGACGACTTTTCCACTGTCGCGGTCGCGAACCCGCCCCAGGAACGCCGAGTCGGCGTGTCGTCGCCGAGGGTACGCTGATCGGCAAGTGAAAGCCCACAGGATCGGAGCAGTTCGGCCAGTCGTTCGCGGGAGGGCGGAGTGCTGTCGACGCCAAACTTCAGCGTTTCTCCCGTCGACTTTGTGGCGGCCCTCCCGTAACGCCAGTAGAGGGCCCGTGACTCAAGGGCTTCGGTGGTGAAGTAGTCAAAAGCGACCACGCTCCCCTGCGCCGTCGAAGCGATTTTCCGCAGGGAGTCTTCGACGGCCTCGCCGGTGAGGTACATGGTCACGCCTTCCCATAGGAACAGTGTTCGCTGGCCAGGGGCAAATCCCGCCGTGGACAGGCAGGCCAACCAGTCGTCCTTCTCGAAGTCCGCCGCAACGAATGTCACCGCGCTGGAATCTATGCCAACCCTCTGCAGCGTCTCGCGCTTGACCATCTGCGTTTGTGGAGAATCAACCTCGAACACCCGCACCCGGGTATCGTTCGGCAGCCGGTAGGGGCGGGTGTCGAAACCAGCACCGAGGATGACAAACTGCGCGACGTCGGGTAGATACCGGTCGACCGCGGCGTCGAAAAACCAGATGCGCGCCGAGGCCTCGTACTGAGGGGGCACGTCGCCCTCGAAGGGGTATTGGAAAGCGCGCGGCACGTACCCGGTGACCCGGTGCGCCAGCAGCACCGGACCAGTCGTCAGGCGCAACCCCAGGCGCGGGACACCGGGCAGGGCCCGCATCAGCCGATCCGCTGCCTCGTCCTGTCGTGTCCCGAAGTTGTGCTCGGAGAACCGGGCAGACAGCGGGCCCTGCGCCGTCGCGGACACACCCGAGCGTCCTGCGGCAAACAACTTGCCCACCCACACGAGGTAGCCGACCAGGATCACCGGAGACATCAGCGTGCAGAGAAGGTAGAACCCGACACGTGAGACACGCATATGCCCCCTCAAGCCATCTTCGCGGCCACATGCAACGTTACGCCGCTGGCCCACGGCGCCTGACCGGAGAAACACGGTTCTAGGGCCGGGCCAAAGTGGGTTCGTCAACTGCGGACCCGATCTCCTCGGCCAAACCCGTCAGCACCGACGGGATGGATGGCGTGGGCGCGGCGACCGCTTCCGCTAGCCGATCGCGTCGTGGGCCAGTCTCGGCCCACCGGCGTCACGTGCCTGGTCCCATGCCTGCTCGCTTACCCGGTCGCGTGGCCGTCGGAGTGGGGATGTTCAGAGACGGCGAAAATGTCATCCGTGCAATTCAACCCTGATAAGGGGCATTAGTGCGTGGAGCTTAGGGTGTCCTGGTTCAGGAGATCGTTTTGAACGATGACTCGACGTCTCAAGAGCTCTGATGCTCGAACGACGCTACGGTTGAAGATGCGACCCGTTCCCTAGTAGGAGCGCCCTACCATGATCCTCCCGGAGGTTAGGGACCCTCGCTTCATCACGCTTCGTCGCGGTGGGACCCTCACTGATTCGGATCATCATCTCCTCGCCCTTTGGGCGGCGTCGTGCGCGGAGCACGTCCTTCACCTGTTCGAGTCGGTTCAGCCTGAGGACCCACGACCACGTGAAGCGATCGAGCACGCCCGCGCCTGGGTGCGTGGTGAGGTCAAGATGATGCAGGCTCGCGCAGCGGGCGGCCATGCAATGGGCACGGCCAGAGACCTGCGTGGGGCAGCACGGCATGCCGCGTACGCTGCTGGCCAGGCGGGGGCCGTCGCACACGTCGCCGCGCACGAACTCGGTGCAGCCGCTTATGCGATCAAGGCCGCACGTGCTGCCGCGGCGGAAGACGAGAGCGATACCGCAGGGCGACTCGAGTGCCGATGGCAGCGTGACCAACTCCCGGAGGCGATTCGCGAGCTCGTGCTCGACGACCAGCAGTTGCGCAACGACATCTGCTGGTCGGTGTTTGACTACTGAGCGGGCGTGGGGCTGCGAGCCCGCTCCCCGCACCTGGCCGCGATCCGCGCTCATGAGATTGACCGCAAACCGACCGGCTTGCGGATACTCGGTCGACTACCTGCCGAACGCTAAGCGAAGAGTGGCCCGCACCCCGTGGCGCTCGAAGCGCGAGACTATCTCAGGATCACAGGATGCATGCCAAGACATGCGCAAGCAGCGGCTTTAGCGACCCATGGATCGTGCTAGCCCCCTCCCGATGGCCATTCCCTCTCCCTGGATTCTGCACTAGCTACTAACAACTCTTCGCGATGGCGGTGCGGAATGGGCTCACCCGCCAAGCTCGCGTGCCACCTTTCCTGCAATCTGTCGGGCATCTATGCCAACCTCATGCAAGAACCCGGAGACTGGTATGCGCATTCCAATGAAATGCAGGCGGGATTGCGGGCTTGGAATACCGTGCTCTCCGATCGTTGTGAGGTGTCCGACCATCGGCTCGAGCCCAGGGTGGTAGCCGGTGGCCGCTACGACGACGTCCGGAAACATGCGTGATCCATCGGCCAACACGACTGCCGCTCCGTCGAACGCGGTGACGCCCGGCACGACCTCAATGGCTCCATTGCGTACGGCATCGATGAAACCGACGTCGAAGATGGGCACGGTGCCGGTGCGTTGGAACTGCGAAAATGGCGCGCGTGGCCTTGGCAGACCGCAGGCGCTCAGGTCCGGGATGGTCACTCGTTCCAGCCCAAGAATGAGTGGGTCCAGGAGCCGGGGCGGCAGCCGCCGAAACACGATCCCGAGCAGCTGGATGGGGAAACCCTTCACGTCGCGCCTCAGGATGTTCGGCGGCGTGCGTACCGCGATCCGAACCCGTCTTGCGCCGCCCTGCGCTAGATCGACGGCGATCTCGGTACCGCTGTTCCCCGCGCCAACAACTAGCACGTCCTGGTCGCGATAGGGCTGCGGATTGCGGTAATCCACCGAATGCACCACAGGTCCATCGAAGGTGCCACGCCATCGCGGCAAATGTGGAAGTCGGGTATACCCGGTGGCCACCACGACCACCCGCGCAAAAATCGTGCCAGTTGTCGTACGAATACTCCAGTGGTCGTTGTCGCGGTCAATACGCGTGGCCTCAACCCCGAACCGCGGCTCGAGGCGATGGTGCACCGCGTACCGCTCCAGGTATTGAACGAACTGGTCGCGTGCCACCCAACGGCCGAAGTCACGTGGAATCCGGTAGCCGGGGAGATGCGACAGCGAGCGAATGGTGTGCAGGTGGAGACGGTCATAGCGGCGGCGCCACGGCTCCCCCACACGACCACGCTCGATGATGGCGGCGTCTATGCCGCGCGCCCGAACTGTCGCCGCAGCCGCCAAGCCAGCCGGACCAGCGCCGACAATGACGACATCCTCCACCCTCCAACGCTACCGCCGGCAGCGCTTTACGCGGCTCAGGCGGCGTCGTAGACAACGCACCACGTTTCGGTGGCTTCAGCGTCTCGAAGACGCGTCTCCAACCAGCAGACCGTGATCAATGCCAGCAAGGGTGGTCAGGGCGGGACCGGCTTGCGGACACTCGGTCAGATGCGGAATGGCAACCGGCCCAGTCCGGTCTAATAACCGACGGCGGCGCAGATTTGCTCTGCGACGGTCGCAGGGCCGGGCCAGCCATCTTGATGCGGCTCGCCCTGACCAGTCGACGAGTCCCGCGACTACGCCGTTCGAGGGAGACGCATGCCGAAGAAGCTCACTCCGAGCAGTCAGCCGCCCAAGGCGATCTAGGACGAGGAGTCGCGCTGGGAAGGCAACCGTACGGCCAGCCAGCTCACTAGTTCGCTGCTGTTCCGCGTCTGCAGCCACAGCCGCCCGGGTCCGGTGAAGTCCGTCACCAGCCCTTCCCCACCCAGCAGTGTCGACTTCCAGCCCCCCGATTTACGGACGGCGTAGTGGATTGTGTCGTCGAAGGCCACCACGTGGCCGGTGTCGAGCGTCATCGTCTCGCCCTCATTTAGGGTGTAGTCCCTGATCGCGCCGTAGCTGGCGATCAGGAGGTCGCCATGCCCGCTGCAGCGCAGCAGCAGGAGGCCCTCGCCGCTGAAGAACGACTTGCTGCCGCCCCAGGCCGAGTCAACGTCGACCGTGGGATCGGACGCCACCCAGGACCCGGACTGCACCAGGAGCGTCCCGCCCGTGAGAGGGATGTGCGTCATGTCACCGGGAAGCGGCGAAGCCACCGCCACGAGGCCGCCCGCCTGTGAGGTGAAGTCGTTGACGAAGAAACTTTCACCGCCCAGTGAGCGCCGCAACCCTTTGAGGAAACCTCCTCGCGTGGACGTGGTCATCGCCACGTCGCCGCGAGTCATCGCCATCGCGCCGGCCTCGACGCGAACACTGCTACCGGGGGGCAACTTGATCTCACCGAAGGCGAATGCGGGGCCCGAACTGATCTCTGTCTGCATGCCGCCAGCCTAGGGACCAATCGCATGGGACGACACCAATCCTCCGGCCCTCCTGACCGCTCTCGCTGTGTCGCTGGGCCTGATCATGAGGCTGCGGATCGTTGTCGAGAGCACCACGCGGTCACAGGTGCTTGCAAGGTTGGGTCCACACTGCTGGCGAGGATCAGCAACGCTGATGTGCGGTCGTGTCCCCTAGCCGACCCCATGCGGCATGTGACTGGTGCACCAGCCCGAGGTAGCCCGAACTTTTGGGGTCGAATCATGATCAGGGTTTGCTTCGCAGGCGCATCGGCTGTGAGTGGCGGCCCGACGCGAAGCCCTAGGAGCGGCGGTCGGGTACGCGCCAGCACCGGCCGGAAGCGATCTTCCCGTTGCGCTGCTCTTAGCTCACGTTGCTGCTGGCTCAGCCTGTGCCTGGCCGGGGGCGGCGGTGCGGGCTGGTGGCAGCAGCCGGCCCGCCCCGCAATGGCAGATTCGCGGCCGTGCGCTGCTCGTTGTCTCGGAGCCGCGGCTCGTAATGGGCGAAGAAGATCTTGGTAACAAGATCACGTCGGGACCGCACTCCGGTCTTGGTGAAGATGTTCCTGAGGTGCCCCTGCACGGTGTGTACGGAGATCACCAGATGGTCAGCAATGTCGAGGGTCGAGTAACCCTGCAACACGAGTCTGGTCAATTGCTGCTCTCCTTCGGTCAGGCCGTAGGCCGACATCAGTAGCGGGGCGATCCGGCTTGGGTGGGCAGGTTCGACGATGACGGCAACCCGCTGAGTGTCGGTCGCCGTGAGCGGTACGCCGTGCAGGACAACCCAGCGGCCCGACCAGGTCAGCACCCGAGCTACCGCGACTTCGGACGGGTCGTCTGTGCTTGTAGCCGAACGCGCTGCACGTGCGGCGACGGCGAGCACAGCGGTAGGCAGCCGCGAGGCCGCCCAGTTTCCGTCAGGCAGGTCGCGAAGCCACTCTCGACACCGGGCGATATGGACTCTGGACGCCAGTCTGGGCCGAGCACGATCATCCCGGGCGCCTCCGGACCTTCGGGATCGGCCGAGTCTCCGATGAGCCGGGCCCGGCGCACGGCATCGGCCATGAGCGGGCTGATCGCGGCTAGAAAGGCCTGCTCATCCGCGTCGAACAAGGGGCGGTCGGGCTCCCGGAACATACCTAGGCCGCCCCAGACTTCGCCGGCGCGGGTACGCAGCGCCGCGACCATTTCCTGATCACCGCCGTCGGCCATGAGGGCATGCCAGCGAGGGCTTGAGCTGGGATCGCCGCCGGTGGCCTCATACAACGTCGAGACCCCGCTCGGGGAGCGCGCCACGTCTGTGAGCTGAATGACGTCATCCTCGGCGTACTCGTGGACCAGCCATTCAGGAGGTAACTCCAGCATTTCCTCATTGAAGTGACTCGTCAGCAGTCGCGATGCGGGGTCAATGGTGTAGCAGCATGGGGCCACAGCCTGGGGTACCGCATCCGCCAGCACAGAACCGGACGCTCGCCAAAACGCCACCATGTCCAATCCCTGCTTGGATAACCGGGCGATCTCGTCTTCCGCGCGCGCGAATCGCCGGTGGCGATCCATGTCCGACAGCTTACGGCCCTCAGGACAGGGCGAAGATGGCAGATTTCTGCTATATCCCCGGTTCCGCGGCGGTCCTACTGTCGGAGGACAACCGCTAGGTAGGGAGTCAGGGATGACCCAGACCAACGAAGTCAAGGGGAACTCGCCACCGCTGACGATCGTCCAGCCAGGCGAGCGTGAGGTGACTGGCGATCTTGGCGGGATCGGTGTTGCTTTCAAGCTGTGGGGACGCGACACGAACGGGATGGTTTCCGTGCTTGAGCACCCAATTGCAGTCGGGGCCTTCGTGGAGCCGCACCTGCACACTCGAGAAGATGAGTACTCGATCGTCACCGACGGAGAAATCGGCTTTCGTTCCGGTAGCCGGGAAGTGGTCCTCGGTCCGGGTGGCTACATCACTAAACCTCGCGGCGAAATGCACGCCGTGTGGAACGCAGGTTCGGTCCCGGCACGAATGATTGAGATCATCAGCCCTGCTGGACTCGAAAACTTCTTCTGGGAATTGTCAGAGCTCGTCGGCGCAGGTGCGCCGCCCGACCTAACACAGCTAGCCGCTCTCGCCGAAACCTACGGGGTGCAGTTCGGTGAACCAGACTGGCTTCCAGACATCATCGACCGCTACAAGCTCAACGCATCCTCGTGAGGTCTGTCGACGGTCGGCGGACATCCGCGCCAGCACGGGAGCCAGGGATGACCCAGACCAACCAAGCCATCGCTCTCCTCTTCTAGGATCGGTCATGCCCGCCGGCGCCGCATCTCCCGAGGAACTCGAAGGAATGCTGGAGGACGCCTGACTGCTCAATGACACATTGGTCCTACCCAGCCTGTTCGAAGTCGACGCCGTCCTGCTGCCCCGAGGGACAAGCCAGGTGCGCGGGTGCCCCGCGATAGCCAATGTGATCATCGACCAGCTTCGGCATGGCGGCAGCTACGTCGCCGCGCCGCAGCTGGTGATGCAATCCGGCCCGCTCGCCTTGATCATCTCCGGCGCTGCGATCTCGGTGGCCAGGCGAAACCTGGACGGTTGGCACTACGTGATCAGTCGGCTCGACCTATGACCTGCTCCCAACCTGACTTGCGCCCGTGTCCCAACGAACGAGTCAACGATTTCGCTGACTTCATCGCTCAGTTCGATCGGTTTTCCTAGCATGCTTCTGGCCTTATGGGCGGCCGTAACTACGAGACAACGGTTGATACTCCTCTTCGAATCGAGCCGTTTGGGACACGAGCAGCGGTCGAAGCGAAATGCCGAGTTCAGCCTCCCGCCGCTTGTCTTCGATTATGATGAGCCCGCGTTGAGCGGTCCTTTTCACAAGCGACCGTCCACCGGGCACTGTCAACGGGTCCAGAAGTCCTCCGGCTGACGGCCTTGGCGGAAGCCGAAGTGCTCGGCCATTGCCATTGCTCCGTAGAAGTTGCTGGCCAAGGCGTCCGTGGTATGCGCATCGCTGGCGAACGTGATCGCACGGCCGCCTTCCTCGCTCCACCACTGCGGGATCCATGGCCGCAGAGGGCCACCGACGTTCAGCTCCAACGCCCGCCACTGCCAGCAAGGTCGCGGATCACCTGCCGGAACACATCCTCAAAGATCCGTGGGTTGAACGGACCTTCCTGCTGAGCCGGCCAATAGCGCACCGCGTAATCGATGTGCGACAACACTTCGTACATGTCCGAGCCGGCGATCATTCGCCGCGCCTCTGCCAGATACTCCCAGATCACCCTTTCCGCCGGCCACGCCGATATAAGGTGATCGGCTCGTAGCGGAGCGCGCCGGATTCCTCCGAGATCGGCAGCGTATGCAGCGACCCGTTCACACGATCCAGTGCGGAGAGGTCGAGGAGCTGCCGCGCCTTGTCTGCGTCGATATGTGGCTGACCGAACTCGACTCCGCTGAGAATGCGCAACTCCGGAAACTGTCGTCGACACCGCTCAACACTCTCGAGATAGCCAGCCACGTCGAGCGGTTCTGGAATCAACAGGCCGTTAGCGCCCACCAGAGAACGAAGATGATCGAGTAGATCCTCCGGGTCGATAACCCAGCCGGTGAGGTCTAGGTGCTCGGTGAAGGCGAGCACCGGCAGACCAATCTTGAGCGCACGACGGCACATTGCCTCCATCCTCCCGGCCGCAGCTGACCGCGGGCCGCCAGTGTCCCGAGACCACTCGCTGTGCACATGTCCGTCGCCAGTAAGAAGCATGCCTCGATCCTCCACCGGCGTATCGGGGGCAGAGCAAGCCGCGGCAGTGGCCCGAGGATCTGTGAAAGGGCTCGACAACTGCGATCGCAGGCGCGGCAAGAGGACGTGAATGCGTCATCGAGGTCGCTACCACATGTGTTGGCTCACCGCGCACGAAAGGGGAGCCGGAGCTTCACCACTGCCCGCCTGTGGACCGGTAACCGCGACGCCGCGAGTTGTGCCGCAAGGGGTAACGCTCAGCTCAGCGGAACGAGCTAGAACTCTTCACGCCCTCGCCGGAGATCTTCGCCGCCAGCGAGGACCAGATGGGCTTCCTGCGCGCCGAGCTGACCGCGGCCCGCCGAGGCGGGCGTCCTCACCGGGGTCGATCGACGTCGACGAGGCGGCCCGGATGCTCACCGTGGTGATGAGCGGCCTGATCTCCCTACAGCTCGCGAACGAGCCAGGCGTCCCCTACAGCGCGGGCCGCTTCAGCAGCCTTACCGCCGCAGCCGTCGACATGTACCTCACGCACCACCGAGCTCGTCTTCGCGCGTCCTGCCGCTGGCTGGCGGCGCGACCGGCCCGGCGGTGGGCGCGCGCTTCGAAGTGGTCAACCAGGTCCCCGGGCACCGGCCGTGGAAGAACCCCCCGTGGTGACGGCGTACGAGCCGCACCGCCGCTACGCCGTCAGCCCGACCGAGCTTTCGCCGGAACGCTGGTCTGGTCGTACGAGGTCGAGCCGGACGACGAGGGCACGCTTCTGACCGAGTCCCACGAGGTCACGCGGCCCGTCGGCCGGATCGGCTGGCTCGTCATCGAGCGGCTCCTCGGCGCGCACGACCGGGGCTCCGACCTCCGCCGCGGCATCGCGAACCCCGGCCGCGCCCAAGGCGACGGCAGAGACCCAGCACCGGGACCGGGTCGGTAGATGACCATGGCGTCATGGTCATCTTCGCGGGCCGACGTCGAGGAGGTGCTCCTCTGGGGGCCTTCGGGCGGCAGGTCCCGAGCTACCCCGCTTAGCCGGTCGAGCGGCGACCAGCGAAGTTGGAAACGAGGCGCGCGATGAGCGTCACGAGGAAGATCTGGCCGCAGATCGCCTCGAGGGTCGCGACCGCCCGGCCGATGTCCGTGGCCGCGGTGACGTCGCCGTATCCCAAGGTCGTGAGGGTGGTGAACGAGAAGTACTGCCGCAGCGGGATGCCGGGCTCGGCGACCTGCACGAACAGTTGCTGGTCCCCGAGGTCGGCCATGGCGCCGTACACCGCGCTGAACATCAGGCCGAGGAGGAGGTACGCGGAGAGGGCGCCGCAGATCGTCTCGAGCGTTACCTCCTGATGGATCAGCACGCGACGGAGCACGGCGATGAGGGTCAGCAGGAAGACGACAACGAACCACAGCTCGCTCAGCCCGCGGGCCGTGCTGTCGGCCACGGATTGGGCGATGACGATGGTTGCGAGGAAAGCGGCGAGGAGCATCGCCGCCGCCCAGAGCCGCACCCGCGGACCCACCGCGGACGCATGGAGCGCCAGCCACAGGGCGACGACCGCGAACGATCCCTCGAGGATCCGCGGCGTCGAGCTGCCGCCGAGCGCAAACACCAGGTAGCTCAGGACGAGCAGCGCGAGCACCAACCCGAAGCGGTCGACCCCCGGCGCGAGCTGGGTGAGCGCGCGGCGCACCGCTGGCCTCATCGCTCGAACGCGACCGGGAGCGTCGCCTCGTGCACGGCGCGCAGCTCGTCGAGCCGGACGTCGAAGAGGTCGCCGACGTGCAGCGCGTCTCCGCCCGTCGTGCCGATCGCGGTGTACGGAACCCCGGTGGCTTCGCAGCGCTCGCGCACCCGCCGCTCGGCGCGGGCCCGCACGGCCACCACCGCCCGCGCGGCCGACTCGCTGAACAGCGCCTCCAACGGGTCGAGGTCGAAGGGCAGCGCGATCCGTGCGCCAGTGCCGTACCGCAGCACGCCCTCCACGAGCGCCTGCGCGAGCCCCCCGTCGGACACATCCTGGGCCCCATCGAGCAGCCGTTCGGCGGCGGCGCCGACGAGGACGTCGGCCAGTTGCCGCTCGGCCTCGAGGTCGCCCGCCGGCGGGAACCCGCCGAATTGGCCGTGCTCGACAGTCCTCCCATCGGCCGTTACGAAGCCTCTGACAGTCATGGGGTGATTGTGACGTGCTTTGGGTCGGACGACCGTGAAAGTTGAAAGCTGGTGGGGACGTCAGCTCTGTCCTCGTACCGCAAGCCGTCGGTCAAGTGGGGACGAGCGTCGCCCGAATGCGGACCGTTGATCGGGCGTGTGCCTGATTGGGAGGGGCAGCGTCCAGGAGCGCCTCCCAACGAGATCTCGATACCCCGGGATCAGCCGAGGACATTCAGCTCTTTGCATTCGAGCGCTGTTCGGATCTGGCCGAGCCACTCTGTGCCCAGCCGGCGCCCGTTCTGGAGTTGATCGCCTCGATCCCCGCGCCATGTTGTGATCATCGCCAGCACGAGGATCCGGCAGTCGCGGAGCAAGTCTTGATTCGCACCCGGATAGTGCCCGCTGACTTCTTTGGGGGCATGGGCGAGGTCGAATTCGACAGGCCCACGACAACACGTCTCGAGATCTATAAACAGCAGTCCGTTCTTCGTGGTGAGCACGTTGCCCGGGTGCGGCTCGCCGTGCAGCAACTGAAGTGCAGCGATGCCGTGGTCGGGTTAGCTGCCCGTAGCGGGTCGCTAGGACGCTGGGCGGGCTGACTCGAGCACTTCCTGCGGCCTCGTGGCTGGCTCGCTTTGGGTGTGCGCCCGCCTGGCATCCGTTCGCGGCTTGACGCAACAGAGGCGGGATGTCCTGCTGGCAGGGAGCCGGCGAAGATCACATGGGCGACCTCCAGGGTCCCGAGTGCTTTGGCCGCTGTCGTTCGGTGTCCTGACATGAGTCGTTGCGATTCCGGCAGATTTCGGCTCCGGCGATGTTGGCAATCGGGTTGTCGCCGACCATCCAGACTTGTCGTGGGTGTCCGGCGAGATCGATTGCGGTCTGCTCCTCGCCGCCGGGGAAGGCCCGATGCGCGCAGCCGCGGTGAGTAAGGCACTCAGGTGAAGGCCTGTGCGGCCGCAGCGACGACCTCATCGTGTGGCACGTCGCGTATGTGTTGAGCGATGTTCCAGCGATGACCGTACGGGTCGTCGAGCTGGCCGTGCAGGTCGCCCCAGAACATGTCCGCCAGCGGTTGCCGAACCGCTGCGCCTGCCGTAACCGCCTGCGCGAACACGGCCTCGGCGTCAGCGACGTCGAGGGCCAACACCACGGGCGTGCCGCCAATCGAGGGCGGGGCGAGTACCCCCATCTCGGGGAACTCGTCGGCGAGGTGCAGCAGGCCGTCGCCAATCCGCAACTGGACTGACATCAGCCGCCCGTCAGGAACGGGAATCCGGCTCATCTCCTCGGCGCCGAAGGCGTCGCGATAGAAGGCGACAGCGCGCTCGGCGCCGCGAACGACGATGTGTGGAGTGATCGACATGAGCAGAGCGTATGGACACCGGCATCAGAGTTCTTGAACGTTATTGCCGACTATCCTTCCCACATGGGGACCGACCCGGTCCGGATGTGGCGTGCCGCGGATGCGGGCCCAGTTCTGCTGATGGCGGGCCAAACCACCCAGTACGCCATCGAGCCGCGCGGGGAATACGTCTTCGGGATCGTCGCCGGGAAACCGATGCGCTCGCGCCGTGGCCGGGAACGCCGCCTCATACGGCCGGGGCAGCTCGTTGCCTGGGATCCGTCGAACGCGCACGCCGGCGCCGCGGTCGATGGGCAGCCATGGACATCCCGCCTCATAATCGTCGAGATTGCCGACCTGGCAACCCTGGCCGGTGACGAGGAGTCGGCGCTCCTCACCAACGTCGTGTTCCCCGAACCGGCCCTGTCTGATCGCGAGCTCGCTCGCGACTTCGTGCGAATGCACCGTGCGCTCGAGGCGCCCACGACGCGGCTTGAGCACGATCAACGGCTCGCTGAGTGGCTGCGCGCGCTGATCGAGCGCTCGTCCGCCGTCCGGCCTGTGCGATCGTCGCTCACCCGTCACGACGACAGGGCGCTTCACTTGGCGTATGACTTCCTCGGGGACTGGCCGGAGCGGAACGTCGGCCTCGACGAGCTCGCCGCCGCCGCAGGTATCGGCAAGTTCCGCCTCATCCGCCTCTTCCACGAACGCACCGGTCTACCACCCCACGCGCTGCAGCTCGCGCACCGTATCCGCAAGGCCCGCCGACTGCTCGAAGCCGGCGAGACGATCGCCGATGTCGCCGCCGCCACCGGCTTCGCCGATCAAAGTCACCTGCACCGCCACTTCCAACGCGGCCTCGGGCTGACGCCAGGTGAGTATCAACGCCACTTCCAACGCGGCCTCGGGCTGACGCCAGGTGAGTATCAAAGACGCTTCAACCATTAAACCCACGCCTGATACGTGCCCGTCCCGAGGTTGCGAGCGCCGATTCTGTCGCGCGCGGTATGCGGGGCGGCGGCCGGGGAATGCCCGGACAGGAACGTTAATGGGAGGCGATGCGTCGCGCTCGCCGAGCACACTCAAGCGCCTGGTGGATCCCAAGCCTTGTGGACATCGCTCGTCTGGCCGGCGCCCTCCTCGGGACCTAGCGGATAATCTGGCTGGTCGGCCGATGAATCGGGTATCTCCGACCGCCTTCATCCGACGACGGATCGTGGCGGGGATCATGAACAATAGGCCAACGGTGAGCGGCGTCAGCCCGCCTGCCGCTGACCCACCTGGAGGTGAACCGAATGCAGGTGCGACTACTCCGGTTTGGATCTATCGAGGTCGAGGGGCGGCAGTACGAGAACGACGTCGTCATCGAGGGTGGCCGGGTGCGGAAACGTAAGAAGAAGCCGTCGAAGCCATACCGCGATGAGTTCGGGCATACTCCTCTGTCCGCTGACGAGGAGCTCCCCTGGGGCGGAGGCCGGCTGATCATCGGCACCGGCGCCTACGGTTCGCTACCGATCATGCCCGAAGTCGTCGAAGAGGCTCGTCGTCAGGGCGTAGACATCACCGCCCTCCTGACAGAGGACGCGTGTCGGCTGATTGCCAGTCTCGACCGGGATGAGGTCCATGCCGTACTTCATGTGACCTGCTGACGGGCACCGGGCCCACTCGCCGGGGCTGGCCTGCTCGTCATAGGTCTACTGATCGTGCTCTGCTTCTAACACGGGCGCTGCCGTACCCGCGGCCTGCCACAGGCAGACAGCCACCATCAGGAGCCAGACGATGAACAGGCCCACGCCGAATAGCGACGAGTTGCCCTCTACCGTCCGGCCGAAGACGCTGGACATCGAGCCGAGCGCGAACACGCCGGCGGCGAGGACTCCCGCGACACCCAACCATCTGGGCAGTAGCCGGGTACGTAGTCCGGCCAGAGAGACCGCCACGGTGAGCGCGGTAATGGTCCACACAATCGGGATTCGACCCTGCAAGTGGTTCAGCGCCAGGACGGCTGACTGGTCGCCAGCATCGGCCACGCCGACAAGCGCGGTCTCGGCCGCCTGGGAGATGAACCCCACCGCGACGAACGTCGCGCCGCTCACCGTGAGGGCGGTGGCGAGAGTGTCCCGGCCCGCCTGCCGGATCAGGGGTGCGAGGGCGGCGATGAACACGATCATCGCCAGCAGCGCCAGGCCGACCGCGGCCTCGCTGGCCAGCAACGCCGATCGGTGCCCAACGTTGAACGCTGAGATCCCCGCCGGTGTGGCGTCGTCGGGTCCTAGGCCCTGCAGCAGCCGATGCACGACGTAGAGAACGTCGAAGACCAGCGCCCCCAGCGCCGCCGTACGCAGCGCCCGCGCCGGATTCTCGGCGACATCGATTGTCATGCCGATCATCATCAGGCAGACGCGGAGATACGCTCAGTCACCCCACGCTCTGTGCCCGGGTCGTCCTCCGCGTCATGTTGTGAACAGACCCGGCTCCAAGACCAAACTCATCGACAAACTCAGACACCGACCGCGACACTCGATGCCCACCTGTGCCGCAGGAGGAATGTTCAGCGGGATTGAGGCAGTTCCATTTCTGCTGCGTCAACGGTTTGTGCGAGAAGCATGGCAATCGTCATCGGGCCAACCCCGCCGGGAACGGGAGTAATCAAGCCCGCTCGGCCGCCGGCTGGTAGGCCGCGTCGCCAACGTTGCCCGGGTCAAGGGCGCGAAGAGCGGGCCGGCGGCAGCGCATCCGATCCCGATTTGGGTCGGCGCAGGCCGTCCGAAGATGTTGCGGCTGCCCCGGGCGGAAGGGCGACGGCTGGCTGCCGTCTCTGTCGTGGGTCGGGGTGGATGGGCTGGGGTCGCGGCAACCGTGTGATTGACGAGGCAGCGGAGGAGTCTGGGCGCGACCCGCGGAGCATCCGCTGGCTGTTGAACATCGGCGTCCTCGAGGGTCAGTCATCGCGGTGGGCGGAGCAACTGCTGCCGATGGCGCTCGAGCACGGTGTCTCCACCTTCATCTCGATGGGCGACGACCCCGTCGCGATGCAGCGATTGGCCGATGAGGTTGCGCCGGAGCTGCGCAGCCGGGTCGCTTCTGTCAGGGGATAGTGCAACCGTGGAACCCATGGAGATCACACGTTTGCAACCTGACGGACTCGTCGTCAGCCCCGCGTTCAGCCACGTCGCCGTCGTGCCCGCCGGCGCGACGACCATCTACGTCGGCGGTCAAAACGGCGTGGACGCCGACGGCAAGATCGTCTCGGACGATGTCGCCGATCAGTCGGCCCGCGCGATCGACAACGCGAGCACCGCGCTTGAGGCAGCGGGTGCATCCTTGGCCGATGTCGTGCAGTGGACGGTGTTCATGGCCGAGGATGCCGACCTCAACGCCGCGTACGAGGCCATCGGCCCGCGGCTGGCCGGGCCGGGAGCGCCACCGCTGGTGACCATGGCGCGGGTCGCAGCACTCGGCGTGCCAGGAGCGCTCGTCGAGGTGAGTGCGATCGCCGCAGTGGTGCCCGGATGACGACTCCCCTGACCGGCACGACCTCGAACGGCGTGCCCTACCTCGCGGTGCGGCCAGCCAGCGATGCGGCGACGGCCCCGGTCATCATTTTGTGGCACCTCATGGATGCGCCGCGCAGCGAGGCGGCGTTCGCCGCGGCCCTGCCGCTCGACGGGCTCGACGCATGGAAGGTCTACCTCGGACTACCCACATTCGGCGCGCGGTCGCTGCCCGGCGGCGTCGATGAGGTCATGAAGCTGCTCGCCACGGATGCGCCGGGCCTCGTCCACGGGCCCGTGCACAGTCAGGCGGCGGAAGAGTTCCCGGCCGCGTGGGCGGACCTGAGCAAGACGCTGGGCATCGGCGCGGACGTGCCCGCTGGTCTTGTTGGCGGCTCGATGGGTGCGGCGATCGCATCCGAGGTGCTGGCGCGGGGTATGTCCGGCGCGACGGCGGCCGTGCTGGTGTGCCCGCTGCTGCAGCTGCGTCCAATGATCGACGCGGTGTCGCCGCAGTTCGGCGGCTACGACTGGACCGACGCAGGCACCGCCGCGGCCGAGCGGCTCGACTACGAGGCACGAGCGAGCGAACTCGTGGCGTCGGGCGCGGCCATACGGATCATCGTGGGCGCGGACGACGAGCAGGCGATCGTCTCGTCGGCGCTGACGGTCGCTGCTGCGGTCGGCGCCGACGTGCAGCTGCTCGACGACATGGAGCATGCCCTCGCTGAGGAGCTTGGCATCGAGCCGGCGCCGCAGACGGAGGTCGCGAAGCGGGTCGACCCAATCGCGGCCGAGTGGCTCCGCGAGCACCTGACCTAGCTCGCGCCCCCCTCACCGCTCCGGCGTCTCGTCCACGTCGTAGGCCTCGGGCGTCTCGTCGACATAGCTGTCAGCGAGCTCCTTGGAATAGTTGTCAGCGAGCTCCTTGGAGAGGCGTTTGGTCCGCTCCTTCATCGCCTCGACGTTCTCCGGCGATGCGGCGGCCCACTCGGCGTTCACGCGATCCGTGAAGTCCTGGACCTCGATGCGGAAATCGTCCCGCATCCTCGCGCGAGCCTCTTCGGCAGCGTTCCGGAACTTCCTCACCGCGTTGTCGACGATCCGCCGCTCGAGCAGCACGACGATGCCGACGAGCAGCAGGGTGGTCCCGACGTTGGCGAGTACCCCGGGCAGGTAGTTCATGCGACCGGCCGGCGCAGCGACGAACCACCCGACGACGATGGCCACGAGGCCCGATGCGATGCATCCGAGGAACCAGCCCCAGCGGATGCGGAAGCCAGGTGGTCGTGTTTCAGAGCCAGTCACTTCGGCCGGTTCGGTAGTCACCATTCCAGCTTCGGTGCGGGATTACCGCGCGTCAAACGGCTGAGGAGCAGTCCGTTGTGATCAACATCAAGGTCGGATTGGCGGCGCTCGCGATGTTAGCCCTCGCCGATGGGAAGTCGTCGGATCAGACTTGGTCAATGTCTTTCCAGAATTGCTCTTCAATCCTCATAGGAACTTGAGAGCGATCGACGGCTTCAGTTGAATCAGACAACCGCCACAGCCCGTCATCATCAGCTTTGTAACCGGCCTTAACGAGCGCCAGGCGCGCCTTCCGTCGCGTCCAGCAGGGCATACAACTTCTGCTGGCGCAGCTGCAGGTTGGCACCACAGCGCTCGCAGCGGTCCCGGCGACATCTTCGACAGGACTTGGTTACTGGCCACTGCGGTTCGCCAGGCGCAGCAGACCATGCGGCGCTGTTCTGGTCCCTGACGCTCCCGAATTGGCAAGGTCTAGCGGGGTCGCGGCTGCACGCAAGCGGACCCGCTTGCCGGCGTCACATGGCGGGTCTGCAGCCAGCTGGGTCATCGCGCGGCCGATCTGCTCCCACCGTGAGCCAGCTTGCCAGGCACGCCGAAGGGTCAAAGGTGCCGAGATACCGGCTGCTGATCCTGATCTTGCTCGAGGGCGCGGGCGGTAATGGACGCCTTAGCGGCATCGTGCTGCGCTCCGACTTTGGCGGAAGACGGCCCTGCCGCCCCCCAGGATCACCCGTGGCGAAGCAGCCGTTGCCAGTCAGGCACGTTTTGGGCGCACCCCCCGGGCGCCGAGTTGCACCCCGCCCTGGTGAATGGGGGTAGCCGGGGTGGTGATCACCGTACGGGACCTGACGTTTCCCATCATGGGTTCACCGTCGCCGACGGCAAGATCATACAGATCGATGCCATCGCCGATCCTGACCGGGTCCGACGGATCGCTGTGGCTGTGCTAAGCGACGACAAGGTTGCCGCGCTTCAGATGCCGAGGGGCAGCGCTCCCGCTAGTGCAGCCTGCTCGCTCCCGGAATCCGCTCGGTAGCATCAGCGCCATGGCCGCGATCATGGTGCTCACGGCCGGGAGCACCGGTGATTTCGAACCGTTCGCTGCGCTAGCGGAACGGCTCGGCAGCCGCGGTCACATAGTGACGCTCACAGCGGATGCAGGGTTCGAGCGGCTCGCTCCCGGCGGACCAGTCGACTTCGCGCCGATTCGAGCAGATTTCCAATCGATGGTGCCCACGCCCGAACGCAAGCGGCCCTCGCTTCGCGGCGAAGTCTTTCCAGTGATCCGGGGCATGCTCGAGGACAGCTGGACCGTTGCGCGGTCCACGCAGCCCCAGGTCATCATTGCCCACCAGAAGTCGCTGGCGGCACCTCACCTGGCCGAGAAACTGGATATCCCGCACGTACAGGCTCTGACCGTCCCGATGCTGACCCCGACCCGCGAGTTCCCGCTGCCGGGCATCATCCGGCACAACCTCGGCGCGATCCTCAACCGCGCGAGCTACCGCCTTATCGGCATGTTGACCCGCCCCTATCAGGGGTTGATTCGCGACTGGCGGAGCGCCAGCCTCGCCCTCGCACCGCGGGGTAACCCACCGCCGCCGAGGAAGACCCTCTACTGCTACAGCCCGAGCCTCGTGTCCACACCCGCGGACTGGCCGCCGGACACGATCGCCACAGGGTACTGGCTGCGCGAGGACCGATCCGACGCGGAACCGCTGCATCCCGACCTCGAGAGCTTCCTGGCCGCTGATGAGCCCCCGATCTACATCGGCTTCGGCAGCAGTGTCGGCCCCGATCCCGCCCACCTGGCCGCTGTGGTGAGCAGCGCCGTGCAACAAGCCGGCATCCGTGCCGTGATCGCGAGCGGGTGGGGAGCACTGCGCGGCATGCAGCGCAACTCCAACACGATGGTGATCAAGACCGCGCCACATCACTCGCTCTTCCCTCGCGTTGCCGCCGTCGTCCATCACGGAGGCGCGGGGACGACCGCTGCCGGCCTACTCGCAGCACGTCCAACGATCATTTGCCCCTTCCAGGGCGACCAGCACTTCTGGGGAGCTGCGGTTCACCGCGCCGGCGCAGGGTCCCAACCAATGCCCGCCAAGAAGCTCGCCCCAGAGCAACTTGCGTCGACGATCCAGAAAGCCCGCGATGATGGCGACATGCGGACCCGCGCCGCCGATCTGTCGGAGCGGATCGCTCAGGAAGACGGTACCAGCCGGGCCTCCGAACAGATCGAACGCACTCTTGCCTAGCCGATCAGCCGCGTTCCGGTTTGTCGATGATGCGCCGCTCGAGCGCGTCGGAATAGCGGGCCAGGGGATCGTCGGTCTCGAGCACCGCCGACCAGCACTCCTCCTCCCCGAGCGACAGCAGCGAGGTGCGCTCCGCCCGCAGCCCGCTGACCGCCGGGTCGATCGCCTGCATCCAGTTCACATCGAACGCGCCACGACGGTCGTCACAAGCGTCGCGTTGTGGCCGGCGAAGAAGTCGCGGAAAAGCGGCGCCGGACCTTCATGTCGAAGACCTGAAGTTTCGGTCGCTCGAGCCTCATGTCCCAGCCAGCGCCATCCAGCGGTTCCATCTTGCGGCACCCCTTACCGATCTTGTCCAGCGGCTCCTCACGTTTGCGCAGGGTCTGGAAGATGAGCTGTACGGGCCGCTTCAGCACCGTGCAGATCACGTGTTGAGCTCATCCCCGTCAAACAAGGGAAGGAGCTGCTCAAAGGCCGCCAGCACCACCGCAGAGATCGCCAACGCCCCCTTCGAGGGCTCGTCAACGACCATGTCGGCGTCGGCGTCGACCAGCTCCTCGGGCCGAGCTCGAACCGCCTTGATCAACTAGCGGAAGACAACCGCGGCTGGTGCGAAATGCCCCGCAAGGCACGGCCGTGCAGCCCAACTGTGCCGCTCGGCATGCCTGTTTGACCTGCCCTGGCGACGATGAGCCGCTAGAGAGGACGGAACTCCTATGATGCGAAGTCACCGCAAGAACCCGGTGACCGTCCAGCAGGACGATCACATGCAGGCCACCGGCGATCGGCGTATCTGTTTCGGTTCACTACGTCGAAACTTCGGAGACAAGCAGCGCTGATGATGGGTCGGGACGCGCACGGGCGAGGAGATCTGCCTCTCAACGCCAGTTCGGCGATGTCTGGGGTGGATCGCCTCAGGTTCGACGTGTCACATCGACAGTCTCGTTGTTAGGAGCCGAGGGAGCTGTGCCCCTGTGGTTCGCGATTGCCTACCGCAGTAGCGGTCGGGCGGCCACGTCGGTCGCGAAGCATGGTGAACGCGTCACGCGGGAAGTCTTGAGTCAGGAGATAGACCAGGGCCGCAGCCAGGAGCAGATTGGGCATGACGTCGAACCCCAACGGACTGATGCCGACCAGGAATAGGATCGCTCCGAGGATGCCGACCTTGACCCAACGTCCCCGGCTGAGGACCAGTGCGGCCAATGTCACCTCGAGAATCAACATGACGATCCCAAAGGCGCGTGGGTTCGGTTCAGTCACGAAGAGACCTATCTGCCGGTAGAAAGGGAACAGTGCCTGCTCAGCGAATCCGACGTACCCCTCCGGATTTGTGATCACCAAGAGTCCATGCACGACGAGCCCCATCACGCCGAAGAATCCCCCGACGAAGAGCCGCGCCGCCTGCGGCCTCAAAAGGCAGAACACGGCCACCGCCAGCACGAAAATGCTCCAGACCACCACTCTTGTCAGGATCGGGACCTCCATTCGCTATCTCCAGCCTGCCGCGCACACAGATCAGCGGAAGGGTCGAAAGTCTCAACCGGCTAGGGACATCCGCGCCGAATATCCCGACCGTCCCTTGTTCTCCTCCTGGTCCACCAGAGACAGGATCCCGGCCGCGCCAGAGGTCGACGCCTTAAAAGTTGAGAGGCATACCACGCTGAGTGACGGCCGAGCTACTCAACATCCTCGATGGTGGCATCCTCCGCCGCGCGGTTGGCGGCCTCCGCGCCACAATGGGCACCGGCGTGCGTCCTTAACTCTCGCCCCTCGCCACGGTTTCACCGTTGCTGGCCTCTAGCCTGAACCGGAACTCGCCCCGCCCGTCTTTGAAGACTTCGGAATTGCCCATGCCTGTGCCTCCTGGCTCTCTGCGAGCAGCTCACCTACAGTGGGTCGCCCTCTGACGGCGAGACGCCCCGTGCCGCAAGCGGACCGGCGACCGGTACGCGTCCAGCGGGAACCCGTGAGTGTCACTGAGGACCCGTCATCGGGCCAGGGGCTCCCGAAGCTGGGCGAGCCGCAAGGTAGGAGATCTTGACAGGATGCGCTACCGGAGGAGTTGGTAGCGCTGTGCAACCATGCGGAATGCGGCATGTCCGTGCACTTCGCGCCGCTGATCGCGAGTTGCCGTTTGTGAGGGCTTGAGCCCTCGGGTGGTGCGCACCACCGATGATTCTGGGGGTGTGCGACGGTCTGATCTGCCGTACCCGAACGAAGGAGGAACCATGGGCAAGGTCATCGCAGCCATCACGACCTCGGTCGACGGCTACATCGTGGGGCCGAAGGACGGGCCGGAGCACGGCCTCGGCATCGGGGGCGAGCGCCTCCACTACTGGGTGATGGGTGGCCCGTGGACGTACGCCGACGACGGCCACGACACCGACGGCATGCACGGCGCGGACCGGGAGTACTACGAGTCGATCACCGACGGGCTTGGCTGCGGGATCGTCGGCCGCAACATGTACGACGCCGCCGGCGCCTGGGGCGGCACCAACCCATTCCCCGGCACGTTGATTGTGCTGACCCACCGCACCGAGGACCAGCCCGATCCGAGTGCGGGCTTCCTGTTCGTTGACGGCTTCGACGCCGCGCTGATGAAGGCGCGCGAGCTCGCCGGCGACGGCGGGGTCTCCCTCGGTGGTGGCGCCGACCTGATCCGCCAGGGTCTCGCGGCGGGAGTAGTAGACGAGCTCGCGATCTCCACCGCGCCGCTCGTGCTGGGCGGCGGGAAGCGGCTGTTCGAGGGATTCGAGCAGGATATCGACCTCGAGGTGCTCGGCACTTGGAGTTCGCAGTACGCCACCCACGTGCGGTACGCCGTCAGGCGGGCCGTGCAGGAGTACGCCGCGCACTG
>Ga0307318_10000117_pt1 | contig 24459 bp, 24 predicted proteins | sample ER_DNA_367_FD_194500 | JGI IMG/M metagenome (GOLD analysis project Ga0307318, IMG submission 194500) | Bulk soil microbial communities from the East River watershed near Crested Butte, Colorado, United States - ER_DNA_367 | ecosystem: Environmental > Terrestrial > Soil > Floodplain | place...
TGCACCGCTCTCCACCGTTGGCGCGGTCCTGCTGTCGGTGCTGGCCGTTCCGGTCGCCCTCCGGGCGCGTGGCTCGTCCGCCCGGAGGCGTGGGCGGTGGTCGTCGCGAAGGCGTGGATGGCCTGCCCCGGAGCGTGCCTGGTCGCCTCGGAGCCAGCGGTCGTTCTGGAGCCGGGGGTCGTTCTCGGGCCGGCGGTCCCGGAGGCGAGCGCGCCGCTCAGCGTCCCTGCCCGGCCTCCGCGGCCCATCGAACCCGCCTGCCCCGGCTGGTCGGCCGGCCGCTCGCGGGCGCGGTCGTTCCTGGACCCGGATCGGGAGGGGGCTCGCCCGACTGCCACGACCCGGTCAGGCAGCGGCGGTTCGGCGCGAGATGGAGGAAGCCGTCCCGGAGGTCGTCGACGTCCTCCGTGCGACCGTGGGCGCCGGCATCAACCCTCGTCGGGCCCTGCAGGCCGCGGCCGAGGGCGCCCCATCGGCCCTCGAGGACGTGCTCGGCCGGGCGATCCGGGCGGCGGAGCTCGGCTCGGGGACAGGCGGCGCCCTGGCCGCGGCGGCCAGGGCCGAGCGGCTGAGCGAGCTGGCGCTGGCCGGAGAGGCGCTTGATCTCGCCGAGACGACCGGCGCCCCGCCCGGCCCGGTGCTCGCGGGCGTCGCCGCCGCCGCCGCGGACCGGGTCCGCTCCAGACAGGCCAGGATGGCCGCCACCGCCGAGGCCCGCCTGTCGGCTCGCGTCGTGGCCGCGATGGCTCCTGCCTTCCTGGGTGTCCTCGCCCTCACCTCCCCATCGGACGCCGCGTTCCTGGTCCGTGACCCACTCGGCTGGGCGACCCTGGCGGCGGCCGCGGTCCTTGAGCTGCTCGGCATCTGCTGGGCCACCCGCATCGTTCGAGGCCCAACCCCATGAGCACCCCAGACCCGGCACCCCTGCGCCGCCTCGCGGCGCGCGCCGGTGTTGCCGTCGGCGTGCTGCTCGGTGTCCTCGTGGCGACGGCCGTCCCCGGGCTGCTCCGAGGGGCGACCGCCGTCCCGAGCCTGCTTCCTGTGGCGTTGGTCGCCGCGGTTGCCTGGCCGGTCACGGCCCGGGTCGCGGGTCGGCGGGCGGCGGCCCGTCGGCTGGCCATCCGCCGCGACGCCGCACCGGCGGTCCTCGACCTGCTCGGTGCGGCCTTGCTGGCCGGCCTCAACCCCCACAAGGCCGTGCTCCGGGTCGCCGAGCGTGCCCCGGAGGTGCTCCAGCAGGACCTGGGCATGGCAGCCGCCGTCCTGCGCCTCGGTGGGACTCCGGCGGCGGCGCTCCGTGCGGCCGCCGACCGGTCCGGGCTCGACGAGCTGCGTGCGGCGGCCGCCGCCCTCGAGGCCGCCGAACGCTGGGGTGCGCCTCCGGCGGAGGCACTGGCCGCCAGGGCTGAAGCCCTCCGCAGCCGGGCCCGGCTGCAGGCCGAGGCCGAGGCCGGCCGGGCCGCCGTCCGCCTCGCCTTCCCCCTGGTCCTCTGCTTCCTCCCCGCCTTCGTCCTGCTCACCGTCGTCCCAACGGTGGCCGGTTCCCTCCGCGCGCTGACGCCCTAGCCGGTTCCCTCATCCACCGCGCCCTGACCGCTGCACCCGCCCCGGGGCTCCGACCGGCTGGGCCCGTCCTCGTTCATCCGGTGGCCTCCGGTTGTCCTTCGTGTCCTCACTCTGGAAGGAGTCGCCATGTCCGTCAGGACCGCGTCGTCGTCCACCCGCACCGCCTCGGGCCCGTTCGGCGCCGAGACCGGTTCCCAGACCACCGAGTACGCGCTGATCATGGTCGTCGCGGCCACGATCGCCTCGCTCGCCCTGGCCTGGGCGCGCAACGGCGCCATCGCCGGCCTGCTCGACGGCGTCCTGGACCACGTCCGATCTCTCTTCGGGATGGGTTGATGCCCGGGGCGCATCGCGGACCGCCTCGCCCGGCGGGCGGGCGGCCCCAACCCGACGCAGGGTCGGTCACGGTGGAGCTTGCGGCGGCGATCCCGCTGTTGGTGGCCGTGACCCTGGCGATGGTCGCCGTCCTCGGGTTGGCGCGCGAGCAGGTCCTCGCCCAAGGTGCGGCTCGCGAGGCGGCCAGGGAGGCCGCGATCGGCGGCGATGACACCAGGGCCACGGCGGCCGCGCGCGCGGCGCTCCCACCCGGCCGCGCCGCGAACGTCACGGTCATGGCGGCCGGGCCGCATCGGGTCCGGGTCTCGGTGGAGCTGCCCGCCGGCCTGCCGTTCGGCGTGGGCCCAGTCCTCATCAGGGCCACCGCGGTCGCCGCCCGCGAGCCCGGACCTGCCCCGGCCCCCGCCGACCGGTGAGCCCTCCCGCAGCCCGACGGCACCACGGCCCGGCGACCAGCGGCGACCAGCCCGACAGGACCCGAGGCGGCCGAACGCGAGCGACCCTCGGCAACCGCCCCGGGGCGACCCAGGAGGAGCGGGGTGGGGCGACCCTGGTTGGGTTGGCCCTGGCGGGGGTGGTGCTGCTGGTCGGCGTGGTCGGGATCGACGTCGGGGCGTTGGCCGGGGCGAGGGCGGCGGCGCAGACCGCGGCCGACATGGCGGCGTTGGCGGCGCTGACCCCCGAGGTTGGCGAGGAGGGCGCGGTTGCCTGGACGGCGGAGGGTTGGGGAGAGGCGCGGGCGGCGGAGTTCGCCGGGGCCAACGGGGCGGAGCTGGTGAGGTGTGACTGCTCGTCGGTCCAGGCGGTGGTCACGGTCCGGCGCTGGCTGCGGCTGGTTCCTGGAGGAGTGAGGGTGTCCGTCAGGGCCAGCAGTCGAGCCATGCTCGGTCGGCCGCCGCCGGCCAGTCGAGCTACCGTTCAGGCAGTCGACCTGTTGCGAGCGGTGGATGGGGATCTGGCGAAGCGTCTCGGTGGCGCCAACGAGGGCGAGGCCGTCGGCCGACGTGCGGGCCAACGCGAGCGCGGCCCTGGCGGCGGTGCTGTTCGGGGCCTCGGTGGTGGCGGTCAGGGTCGCGGTCCGCGACGTGCCGCCGGTCAGCCTCGCGGTCCTCCGGTTCGGGCAGGGCGGACTGCTGCTGGCGGCGATCCTGCTGGTGGTCGCGCCGAGGTACCTGCGGACCCGGTGGGACCGGCTGCTCCTGTTCGGGCTGCTCGGGCTCGTGCTGTTCGTGCTGTTCCCGCTGACCTTCAACATCGGGCTGCAGTACACCGAGGCCTCGCGGGGAGCGGTCATGCTGGCCACGATGCCGATCTGGAGCGCGCTCCTGGGTAGGGTCATCGGCGAACGGCTCGCCCGGCGGCAGGTCGTCGGCGTCGGGTTCTCGGTGGCGGGCATCGCCCTGGCCTTCCTGGACCCTGGCCGGGCGGTCGGCGGCGACGCCATGAGCCTGGTCGGCGATGGCCTGCTGCTCCTCACCGGGCTGCTCGGGGCGCTCTACGGCCTGATCGCCAAGCGGGTCCTGGCCGTGGACCATGCCGCGACCGTCACCACCTACGCGATGCTGATCGGCACCGTGATCCTGTTGCCGGCGGCCCTTGTCGAGGGCCTGGTCCCGGCGATCGAGCGGCTGGACGGGCAGTTGCTCGGCGTGGTCGTGTTCCTCGGCGTGCTGGGCGGCGCCGCCGCGTTCATGCTGTGGACCTGGGCGCTGTCCCGCCTGACGCCCACGCAGGTCGCGGTCTACGTGAACTTGAACCCGATCGTGGCCGCCCTGCTCGGAGCCCTGCTCCTGGGCGAACGGCGCAGCGCCGCGTTCCTGCTCGGCTTCGCGGCGGTCGTCACCGGCGTGCTGCTCGTCAACTGGCCCGGCGACCGACCCTGACCGTGCGCCCCGGGTGGCCGGCGCCGTGTTCGTGGTGAACGTCGATGCCTCGGTGCGCCTGCTGGATCAGCTGGGCCACGGTCGGAGATCAGCTTGACCAACCGGGGTCGATGCGACCCGTAGCTCGGTCAGGTACCGCTTGGTGACCCGACCGCCGTAGCCGGTGTCGATCAGGTTGGCGATGCAGTCGAGCAGGCCGGCCTGCGCCGCGGGGTCGAGGGCGCGGTGGCCGGAGTAGGTGAGGAGGAGCTCGACATAGCTGGCGGTCGTGTATGACAGCTCCCACTCGTAGCGGCGGAAGGTCGCCGGACCGAACCGTCCGGAGCGGTCGAGCTCGTCGCTGGAGCTGGGGACGTCGGCCGCCGCCCTGAGGGGTGTCCCATCGGGAGGGGTCGCCAGATCCCAGCGGACATAGCACCGCTGGGTCTCGGCAAAGAACGACTCGTCGCCGCCGGCGACGTGGTGGGTGGCGACGGTGGCCAGTGTGCCGCCGGACCGGAGCGCGTCGGCGGCCTTGACGACCCGCACGGCCGGGTCGACCCAGTGGAACGAGGTCGTGGCCAGGACCAGGTCGAACGGCTCGCTCGGCAGCGGCCAGTCCTCGAACGCGGCCGTGACCACCTCGACGGTCGGGAAGCGGGCCAGGTTGCGCCGGGCGACGGCGGCCAGGTCGGCCCCGAGCTCCACGGCCACGATCCGGCAGCCGCGCTCGGCCAGCGGCGCCGTCGCCTGCCCGGTGCCCAGGCCGATCTCCAGCACCCGGGACCCGGGCCCGATCCCGGCCAGCTCGGCCAGGTCGTCGAACAACGCCGGTGGGTACCGTGGCCGGGCCCGGTCGTACAGCTCGGCGGCCTGGTCGAAGGTCGCCCGCAGCCGCCCGCGGTCCTCCTCGGTCACAGCCGGGCGCTCCGGCACCGGGGCGTCGAGGCCCGCTCGGGCCGGCGCAACGTCCGATCGGCGACGGCGACCCGTCAGCGGCGGCGGGCCTCCTCGTCGGCGGCGCGGGCGTGCTCGTCGCGGAGTGCCGAGGCGCCGGTGCGGTCGTCGAGGCGCTCGCGGCGGACGCTGGTCGGCTCGGGTGGCGGGGCGGTGCCGCGACCCTCAGCCGGCGGCCGTTCGTCGACGGCGGTCGCTCCCGTGCGCTCACGTCCCACGGCGTCGGCTCCGGCTCGGTCCCGGTCGGCGGCGCCGGCGCGGACACGGTCGACGGCGGCTTCGGCGCGGTCGCGTTCGGCCACGGCGTCGACCCGGTTGCGCTCTGTGCCCTCCAGCTCCTCGCGGGCGCCGGTCAGCTCCTGGCGGAGGCGGGCGTTCTCGCGCTCCAGCTCGTCGACCCGGCCCTCGGCGTCGCGGCGTCGGGACTTGAGCTCCTTGCGCCGCGAGCGCCTCGACCGGGAGGCCCCGAAGGCGAGGAAGAGGAACACGGCGACCAGGAAGCCGAGCGCCGCGGCCAGGACCAGCAGCTGCCCCTCGGTGAGCTGGCTGAACGACCGGTCGAACAGGGTCGCAGAGCTGGGGGAGGTGTTCTCGAGGCCGACGGCGGCGAGCGCGACGACGACCAGGAAGGCGAGCAACAGGAACAGGACGGCCATTCGATGCCTCCTCGAGACGGCGGGTTCAACGGTTCGAGATTCCGACACCTACGCTCCCCCGCGACGCTCGCCGCCAAACTGGGCAAGCTCCGAGGCGGCGGCGGCGGCGGCTCAGCCGTCCCCTGGCCTCCGGGCCGGGTCGGCCCGGCGCGACCGGGCCGCCTCCAGGACCAGCCGGGCGGCATCCTCGGCATCCTCGGCCACGGGGAAGGCCGGAACAGGACGGGCATCCAGCCCCAGGGACCAGGTGGCCAGGCCGACCACGGGGATGCCGGTGCGCAGGGCCAGGGCGATCTCGGACAGGGTCCCGAACCCGCCGCCCACCGCGACCAGGGCGTCGCTGGACCGGACCAGGAGCAGGTTGCGTCCCTGGCCCAGGCCGGTCGGGAGGGCGACGCCGAGGTGGGGGTTGCCCTCGCCCCGGTCGAGGCCGGGAAGCAGGCCGACCGTGGTGCCGCCGGCCGCGCGGGCGCCGCGGCAGGCCGCCTCCATGACGCCGGGACCACCGCCGCAGACCACGACCGCGCCGGCCTCGGCCAGCCTCCGCCCGAGCAGCTCGGCCTGGTCGAGCAGCGCGGCCTCGGGTCGCGACGCTCCGGCGATCCCGATGTAGAGGCTCACGGTCGGGCCCGCGCGGGCCGCCCGGGCGGGGCGCTCACCGCCCGTTCCCCTGGGCCGCCGCGGCGGCCGCCGGGACCGCTCCCAGGTCGGCGAGCAGCTCGTCTAGCAGCCGGACGGCGCCCGCCTTGTCCAGGGGGTTGTTGCCGTTGCCGCACTTGGGGGACTGGACGCAGGAGGGGCAGCCGGTCTCGCACGGGCAGGAGGCGACGGTGTCGCGCGTGGCCCGCAGGTGCTCGAGGGCGCGCCGGTGGCCCTGCTCGGCGATGCCGGCGCCGCCCGGGTAGCCGTCGTAGACGAAGATCGTGGCCAGCCCGGTGTCGGGGTGCCATGCGGTGGAGAGGCCGCCGATGTCCCAGCGGTCGCACATGGCGAACAGGGGCAGCAGCCCGATCTGGGCGTGCTCGGCGGCATGGGCGGCACCGGGGACGTCCCTGGCGCCGAGGGCGGCCGCGTCCAGCAGGCCGGGTGAGAGCGTGTACCAGTAGGCGACCGTCTGGAGCCGCCCCGGCGGCAGGTCGAGGTCCTCGTAGCCGAGCAGCTCGCCCGTGCCGACCCGGCGGCGCTCGTAGCCGACGACCTGCTCGGAGACGTCGACCCGGCCCAGCCAGAGGGTGGAGCGGGGCAGCTCGACGCGCCGGGTCGGCTCGACCACGGTCACGTCGATGTCGCTCCGGGCCTGGGTGTACTCGTCGCCCTTGGCCTCGGTGACCAGGGCGACCCCGTCCTCCAGGTCCAGCTCGGCCACCCGGAAGTGCTCGCCCTGGTGCAGGTAGACGGCCCCGCGGTGCACCGTCGACGGCGCCCGGGCCCGGTCGACGGTGCCGATGACCTGGCCGGAGTCGGCACCGACGATGGTGACCGGGCTGCCGCCGGCGTTGCGGATGTCGACCTGGTCGGCCTGGCTGCGGCCCGACCCGGGGCGCAGGCCGTCCCGGCGCCGCCGCAGCGCCCCCTCGGCCTCCAGCGCGGCGGCCAGGGCCCGCGCCCCCTCGCCCCCGAACAGCTCCAGGTCCTCCTCGGTCAGCGGGGCCTCGAAGGCGGCGCACAGCAGGTGCGGCGCGAGCACGTACGGGTTGGCCGGGTCGACCAGGGCGGCCTCGTGGGGGCGGCCGAACAGGTCGCCGGGGTGGTGCAGCAGGTAGGCGTCGAGCGGGTCGTCCTTGCCGACCAGCACGGCCAGCGAGGGCTCGCCCTGGCGGCCGGCCCGGCCGGCCTGCTGCCACATCGAGGCCACCGTGCCCGGGTAGCCGTCGAGCACGACCGCGTCCAGCCCGCCCACGTCCATGCCCAGCTCCAGGGCGTTGGTGGTGGCCAGGCCGAGCAGCCGGCCCGAGACCAGGCCCTGCTCCAGCTGGCGGCGCTCCTCGGCCAGGTAGCCGGCCCGGTAGGCGCGGACCCGGCCGGCCAGACGGCGGTCGACCTCGGCCACCCGGCGCCGGGCGAAGGTGGCGACCAGCTCGGCCGACTTGCGCGAGCGGGTGAAGCACAGGGTCCGCACCCCGGCCTCCACGGCCGCGGCCAGCCAGCCGGCCGACTCGGTGTTGGCGCTGCGGCGCAGCCCGGTGGTCTCGTCCAGCAGCGGCGGCTCCCAGAGGGCGAAGGCGACCGGGCCGCGGGGGGAGCCGTCCTCGGTGACCGCCTCGACCGGCTGGCCGACCAGCCGGCCGGCCAGCTCGGCCGGGTTGCCGAGGGTGGCCGAGGCGAGCACGAAGGTCGGGCTGGCCCCGTAGCGGGCGGCCAGGCGGCGCAGGCGGCGCAGGATCGCGGCCACATGGGAGCCGAACACCCCGCGCAGGGTGTGGGCCTCGTCCACGACCACGTAGGCGAGCCGGCCGAGGAACGCCGCCCAGCGCTCGTGGCCGGGGAGGATGCCACGGTGGAGCATGTCCGGGTTGGTCAGCACCAGGTTGGCGCTGCGCCGGATCATCGGCCGGTCGGCGGCCGGGGTGTCGCCGTCGTAGGCCGACGCCCTGACCCCGGCCAGGGCGAAGGAGCGGACGGCGCGGAGCTGGTCGCGGGCCAGGGCCTTGGTGGGGGAGAGGTACAGGGCGGTGCGGTGGCCGTCGCCGAGCAGGGCGTCGAACACCGGGAGCTGGTAGCAGAGGCTCTTGCCGGAGGCGGTGCCGGTGGCCACCACGACGTTGCGCCCGGCGCGGGCCAGCGCGACCGCCGCCGCCTGATGCGACCACAGGGCCGTCAGGCCGCGGGCGGCCAGCCGCGACCCGACCACCTCGGGCAGGTCGTCGGGCGGCGCCGCCAGCCGGGCCGGCCGGGCCGGCAGGCGCTCCAGGTGCACGAGCTGGCCGCGGTAGTCCGGGTCGCCGGTGAGGTCGTCGACCAGCGCGACAGGGTCGGTCACGACGTCATGGTAGCCGCGGTCCGGACACTCTCGAACGCTCGACCGCTGCCCGGGGAACCCGCCGGGTCAGCTCAGCCTGCCGGCCCGCAGGCGGGCGAACAGGCTGTAGGCGCCGGGCTGCAGCCGGACCACCGAGGCCCCTCCGGCGCTGCCGGCCGCGCCGGGCACGGGGATGTTCCTGATGTGGCTCGGCGGGACCGTGGTGGCCAGCAGGGCCAGGCGCAGCAGCTCGGGGAACGGCAGGTCGGTCCTGACCTCGTCGCGCATGACGGCCAGCCAGGCCATGACCCGGGTCGGGTCCTCGGCGACCTGGCGCTGGAAGGTGCCGAGGCCGCCGAGGAGGAGCTGGCCCTGGTGGCGCGAGCGGTCGAAGTCGCCGCCGGGCAGGGTCTTGCGGGCGCGGGCGTAGGCCAGCGCCTGGCCGCCGCGCAGCGTCTGCCTGCCCCTGTCCAGGAACGCCCCGGCGAAGTGGTCGCGCAGGTTCATGTCCACGTTGACCTGGACCCCGCCGACCTTGTTGACGATGTCGGTCAGGCCGTCGAAGGAGGTCAGCGCGTAGTAGTCGATGGTCAGGCCGGTGAGCCGCTCGAAGGTGGCGACCAGCAGCCGCGGGCCGCCGAAGGCCATGGCCGCGTTGATCTTGCTGGTGCCGTGGCCGGGGATGGGCACGTAGCTGTCGCGGGGGAAGCTGACCACCGCCCCGCGCCGCCTGGCCCTGTCGATGATGACCAGCTGGAGGGCGTCGGCCCGGCCGCTCTCCATGCTGCCGCCGCGCCCGAACCTGGGCGCCCCCGAGTCCGACCCGATGGTGAGCAGGACGATCCGCCCCTTGAGGGCCGGCGTGGCCGAGCCGGCGTGGGCCCGCTGCACCGTGACCACCTGGCCCGCCGAGGCCGCCCGGGCGGCGGCCGGCCGCCCGGGCGAGGTGGTGGCCACCAGCCCGGTCGCCAGCGCCGCCACCAGCGCCAGGACGGCGACCCAGGCGAGCCCCCTCCGGCTCACCTGGCCGACCCCGTGCGGCTGTCGAAGGCGGCGATCCGCCAGCTGTCCCCGGTCGCCAGCAGCTGGAGCACCGAGCGGAGATGGACCGGGCCGCTGCCCTGGGCGGTGTCGGCGGTGCCGTCGAAGGCGACCCGGACGGTGGCCGCCTCGGGTCGCTTGGCGCCGTACAGCACCACCGCCTTGGCGGTGGCCCGGCCGGGCCGGACGGCGGTGACCGTCGGCGCCGCCTCCCCCAGCGACAGGGCGTTCAGCTGCTTGCGGGCCGCCGCCCTGACCGGCGTGTCGAACAGCCCGAGCAGGCCGTCCCAGCCGGCCTCGCCACCGGCCGCGTTGACGTAGGCGGCGCTGAGGTAGCGGTCGAGGAACCGCTCCAGCCCGGGGGCGGCCCGCCGGGCCGCGCGCCCGGCGCTCAGCCCGCCCGGGGGCACCTTGGCCGTGGCGACCAGCTGGACCTTGAGCGGCTCGGCCGGCGCCGCCGGGGCGGAGGTGGGCGTGGCCGCCTGGCCGCCGCCCTCCGACCGGCCGCCCGAGGTGCAGCCGGCGGCGAGCAGGACGGCCGCGAGCAGGACGGCCGACCAGATCAGGGGAAGTCTCGGGTTCCTGCGCGCTGCCACGATCACCGGTTCCGGGAGGAGGTTTGCGATGCGCGGCGTAGGCTACCAAACCCCTCCGACGTTGCTCGAAGACGCCTCGGCAGCCTATCGTTGCACGTCCTCAGCCCGCGAGACTGGAGAGAGGATGGATCTCGACCTCAACGTGCGCAAGGATGGCGACCACTCGGTGCTCGAGGTGGCCGGCGAGATTGACGTCTACACCGCGCCGAAGCTGCGAGAGCAGCTCATCGAGCTGGTCAGCGACGGGTCCTACCACATCGTGGTCGACCTCGAGAAGGTGGACTTCCTGGACTCGACCGGGCTCGGGGTGCTGGTCGGCGGGCTGAAGCGGGTCCGCAACCACGACGGCTCGCTGCAGCTGGTCTGCACCCAGGAGAAGATCCTCAAGATCTTCAGGATCACCGGCCTGACCAAGGTCTTCCCCATCCACAGCTCGGTCGGCGACGCGATCTCGGCTCCGACCGAGTAGCCGGCGGCCGTGGATGTCGACGCCGGCCCCGCGCCGGCCATCGTCCGCCTGGCCTTCCCGCCGGAGCCGCGGCTGCTGGGCACGATCCGCCTGGTCGTCGGCATCGTCGCCCGCAAGGCGGGGATGGGCGAGGAGGGCGTCGAGGACCTCAAGGTGGCCGTCTCCGAGACCTGCGCGGTCGCGGTCGGCGACCTGAACCGGGCCGGCCGGCTCGACCCGATCGAGATCGACCTGGTCGAGTCGGCCGACCGCTTCGGGATCGAGGTCCGCGACCGGGCCCCGGCGTCGGCCGCTCCCGCCGAAGGCGAGATCGACGACCGCGAGCTGGGCCTGGCCCTGGTCGGCGCCCTGGTGGACGACCTCAAGACCTCGACCCTCCAGGACGGCGGGAACCGGACCAGCTTCTGGCTGCGCCGGGGGCCCGGGACGCCGAGCTCCGAACCGGCCAGGGGGTCGGTCCTGGACCCTCCGGAGACCCTGCCGCCGCCCCTGACTTGAGGCGTCGGCAACCTTTTCACGGGTTGCCCGGTTCTCGGACCCGTGGCTATGATCCGCCCAATCCTCGCGGGCTCGCGGGACGGCCGGTTCCCTGGGCAGGCACCCGGGACGACGCCGGGCCGGGGCCCGCGCTCGACTCTTCCGCTCGAACCGTCCAGGGCCCCGGCCCGGACCCCGGGCTTGATCCAACGCCCCAGCGCTGGGGCGTCGAGGAGGTCTGATGAGCCCAGTACGGCTGCTGGCGCAGGAGGCAAGCGCCGAGGTCGACTTCGGTTCCGGGGAGACCCTTGCCCTGTTCGCCGTCATGGCGGTCTGCCTGCTCGCCCTGGTGGTCGCGTTCGTCCTGGTCAGGCAGGTGCTGGCCGCCGACCAGGGCACCGACAAGATGCGCGAGATCGCCCGCGCCATCCAGGAGGGCAGCCGGGCCTACCTGAGCCGGCAGTTCCGCACCCTGGCCGTGTTCGTGGTCCTGCTGTTCTTCCTCCTGCTGCTGCTGCAGGCCGACTCGGGCTCGGTGCGGATTGGGCGCTCGGTCGCCTTCCTGGTCGGGGCGGTCTTCTCCGCCCTGGCCGGCTTCACCGGCATGCAGCTGGCCGTGCGGGCCAACGTGCGGGTGGCCGCCGCGGCCGAGCAGGGCGGGCTGCTCAAGGCCATGCCGATCGCCTTCCGGGCCGGCGGGGTGGCCGGCATGTTCGTGGTCGGCCTGGGTCTCCTCGGCGCCGCCGGGGTGGTCTTCATCTACCAGGGCGACGCCGCCAGCGTGCTGTTCGGCTTCGGCTTCGGGGCGGCCCTGCTGGCCATGTTCATGCGGGTCGGCGGGGGCATCTTCACCAAGGCCGCCGACGTCGGGGCCGACCTGGTCGGCAAGGTCGAGCAGTCGATCCCCGAGGACGACCCCCGCAACGCGGCCACCATCGCCGACAACGTGGGCGACAACGTCGGCGACTGCGCTGGCATGGCCGCCGACCTGTTCGAGTCGTTCGAGGTCACCCTGGTCGCGGCCATCGTCCTCGGCCTGGCCGCCTTCCCCGACCGCCCGGCCGTGGGCCTGCTGTTCCCCCTGATCGTGCAGGCCATCGGGATCGTCTCCTCGATCGTCGGGATCTACCTGGTCCGGCCACGCTCGGAGACCGAGAGCGGCATGCGGACCATCAACCGGGGCTTCTTCGCCTCGGCGGCCATCTCGCTGGTGCTGGTCGGGATCGCCTCGATCCTCTACGTGGACGACTGGCGGCCGGTGGCCGCGGTCGCCCTGGGCCTGGCCCTGTCCACCGTGATCCAGCTCATGACCTCCTATTACACCGCCACCGAGTACAAGCCGGTGCGCGATATCGCCGAGGCCTCGGAGACCGGGCCGGCCACCACCATCCTGGCCGGCTTCTCCAGCGGCCTGGAGGCGTCGGTGTACGCCATCCTGGCCATCGTGGGGGCGATCGTCGGGGCGGCCATCATCGGCAGCGGCGAGGGCCTCGACTTCCAGCTCTACATGATCTCGCTGGCCGGCATGGGCATGCTCACCACCGTCGGGGTGGTGGTGTCGATGGACACCTTCGGGCCGATCAGCGACAACGCCCAGGGCATCGCCGAGATGTCCGGCGGCGTCGGCCAGCGCGGGTCCGAGGTGCTCACCTCCCTGGACGCGGTCGGCAACACCACCAAGGCGATCACCAAGGGGGTGGCCATCGCCACCGCCGTGCTCGCCGCGACCAGCCTGTTCGGCTCGTTCCGGCAGGCCCTGCTGGACGCCGGCCTGCCCCTCGAGCACGTCGACATCCCGATCGAGCAGCCGGGCGTGCTGGTCGGCCTGCTGATCGGCGGCTCGGTGGCGTTCATGTTCTCCGCCCAGGCGATCCGGGCCGTGGGCCGGGCCGCCGGCCGGGTGGTGTTCGAGGTGCGCAAGCAGTTCCGCGACCACCCCGGGATCATGGACTACACCGAGCGTCCCGACTACAGCGCCGTGGTCGACATCTGCACCCGCGACTCGCTGCGCGAGCTGCTCACCCCTGGGCTGCTGGCGGTGCTGACCCCGATCGCCACCGGGTTCCTGTTCGGGTCGGCCGCCCTCGGCGCCTATCTGGCCGGGGCCATCCTCACCGGCCAGCTCCTGGCGGTCATGCTGTCGGTGTCCGGCGGCGCCTGGGACAACGCCAAGAAGTACGTGGAGGACGGCCACCACGGCGGCAAGAACTCCGAGCCCCACAAGGCGACCGTGATCGGCGACACCGTCGGCGACCCGTTCAAGGACACCGCCGGCCCGGCCCTGAACCCGCTGATCAAGGTGATGAACCTGGTCGCGGTGCTGATCGCCCCGACCGTGGTCGCCCTGGCCGACGACAAGCTGGCCCGGGCCCTGATCGGGCTGGTGGCCATCGCCCTGCTCGCCTGGGCGCTGTGGCGCTCGGCCCGCCTCGGCGGGGTGGCCATGGCCACCCAGGCCGCGGAGAAGCCGGACGTTCCCGACCAACCGGACCCGCGCCCGACGACCCAGCGCTCCTCGACCTGAGGGGGATTGTGGACGGCTCGGTGTACGGTCGTCGGGAATACGCGATGCTCGTCCGGCCTTGACAGGAGAGACGGGCGACCGGCAACACTACGCCGTTCCGCCCGATCCCCCCCAACGATGAACAAAGGACCTCCATTGGCACGTAACCTGGTCGTGGTCGAGTCGCCGGCCAAGGCGAAGACCATCGGCAAGTACCTGGGCAAGGACTACGACGTGGTCGCCTCCATGGGCCACGTCCGCGACCTGCCCAAGTCGGACTTTGCCGTGGACATCAACGGCGGCGTCTCCGTCACCTACGAGGTGACCCCCAAGGGCAAGAAGGTCGTCGCCAGCATCCGCAAGGCCGCCAAGGCGGCCGACCAGGTGTTCCTGGCCACCGACCCCGACCGCGAGGGCGAGGCCATCGCCTGGCACATCGCCGAGGCGGCCAAGCTGGCCGCCGCCTCGACCCGCCGCGTCACCTTCACCGAGATCACCGCCGACGCGGTCCGGCGCGCCTTCGCCGACCCCCGGGACATCGACGACCGCCTGGTCGACGCCCAGCAGGCCCGCCGGGTGGTCGACCGGATCGTCGGCTACAAGCTGTCGCCGGTGCTGTGGCGCAAGGTCCGGGCCGGCCTGTCCGCCGGCCGGGTCCAGTCGGCCGCGCTCAAGATGATCGTCGACCGCGAGCGCGAGATCGACGCCTTCCAGGCCCGCGAGTACTGGAGCCTGGAGGCCGACCTGGCCACCGAGGCCGACGAGGCCGTCCACGCCCGCCACCCGGTGGGGGAGAAGCAGAAGTTCGTCCTCGGCGACGAGGGCTCGGCCATCGCCGCCGCCGAGGCGGCCCGGGCCGCCACCTGGACGGTCGCCCGGGTCGACAGGAGCGAGCGCAAGCGCAGCGCCGCCCCCCCGTTCATCACCTCCACCCTCCAGCAGGAGGCCTCCCGCAAGCTGGGCTTCTCCTCCAAGCGGACCATGGCCGTGGCCCAGCAGCTGTACGAGGGCATCGACCTGCCCGGCGAGGGCTCGGTCGGGCTCATCACCTACATGCGCACCGACTCCCCGGCCCTGTCCTCGGCCGCCCAGGACGAGATCGCCCGCCTGGTCGCCGAGCGCTACGGGCCCACCTACGTCAAGCGCACCCAGTACAAGGCCAAGGCCAAGCAGGCCCAGGAGGCGCACGAGGGGATCCGGCCGACCGCCGTCGCCCGCAGCCCCGAACGGGTCGCCGCCCACCTCGACCCGGCCCAGCGCCGGCTGTACGAGCTGATCTGGAAGCGGGCCGTGGCCTCCCAGATGGCCCAGGCCGTCTACGACCAGACCAGCGTCGACATCAACGCCGGCGACCTGGTGTTCCGCGCCACCGGGTCGGTGCTGCGCTTCGACGGCTTCGTCCGCATCTACCTGGAGGGCCGCGACGACGACGTCGAGGAGGAGGCCGGCACCCTGCCCGAGCTGGTCGTCGGCCAGGTGCTGCGGCTGGTCGAGCTCACCCCCGAGCAGCACTTCACCGAGCCGCCGCCCCGCTACACCGAGGCAAGCCTGGTCAAGGCGCTGGAGGAGCACGGCATCGGCCGGCCCTCGACCTACTCGCCGACCATCTCCACCCTGATGGACCGCAAGTACGTGCGGCTGGACCGCAAGCGGTTCCACCCCGAGGACGTCGGCATCGTGGTCACCGACCTCCTCGCCGACGTGTTCCCCAAGGTCATCGACCTCGGCTTCACCGCCGAGATGGAAGAGGACCTGGACCGCATCGCCAGCGGGGCCAAGCCGTGGGAGCCGATCGTCAAGACCTTCTTCGAGGAGGTCGAGGGCACCATCGCCGAGCGCCAGGAGAAGGTCTCGCGGCCCGAGGAGGCGACCGACGAGGTCTGCCCCACCTGCGGCGAGGAGACCGGGGCCAAGCTGGTCCGCAAGTGGGGCCGGTACGGCTGGTTCCTGTCCTGCAGCCGCTACCCGGACTGCAAGTACCGGCGCAACGCCAACCAGTCGGCCGAGCAGGCGGCCGAGCAGGCCGAGCCCGAGCTGACCGACGTGCCCTGCCCCAAGTGCGGCAAGCCGATGGTCAAGCGCAGCGGCCGCTTCGGGCCGTTCCTGGGCTGCTCGGACTACCCCAAGTGCCGCGGCATCAAGAACCTGGGCGAGCAGTCCTACGGCACCTGCCCCAAGTGCGGCCAGGGCGAGGTCGTCTCCAAGCGGACCAAGCGCGGCAAGACGTTCTACAGCTGCAACCGCTACCCGGACTGCGACTTCGCCCTCTGGCAGGCGCCGCTGTCCCAGCCCTGCCCCAGCTGCGGCAGCCTGCTTGCCCCCGACAAGGACCCGGACACCGCCACCTGCGCCAAGTGCGGCACCCAGGTCCGGGTGTCCGAGCTGGTCAGCGTCTGACCCCGGTCCCCGATGGGTGACCCCGGCCGGCTGATCGCCTTCGAGGGCGTCGAGGGCGCCGGCAAGTCGACCCAGCTCGAGTTGCTCCGCCGGGCGCTGGAGGGCCGGTGGGGGGGTCCCCCGGAGGGTCGATCACGGGAGGTGGTGGTGACCCGGGAGCCGGGCGGCACCCCGGCGGGGGAGCGGATCCGGGCCCTGCTGCTCGACCCGCAGCTGGAGCTGCAGCCGCGGGCCGAGGCGCTGCTGTTCGCCGCCGCCCGGGCCGAGCTGGTCGAGAACTTGATCCGCCCCGCCCTGGAGCGGGGCGCGGTGGTCCTCTGCGACCGCTACCTGGACTCCTCGCTCGCCTACCAGGGCGGCGCCCGCGGGCTCGGCCGGGGCCCGGTCGAGCAGGTCAACCGGTTCGCCACCGGCGGGCTCCTGCCCGACCTGGTCGTGCTGCTCGACCTCGACCCGGCCGACGGGCTCCGCCGGCGCTCCCGCGACCCGGACCGGATCGAGGCCCAGGACCTCGCTTTCCACCGCCGGGTCCGCGAGGCCTTCCGCGACCTGGCCGCCGCCGACCCCGGCCGCTTCACCGTGGTCGACGCCACCGCCCCGGTCCCAGAGATCGCCGCCCGGGTCGAGGCCGCCGTCCTCGCCCTGCTGACGGAGGGGTCCGGGTGAATCGGGAGGGGTCATGAGCGACCAGTCGATCTGGGACATGGTCGTCGGCCACGACGAGGCCGTGGCCGTGCTCAAGGAGGTGGTGGCCGGGGAGCGGGTCACCCACGCCTGGCTGTTCACCGGCCCGCCCGGGATCGGCAAGCTGCACACCGCCAGGGTGTTCGCCGCCGCCCTGAACTGCCCGGCCGGCGGCGACGGCACCTGCGACAGCTGCCGGCGCATCCTCCGGGGCGTCCACCCCGACGTCCACCTGGTCGTCCCCGAGGGCGACAACCTCCTGGTCGAGGACGTGCGCGCCGTCCGCGAGGAGGCCTCCCGCACCCACTACGAGGCCCCCACCGCCGTCTTCATCCTGGACGAGGCGGACCGGCTGACCGAGGCCGCCGCGAACGCCCTCCTCAAGGTGCTCGAGGAGCCGCCTCCCGAGGTGGTGTTCGTGCTGGTCGCCCGCAGCGCCGAGGCCCTGGTCGACACCGTGCCCTCCCGCGCCCGCACCCTGCCGTTCGTGAGCCTCTCCCTGGCCGAGCTGACCGCCGCCCTCGGCGACGACCTCCAGCTCGACCGCGACCAGACCACCTCGGCGGCCGCGGCCAGCCACGGCCGCCTGGCCCGAGCCCGAGCCCTCCTCACCGACGAGGCCGCCCGCACCCGGCGCTCCATCGTCCTCGACCTGACCGAGCTCCTGGCCACCGGCCGGCCCTCCGATGCCCTGGCCGCCGCCGCCACCGTGGTCAACATCGCCGACGAGGTCGCCGCCGCGGCCAGGTCCCGCCAGGAACGCGAGCTGGCCGACCTCGAAGAGGCCTTCGGCACCGGCCGCGGCACCGGCGCCCTCCGCAAGCGCCTGGAGACCCGCCATCGCCGCGAGCTCCGCCGCGCCCGCTTCGACGCCCTCCGCGACTCCGTCGCCGACCTCCTCGGCGCCTACCGCGACATGGCCCTCCTGGCCGCCGAGCCCACCGCGGGCGGTGGGTCGGGGAGCCCCGGGGCCGCGCCGCTGGTCCACCCGGACAAGGCCGGCACGCTGACCCGCCTGGCCGCCGACATCGACCCGGCTACCGCCCTCCGCGCCGCCGGAGCGCTGGAGGAGGCCGACCGCCGCCTGGCCATCGGCGCCGCCCCCCTCCTCACCCTGGAAGCGGCATTCCTCTCGGTCCAGGCCGCCCTCCGCGGCCCCGCCATCCCGATCAACCGCCTCGCCATCCGCCGCTGACCCCGGCCCCCGCCAAGCCCCAATCACCCTGGCCCCGCCCCGACGCCCTTCGGTACACTCCGCCTTCGCGCCGACCAGTTCGGCCGCATCGCCAGCCCGAGTGGCGTAGTGGTAGCGCATCCGACTCGTAATCGGAAGGTCGTCGGTTCGAATCCGACCTCGGGCTCTAAAGTCGCTGGTCAGAGGGCATATAGAGTCCTCCAGCCGATGGCTCTGCTTGCCTCGTTGATCATCCCTCATGCGCCAACTTGGCCTCGGGAGGTAGATCGAGGGCGGCAGGGTTCAGAGGTATTGGCGGACCGAGGCCCTGTAGCTGCGGTACGCATCCCCGAACCGTCGTTCCAGGGAACGCTCCTCCCGTAGCACCACAAGATGGGTCACCACCAGCACGACCGGCAGGAGCAGCAGCGGCCAGGCGGTGCCGGTAACCAGCGCGACCCCCGCGTAGCCGAGGGTCCAGGCGACGTACATCGGGTTCCTGCTGAAGGCGTACGGCCCGCTGTCGACGAGCTGGTTCGGCCGTTCGAGGTCGACGCGGGCGGCGGCTCGCACCGCCCAGGCCCCGAGCCACATGCCTGCGAGGAGCAGGGGCCACCCAGCTCCGTGGCCGATCCAGGCTGGCCAGGGCAGGCTCCGCGGGGTGAGGACCTGGAAGAGGATGCCAGTCCCGAGGCCGACCAGGTGGGCCTCCGGGATCGGGATGTTGCCCCACCGCCAGGCCGGAGCAGCTGTCGGCGGACTCACCCTGAGCGCATCGGGCGGCCGATGCCGTGGTCGACCGCCGGGCCCGGACGGTCGGATGTCCTATCCGCTCCCGCCAGGATGGCGTGGACGATGTGCTCGGCGTCCCTGTCGACGCCGGGGAGGAATCCCGACGACATGGCGTAGAGGAAGGACAGCCCTACGAAGTACAGGCCCGGCTGGTTGGCCACGACCCCGCGGTGGTGCATCGGCTCGTGCTCATTCTCGCCGAAGACGGGGAGGTCGATCCAGGAGAAGTCGGGACCGGACCCGGTGCACCAGATGACGTTGGCCACCTGCAGGATCTGTTGGTCCGCCAAGAGGGGGTGGCCGTCGAGCACCCCGACGATCCTGGGGACGCGTTGGATCCCCGCGGTGGCGAGATCCTTGGGCTTGACCCGGACCAGGGGCGCGGCATGGGAGATGAGCTTGGGCCGCAGTTTGCGGCCGATCGGCGTGTCCACAGTCAGCACACGATGACCAACGACCCGGAACAACAAAGGCTGGAAGATGTACCGCGCCGCCGCACCCTCGATCCGGAACGGGACATGGCCTGACTCCTTGCCCGCCAGCCAGGTCGGGTGCCGGCCGGCGACCTCGAGAGCGATCTCAGCTCCCGAGTTGCCAACTCCGACCACCAGGACGCCGCCTTCCTGGAGCTGGGAAGGGTTGCGGTAGCCGGCCGAATGGAGCTGGACGACATCGGGACCGAGGTCGCCGGCGAAGGGAGGCACCCGGGGGACCTGGAAGGTCGACATGGCGACCACCACGTTGTCGGCCTCCCAGCTCCGGTCGCCCGCGGCGACCACGAACCGGCCTTCATCCCTCCAGACCCGGTCCACGCGTACGCCGGTCCGAACCGGGAGCCGAGACTGGGTCGCGTAGGCCTCCAGGTAGTCGGCCACCTGGTCCTTGGTGGGAAACGAGTGGGCCGGAGCGGGGAACGGGAGCCCGGCCAGCGCGTCATACCGGGCCGGGGTGAACAGGCGAAGCGAGTCCCAGCGGTTGCGCCAGGCGTCGCCGACCCGCTGGTTGGCGTCCAGGATCAGGAACCGCCGTCCCCGCCTGGCCAGGTGATGGCCGACCGAGAGGCCGGCCTGGCCACCACCGATAATCACGGTCTCGAGGTGCTCTGGCTCGGGCATGCTCGCCTCCCGCTCGTCACGCTCGCTTGCTGCCAGCAACGCTACGAGCGGTCGCGGGTACGTCCGATGGGGAGTTCTCCCCAGGCCGTGAGCCCGTGCTGCATGGCGAAGAGCGCGGCCGCCGCGCGGGTGGAGACGCCGATCTTGGCGTAGGCGTTCTGGACGTGGTGGTCGGCGGTCTTGACCGAGATCCCGAGCCGACGCGCGACCTGCTTGGTCTGCAAGCCGCGCGCGAGCAGGGCGATGACCTCGGCCTCGCGCTCGGTCAGCCCCGCCGGCCGCCCGATTCGTGGGACCCGCTGCCCGGCCACCTCCAGTACCGCGGTGACGGCGTCGGGGTCGAGCCGTCCTTCACCGGCCTCCCGGCCGACGGCCTCGGCGGCCTGTCCGGACGAGAGCGCCACCCGGTGCGGCCGGGGCTCGGTCATGGCGTGGTAGGCGTCGGCAGCGGCGAGCAGGCGCGCCGGCGGCGTGAGCGCCGCCGCGGCGGTTCCGCGGTGGTAGCCCGAGCCGTCGAGACGCTCGTGGTGGAAGCTGGCAACAGGCGCGAGCGCGGCCAGGAACGGGGAGCGGGCGAGGACGCGCTCGGAGTGGTAGGCGTGCAGCCTGACCCGCTCCCAGTCGTCTGGCGTGAGGGGCGCGGCCTTCTGCCAGATTCGGACCGGGACCGCCACGCGCCCGAGATCGTGCACCAGCGCTCCGCGCCGGATCTTCACGAGGTCGGCGGCCTCGAGACGGCACAGCTGCGCCGCCGCGGTGGCCAGCTCGGCGACACCGGCCGAATGGCCGACCAGGTACGGCGAGGCAAGGTCGGCGAAGTCGCCCATCGCCCCTAGGGCCCGGTCGATCGCCTCGCCCTCTAGAGTCAACGGCGGGCCAGGCTCGCAGGCGAGCGTCTCCTCCCAGGCGCACGCATCGGCATCGAGGGCCAGGAGCTCGGGGGCGGCGTCGGCGAGCGGGGCGGCCACGGCCGGGTCGAACGCGCCGCCCGCCCGCCGGCGAACAACCTGGGCGGCGAACTCCGCGCCGCCGATCATGCGCTGGAACGCGGCGTCGCGGGCCACCGAGGCGATCCGCACCGGCAGCGGGATCTCCTCTCGCCTGGCCCGACCGGGCAGACCCTTGCCGTCCCAGCGCTCGACCAGGTACGCGAACAGGCCCTGCATGGACGTGGGCAGACCCAGCCGGTCGGTCAGCATCTGGGCCACCTCGCAGAAGGCGGTGATATGGCCCTTGAACTCCCTGGCCGCCCTCGGCATGCCACGCGCGATCTGCATGGCCCGCAGCGGCGCCGGGCTGCCCGAGGAGGCGAGCGCTCGCATGATCCCGGCCGTCATCTCGGGCGGCGACCCGAACCTGGCCGGCAGGGCATAGGTCGTCAGCGCGTCATCGTCGCCGAAGGTCTCGGCGGCGACCTCTGCATCGGCGGTGCAGCCGACGTAGAACAGCAGGCACGCGTAGTAGGTCTGCGACGCGGTGGCCAGGTCGACGCCCAGCAGCTTGCCGAGTCGCGTGGCGATCAGCGTGCTGTGCAGGCCGTGCTCCAGCGGCACCCCGATCCCGAGGTCTGTCGCCAGCGACAGCGCCGCGATCACCTCAGCGGCACGGACCCGTTCCCCGCCCTGGGATGCCACGTCTGCCACCATTCGCTCGCCTTGCTGAGCTCGTTCGTCATCTACTATGCGCGAACCTGGCCACGGGAGGCCCCCCCGGGCTTCGCTACTTCGTTGTGCGCCACCGGCCATGGCCATCGTGTTGGCGGCTCGGCTAACCTATGGTGAGCGTGCGACTCGATACTCTTGGCACACTCTCGCAGCGCTGACGAGAGGGAACCGTGACGGCGGACCCGGCTGGGCAGGAGCTGAACATCGGCGAGCGGGTCGACTACACCCGCGCCCACCTGCCCGCCACCCAGCGCGAGCGGTACGAGCAGGAGCTGCGCGAGGCGACCGAGCGGGCGCTGGCCACGGGCGACTACGGCCCACTCGGCGATGTCGTCGAGCGATGGTGGCGGGCGGCACGGCTGGAGGACCGCGGCGGGTCCTCCTGGCAGCAGCAGAAGCGCCTGGCCGAGGAGGGCCGCTGGGACGAGTTGTTCCCCGGCCCAGGCCGCGACGTCGATGAGGTCGTTGAGGAGCTGCTCCGCTGAGCAGGCGCCGCTATCGGATCGAGCAGAGCCCAGAATTCGCTGAGACGGCCGCGCGGCTGTCACCCAAGGCCAAGCGTTGGCTGGCCGAGCTCTACCAGAGCCTGGTCGTCACGCCGCTGCCCGGACAGTCCGACCTCGACGTCCAGCCCCACCCATGGGTGCCCAGCATCTACACCGTCCCGTTCCTTGACGGCCACCTGGTATACGCGGTGCTCGAATGGAAGAGCCTGGTAGGCATCCTCCGCTACGACCCTTGAAGCGGCTGACCCTGTCAGGACCGGGGCAGAGGTCAGCAGCGCCTGAGAGCGGTGAACTGGATCGAGGGCAAGCAGACGAGGGTGGCGGATCGAGGCTGCCTGCCTTGCCATCCGATTCTCCGTCGGGTGCGCCTTGATCATCCATTTGATCATCCAGACGATCGTTCTGTAGCCGTCTGGAGCCATCTGGACCGACGACCCCATCAACATGAGCAGGCTCGATCCGTCTGGAGCCGTCCAGATCGACGCCGAGCATCCAACTCGTAATCGGTAGAGCGTCCCGCATGTGCTTTGTGTGGGCGTCTCCCATGCCCTGGCTGGGTTCGGACCGAGCCCCGTGGGGTAGCGTGCAGGCCATCCAGAAACGTGGCCAGAGGAGCCGGTCGGTGGCCAGCGAGAGCAAGAAGACCGTGCTGGCGGCGCTGTTCGCGAACCTCGCCATCGCGGCCGCCAAGACGGTGGCGGGGCTGCTCGGCGGCTCGGCGGCGATGCTCGCCGAGGCCGCGCACTCGTTCGCGGACACGATGAACCAGGTGTTCCTGCTGGTGTCGCTCTCCCTGGGCGACCGCGAGCCGGACGAGGACCACCCGTTCGGCTACGGCAAGGAGCGGTTCTTCTGGGCGCTGCTGGCGGCGGTGTTCATCTTTGTCTCCGGGTCGCTGTTCTCGCTCTGGCAGGGCGTCCACGGCCTGCTGTCTGGTGAGACGGTCGAGGGCGGCTACCTGCTGACCTATGCCGTGCTGGTGTTCGCGCTGGTCGCCGAGGGGACTTCCTGGTGGCGGGCGGCCCATCAGGTCCGCAGCGAGGCGACCGCCGCCGGCAAGCCGGTCCGGGTCTATGTGCAGCAGAGCCGCGACCCGACGGTGAAGACGGTGCTGTTCGAGGACAGCGCCGCCGTTGCCGGCCTGCTGCTGGCCCTGGTCGGAGTCGGGTTGCACCAGCTCACCGGGAAGGCGTTCTTCGACGCGGGGGCTTCCATCCTTATCGGGGTGCTGCTGGCCTACATCGCCTACCGGCTTGGTCGCGACACCAAGGGCCTGCTGATCGGAGAGGCGGCCCGGCCCGACCAGCGTGAGGCGCTGCGCCGGACCATCCTGGCCCACCCCGAGGTCGAGGCCGTCCTGGAGCTGCTGACTATGCACCTCGGGCCCGCGTCGCTGCTGGTCGCGGTCCGCCTGGACCTGCGCGACGGGCTCAGCTCCCAGCAGGTCGAAGCGGTCTCGACCCGGATCGAGGCCGAGCTGGCCGAGGTGGTACCCGAGGTGACCCAGGTGTTCTTGGACCCCACGCCACGCGAGCGGCATCGGCAGAAGGCGGAGGCTCCGACGTCCTAGCCAGGGAACGCGCCATGCAGGAGTAGTCCCGGGACGAATGGGCCACGGCAGATGGGTGCCGACGTGGGCTGCAGAACGGTCACCCGGCCGTCCCCGCCTGGCTGATCTCCAGCAGCTGGCGGTCGTGATTGCGGAGAGCCGCGCACCACCAGCCGTAATCGATGGGCGTGGTGAGGCAGGGCACGCCTGGTGGCGACCAATGGAGGGGAGGGCGCCGGTCATTCTCGCAGTCATTCCACCAGGCCGAACCAGCAAGACGAGAAGCCACCAGATGGACGGCATCACCGAACTGAGCTGCAAGAACGGCATCACCCACTACGGCGTGGACGCCTGGGAAGCGACTCATAATCGCTCGGTCGCAGGTTCGAGGAGGCCTCGTCTGCTTCGGTCCTTCATCTGAGGGCTTGTATCCGCCAGCTCGCTACGTCGGGCGACCTGCGGATCTGTCGCTAGCCGGTGCTACGCTCGACCGCAGTCCCCCTCTGTCCGGAAAGGACACCGCCCATGACGACGCCGCCGAGCAGGCGCGGCTTCCTCATCATGCCGTTTGATACTCGGTTCGACTGGCTCCGCGACGACATCATCGCGGCTAGTCGCAGCGTGGATGTTGCGATCGAGCGGGCCGATGACATCTTCGCCCCAGGCGTCTTACTGGACCAAGTCCTCGATGCCATCGACCAGGCCGCGGTGGTCGTTGGGATCTGCACCGGCAAGAATGCGAACGTCTTCTTCGAGTTGGGGTATGCCTGGAGAAGTCATGGCCCGGTGCTCCTCGCCGAATCGACGGCCGATCTGCCTTTCGACGTCGCCCACTACCGGATCCTGATCTACGGGACTCCCACGCCGGCGCTCGACCGGGAGCAACTTCGGACCAGCCTGGCGCGAATGATGAGGCGGCGATGGCGGCGCGGCCGCTTCCCCGAGGTTCTCGCCTACAGAGCCCACCTTCCCTCAAGCCCACGACGCGGTTGTCAGCTGACCTTCAGGAAACCGGGAGAGGCGGCTACCGCCTAGTCATCACCAATACCGGCACTGTGGATGTGCATGACGTGGACGTGACCGTTCCTCCTGAGGTGCAGATGTTCCGGCTGCACGCCGGCTCCCTTCCGGTGGCCGTGCTCCCCGGCCCGGTGAG
>Ga0307318_10000118_pt1 | contig 24326 bp, 26 predicted proteins | sample ER_DNA_367_FD_194500 | JGI IMG/M metagenome (GOLD analysis project Ga0307318, IMG submission 194500) | Bulk soil microbial communities from the East River watershed near Crested Butte, Colorado, United States - ER_DNA_367 | ecosystem: Environmental > Terrestrial > Soil > Floodplain | place...
CGGCAGGGCGCTGCGCGTCTCGCGCTACCTGACCGAGGATCCGCACGTCCGCTTCAGCGTCTGGAGCTCCGACGGCGTTGCCGAGGCCGCGGTTTCGCTCGAGGAAGTGGAGGCGGAGCGGCTGGCCGCGTTCCTCGCCGGGCCGGAGCCGGAGCGGCAGACGCTCGCACGCGTGCTCCGCCGGCGCGCAGCAGCGTATCTCCGGTGATGCGCTAGCGGCGGCCGCGGCTGCGAGTGCGCCGCTGAGCTTTCGCGGCCCGGTCGAGCGTCTCCAGCTCGTCGAGGCTGCGGCCGGCGCCCTCGGCCACGCAGGTGAGCGGCGAGTCGGCAATCTGCACGGGCAGGCCGACCTCGGTGCGCAGCTTCTCGTCGACGCCGCGCAGCAACGCGCCGCCGCCCGCGAGCACGATGCCGCGCTCGCCGAGGTCGGCCGCGAGCTCGGGAGGCGTCCGCTCGAGGGTGTCCTTGACGGCCGACACGATGCGGGCCACCGGGCCGTCCATCGCGCGCCGGACATCGCCCCCGGAAATCGTCACTCGGCGGAGCAAGCCGCTCACGAGATCGCGTCCGGCGACCGTCGTCTCGGCCGCGTCGTCGAGCGGCCAGGCCGAGCCGACCTCGATCTTCGCCGCCTCCGCAGTCTCCTGGCCGATCAGCAGCTTGTGCACGTTCTTGACGTGGTCGACGATCGCCTCGTCCATCTCGTAGCCGCCCACACGGATCGATTCCCAGACCACCATCCCGCCGAGCGAGATGACGGCGACCTCGGTCGTGCCGCCGCCGATGTCGATCACCATGCTGGCAACCGCGTCGGCGACCGGGAGGTTGGCGCCGATCGCGGCGGCCATCGGCTCCTCGATCAGGTAGACGGAGCGCGCACCTGCTGCGCGTGTGGCCTCGTCCACGGCGCGGCGCTCGACGTCGGTGATTCCGCTCGGGACGCACAGCACGACCCGGGCGAACGCGAAGCGCGAGCCGCCGGCCTTCGAGATGAAGTGGCGGAGCATCTCCTCCGTGACCTCGAAGTCGGCGATCACGCCGTGCCGCAGCGGGCGCGTCGCGCGGATCGAGGCCGGTGTGCGGCCGATCATCCGCTTCGCCTCGGCGCCGACGGCGTGCACCTTGCCCGTGTCCGAGGAGATCGCGACGACGGACGGCTCGAAGAGCACGATCCCGCGCCCGCGGATGAAGACGAGTGTGTTCGCCGTGCCGAGATCGACCGCCATGTCGCGGCCGCCGCCGATGGACCCCAAGCGTCGCATGCCCCGCGGCAGCCTAGCCGCGCGGAGCGGAAGGGCGGGAAGGCTGTGGCTGTGGGAGGATGAGGTGGTGGCGGCCGGGGTCGAGGAGCGCGCGACGGAGGGCCATGTCCCCTTCAAGGGCGCCCGGACGTGGTATCGCTCGCTCGAGCCTGCACGGGAGACCGGGCGCGTGCCGCTGCTCTGCCTTCACGGCGGGCCGGGTGCGAACTGGCTCCACCTGAAGCCCTACGAGGCGCTCGCGGACGAGCGTCGAGTCGTCTTCTACGACCAGCTCGGCGGGGGGAACTCCGCCGTCACGGAGCCGCACGACCCGGCGATGTGGACTCCCGAGCTGTTCGTCGAGGAGGTGGACGTCGTGCGCGAGGCGCTCGGCCTCGAGCGCGTCCACGTGCTCGGCCACTCGTGGGGTGGGATGCTCGGGATGCAATACGCGAGCGGCCGCCCGGACGGGCTCGTCTCGCTCGTCGTGGAGAGCTCTCCGCCGAGCGTCCCCGCCTGGATGCCGGAAATCCAGCGGCTCCGATCCGAGCTCCCGGCCGAGGTCGAGGCGACGCTCCGTGAGCACGAGGAGGCGGGCACGACGGATGAGCCGGCCTACGAGGAGGCCGAGATGGTCTTCTACAGGCGCCACCTCTGCCGCGTCGAGCCGTGGCCCGATTGGCTCGTCGAGTGCTTCACGATCCTCGAGGCGAATCCCGAGGTCTACCACGCGATGAACGGGCCGAGCGAGTTCCACGTGATCGGCACGATCAAGGACTGGGACATCACCGGGCGTCTCGGGCAGATCGAGGTGCCCACGCTGCTCTTCTGCGGCCGCTACGACGAGGTGACGCCGGCCGTCGTCGAGATCGCCCACCGCGCGATCCCCGGCTCGGAGTTCGTGGTGATGGAGGAGAGCTCGCACACGGCGCAGGCCGAGGAGCCGGAGCGGACGCTCGGGCTGGTGCGCGGCTTCCTCGGGCGGGTCGAGGAGTAGCGAGAGAGGCCGCGCGGGAGCGGCCTCTCTCGGGGTAGGGAGGAAGCTACGAGGTGGGCTGATGGTCGCCGACGTGATTCGCCGGGACCTGCTCGACCTGGCCGAGGGCGAAGCCTCGCGGAGCCCTGATGCGAACCGAGATCCTGTCGCCGACCGTGAGCTGGCTCGGCGAGATCAGCGTCGGCACGCGGCCGCGCCAGAGCACGAAGACCGTGTGGCTGTCGTAGGTGAAGGTCTGGTTGAGCGGCTGCCCGAGCATCGCGCGCAGCGAGCGCAGGTTGCCGTTCGTGATGTGCAGCGTGAAGTGGCCGCCGGCCGCGGGGGCGTTCAGCGTGCCGATGAAAAGCCAGAGCGGTCGGTGCGGGTACCGCCGGTTGGGCGGGCCGGTGTCGGCCACCACTCTTGCCGGCGTCGACTCGATCTGGGCAAGCGAGGCGCGGCGATCGGCCCGGACCTTGACGCTGACTCGGTCGCCGGCGACGAGGTTCGACTCGGGCACGACCGTGGGCACGCCGTGCGTCCAGCGGATGTACTGCGTGTTCGCGCCGACCGCGAACTGCTGGTTGTCACCGTGGCCGATGAGCTTCTTGAGCGCGATCCGGTTGCCACCGTTCACGTCGACGAAGAGGCTCGGCGAGCTGCCGGCGTCGGCCAGGAGGCGCCCGTTGAAGATGAAGAGCGCCTTGCCGCCGGTGCTGCTTGCGGCGAGGGTCCCCGAGGCGCCGACAGTCAGCAGCGCGAGGGAGACCAGGGCGAGGTGCAGGATCTGCCGTCTCATCACGACTCCTTTGTCGCGGAAGGACGTTGCCGTTGTGATCCTCCCCCCGCCCTGTCAAGGCGCAGTTACGCTGTCGTGAGCGACTCGTAACGGGTCGGTAAGGATTTCGGTCGCTAGTCGGGAGGCCGGCGCAGGCGCTTCGTCTCGCTGCGGCGGCGCTTCGTTTCCAGCCGCCGCTCGATCGCGGTCTTGCTCGGCTTCGTGGGCCGCCGTTTTCGCGGAACCCACAGGGCCTCCCGGAGTGTTTCCGCCAAACGCTCGAGCGCGAGCTCGCGGTTGCGCCACTGGCTCCGCTCGTCCTGCGCGACCGCCCGCAGCACCGGGCCCGCCTTTGCGAGGACGCGCCGCTTCTGCGCCTCCGTGAGCGCCGACGACGCCTCGACGTCGAACACCGCCTCGACCCGAGTGTCGCTCTTCTGCGCGTGCTGCCCGCCCGGCCCGCTCGACCGCGAGAAGCGCAGCTCGATCTCCGAGCGCGGCACCGAGACGGAGCGCGTGACGCGAATAGACTCGTCGGCCATGGGGCGGATTCTGACTGCCTGCCTCGTGCTTCTCTGTCTGGGCTGCGACTCGGGTCCGAAGCGCGCCTCGCCGAGCACGAGCTCACCGCGGCCCAAGTGCGGCCTGGCCGTCGTGTGGCACGGCGTGCGCTACAACGGGAGAACCCCTGCCGAGACCCCCATTCCCGGCCGGAGCCTCGGCGCGGGCGGGGTTCCCTCGTGCATCGATGTCCGCGGCGGCGAGACCGGAGCCAGCCGCGCCGTCGAGGTGCAGACCCTCGTCGGAGTCGACCCGCGCATCGCCATCACCGTCGCCGGCGACCGCCTCCACGTCTATCTCCCCAGCCACCGCTCGCCGTAGACTCCCGCCCGCGATGGCAGGCATCCTCCTGGACGTCGACGGCGTCCTCCACGTTTCGGGCGCCCCGATCCCCGGGGCCGCGGAGGCCGTCGCCCAGCTGCGCGAGAACGGCCACCGGCTCCGCTTCGTCACCAACAACACGACGCACTCGCGTCAACGCCTGGCCGAGCAGATCCGCGGCTTGGGGATCGAGCTCGAGGACTCGGAGCTGCAGACCACACCCGCGGCCGCCGCCCACGCGCTGGAGGGCAAGCGTGTGCTCGCGCTGACGATGCCCGACATCGTCGAGGACCTCGAGGGGATCGAGATCGTCGGCGAGGGCGCAGACGCCGTGTTGCTCGGCGGGGCCGACGAGACGTTCGAGACCAATCAGGTCTTCAGCTACATGAACCTCGCGCGCGCCTTCGCGGAGCTGCAGGCGGGGGCAGAGCTCTACTGCCTGCACAAGAACCGCTGGTGGCAGACCGCCCGCGGCCCGCTGCTCGACTCCGGGGCGTTCGTGGCCGGGCTCGAGTACGCCGCCGAGACGGAGGCGACCGTGCTCGGGAAGCCGAGCCCCGCGTACTTCAAGGCCGCGCTCGACGCGCTCGACTCGGATGCCGAGCTGACCTGGATGGTGGGCGACGACATCGAGGCCGACATCGCGGGGGCCTCCGCGGCCGGGCTGCGCACGGTCCTCGTGCGCACGGGCAAGTTCCGCCCCGACACGGTCGAGTTCGCGCCCGTGCAGCCCGACGGCATCATCACGTCGATTGCCGCGCTCCCCGGCTGGATCGAGACCGCCGCGTAGGCTTTGCGCCGATGCGAGTCGGCGTCGACCTGATCGAGATCCCGCGGATCGCTCGCGCCCTCGAGCGCTACCCCGGCTTCCGCGAGCGCTGCTTCACGGAGGCCGAGCGGGCCTACTGCGACACGAAGCCGAACCCGCCGCAGCACTATGCCGCGCGTTTCGCCGGCAAGGAGGCGGTCGGCAAGGCGCTCGGCTCGGGCGTGCGCTTCACGTGGCGCGAGATCGAGATCGCCGGGAGGCCGAAGCCGGGCGTGACCCTGAGCGGCACGACGAAGGCGTGGGCCGAGCGGGTCGGCGCGGGACGCATCGATCTCTCGATGACGCACTCCCGCGAGCTCGCCCAGGCTGTGTGCTTCATCGCCGATGCTTGACCCGCTCTACACCGCCGAGGAGATGAAGCAGGCGGAGGCCGGCCACGACGTCCAAGAGCTGATGGCGCGAGCGGGGCGCGCGGTCGCCGAGGAGGCGATGCGCCGCTTTCCGGAGGCTTACCGGTTCGTCGGCCTCTGCGGGGGCGGCGCGAACGGCGGCGACGGGCGGATCGCGCTCGAGGTGCTCGAGTCGAACGGCAAGGCGGCGCGCTCGGCCGAGGACGCACCTGTCGAGGAGGCCGATGTGATCATCGATGCGCTCTTCGGCACGGGCTTCCACGGCGAGCCGCGCGAGGACGCGGCGCGCGCGATCGAGGCGATCAACGCGGCGGGCAAGCCGGTCGTGTCCGTCGACCTGCCTTCCGGCGTGGATGCCTCGACGGGCGAGGTGGCGGGCGCCTGCGTGAACGCGACGCTGACGGTGACCATGCACGGGCCGAAGGTCGGGCTCGAGATCGCGCCCGGACGCTTCCGCGCCGGCGAGGTCGTCGTGGCCGACATCGGGCTCGAGAGTGCCGAGACCGAGCACCGGCTCGTGACGCCCGCGATCCTCCGTGAGGTCCCGCGGCGGCGGGCCGACCAGAACAAGTACACCGCCGGGACGGTGCTCGTCGTCGGCGGCTCTCGCGGCCTCACCGGCGCACCCTCCCTCACGGCCGAGGCCGCGTTCCGTGCCGACGCGGGGTACGTCGCGGTGGCCGTCCCGAGCTCGACGCTGGCCGTCTTCGAGCAGCGGCTCCTGGAGGCGGTGAAGCTGCCGTGCCCGGAGGACGAGGGCACGATCTCGCCGCGTGCGATCGAGCCGATCGCCGAGTTCGCGTCGAAGGCCGGCGCGCTGGCGCTCGGGCCGGGGCTCGGCCGCGGCGCCGGGCCGAGGGAGGTCGTCCGGCGCCTGCTCGCGGAGCTCGACCGTCCGGCCGTGGTCGACGCGGACGCCCTGCACGAGCTCGAGCCCGCGGAGCGCAGGGCGCCGACCGTCCTGACCCCGCACGAGGGCGAGCTCGCGCGGCTACTGGGAGTCAGGTCGGAGTGGGTCTCCGCGCACCGCCTCGAGGCCGTGAGGCGAGGCGCCGAGACCTTCCACTGCGTCTGCCTGCTCAAGGGTGCGGACACGCTCGTCGCCGCGCCGGGCGAAGGCGTCCTCGTCGTCTCGCTCGGCACGCCCGCGCTCGCGACGGCGGGGAGCGGCGACGTCCTCACCGGGATCGTGGCGGCGTTCCTCTCGAAAGGCGTGGACGCGCGCCTCGCGGCCGCCGCCGCCGCCGCCGCACAGCAGCTCGCGTCGCGGGCGATCCCGCAGTCCGGCGCGGTCGCGAGCGACGTGTCGGCGGCGTTGCCGCTGGTGCTCGATGCACCGGTCTGAGCTGACCGTCGACCTCGGCGCCGTCCGGCGCAACGCACGAACGCTGCTGCGGGCGCTCGACGGCGCGCAGCTGTGGGCAGTGGTCAAGGCCAACGCGTACGGCCACGGCGCCGTCGATGTCGCCGCGGTGGTCATCGACGAGGGCGCGGGGGCGCTCTGCGTCGCGACGGTTCCGGAGGCGCTCGAGCTCCGCTTCGAGTTCCCGCTCGCGCGGATCCTCGTCATGGGGCCGGCGTCCTCGAGCCGCGAGGTGGCCGAGGCCCGCGAGGCCAAGCTCGAGCTCGCGGTCTGGCAGGACGAGATCCCTGAGGGACTTCGCGTCCACCTGAAGCTCGACACCGGGATGGGGCGGTGGGGCCTGTCGGAGCTGCCGACGCCCGGCGCGGAAGTGGTCGGGTTGATGTCCCACCTCGCGACCGCGGACTCGGACCCGGCCTTCGCCGACCGGCAAATCGAGCTGTTCCGCCGTGCGACCGAGCCCTACTCCGACCTCATGCGCCACCTCGCGAACAGCGCCGCGGCGCTGCGGCTGCCGGCCTCGCGCTTCGACGCCGCGCGCTGCGGCGTTGCGCTCTACGGGCTCTCGCCGTTCGAGGAGGATCCGTCGGCCGACGGGCTCGAGCCGGCGCTCACGTGGCGCAGCTACCTCGCCCAGGTGAAGCGGCTCGAGCCGGGAGAAAGCGCGGGGTACGGGCGCCGGTTCGTGGCGGAGGCGCCGACGTGGGTCGGCATCGTGCCGGTCGGCTACGCGGACGGCTTCCGGCGCGACCTGACCGGGACCGAGGTGCGGGTGAGCGGCGAGACGCGACGGGTCGTCGGCACGGTCTCGATGGACGCGTTCGCGGTCGAGCTCGACGGCGAGGAGCCGGTCGGCGCGCCGGTGACCATCCTCGGGCAGGGCGTGCTCGCGGAGGCGCATGCGCGCGTCGCAGGGACGATCAACTACGAACTCGTCTGCGGGATCAACGCCGACCCGCGGCGCGCCCGCAGGGTGGTCGTCGATGCGTGAGCTCGTCGAGGAGCTGTTTGCCGGCGAGGAGGCGTGGGTCGTCGGCGGGGCGGTTCGCGACGAGTCGTTGGGCCGCCCGCTCCTGGACCTCGACGTCGCTCTGCGAGAGCCGAAGATCGCCGCACGGAGCTTCGCAAAGCGGGCCGGCGGTGCGCCGTTTGCCCTCTCGGAGCGGCACGGTGCGTGGCGGGTCGCTCTTGCCGATGACCGCACGGTCGACTTCACGCCCTTGCTCGGGACGATTCAGGACGACCTCGACACCCGCGACTTCTCGATCAACGCGATCGCCGAGCGCGTCGGGAGCGACGAGGTGGTCGATCCGTACAACGGCTTCGGCGATCTCGCCGCGAGCCGCATCCGGGCCGTGAAGGACTCTGTCTTCGAGGACGACCCGCTCCGGTTGTTGCGCGCGGTGCGGCTCGAAGACGAGCTCGACTTCCGGATGATTCCCGAGACGGAAGAGCTCGTTCATCGGAGCGCGCACCTGGTGGGCGCTCCGGCCGGCGAGCGGATTCTCGCCGAGCTGCGGCGCCTCTCGGCCGGCGGCTACCGACGGCTCGACTCGCTCGGCCTGCTCGAGCCGCTGGGAGGCCGGATCGACGATCGGCTCGATCGCTGGGACTCGCCCGAGTACCGGCTCGCCGCGGTCTTCCGTGAAGGCCTGCGCCGCCTGCCGGTCTCGAACGAGCTGCGCCGGTTCGCGGGCGCCCTGTTGCGGGCCTCGCGGCCGGAGGGGGACGCGCGCTCGATCCACCGCTTTCGCCGTGAGACGGAGCCGTGGTCGCTCGAGGCGCTCGCGTTCGTGGGCGCGCCGGAGCTCGCCGGAGCGATCGAGGAGGCCCGGCGCCACGATCCCGCCGAGCCGCTGCTGCGCGGCGACGAGCTCGATCTGCCCCCGGGGCCGGAGATCGGGCGGCTGCTCGCCGAGATCGAAGAGGAGCGGGCGGCGGGTACGATCGCCACGAAGGAGGAGGCGCTCGAGTATGCAAGACGCAACGCAGGAGCGGTTCGCGAAGACGGCTGAGCGCATCGCCGCGCTGCAGGACGCGAGGGCGGCTGAGCTCGAGCAAAAGGTTCTGCGCTTCGTGATACCCGGGGGCGACGAGCGCGCGCTCGACTCGGGGACCGGCACAGGCGCGCTCGCATTCGCGCTCGCGCCGCACGTTCGCGAGGTGGTGGGGGTCGACGTCGTCCCTGAGCTGCTGGCGCAGGCGCGCAAGCGAGCCGAGCAGCGATCGACCGTGAGCTTCGTGGAAGGGGATGCGACGAAGCTGCCATTCGGGTACGGCGAGTTCGACCTGGCCGGAACGCTCAGGACGCTCCACCACATCGCGCGACCCGAGCTGGTGGTCGCAGAGCTCGCGCGCGTGACTCGCTCCCGCGGAAGGGTGCTGGTCATCGACCAGATCGCACCGGTCGACCCGGTGGCTGCGGTTGAGCTGAACAACTTCGAGCGCACCCGTGACCCGTCCCACACACGCACCCTGGCCGACGTCGACCTGCGCGGGCTGTTCGAGTCGAACGGCCTCGTGCTCGTGCGGGCCAGGTACGAGCGGGAGTCGCGCGACGTCGACGCCTACCTCGATCTCGCCGGCTGCGAGGGCGAGGAGCGCGAGCGCGCACGAACGCTCGCACCTCCGGGCTACGCGGCCGATCTGGGCTGGTACCTGCTCGAGAAGCCCTAGCGCCGGTCAGACACCTTCACGGAGGTGTCACTTCCACTTGACCGTGCAGCCGACCGCCGGAGTCTCGCTCACTGCGGGCTCCTCGCCGCCGAGCACAGCGTCGAGCGCGTCGCGTAGATACTGCTGCGACACGGCCGTCTCGTCCCGCGAGTCGTCGATCGCGCCGTGGTAGACGAGCCGTCGGTCGCGGTCGTAGACGAAGACCTCCGGCGTCCGCTCCGCGCCGAGCTCCCGCGCCACCGCCTGCGGCTCGTCGTAGAGATAGTCGAACGCAAACCCGCGCGCCGTCGCGCGCGCCTGCATCTCCTCGAACGAATCCTCCGGGTAGTTCTCGGCGTCGTTCGAGTTCACGGCCACCACGCGCACGCCTCGACCCTCGTAGTCGCGGGCGATCGCGCTCAGCCGGTCCTCCCACGCCTGCACGTACGGGCAGTGGTTGCACGACTGCACGAGCACGAGCGCCTCCGCGCCCGTGTACGAGTCGAGCGAGTGGTTCTGCCCGTTCACTCCGGGCAGGTCGAACTGCGGTGCGTCGGTTCCAAGGGCGACGGCCATGCAAGAGCCTCCTCGAGTTGTCGTCGGGACGGGACGGGCGAGGACCGCCCATCGGGCAGGTAGTAGATGCGGCAGGTCAAGGCGGGCCGCGCCGAGGCTCCCTCGGGGTCGACGTCGCGGCCGTCGACCCGGACCGTCGGCGATCCCGGGAACGCGAGCTCCCGCGCCTCCTCCTCCGAGAAGACCTCCTGCTCGACGACCTCGGCCTCGATCCCGCGCGCGGCCAGCACGTCGTCCAGCAGCTCGCGAGCCTCTGGATGCGAGGGGCACCCGCGCCAGAAGAGAAAGTCGATCCTCACCGGCTTAGGGCTGGAGCATCCGGCCTTCAAGGTGCGAGAACGCCTGGAGCAGCGCCTGCCGCTCGCGCTCGTTGCTCGTGAACGACTTCGCCAGTCGCCGCTCGCCCTCTTCCGTGAGTCGCAGGTGCGCGATCCGGCCGTCCTCGCTGGAGCGCTCGCGCGCGACCAGGCCAACGTCCTCGGCGCGGCTGACGAGCTCGGTCACCGTGCTCTGCGCGAGCTGAAGGCGATCGGCGAGCGCGGTCACCGTCGAGCGCTCGCTCAGGTCGTCCGCGCCCTTGATCATCAGGAGCAGCAGGTAGCGCTGCGGCGTGAGGCCGGCTGCGCGCGCGTTGCGCTCGGCCTTGCGCAGGAATCGTCGGAGCGCCGCGCGAAACTCCGCGACAGGCGCGACCTCGGCGGCCGTCAGCTCACCAGCGATGCGCGCATCCTAGTCGCCGGAGGGACGCACGCCACGCCCGGCGACCCGGGCGACGAGCCACGGGGCGAGAGCCTGGGCCAGCGGGGCGATGCGGTACCAGCGCGGGACGAAGACCTCCCGCCGGTCCCGGTCGACCGCGGCCAGCACGCGCTCCGCGACCAGCTCCGGCTCGGCGATCAGCGGCCACAGGGCACGTCCGAAGCGCGCCCGCTGCGGAAAGCCCGGTGTCTCCACGAACCCCGGCAGGACCGTGTGCACGCGGACACCGCGCGGACGCAGCTCGCTCCCCACCGAGCGCGAGAACGCGAGCGCGGCATGCTTCGACGCCGCGTACGGGCCCGCGCTCCCGGCTGCCACCGTGCCCGCGACCGAGACGACGTTGACGACGTCGGACGGCACCGCCGCCTCCAGTGCGGGTAGGAACGCGCGCAGGCACCAGACCGAGCCGAGGTAGTTCGTGCGCGTGACCTCCTCGATCCGCTCGGGAGGCGTCTTCAGGAACCCGCCGCGCCCCGGCACCCCTGCGTTGTTGACGAGCAGCGAGATTTGCGGATGACGCTCGGCGATCGCCGCCGCCGCACGCTCGACGGCCGAGCGGTCGCCGACGTCGCAAACCTCCCACTCCGCTCCGAGCTCCGCGGCAACCGAACGCAGCCGCTCCTCTCCGCGGGCGAGCAGCACACATGTCCAGCCGCGGTCGCGGAGGGCGCGTGCCACCGCGGCTCCGATCCCGCTCGAGCCGCCGGTGACTACCGCTACCTGCGGCACACGCGGACGAGCCGCTTGGCCGAGGCGGTCGCGCCGCGCCGGTCGGTCACCACCGCCCGCAGCACGTGGCGCCCCCGGTGCGCCTTTCGCGTCCGCCACGGGGTGTCGTAAAGGCTCTCGACGCCTTCCGTCCGCTTCGCGATCAGGCGCCTGCCGTCGAAGAAGCGGACGGAGCGGACGCCGCGCGTGGAGCCGGCCGTCACGAACAGCGCTTCGACCCGCGCGACGCAGGCGCGCGGCCGCGGGAGGAGCCACGTGACCGTCGGCCCTTTCATCGCGCGCAGGCGGAACGAGCGGAAGGCCGTGTTCGGCAGCAAGGCGCCCGCCTGGTCGATGTTCTTGGACTCCTGGTAGTCGGAGGCGATCGCGATCATCGGCGTCTTCCCGAGTCCGATTTTCGGCGCTCCGTCGAGAGGCCAGAGCGCAAGCCCGGAGACCGGGTCGTACAGCGCGGCCAGCAGCAGCGTCCGCTTGTAGCCGATCACGAGCGAAAGCGGATCCACGCCTGCGCCGCGGTCGGTCGCGACGGCTGCAAGCAGCGGCCTACCCGCGCTGACCACCTTCGTCAGGAACCTGAACCGGGGCGGCGTGACGTCGTTCTGCCAGGAGTGGAGGAGGTAGGGGCCGCGCAGCGGCTGATCGGTGTACGGGTCGGCCCGCGAGTCCACGGCCACGAAATAGCGGCCCTCGTGCGGGAAGTCGACCGCGGCCGCGCCGTTGTCGAACTGGTACTCGAAGGTCAGCCCGTTGACGTTGACCGGCGTGCCCGGGTAACCCTGCACGTCGCTCTCGTTCAGCGAGCCGAGGAACCACGGCTCGACGAGCGCGCCGGCCCCCTCGGCGACGACGGCCACCCCGGCGTTCGCGACGTGCGAGCTGACGCGGACGGTGTAGACGTGCTCGGCGCCGTCTTCGTTGAACGGCCGGCCGGTGTAGTCCGGCGGCGGGCCGAACGGCTCGGCCGGGAAGCGATACGTGCTGACGTAGCTCGTGCCCTTGCTCGTGTCGGCGATCTGGTTGCGCTTGATCGTCACCCGCGGCGCGCGCCCGATCTGGGGGTACTGCACCGAAAAGTAGTACGGCACGCGCACCTGGTCGCCACCTCGCTTCAGCACGATGAAGCCGTAGTCGTCGCCGGTCGGGGCCGTGGACGAAGCGGACGCGACGACCAGCAGGTCGACGGTTCCGCCCGGCGCAAGGGTCACTGACGTGGTCGCGGGCGCGATCGAGGCGCCCGCGCTCGCGGCCTGCGGGTGGACCTCGACCGTCCACGCGCCGCCACCGCTCCCAGCATCCGAGAGCGAGAGCAGCAGGGCCCTGCGCGCCGGACCGGCATTAGTGGTCAGGAAGCCGAACGAGAGCGACGAGGGCTCCGCGAACAGCTTCGGGTGGTTCGCGGCCGCGACGTCGATCAAGCCGCCGCCCTCGAGCAGCACAGCGGCTTCCTTCGTGCGCGCGGTGTCGCCCCAGGCGGGCGCGGCCGAGGTCATCAGCGCCGACTTGACCTGCCCCGGCGACCACTGCGGGTGCTGCTGCAGCAGGAGCGCGGCGGCCCCGGAGACGTGCGGCGCGGCCATGCTCGTGCCGTCGAAGACCGCGAAGTCGGAGCCGGCGAACTCGCGCAGCGTCGAGGAGAGGATCTGTCCGCCGGGAGCTGCCACGTCGGGCTTCAGCTTGTGGTCGAAGTTCGTCGGGCCGGCGGAGGAGAAGCTCGTTATCACCCCGCTGCGGCCGGTCTGGATCTCGCGCGGGTCGTTCACGGCGGTCGCGCGGAACGTCGTCCTGCCGCCGTGCGCCGCGAGGTAGGCGCGCAGGGTCGCGCCGTCGAGGTCGGAGATCATCCCGCCCGGGATCGCGAGCACGACGCCGATGAAGTTCGCCTCGCCGGAGCGGTTGTCCACGAGGACGATGCCGCTCGCCCCGGCCCGGCGCGCGCGCTCGACCTTCGAGTCGAAGGTGCAGGCCCCGCGCGAGACGAGCGCGACCATCCCCGTGAGCGACCCGGATGCCAGCGTCGAGAAGCGCGGGTCGTTCGGGTCGAAGCCGGTCGGCGCGCAGACGTGGCGCTCGACCGGCCGGCCGTCCGCGCCCGTGAGCGTGCCGACATCGACGAGCGTCTGGCTCGACGACACCCACGATCCGGGCACGGTGACGTTGTACGCGAAGGGAACGTGCTGGAGGCTCGCGGGCGCGCCGGCACCGGTGACGGTCAGCTCGGTCCCGAAGACGTGCAGGTTCGACGTGGCCGCGACCGAGATCGCCGCGGGAGCATTGCTCGGCGAGCCGACCGAGCCGAAGCCGAAGTCGTCACGGTCGTTCCCGGCGGAGATCACCGGCACGACCCCGGCCGCGGCGACGTTGTCGAGCGCGTCGATCAGCGCATCGTTCGACGGGTCGATCTCCGGGCCGCCGCCCGAGAAGTTGATCACGTCCATGCCGTCGTTCACCGCCGCCTCGAACGCGAGCACGATCTGCGGAGTGAAGGCGTCGAGCCCGCCGGTCAGCACCGGCACGTTGAAGACCCGGTAGTTCCCGATCCACGCGCGCGGCGCGATCCCGGAGAGGCCGGTCACTGCGGGGTGGTCGAGTCCGGCCGAGACGGCGGTGCCCGCGACGCCGGCGGCGATCCCGGCCACGTGCGTCCCGTGAAAGGAGTCGGGCCGGTAGAGCGGCAGGCGCCCTTGCCGCCCGGAGCCCGGGCCCGGGAAGGCGCGCGCGACGATCACCTTCGGCGTCGTCCACGTGCGCCCGCCCCTCGGGAAGCCGGCGGGGTACGAGAAGCCGGCGGGGTTGAAGAACGGGTTCGCCATGTCGACGCCGTCGTCGACGACGCCGATCTTGATCCCCTGCCCGCGCCCGCCGGTGCTCGCCCAGAACGTGTCGGCGCGGATCACCGACGGGCTCTTGTTCGTCTCGAGGTTGTAGCGGACGCTCGGGTAGACCTTGCGCACGGCGGCGACGCGGAACAGCTTCGGGAGGTCGCGGTAGCGGAGGCGGACGGCGAGGCCGTCGAGCACGACCCGGTAGTGGTACGAGACGCGGGCGCTCGGGACGGCACGGCGGATCGCGCGCGCCGCGACCGCCTGGGCGCGGCTGAGGCGCGCGAGGTAGGCCCGGGAGGTCGAGCTGGCGACGTCGAGCTTCTTCCTCGGCCCGAAGGCGAAGAGCCCCGGCCCGTAGCGCTGCGCGAGCGGGGGCAGGCGCAGGCCGACGATCACCGTCACCTTGCCGCTCCCCTGCCCGCGGGGGATGCGGATCACGCCGTGGCGGACCCGCGAGAGCGTCGTCTCGCCGCGCTGCGGCAGCCGGATCGGCCGGAGCTCGGCGGACGCCGTGGAAGAGGTGACGAGGACGAGCAGCGCCGCGACGAGCGAGAAAAGGAGTGGGCGGCGCAAGAGCATCTCAGCGTAGCGTAGAAATCGAAAATCGTAGACTCGCGCCGTGGAGGCGTCGTTCGCGGGCAAGCGCGGTCTCGTTCTCGGCGTTGCCAACCGCCGCTCGATCGCGTGGGCGATCGCGCGGCGTCTCGCCGAGGGCGGCGCGAGCCTCGCGTTCACCTACCAGGGCGAGCGGATCGAGAAGGGCGTGCGGGACCTGGCGGAGACCGTGAAGGCGCCGCTCGTCACCGCCTGCGACGTGCGCTCGGACGAGGATCTCGCGCGCGTCTTCGGCGAGGTGGGGGAGGCCTTCGGCGGCGAGCTCGACCTCCTCGTGCACTCGGTCGCCTACGCGGCCGCGGAAGACCTCGAGGGGCGCTTCACCGACACGCCGCGCGATCGCTTCTGGATGGCGCTCGACGTCTCGGCGTACTCGCTGGTCGCGTGTGCCCGGCTGGCGGAGCCGCTGATGGCGGCCGCCGGCGCCGGGGCGATCCTGACGATGACCTACCTCGGCGGCGTGCGGGCAGTGCCGCACTACAACGTCATGGGCGTCGCGAAGGCGACCCTCGACTCGTCGGTGCAGTACCTCGCGTGGGACCTGGGCAAGAAGAACATCCGCGTGAACGCGGTCTCCGCCGGGCCGGTGAGAACGCTGGCCGCGCGCTCGATCGCGGGCTTCCCGACGATGGAGTCGATCGTCGAGGAACGCTCGCCCCTGCACCGGCCGATCGATGCCGACGACGTCGGAGCTGCGGGCGCGTACCTGCTCTCGGACGAGGCCCGCAACGTGACGGCGACGACGCTCTACGTCGACGCCGGCTTCCACGCTATGGGGATGTAACCCGGACGTGCAGGCCGCGGTCTGCACGGTCGACGTCGACGCCGATGTCGTGCCACCCCGGGCCCGTGGGGACGTGTAACGAGATGGGGCCGCTCACCTGCAGCGAGCGGAACGGCCTGAGATCGACGGTGATCTTCGTGCGAACGGGATCGCGGGTCGTGAGCGTGACGCGGACCGGCCCGCGCGCCCAGAACGCAGCGTGCCGGTAGCGCGGCGAGCGACCCTTCCAGCCCTCGCAGAAGACGATCCGGCGGGCGGGCTCGGGGACGGGCGAGCTCGCTTCGGCCCGGCCGCGGGCCAGCATCGAGATCGCGCCGCCTCGCGCGAGCTGCCCGAAGCCGTGCTCCCGCAGCGCGCGCCACGCAAACCAGCCGGTCGGGCCTGCGAGCCCGCGGTGGAAGGCGACGTAGCGCACGCCGAGCCGCTGCAGCAGCTCGTCCGTTCCGGGGCGCCAGTCGCCGCAGTTCAGCTCCTGCAGCCGCAGCGCGAGCCTCGCGGCCGCGTTCGGCGCGATCGTCGAGTACCCGCCGGGGCGCTGGCGCCGTGTCACCTGGTCGTACCAGAGGTAGACGCTGCCGAGCTGCACCGAGGGGTCGAAGACCGGCACCTCGAGCAGGCGTCCGGGCGGTGCATTGCGCAGCGCGGCGTATGCCCTGTTCCCGCGGTCGGCCGCGGCCGCGTCGTAGACCTCCGTGACGTGGAGGTCGGCTGCAAGCACGAGCACGATCCCGGCAACGGCAAGCGTCACGCGGAGTCGCGCCACCGCGAAGGCCGCCAACGCTGCGAGCGCTAGGCACGCGACGGGCATCTGGCGCTCGGGCACGCGCGGATAGCGCAGGGGCGGGAAGTGGTGCCAGAGCGTCGAGTAGAGCGGAAAGTGCGTCCCGAGCGCGAGCAGCATCGGGACGACGGCCCCGACGACGAGCGCCAGCGCGAGGCCGTAGCGGCGCGCCCGCACGAGCAGAACGAGCCCTACGAACGCGAGCACCGGCGTGAGCCAGCCGAGGAAGACGAAGCTCTCGAGGCCGTGCCGCGGGTGGCGGGTGACGAAGTCGAGCCCCGTCGCCGAGTAGTGCGTCACCTCGCGCAGGCTCCGGCCGCCCGAGCCGATCCCGGAGACGTCGAAAGCCCCGACCACGAGCGCCGCCCCCACCGCCAGAGCCGTCGCCGCCGCAGCCCCGCCGAGAACGACGCGGTCCCGGCTCCGCACGAGCGCGTAGAGCAGGAAGAACGGAACCGCGCCCAGTGCGAGATGCACGTCCGAGAACGGGATCGACGCGAGGGCCGCCGCGGCGGCCGCGAGCCACCAGCGGCTCCCGCGACGCGAGCGCTCGAACGCCCAGAGCGCGAGCGGCAGCAGCACGGAGATCGGCCCGCGCAGGTGCCCGGCGCTCTGCGCGACGCGGTACGGCTCGAGCGCGAACACGAGCCCGCCCGCGAGAGCCGGCCCCGGAGGCAGGCGGAGCTCGCGCAGCCAGAGGTACGCGAACCCGCCGGCCGCGAGGTAGGTCAGCAGCAGGAACAGGTTCCACCCGAGCACCGGCCCGAAGATCGCGTGCAGCGGCCAGAACGGGAGCCCGAACGGCCAGCCGCCGAAGTTCCAGCGCGGCGGGCTCTCGGGCCTGAACGTGTACGGGTCGCGCCACGGCGCCCTCCCGCGCTCGAGCTGGTCGCCGACGAGCCAGAGGTGGTACTCGGCCTGCAAATGGTCGCCGGCCGCGGCCTCGCTTGGTACAGGCGTCGCCTCTGCGAGGAAGCGCGAGCCGACGTGCCCGAGCTGTGGCGCCGTCGCGAGCAGGCCCGCGCCGAGGTAGAGCGCGACGAGGAGAGCTACAAGGCCCGGGCGGCCGAGAGCAGCTCGTCGAAGTCCGGCACCTCTGCCGCCTCGTACCGCCATGCGCCGCGGACCGTACCGCTCCGGTCGACCAGGAACGCCGTCCGCTCGGCCACGTCCTTGAAGCCACGGAACTCGTGCGCCACGCCGAACGCGTGCACGGCCTCGGCGTTCCAGTCCGAGAGCAGCGGGAAGTTCAGGTCGAGCGCCTGCATCCAGGCGATGTGCGTCCAGGGCGAGTCGCGCGAGATGCCGGCCGCCTGCACCCCGGCCTCCCCGAACTCCGGGCTCCTGTCACGCAGGAGCTCCATCTCGCTCGTTCAGGTCGACGACCAGTCGAAGAGGTAGAAGAGGATCAGCAGCGGCTTCTCGGCCGCCAGCTCACGCAGCGAGACGGGCTCCCTCGGCCCCATCCAGACACGCGCGTCGGGGAACTGCTCGCCGGTCGCCAGCACGCGGCGAGCTTACGGGATGACCGCAAACGCGGCGTCGCGGCGCTCGTTTCACGACCTTTCTACGGCGAAGGAGTCACGCGAAGTCCCTTCGCCAGCGCGAGTACTGCGGTCGCGTGGCGGCGGGCGGTCGCGGCGGAGATGCGGCCCGCGGGGAACTCGACCACGAAATGTGCTCCGCGCGGGAAGCGGGCGCGCTCCCAGCGCGTCGCGGCTCCCCGCGGGGCCACGAGCCTCCGGTACGGGAGCCCCGTCAGCCGCGCGTAGCGCCTCAGCACCGCGACGTGCGGGTCGGAGCCGTAGACGACGTCGAGCGGCTGGTGGTACCAGATCGTCAGCGCGGGCCGGACGCGGAGGATGAACGTGCGCATCGCCCGGTTTTCCGGCTCGGACATCGGCCGCGGCCCGGAGTAGTAGCCGTCCCAGGGTCGGCCGTTGTGCACCCAGGCGGTCGGCCAGTTGCGGTTCAGGTCGACACCGTGCGCGTTCTGGCGGGTGCCGGCCGCCAGGCCGTCCGGGTTCGCGGCTGACACGAGCCAGAGGTGGGTTCCCGCCGGGAGCGGCACGTGGCGCAGGCGCCGGATCACGGCGAGGCCCGCCGGCTCGGTGCCGTGGATCACCCCGACCACGAGCACCGTCGGCGCCGCCGGGTCGCCCCGCTCGTAGGCGACGATCGCGCGTCTCCGGACCGAGTGCCCGACGACGACCGAACGCTTCGCCGTCTGTGCTTGTGCCGCCGCGAGCCCGGTGCCCGCGAGCGCCGCCGCGATCAGCCCGCGCAGCACCACCCCGCGACGCGGGAGGCACCGCCGAACTGCGCCGAGATCCGCGATACCCCGACGATACGACGCCGCCCTGTGGTACGGACGAAGACCCACTGGTCGGCGGTAGGCCAGGTGACGAGCAGCCAGCGCTGGTCGGGCGACCATTCGGCCTGGCCGAAGCTGCCGGTCCCGCGAAAGACGACCCGGCCGCCGGCCACGGCCTCGCTCTGGCCGTTGCGCATGCGGATCCCCGGTTCGTCGCGGCGAAGCAGCCGGCCGTCTCGGGACCACGCCAGCTGCGTCGGCGCCGGCGCTATCCGCCTGCGGACGGACCTGGAATCCGCGTCGTAGACGATCGCCTCGCGTCCGTCGGAGTACGCGAGCAGCCGGCGGGGGCCGGGGCGCCAGACGGGCGGCACGAGCGCGGAACGGCCGACTGCGTGGTCGCCGGTGCCGTCGCCGGCCACGATCCGTACCTGTCCGCCGGAGATGTAGGCGATCCGCGTGTCGGTCCGGGTGCCGGTCCATGCAGGGAATCGCGGCGTGGGCCGGGCGAGCGCCCAGCGGACGTCGCCCTTGGGGTCGAGCGCGACCAGCTGGTTCGCGCGCGTGGCAGCGACGTAGAGGCCGTGCGGCGAGAAGGTCGCGTCCCGGTACCGCCCGAGCCTCCGCTTGGAGCCGTCCGCGCGCACGAGCCAGAGCCCGCTGCGGCTCGTAACGAGCAGCTGCCCACGCGTCGGCAGCGAGAAGAGCGCGGGCTCGGCCGCCTTGACCCCCACTGCCTTCCTCAGCGAGTGCACGACCGAGCGGCCGGGCGGGCTCAGGGCGGCGGCCACGACTGCTGCCAGCACCGCCGCGACCGCGAGCGGCCGCGCGTGCCGCCGGGGCCACGTCACGAGCTCGCGCTCGGCGTAGGCCGCGCGCACGACCGCCCACGATCGTTCGGCGGCCTCGCGCTCGCCCGGAGCCTCGAACCTCACTGCAGCCGCTCCTTCAGCGCGTCGAGCCCTCGGCGCAGGCGCGAGTTGACCGTCCCGCGCGGCAGCTCGAGCAGCTCCGCGATCTCGCCGGGCGTGTAGTCGAGCAGGTAGCGCAGCACGATCACCGCCCGGTGCTCCGGCGAGAGACGCCCCAGCTCGCGCAACAGCTCGTCGTCGTGCTCGGATCGCTCGGGCGCAGGTGCGTCGACCTGCTCGGCCTCGGGACGCAGCGCGCGGGCGCGGGCCCAGTCGATCGCGCGGTTGACGACGATCCTGTGCAGCCACGGCCCGAACGGCCGGCGGCGGTCGAAGCGGTCCAGAGCGCGCACCGCGGCGAGGAAGGCCTCCTGAGCAATGTCTTCGGCCGCGCCGGCGTCGCGGACGACGAGGTACGCGGCGCGGTAGGCGGGCCCCCAGTGCGCGCGGAAGAGCGCCTCGAAATCAGAGGCCGACCCGGCCTGGGCCCGCCGCACCCAGGCCCGCTCGTCGCCCCTTCCGGGGCTTTGCGGGTCTTTTGCCATCGGCCTGCTTCGGGCCGGTGCCCAAACCGTGCCCACACGCTGCAAATACGGTGGCCATTCAACATCAGGTCCGTCCGCTGGCGCCTGAGCGGCTGTAGGACTTGCCGAGGTCGAAGATGAGCCGCACGGCCCATGGCGCTCCGGCTCGTGGCTAGGCATCCTCGTGTCTGTGAGGTTCTGCGGCCTGCGCCTCCTCGTCAGCGTCTGCCTCGTTATCGCCGCGCTCGTGGGCGTGCTGGCGTTGAGGTCGGCGCAGGCCACCGGCGCGAGGCGCGACCAATCGCCCTGCATGTGGGGGGCGTCATCGGTTAGTGCCGAGATGGTGGACGGAAAGCTCGTCGAATCGCCACCAGCGACCACCGGCTGCATTCCTAAGTAGCGAGCGCAGTAGTGAGCGCGCCTGCCGCAGCAGGCTTCCCCCAACGAGGCTCATTCCTCGGCTAGTTGTTTTGCCCGGCCACCGACACCCGCGCCTCCCAGACATCAAGCGCAACCCGGGCGCGCCGTCAATGGCATCGGGCAGCAGGTGCCCGTAGGTCTTCTCGATCTGCAGCACGCTGGTCCCCGTCACGCGCGCGCTCTCGAAGGTTGCGATACCGGCGGCAATCGCGTTGGCAGCGAACGTGTGTCGCATCGAGTAGGGCGTGCGGTGTTCAAGCCCAGCGGCGCGCAGTTCCGGAACCCAGGACTCGGCACGCCAGTGGCGCACGTTCATATCCCGCCCTGAGCGCCGGGAAAGAGCAGCGGGGTGTCAACGCGGAGATACGGAGGGACCCCATCGCGAGGTCCAGGCGTACTACCGGTGTCGGCACGAAGGAGGAGCGATGAGACGAACGCTGGCACTCGCGACGATCCTCGGAGCGGCCTGGGCGGCCGTAGCTGCGGCGGACGGAGGCGGCCCTTCCCCGGGCGTGAGCTTCGGCTCGCCCGGCCTGGTGGACGCCACCGGCAAGGTGCGCTACGTCGCGCTCCCGAGCGGCGACGGGACGACGGTGGCGGCGCTCGGCGCCCGTGCCGGCCGGGTCCTCCGGTGGGGATACGCCCGCGGCATCCTCGGGATCCCGACGGTCGCCTGGGACGGCTCGACCTCCGGGCTCGCCCGCAAAGGCCAACGGCTCGTGCTCGCGACGCCCCCGAGCTACGGGACGCCGACCCGCTTCGTCGTGCTCGACCCCCGCTCGCTCAAGGTACGGGCGCGAATCCTGCTGCGCGGCGCCTTCGCCTTCGACGCGATCTCCCCTGGCGGGTCGCTGATGTACCTGATCCAGTACCTCGACGCACGCTCCGGCCGCTACGCCGTTCGCGCCTTCAACCTGAACACGCGCAGGCTCTACCCCGGCGCGATCGTCGACCGTCGCGAACCGGACGAGAAGATGAACGGCCAGCCGGTAACGCGGGCCGAGAGCCGAAGCAGCGCCTGGGCATACACGCTCTACGGGCGCACGAACAAGGGACCGTTCGTGCATGCGCTCGACACCGTCCACAGGCGCGCGTTCTGCGTCGACCTCCCGTGGCGCTCCACTCCGCGCTGGCTCGGCCGCACGAAGATGCGGGTGCAAGGAGGAGAGCTGCTCTTGCAGGTCCGTGGCACGACCAAGGCTCGGGTCGACACGAAGACGTTCGAAGTGACCGCGGGCTAAGCCGGAACCGCAGCGCGCTCGGTCGCGTCCGCGATCTCGCGGACGACCTCGACGATGTCGCGGTTCGCGTTCCAGACGCGGCGCTGGCGGTCGCTGCCATTGCCCCGGGCGAGGATCTCGCGGATGCCCTCGAGCTCGCGGTCCGAGCCGAGCTCGCGCGCGTGGGGCTCGATCTCCTTCAGTGTCCGCCGCACAAGCTGGGCCACCGGCAGGCGGTTGCGGCGGCCGTTCGCGAGGTCCATCACCGGCGCCTCGAGCCCGTAGCGGGCCGCGAGCCACTTGTTCTCGGTTGTCAGGATCCGGTGGTACGACGGGATCTCGGCGCCCACGGCGTGCCGCTCGCAGTAGAGCTTCACGAGCGCCTGACAGAAGGCGGCCAGCGCGACGGCGTCTTCCACCTGCGTAACCGCGTCGCAGACCCGGATCTCCACCGTCCCGAACCGCGGGTGCAGGCGGATGTCCCACCAGATGTGTGTGTAGTCCGCGATGCAGCCGGTCTTCTCGAGCTGGCCCACGACCTCGGCGTAGTCGGCGTAGTCGCGGAAGCGCGGCGGCGGCCCCGAGCGCGGGAAGGCGGCGAAGACCATCTGCCGGCTGGACTCGAGACCGGTCAGCTCGCCGCGCCAGAAGGGCGAGCTGGCGGAGAGCGCGAGCAGTGACGAGAGATGGGCGAGCAACCCGTTGACGACCTTGATCGCCCGCTCCGGGTCGTCGATCGCGACGTGGATGTGGAGGCCGAAGATCAGCTCGCGCCGCGCGATGTACTGGAGCTGGTCGACGAGGTGGCGGTAGCGGTCGCGTGCAGTGATCCGCTGCCGCTCGAAGAGGCTGAACGGGTGCGTGCCCGCCGAGCCGACCCGCATCCCGCGCTCCGTCGCGAGCCCCGTGACGTAGGTGCGCAGCCGCCGCAGCTCGGCGTCGACCTCCGCTGGCGTGCGACAGACCGGCGTCGCGATCTCGAGCACAGACTGCATCAGCTCCGGGTTCACCTGCTCCTCGAGCTCGTGGCCCTCGGCGGCCGCGAGCACCGCTTCGACGTGCTGGACGAGGTCGAGCGTCTCGCCGTCGAGCAGCATGTACTCCTCCTCCACGCCGAGGGTGTACGGCTCGCCGGCGCCGAAGTTGTGCTCGAGCACGCTGCCGCCGGTTGCGAAGCTCGTTCCATCGCCGGTGATGCTCGAAGGGATGAGTTGCTTGCTCACGGCAGTGCGGGGAACGGTACCGCGGGGTACCTGGCTCTACCACCCATGACCCGCGTAGCGGCCACCAAGGGGACGGACGCGCTCAGCGCGTGCTCGCGCTGAGGTGACGGACTACGTTCCCGTGGCAGCCAGTTCAGTGTTTGGGTCCGCTGGCGGCCGGGGGGAGGGCCATCGAGGCTCGCAATGAAACCAGCGGCGTGGACGGGACCTTGATCAGCCCGCGGGTTGGCCGATCGAGGTCGAAGGTCACGAGCAGCAGCAAGGTCACGAGCGCGGCGGCGGCCATCATCGGGACGAGTCCACGCCCCAGAATCGAGATGTGCAAGGCCAGCAGCCCGAGCGCGAGCGCCGCGCCGATCACCTCGAGGGCGAGGACGGCGCCGGGCACGCGGTTGTTGAGGGCCGAGAGGCGTGCGGATTGGTCGTCGATCGTGGAGTTGAGGCTGTCCACGTAGAGGCGCGGCGCGCTAGCGGTGGGAGCGGTCGCGATTGCCTGCCCGGCGAGCCGCCACAAGCGCCGTTGGAGCAGTCCTTCGGCGGCCGTGGTGCGCCGCATCGATGTGCTGTTCGGAACCTCCTTTGTGATCCTTACCGCGAGCGTCGTGTAGCGGCGCAACAGCTCGAGCGATCGGCTCCGCGCCGGCTCTGCGATCAGTTGCGCACGGAGATAGGTCGTCCCGATCGCGTTCGCCTCGTCGACGGTCGCGGCGCGACGAGCTTCGTAGCGTCCGACCGCGAGCGTGAGACCGAAGGCGAGGATCAGGCCAACTACGCCGAGCAGCGCCGCCTGAAGTACCCCGAACGGTTCGCGCAGCGTGTCGGAATGCTTCCGCAGATATCTGCCGGCCGCGAACCCCACGAGGGTCGCGGTCCCGACTAGGGCGAGGATGATCAGTCCAAGCTCCCAACTGCTGAGCCTGAAGAACACACGGAGATCCTGACGACCGCACCGGTTGAACCAACCGATGCTTGAGCCGGCGGACCGAAGCCCAGATCTCTACTGAGGCTCCTCGGGCAGCCCGCAGGCTTCGGGTCCCGGGCGGGTAGCCTTCGAGAGCTAATCGCACCTGGCTGTGCGAGCGTTCTCTCGCCTGAGCGTTCATGTCGGCTGCCGGGCCGCGGAAATCTGCGCTATTCCGGGACGAGGGCCTCGGCCTCGAGCTCGACCTTCCAGCGCGGGTCGAGCAGGCTGGTGACGACGAGGAACGAGCTCGCGGGGCGTACGGAGCCGAAGACCTCGCCGTGGGCGCGGCCGACGTCCTTCCAGTCGTCCGCTTCGGTGAGGTAGGCGCGCGTGCGGACGACGTCTTCGGGCCTCGCGCCGACCTCGGCCAGGGCGGCGACGACGATCTCGAGGCACCGCTTGGCCTGCTCGTACGGATCGACGGGCGGCTCGCCGTCGCCGGGCATGATCGGTGCCGTCCCCGAGACGTGGACGTGCGGCCCGACCCTCACGGCCCGCGAGTAGCCGACGGTGGCGACGAACGGAGACTCGGCTGGGACGACCCGCCTCTCCATCGACGTAGTATCGCGACGTGGAGGCGCTGGCGCAGGTCGAAGGATGGCCGGCGCAG
>Ga0307318_10000119_pt1 | contig 24090 bp, 21 predicted proteins | sample ER_DNA_367_FD_194500 | JGI IMG/M metagenome (GOLD analysis project Ga0307318, IMG submission 194500) | Bulk soil microbial communities from the East River watershed near Crested Butte, Colorado, United States - ER_DNA_367 | ecosystem: Environmental > Terrestrial > Soil > Floodplain | place...
CTCCTGATCCCTGGCACCGCGCGCGCGGCCGATCCCTTCGGGACGGCAAATCTGATGGGAGAGGTCAACGCCGCCGTCGCGGAGGCCGCGTCTCTCGTACCGCAGGAAGGCGGGAAAACCTGGAGCGCCGCGCCCGCGTCGAGCACGAGCTCGGTTAAGCGGGCGGTGAAGATGAGCGCGAGCGCACTCCAGGCGGCGGCCACGGAAGCCGCCGCGTCGGCCGTCACGACCGAGGCGAGCGGATCGGCCGCCACGTCGCCGGCCACCTCGGTTCGGTCGACCGCGGAGGTGCGCGTGCGCGCGGGACCACGCGCACGCACGCGGACCGTCCGGCGCGCGTCCTCCGGAAGGAGCGTGTCGGCCACCCGCTCGCTGACGCTCCTCACGAGTAGTGGGCGCAGCGTCGTCCGGGCTTCGGCCACGTCACGAACGACCATCGTGACGCGTTCCGCCCGGATCCGACGCGCGCACGACGCGCGACCGACGCGCACCGTTCCGGCGGGGGCTGTGCCGCAGCAGCTCCCGCCGGTACCTCTGCCACCGCAGGACCTGACGTCGTCCGGCCAGGGCGGCGGTCAGGGGCAGCTGATGCCGCTCGTGGTCGGCGCGTTGGCCGCGGTCCTGCTGATCTTTGCCTTCGAGCTCTTGCGCCGAGTGCTTTCGCGACCGGCCATCCGGAAGCCGAGGCGCATCAGCCTTCCTCCCTGGCATCCCGGCTGAGGCCCTTCTCCGGCCTACGTGGGCGTGTCGTTCTGCGACGACGCGCTGACCCTGTCACCACGAAACCAAGGAGAAGGAATGAGAGCCAAGCTACTGAGCGCGGCCGTGGTGCTCGTCGCCCTTGCGACGGCCTCCCCGGCGCTCGCGGACTCGGGTGGCGCCGGCGGCTTCCAAGCCGGTGCCCAGAGTGCGACGACGCTCCAGGGAGCGCTCGGCGTGGCGGCGAGCCACCAGAACGCGGTCAACGCGAACGTGCCGGTCTCGATCGCCGGAGGAAACGTCTCCGCCGGCCCGAGCTCGGCCGACCAGACCGCGACGTCGACGGCCAACGCCGACGTCTCGAACAAGGCCAAGACCGACCAGGACCAGCACCTCAGCCAGAACATCGGCGGCGGTTCCTGCTCGGCAGGCTGTGGCGGTGCAGGCGGCTTCCAGGCCGGTGCCCAGAAGGCGGACACCGAGCAGGCGGCTGTCGGGATCGCCAAGAGCGACCAGAACGCGGTCAACGCCAACGTGCCCGTCTCGATTGCAGGCGGGAACGTCCGCTCCGGCCCGAGCTCTGCCACGCAGACGGCGACCTCGGACTCGGACGCGGACGTCTCGAACAAGGCGAAGACTGATCAAGACCAGACGCAGAAGCAGAACATCGGCAGCTCCGGCTGCCATGCCGGTTGCGGCGGCTCGGGTGGATTCCAGGCCGGGATCCAGGACGCCAAGACGCAGCAGCTGGGAGTCGGGGTCGCCAAGAGCGACCAGAACGCGGTGAACGCCAACGTCCCGGTCTCGATCGCGGGCGGCAACGTCAACTCCGGCCCGAGCTCGGCGACGCAGACGGCGAGCTCCACGGCCAACACGCACGTCTCGAACAAGGCCAAGACCGACCAGGATCAGCACCTCAGCCAGAAGATCGGCGGAGGCTCCTGCCTGGCCGGCTGCGGCGGTGCGGGTGGATTCCAGGCCGGGATCCAGAAGGCCGACACCGAGCAGGCGGCCGTCGGAATCGCGAAGAGCGACCAGAACGCCGTGAACGCCAACGTTCCGGTCTCGATCGCGGGTGGCAACGTCCGCTCCGGCCCGAGCTCTGCCACGCAGACGGCGACCTCGGACGCGAACGCGGACGTCTCGAACAGGGCCAAGACCGACCAGGAGCAGCACCTGAGCCAGAAGATCGGCGGAGGCTCCTGCCTGGCTGGCTGCGGCGGTGCGGGTGGATTCCAGGCCGGGATCCAGGACGCGAGCACCTCGCAGTGGGCCCTCGGCGTCGCCAAGAGCGACCAGAACGCGGTCAACGGCAACACGCCGGTCTCGATCGCCGGAGGCAACGTGAGCTCCGGCCCGAGCTCGGCCGACCAGACTGCGACCTCGACCGCGACGACCGACGTCTCGAACAAGGCCAAGACCGACCAGGACCAGTCGCTCCACCAGAACCTGGGCGGGAAGGACCGCGGCTGTGGTTGCGACGCCAAGGACCGTCGTGACGGCAAGGACGGTCGTGGCGGCAAGGACGGCTGCTTCGCCGGTTGCGGCGGTGCGGGCGGCTTCCAGGTCGGGATCCAGAAGGCGGAGACCGACCAGTGGGCGCTCGGGATCGCCAAGAGCGACCAGAACGCGGTCAACGGCAACGCGCCGGTCTCGACCGCCGGCGGCAACGTCAGGTCGGGCCCGAGCTCGGCCGACCAGACCGCGACCTCGACCGCGACGGCCGACGTCTCGAACAGGGCGAAGACCGACCAGGACCAGCACCTGAGCCAGAACATCGGCGGCTCGTCCTGTCACGCCGGCTGCGGCGGCCCGGGTGGCTTCCAGGTTGGTGTCCAGAAGGGCGACGCAGACCGCGACCTCGGACGCGCATGCCGACGTCTCGAACAAGGCCAAGACCGACCAGGACCAGTCGCTCCACCAGAACCTGGGCGGAAAGGCCAGGGGCAAGGGCAAGGACCGCGGCTGCGGCTGCGGTCCTCGTGGCATCCGCACCGAGTGCACCGCCGGTTGCGGCGGCGCGGGCGGCTTCCAGCTCGGGATCCAGAAGGCGGAGACCGACCAGTGGGCGCTCGGAGCCGCGATCAGCAAGCAGAACGCTGTCAACACCAACGCACCGGTCTCGACCGCCGGAGGGAACATCTACGGCGGCGAGAGCGAGGCGATGCAGACGGCGACGTCGAACGCCTACACCGACGTCTCCAACCGCGCGAAGACCGACCAGAACCAATGGCAGCATCAGCGCCTGTAGGTCTGGCCGATCGGAGCGATCGACAGGAGGGCCGCGGCTACGCCGCGGCCCTCCTCCGCCTCGCAGTGCTCGGGCTCGTCTGCGGCGGGCTCGGGCTCCCGGCGCCGGCCGCTGCCGCAGTGCGCGAGTCGCCGGTAGTCGAGCGTGCGACGACCCCGTACGACGCGAGCGCGAGCTGTTACGACCGCCCGGACTGGGCGGCGCTCGTCGGCGCCGGCTACGCGGACCTGAAGGGCCACGAGACCGACGTCTACGCGCTCTGGCGCTACGACCTGCGCCAGGTTGCGCTCCCGGCACGCGCATGTCGGGCCCTCGAAGGGTGGCGCCGGGCGCGCGCCTCCGAGCTCGGGATCTGGATCTTCGTCCTCGGCCACGAGCTCACGCACGCCCAGCAGAGCGACCTCTACAACGCGCCGTGGGGCCGCCCCTTCGACGAGGTCGAGGCCGACTGCGGCGGCTATGCGAAGTTCGAGGCGATCAGGTTCGCCCTCGGGATCAGGCGGGACCTGAGCCCACCGCCGCGCAGCTTCAGCCGGTGCCCGCTCAAGCGGGCCCACCGCCGCTAACGGCGCTTCGCGAGAGCCTTCACGAGCCGGCGCTCGACCACGAACGCGACCACGCTCATCAGTGCTCCGAGGATCGCCCGCTCCAGCCGTCGCCGCATCCCGCGACCCTACAGCTCCAGGCCGCGTGTGCCGCGCAGGTCGACCCACGTGCGCGTCGGGCCGCGGACAACCGTGATCACCACGCTGCCGCAGCTGCGGCAGCGGACGACGACGCCCGGGCACTGCACGTAGACCTCGAGCCGGGCCATCTCCTCCTTCGCTCCGCAGTGGTCGCAGGTGCACGGCGCCGCGGTCAGGTCCGTGCCGAACAGCTCCAGCAGGAGCCCGCCGATCGCGTTGCCGTCGAGAACGAGGTCGCGCGTCTCCATCAGCCGGTCGCTCCGAAGCGCTCGGTTCGGATCGAGCGCGGCCCGTAGCCGAGCTCGACGAGACCGTCGGCGGCGGCGTCCACGAAGCGGGTCGACCCGCAGACGTAGACGCGCGGCTCCTCCGCGGCCGGGAACGCGACCTCCGCGAGCAGCTCGCGGTCGATCCGCCGCGCGTACCCGCTCCATCCGGGCGGCTGCTCCCTCGTCAGCGTGTGGACGACCTCGAAGCCGCCGCGTGCGAGGACGTCGAGCTCGTCGCGGAAGATGACGTCGTCCCAGGTTCGAGAGGAGTACACGAGCTTCATCGTCGCGCTCCCACCCTGTCGCGCCCGATGACGGGCCATGGCCATCAGCGGCACGACGCCGGAACCTCCGCCGACGAGCAGCACCGGCTCCGGCTCGTCGGCGTCCCAGACGAAGTAGCCGCCGATCGGGCCGCGCACCTCGAAGCGGTCGCCCTCGCGCGCCTCGTCCACGAGGTACGGGGAGACCTCGCCGTCCTCGAGCCGCTCGACCGTGATCGCGAGCGGATCACCCGGCGCCGACGCGATCGAGTAGCTCCGCTCCGCCTGGTAGCCGTCCTCGGCCGTGAGCCGCACGTCGAGGTGCTGGCCCGCGCGGTGGCCGGCCCAGCCCGGGGCGTCGAGCTCGAGTGTCCGCACGCGAGGAGTCTCCTCGCGGGTGGCCGCAACCTCGGCGGCCAGCCACGTCAGTCGCCCCAGTACCGCTGTTCCTGCCACGGATCCCCGCGGATGTGGTAGCCGTTCGACTCCCAGAAGCCCGGCTCGTCCTCGTCGCGGAGGCTGAGGCCGCGCACCCACTTCGCGCTCTTCCAGAAGTAGAGGTGCGGCACGAGCAGGCGCGCCGGACCGCCGTGCTCGGGATCAAGCGGCTCGCCGTCGTAGCCGAACGCGACCCAGGCCTTGCCGCCGGTGACGTCCTCCAGCGGCAGGTTGGTCGTGTAGCCGCCGTCGCAGAAGGCAACCACGTACTCCGCGTCGTGCTCGACCCGGTCGAGGAGGGTGTCCACGGAGACGCCCTTCCAGACCGTGTCCAGCTTCGACCACTTCGTGACGCAGTGGATGTCGACGGTGACCGACTCGCTCGGCAGCTCGCGGAACTCCTCCCACGTCCAGCGGACCGGCTCGGCGCCGCCCTGGATCGTGAACGTCCACTCCTCGAGCGAGGTGTGCGGCGTCGGCCCGGCGGAGAGCACCGGGAAGTCGTCGGTCAGGTACTGCCCCGGCGGCACCCGGTCCGGCGGGCCGTCCTGCCGGCGCCCGCGGAAGCCTCGCGAGATGATCCCCATCAGCTTGCCGCCAGCCCTGCGACCGTCTCGGGGAGGCCGTCAGCGTCGCCGACGGGAGTGAGCGAGCCGTCGTCGCCGACCGACCAGCCGTACACGCGCCGGGCGTCGGCGTCGAGGGCGTAGAGGAAGCGGCCGTCACCGGTGATCGCCTCGTCGCGGATGCCCTTCTCGCCGAGCCGCGTCGAGGCTGCGACCGGGTCGAGCAGGTCGATGCTGCCGTCGTCGCCGACGGCGTAGCTCGAGATCGTCCCGTCGCCGAAGTTCGTGACGTAGACGAAGCGGCCGTCCTTCGTCACTGCCGCCCAGCAGACCTCGCTGCGCGTGTCGCCGACGGAGGCGCTGACGGGCACGAGCCGCCCCGGCTCGCGGAGCGCGTAGGAGGAGGCGGCGGCCGCGCCGATCTCGCCGCCGAAGGCCTCGGTCACGACGACCGCTCCGTCGGTGAAGTCGAAGCCGTACGGCGTCGCGCCGGAGGAGGCGATCGTCTGCGGGCCTTCCGCCCGGCCGCGCTCGTCGACCGTGTAGGTGCTGATCGCGTTCGTTCCGCGTTCCGTCACCACGAGCGTCCGCCCGTCCGGGCTGAAGGCGATCTGCGCCGGGTCGGCGCCCGTGGCGCTCAGCGGCCGGGCCGAGCCCTCGATCGGCTCGAGCGCGCCGCCCGCAAGCGCGAAGCCGGCGATGCCGCCCTCGCCGCCGGCGTTCAGCACGTAGGCGATCTCGCCGTGCACCGCCACGCTCGTCGGCATGCTTCCGCCGGTGGAGGCGCGGCTCTCGAGCCGCAAGCCGACGTCCTGGACGCCGAAGAGCGAGAGCTCGTCGCTCCCGGCGTTGGCGACGAGGAGCAGCGAGCCGTCGTCGTTCAGGGCGACGGAGCTCTGCGAGGCCAGGTGCGGCACGCCCGTGCCCCGACCGCCGGTGTCGAACCGGCCGATGGGCTCGATCGCTCCGTCGCCCGCCCGGTCGAAGACGACGACCTCGTTGTGCTCCGCGTCGTTCGTCTGTACGTAGATGCGATCCATCGTTCCCTCCGTGACCCGTCGATTGTCCCCCATCAGTCGCGGGAGCGTCTAGAGCGTTACGCGTCAGCGCCGGGGGACCGCCAGCAGCGTCGGCGTCGTGCGGCCGCCGCGCCGCGGGCGCAGGACGGTGACGTACGCGGTCGTCGCCGAGAGGGCGGTCGTCCAGAGCATCTTCGCCGTCGGCTTCGGGCGGAACGGGCAGGGGAGATGCTCGCCCTGCCTCGTGTGGCGCCGCTCGTGCCCGGCATCCTGGCCCGCGAGCGGGCCGATCTCGTAGAGCACGTGCTCCCGCCCCCCGCGGAGCGGTCCGATTCGGAGCTGCTGCGAGCAGCGGGAGGCCCGGACGTAGAGGAGCTGCCCTGCGAAGACGGAGGGGTTCAGGAACTGGTCGTCGCGCGAGTAGCGAAGGCGCAAGCGCGTTCCCGAGACGACGTTGACGGCGGTGATCCAGCTGCCGGTGTCGGTGGCGCGGTGGAAGACGACCAGGTCGACCCCGAGCGCGGGCCGGCCGAGGGACGCCGGGCGCTTCGTCTTCTCGACGAGCCGGCTCTGGGACAGGTCGCTCAGCGCCTGTACGCGAATCTCGGTGGCGGTGCTGTAGACGAGCCACTGGCGCGAGACCGCGAGCTTCCGCACACCTGGCACCGTCTCGGTGAGCACGGGCGCGAGCGTTTCGCGGGCGGCGACGGTGACGGCGGGCCCCGCGCGCCACGCGACGAGCGTCGCGCCGATTGCGGGGTAGTCGCCGGGGAGCTTCGTCGTTGTGCCGTCGCGGCGGAGGAAGCCGCCCACGCCTGGGTCCCGCCACGCGACGTCCGTCCCGACGACGCTCGGATCCCCTCCGGGAGAGGCGACGGTGCCGGCCGCCCGAACCTCGCCGGCGACGAGCGCGAGCAGCAGCGAGGCCGCCGTGAGCAGCCGCAGCAGACGCTGGCCGCGGGGCCGCTCCGCGAGCACGGTCTCGCTCCCGCGGGCGGCAAGCACGAGCACCGGCAGCGCTCTTCCGGCGGCGAACCCGGCCGCGATCGCAAGAGAGGCGCTCACGTCGCCGAGCGCGAGACTCAGCGCCGGGAGCGCCCAGGCGGCGGTTGCGGGGACGTAGGTCGTCAGGCCGGTGCCGAGCAGCAGCCCGTACAGGAAGAGCGCCCGCGGGAGCGGCATCGTCCGGCGCCACGGCTCGGGTACCTGGAAGCGCACCTGCGGCCGGACCCGTAGCCCCAGTGCGTCGCTGACGACGGCGGCGCCCGCGAGCGCGAAAGCCGCGAGCACGACCGCGTGTCCGCTCACGGCCGCTCCGAGCGCGCCGAGGCTCGCGAACACCGCGCCTGCGCCGAGCGCGAGCCCCGCCGTGAACGCAGCTCCGGCCCTTCCTCGCTGGCGAGCGGCACGCACGGTGCCGACCATCGAGAGGCTTCAGGGCGACCACGCGCCGGCGAGGCCGACGAGCAGGCCCGTAAGGGCGAGGCCGACGGTCAGCACCGGATCTTCGTGTCGTAGTACATGACGCAGAAGACCTTCCGGCCGCCGTAGCAGTAGCCAGTCAGCGCGGCATCGCCGTTGATCCGGTTGCGGACGTAGCCGCAGCAGTCGACGAGCTTGCGGACGTGGCCGCCGCAGCAGCGGTACCACGCTCCGTCGATCTGGCCGCGAAAGCGAAACTCGCGTCCCGCCCGCGCGCACACTCGCGTCCGCGGCGCGGGCGGAAGCGGGTTGCCGTCCGGGTCGCGCAGCAGCGCTCCGCGTGCGTCGACCGGCCGGCCGAGCTTGTCCACCACGCGACCGAGGTCGTCGACGGGTCTCCCGTCGGAGGCGCGGAGCGGGAAGCCCTTCGCGTCGATCCGCGGCAGCCCGACCGGGTGCGGGCACGAGCCGGTCGTGTAGATGTGGCCGCAGAAGTGGTACGCCTCAGCCTTCTGCGCGCGCAGAGCGTCCAGCACGAAGCCGCCTCCCGCGAGGCCGAGGAGCAGCCGCCCGGTGCGCGCGAGGAAGCCTCGCCGGGAGCTCACGCCCGCGACGGTCTCGCTGAGCACGCTAAGCCCGCACCGGCCGCGTCGCGTGCGCCAGCAGGCTCTCGAGCTGGTAGAGCGAGTTGAACGTGCCCTTCGCGAGCACCTCGCCGTCGGGCGCGAGCACGACGCCGTAGGGGCTTCCGGGAACGGCGAGCGACGCCCAGGCGTCCGCGTCGGCCTCCTCGTCGAAACGCCGGAGCTCGACCTCCGGATCGTTCTCCAGCAGCCGCAGCGACGGCTCGAGCGCCGCGCACAGGTGACACCCGGGCGAGGTGAAGATCGCGAGAGCGAGCGGCGCTCGGCGCTCGAAGCGCTCGATCAGGCCCACCCGGCCGCCGAGCTCCGGCCCTTCGTGATCGAGCGAGAGCGCCGCCTGCGGCGCGACGGCGAGACGGAGCTCGCCGAGCTCTCGCGCGAGCGCAAGCACCGCTATCCCGAGCGCGCCGAGACCGGCGAGCGCGAGGACCAAGCCCCCCGCGAGCCAGGCGTCACCGGAGGGGCGGTAGTCGGGCAGGATCGCGACCGCCGTGAAGCCCGCCGCAAGGAGTGCCGCCCGGCCGGCGGCCGGCCAGCCGATGCGCGATCGGCTCCCGAAGCACCCGCACGGTTGGCCGGAGAGCCCTCGAAGGGTCGCGACGGCGAGGGTCAGCGCGAAGACAGCGAGCAGCCCCGCCGCGGCCTCTGCGACCCAGGGGGCCCCAGCGGCCACGGCGATCGCGAGCCCGGCCTCGAGCGCGATCGTGGTGGCCCAGACCGCCGCCCGGACGCGGGCGCCCCCGAGCCCGTACGAGCGCAACGCGTCGCGGCCGGACCGGCCGGCGCGCGCCTTCCCGGCGGCCGCGGCCAGCAGCACCCCGGCGAGCGCGAAGCGGAGGAGACCCACGACGGTCAAACGAGGCGTGAGAATACGCCGTCGCTCGGCTGCCCGCCGGAGCTTTCAGAGCGACTGCAGGACGTACGCCTCGACCGGTTCCTCCTTGCCCTTGACTTCCAGCGCCGGCAGGCGTTCGAGCACCGCGCCCGGAGGGAGCGCGGCGGCTGTCTCCGCGCCGACGACGACCTTGCCGACCGGCGCCGCCGCCTCGAGACGGGCGGCGAGGTTGACCGTGTCGCCGACGACGCCGTGCTTGCGGTGGCCCGTGGGGCCGCCGAGGACGCCGGCCAGGACCTCGCCGCTGTTCACGCCGGCGCGGAAGCACGGCCACTCCGGATGGTCCTTCGCGATCTCCGCTGCCGCAGCCTGGAAGACGAGCGCGGTGCGCGCAGCCCGAGCGGCGTGGTCGGGCTGGTCGCCCGTCTGGTTGAAGATCACCATCACCGCGTCGCCGACGATCTGGTGGACGACGCCGCCTTCGGCCTCGAGCAGGGGCACGAGCCGCCGGAAGTAGCCGTTCAGCATCGCTCCGACCTGCGCAGGGGCCGTCTTCTCCGAGAAGGACGTGAAGCCCTGGAGGTCGGCGAAGAGGACGCTGACCTCGCGCGTGCCGGCAAGCGTCTCGTCGAGGTAGAGCGGGCTGAAGCGCTCCTCGTGCCACTCGGTGCGGGCGCTCACGGCGATCGCGGCGAAGGCGACGAGCATCAGCAGGTGCCACTCCCACCAGGAGACGCGCCAGCTCCGCGCCCACGCGATCACGAGCATGGCCTCGGCGAGCAGCGCGAAGGCGAGTGCGACGCCGAGCAGGAACAGCGCTCGCCGCCGCCGGTAGAGGCGGTAGTAGCCGAGCGCGGCCGCTGCGTAGAGCACGACGCCGACGCCTGCGAGCGAGATCTGCCATCCGTCCAGCTGCTCCGCGTCGAGCGGCCCGCGGAACGGCCCGACCTCGGCCAGCGAGACCGCCGCCCAGCAGCCCATCGCCGCCGAGAGCGCGACGATCAGCGGCCAGGCCAAGCCGAGGATCCGCTCGGCGGCGCGCGGCCGCAGCATCAGCCCGGACGCGGCCGCGAACAGGCCCGCGAGCGAGAGGCCCACAGGCGTGGCGAGCTCGAAGCCGGCGTTCTTGCCGATCAGCACGCCCGGCGTCGCGAGGGCGTGGAGGCCGAGGAAGCCGGCCGCCGAGACGAAGGCCAGCGAGACGAGGAGCAATCGCGCGTCACGCCGCCGCCGCGCCGCGACGCCCACCGCGTAGCCGAGCGCGACGTTGATCGCGGCGGCGCCGAGGACGAGCCAGAAGTGCGCCGGGTGGTTCTCCCAGGTCCCGTCCGCGGCGGGGTGCGCGAGGACGAGCGCGAGCACGGCGGCCCCGACTACGAGCACGAAGAGCGGCCACAGGGGGTGCGCCGGCGGCCGCCCCTGAAGCCGCGCGGACTCGTTCATCGCCGCTCGACTTGGCCGTGCGCCTCGCCGTGCTCGGCTAGGAGGTTCAGGAACGGCACCGCGTCGAAGGCCTCGGGCCCGAGCACGCCGACGCCGCTCCAGGCTCCGCGGCCAAGGAGCTCCAGCGCGACCACCGGGTTCAGTGCGGTCTGCAGCACGACCGCCTGGGACCCGTACTCGCGCATCGTCTGCTCGTTGTCGGAGACGTGGTAGAGGTAGGTCTCGCGTGGCTGCCCGTCCACGCCGGTGCCCGTGACGAACGTGCCCGCGCAGGTCTTCCCGTGCATGCGGTCGCCGAGGGTCGCAGGATCGGGCAGCGCGGCGGCCACCACGTCGCGCGGCGCGACCTCGACGCCGCGTACCGAGACCGGCTCGGTCGAGTCGAGCCCGAGCTTGTGCAGCGTCTTCAGCACGTCGATGAACTCCTCGCCGAGCCCGTACTTGAAGGTGACCCGCCGGCACTCGACCCAGCGCGGCACCAGGACGACCTCCTCGTGCTCGACGTTGACGCACTCGAGCGAGCCGATGCCTTCCGGGAAGTCGAAGACCTCGGGCTCCGAGAAGGGCTCGGTGGTGTAGAGGCCCCGGTCGCGCTCCCAGATCAGCGGCGGGTTGAGGCACTCCTCGATCGTCGTCCAGATCGAGAAGGTGGGCGCGAAGTCGTAGCCCTCGACGGCGAGGTTCGCCCCGTCGCGCACGGCGACCTCGTCGATCTCGGAGAAGAGGTGATCGGCGGCGAAGCGGGCGAAGACGTCGGAGAGGCCCGGCTCGACGCCGATCCCGACCAGCGCGAGCAGCCCCGCCTCGCGCCAGCGCTCCTCCTGCGCGAGCTGGAGCTCACCGAGCATCACGTCCGGGCCCGAGAGCGACATCGCCATGTCCAGGTACGTGCAGCGCGTGTCGAACGCGGCCTCGAAGATCGGCATGTTGAAGCGCGGATCCGTGGCGTTCAGGACGACGTCGGCGTCCCGCGCGAGCGCGGCGACCGACTCGACGTCGGAGGCGTCGACCCTCGCGGCCGCGAACCGCGGGTCGTCCAGCCGCGCGACGAGGGCCTCCGGGCGAGCCGGGTCGAGGTCGGCGAAGGTAATCCGCTCGAAGAAGTCGCGCCGCTGCGCCACGGCCCCGACCGCGGCGCCGACTCCTCCGGTGCCGACGACGAGCACCTTCATCGCAGCGCTCCGTGCGCACGCAGGACGTCCAGCACCTCGTCGTGGGGGAGCCCGCGCTGCAGGCGCCCGTCCCGGCCGGTCACGTCGGGAGCGGCCCAGAGCGTGTTGAGCACCGCCTCCTCCGTCGCCTCGACGGTGGCGGCGAAGAGCGGGTCGAGCTCGCGGCCGTCCAGGCTGGCGCCTCGCGAGGTCGAAAACGCGAGGAAGATCTCCCCGCTGCCGTGGTGCGCGACGGAACCCGTGCGGCCGAGGCCGAGACCGGCGCGGCGTGCGACGCGCTCGAGTGAGGCGGAGCCGATCGGCGCGTCGGTCGCGACCACGGCGATGCAGCTTCCGTCGGGCTTCGGCCGACCGGTGCCCGCGAGCTCCCGTCCCACGGGCACGCCCGCGATCGTCAACTGGCGGGGCGAGCCGAAGTTCGCCAGGACGAGCACGCCGACGACGTGGCCACCGGCCACCCGGCTCGCGCTGCCGATCCCGCCCTTCCAGCCGAGGCAGCTCATCCCGGTGCCGGCCCCGACCGCGCCCTCGGCAAAGGGCCAGCCGGTCGCACCTTCGACGGCGCGACCGACGTCGTCCCGTTCGACGTGCACCGTGCGCGCATCGCTGAGATAGCCGTCGTCGCACTCGCCGACCACCGGGATCACGAACTCCTCGACGCCGACCAGCGGGTCACCTCGCACGGCCACCTCGATCGCGCCGTCGTAGACGCGCCCGACCGCGTGCGTCGAGGTCAGGTAGACCGGCGTCTCCAACACGCCCCACTCGCGGATCTCGTGCGAGCCCGTCAGCTCGCCGGCGCCGTTGAGGACGGCGACGCCGGCGGGCAGGGGCAGCGCAGGCGGAACGATCGCGGTGACACCCGTGCGGGCCACGCCGCGGCCCTCGGGCGGGTCCGGCTCGTCGCGCCAGACCGTCACGTGCCCCACGCGGACGCCCTCGACGTCGGAGATCGAGTCGCTCGGGCCGGGCTCGAGCTCGCCGATGTGAACGCCGAGCTCGCGCGGCCTCGGGCCTCGGGGATCGGGAGGGCTGTCGGGCACGGGAGGACTGTAGAGTCGTCGGGTGGAGCTTTCCATGCCGGTCGTCTGGAGCGATCGCTGCCTGCTCCACGAGCCGCTCGAGGAGATCTGGGTCGGAGTGCCCACCCCGGCGGCCGAAACTGCCGAGCGGATCGAGCGGATCCGTGCCGCCCTGGACGGCGCGACCTTCGTCGAGGCCGAACCGCACGACGACACGATCCTGCGCGCGATCCACGACGGCGCGCTGCTGCGGTACCTCGAGTCGGCCTGGGATGAGTGGGTCGCGGCGAGACTCCCGGATGACCCAGGCCAGCAGCGCGTCGTCCCGTACGTCTTCGCGCATCCCGCGCTCGGCTCGGCGCTTGTTGAGCCGACTGCGGTCTGGGCGAAGCCTGGCTTCTTCGCCTACGACACGATGACCCTGATCGGGCCGGGGACCTGGGAAGCCGCCCGGGCTGCCGTCGACACGGCGCTCACCGCCGCCGATCTCGTGCGCGGGGGAGCAGCGGCCGCCTATGCCTGCACACGGCCGCCCGGCCACCACGCATGCCACGCCGCATACGGCGGCTCGTGCTACCTCAACAACGCGGCGTGCGCGGCAATAGCCTTCGGTCTCGACCTCGTCGCGGTGTTGGACATCGACGCGCACCATGGCAACGGCACGCAGGAGATCCTCGGCGGGAGCGGCGACGTCCTTGTGGGCTCGGTCCACGTCGACCCGCGGGCCGGCTGGTTCCCGCACTTCCTCGGCTCCGCGGACGGACCCGGCGCGAAGAACATCCCGCTGCCACCCGGGTCAGCCGACGACGCATGGCTCGCGGCTGTCCGGAGCCTCGCCGACTGGGTACGCGAAGACGAGGTGGAGGCCCTCGTCGTCTCGCTCGGCGTCGATGCGGCGGCAGAGGATCCCGAGAGCCCGCTCGAGGTCACGCGGGACGGCTTCCGGGAGGCGGGCGAGCTGATCGGCGGGCTCGGCCTGCCCACGGTCTTCGTCCAGGAGGGCGGCTACCACGACGCAGTCGGCGAGCTCGTTCGGGAGACGCTGCTCGGCTTCGAGGCCGCTCGGCGATGAGGTTCTCGCCCGAGTACCTGGATCACGTCGTCCGGAGGCTCGAGTCGATCGGCTCGCATCCGCTCGGCTTCCGGGTCGCGGGCACTCCCGAGGAGAGCGAAACCGTGGACTTCGTCGCCGGCGAGATGCGCGGGCTCGGGCTCGAGAACGTCACGAAGGAGCCGGTGCCGGTTGACGGCTGGCGGCTCGAGGAGGCATTCGTGGAGCTCGGCGACGGCGCTCGTTTCGAGTGCGCCTCCTTCGGCGGCGTTCCGGAAACCGGCGCAGCGGGTGTCGACGGGGAGCTCGTCGCGGTCGGCCGCGGAGGGCGCCGTCAGCTCGACCGGGTCGACGTCCGCGGCAAGGTCGCCCTCGTCGAGTGGCAGGTCGCGCGCCTCTGGCCCTATCACGTCGGCCTCGAGCTCGGCCTGCGCGGCGCGGCGGCGATGGTCGTCTACGCGCCGCCGGGCGGCCCGTACTACCAGGCGCCGGACGCGCTCGGGACCTTCGACGGAATCTGGCACGCCGAGGGCCCGCCGTGCGTGACCATCCGCAAGGAGGACGGGGCCCGGCTCAAGGCACGCGACGGCGAGCGCGTCCGGGTCGTCCTGCGCGCCCCGCTCAGCCCGGGCGCCGCAGGCGCGAACGTCGTCGGCGAGCTCCCGGGACGGCAGCGCGGCGCGCCCGCGATCGTGGCCGGCCACCACGACGGCTGGTTCGGAGCGGCGTTCGACGACGCGACCGGCGTCGCGGTCACCCTCGAGCTCGCCCGCGCGTTCTCCGAGGAAGGCATCCGTCCCCGCCGCACGATCGCCTTCGTCTCGCACACGGCGGAGGAGTACGGCATCGCCGAGTCCGCCTACGACTGGTGCTACGGCGCCTGGTACCAGGTGGTCGCCGAGCACCGCGAGTGGTCGACCGGCTCGCCCTTCTACCTCAACGTCGAAGGCTCCGGCCGCCCGGACGTCTTCACCCTCGACGTGCCGCCGGAGCTCACGGGCTGGGTGCGCCGCGTCTGCCGAGGCGCCGCGCGCGACGGGCTGTTGCCGCACGGCCACAAGCTCGGGAGGCCGAACACGTGGACGGAGGTCTGGCCGTTCCTCGCCGCCGGGATCCCCGGGATCAACGTGTCGACGTTCACCTCCGAGTTCGACCGCACCGAGTACCACACGCAGTTCGACACGGCGGACGGGGTCGACTTCGACTACCTCGCGAAGCTGACCGAGGTCTGCGCGCGGCTCCTGCTCGACGCGCCGGCGCTCGACCTCGCCGCTCGCGTCGGGGAGCTGCGGAAGGTCGGCCACGAGAAGCTCCAGCGCGCGCTCGACGACCTCGAGCAGGCGGAGGGCCGGAGGCGTTTCACGGCCGTCGCGCGCGGCCTCCACGGCGTCGACGCGGTCGACGCGCCGCGCTATCCGCATGAGCGGACGGCCGCTGACGTGGAGCATCTCGAGCAGGCCCTCGCCGATCTCGGCAGCGCGGACAAGCCGCTCTCGCGCGTCGGGATCAACTGGCTCTGCGCCGACCTCTCGCACGAAGCGTTCAAGCGTGAGCGCGCCCGCCGCGGCCGTCGCGCGCGCCGCGCCTGCTGGGGCGTCCAGGCCGACGCCGACCCGGGCCCGGACCTCTGGCGTGAGCTCGCCTCGCTCCGGGGCGAGCCGGGAGCACGCCCGCCCGGCGCCTGGCTCGAACGCAGCCTGCGCCGCCACCTCGCGCGCTCGCGCCGTGAGCTGGAGCGCCGCCTCGACCGCATGGCCGACGCCGCCGCCGGCCGCGTCTTCCCGCTCCCCCGGCCACGCGCGGCCGACCTTCCTGTAGAACCACGCGCATGAAGCCGCTTCCCCCCGGCGGGATGGTCGGCGTCGCCGCGCCGGCGAGCCCTTACGACTCGCGCTCCGAGGTGCTCCGCGGCGTCGAGTGGTGGGAGTCCAGGGGCTACCGCATCAAGCTCGCCGAGCACGTCTACGCGCGGGACGACTACGTCGCCGGGGACGCGAAGGACCGCGCGGCCGACCTGAACGCGCTCTTCGCCGATCCGGAGGTGAACGTCGTGCAGGCGCTCCAGGGCGGCTACGGCTCGGCTCAGACGATCCCGCACCTCGACTTCGACGCGATCGCGGCCAATCCAAAGCCGCTGGTCGGCTTCTCCGACATCACCGCGCTGCACGTCTCGATCCGTCAGCGAACGGGGATGCCGACCGTCTACGGCAACGGGCTCGTCGGCGTCGGCTCGGCCGAGGCATCGGCGTTCACCCGCGAGCGGCTGCTGGCCGTGCTCACCGGCGACGCCACCGGCCCCGTTCCGCCCAACCCCGATGACCCGTACGTGCGCGCGATCCGCGGCGGCAAGGTGACGGCACCGCTCGTCGGCGGGTGCCTCTGGCTGCTGATGCAGACGATGGGCACGCCGTGGGAGCTCGACCTCGACGGGGCGATCTTCTTCTTCGAGGACTACAAGGCGCCGCCGTACTACGTCGACGGGATGCTGACCCAGCTGAAGCAAGCCGGAAAGCTCGGTGGCGTCGCGGGCGTCGTCGTCGGCGAGATGGAGGGCTGCGACTGGGGCGACCTGCGGCCGGCCTCCGACTGGGCCCGGTCGCGCTCTCTCGAGGATGTGCTCGAGGAGCACCTCGAGCCGCTCGGGGTGCCGGTCATCTACCGCCTCCCGCTGGGTCACGGCAAGCATCTGGCAGCACTTCCGCTCGGCGTTCGGTATACGCTCGACGCCGACCGGCGTACGCTCACGCTCGACGAGCCTCTCTGGGCGTGACAGAAGGAGGGTGAGATGGAGAAGCGGTGGCTGGCGGCACTCGCGACCGTGTGCCTCGCCGCAGGACTGGCCGTCTACGCGGCGACGGCGAACGGCTCGAGCTCGAAGAGCGGCGGCACGTTCAGGCTCGGCACGAGCTCACGGATCGACTCGTTGAACCCGTACGTGGCGTTCAACCAGGACGCCTACTCGACCTTCGAGTACATCTACCCCTTCCTCGTCCAGTACGACAAGAAGAACCGGAAGTTCGTCGACGACTTCGCCACCTCGTGGCACGCCTCCAACGGCGGCAAGACCTGGACGTTCAAGACGCGCTCGGGCGCGAAGTGGACGGACGGCAAGCCGCTGACGGCGAAGGACGCCGCCTGGACGATCAACACCGACATCAAGTACGCGTCCGGGGGCGCGGCGAACGCGGCCGGCCTGATCGCGCACATCAAGAGCGCGAAGGCGCCGAACGCGACCACGCTCGTCGTCCGCTACACGAAGGCGCCCGGCAACGTCCTCGGCCAGTTCCAGCAGTTCGCGATCCTGCCCCAGCACGTCTGGAAGAAGTACACGGGGCACAAGGGCGACGACCTGAAGAGGTTCTCGAACAACTCGCCCGTCGGGGCCGGGCCCTTCAAGCTCGTCAAGTTCAAGAAGAACAACATCGCCCTCTTCCAGAGGAACAACTCCTTCTACGGCGAGAAGCCGCAGGCCGACGGGTTCGGCCTGCGGATGTTCACCAACGAGGACGCGCTCGTCTCTGCGCTCAAGGCGCACGAGATCGACGCGATCGAGGCTGTGCCCTCGACGGCGATCAAGACGCTCAAGAGCGGCTTCAACGTCCGCTCCGCGCCCGGCGTCGACCAGACCGACTTCATCATCAACTCGAACCCGAAGAAGACCACGCACCGGGAGCTGCTGAACCTGAAGGTGAAGGCGGCGATGGCGCATGCGATCGACCGCAAGCAGATCATCCGGGTCGTCTTCCTCGGCTACGCGACGCCGGCGAGCACGATCATCCCGCCGGCGACGGGTGCCTGGTTCAACCCGAAGCTGAAGCCGGACAGCTTCAACCTCGCGCTGGCCAACACCATCCTCGACAAGGCCGGCTTCAAGAAGGGGCCCGGCGGGATCAGGGTCGCCGGCGGGCACAAGATGTCCTACCAGGTGATCACGCCGACCGACGTCCCCAGCACGAACCGGACGTTCCAGATCCTCCAGCCCGACTTCAAGAAGATCGGCATCCAGCTGACCCAGCGCGCCCTCGACTCCACCGCGGCGTTCGAGGCGATCGCTGCACCGGACAACAAGTACCTCAAGTTCGATCTAGCGATGTGGGACTGGGTGGCGCTGATCGACCCGGACTTCATGCTCTCCGTCGTCACCTGCGACCAGTTCGGCGGCTGGAGCGACACCGGGTTCTGCGTCAAGCGCTACGACGCGATGTACGCGCAGCAGCAGCTGACGCCAAACCAGGCGAAGCGCAAGGCGCTCGTGTGGAAGATGCAGAAGTACCTCTACGCCAAGCGGCCCTACCTCTGGCTGGCCGCGCAGGACGCGGTCTGGGCGGTGAGCAAGAGCTGGGCCGGCCTCGTCGCCTCCCCGCAGGGACCGTTCAACTCGATCAACAAGCTCAGCCTGTCGAGGGTCCACCAGAAGTAGCGGCGGGTCGGACCGGGGGTCGGTTGCCGTGAGGGGTCGGTTGCCGTGAGGGGCGCGGACTACGTCGCCAAGCGGCTGGCGTTCGCTGTCCTGACCGTCTTCATCGCGGTCACGATCAACTTCGCGCTCTTCCGGCTCGCCCCCGGGAGCGCCGTCACGAACCTCGCGCGCGTCCCGCACGCGACCCCGGAGACGCGCCTTGCGATCAAGCGGCAGTTCGGGCTCGACAAGTCCAAGCTGGCCCAGTACGGGATCTACCTGAAGCAGCTCGTCCACGGGAACCTCGGCGTCTCGTTCGCGAACAGCCAGCCCGTCAGGGACAACCTGCGGACCGCCCTCATCAACACGATCCCGATGGTCTTCCTCGGCACGCTGTTCGCGATCGTGCTCGGGACGCTGACGGGGATCCTCGCCGCGTGGAGGCGCGGCACGGTCGCCGAGGGGGCGACCGTCACGACCGCGCTCGGCTTCTACTCGATGCCGACCCACTGGCTCGGGCTGATGCTCGTGATCCTGTTCGCAGGCGTGCTGCCGACCGGCGGAATGTCGAACGAGTTCCTGATCGACCCGCCCTTCTGGACGCACGTGAAGGATCTGGCCGAGCACATCGCGCTCCCGTCGCTGACCCTCGGCCTCGTGCTCTACGGCGAGTACACGCTGATCGTGCGCTCGGCCATGCTCGAGACGCTCGGCGAGGACTACATCCTCACGGCCCGCGCGAAAGGGCTGCAGCCGTGGGCGATCTTGCGCCGCCACGCCCTCCGCAACGCGATGCTGCCGATCACGACGCTCGTCGCCCTCTCGCTCGGCTACATCGTCGCCGGCGCGATCCTGATCGAGACGGTCTTCTCGTGGCCCGGCATCGGCCGCGCGGTGTACGACGCGGTCCTCCAGCGCGACTACCCGATGCTGCAGGGCGCCTTTCTCCTGCTGACGGTCTCCGTCGTCCTGTTCAACCTGATCGCCGACCTTCTCTACTTCAAGCTCGACCCGAGGATCACCGAATGAGCGTGGCCCTCCGCGAGCCCGGGGCGGTCATCGAGTTGGAGCCGATCCGCACGCGCCGCGGGGTCGTCTGGCAGACGATTCGGAGGCGCCCGTCGGCCGCGGTTGGGGCGGTGCTCCTCCTGCTCGTGCTGCTCGCCGCCTTGCTCGCGCCCGTGCTCGCGCCCTACGACCTGCACAAGCAGGCCGGGCCGGTCTTCGGGCACCCTTCGTGGAGCCATCCGCTCGGGCTCGACGACGGCGGCATCGACATGGTCACGCTGCTGATGTGGGGCGCGCGGATCTCGCTCGTCGTCGGGTTCGCGGCGACCTTCGTCTCGATGGTGATCGGCGGCGCCGTCGGCGTGGCGGCGGGCTACTTCGGCGGCAAGGTCGACACAGTCCTGATGCGGATCACGGACTACTTCCTGGTCATCCCGGACGTGCCGTTGATGATCGTCGTGGCGGCGATCTGGGGTCCGAGCCTCTTCCACATCGTGATCGTGATCGGGATCCTGCTCTGGACGAGCACGGCGCGGGTGATCCGGGCGCAGGTGAAGAGCGTTCGCGAGCGGGTCTACGTGAAGCGGGCGCGCGCTCTCGGCGCCGGGCACGCGCGGATCGTCTTCCGCCACGTGCTGCCGCAGGTCGCGCCGCTGCTGATCGCGAACACGGTGCTGACGATCGCCGTCGCGATCTTCGACGAGACGGCGCTCTCCTTCCTCGGCCTCGGCGACCCGAGCCGCATCTCGCTCGGGAAGGTGATCGAGAACGCGTTCCAGCGCGCCGCGATCTCCACCGGCGCGTGGTGGGCGATCATCCCGCCGGGCGCGCTCGTGGCCCTGATCATCCTCAGCTGCAGCCTGGTCGGCGGCGCGATCGAGGACGCGCTCAACCCGCGCCTGCGGGTCGCGCACCTCTCGGCGCGCTCGTTCCGGCTGCGCCCGCTCGTCGGCCGGAGCTCCGACTCGCTGTGAGCGCGCTGCTCGAGCTCGAGGACCTGCACGTCTGGTTCGACCTCGAGGGAGGCCGCGAGCTTCACGCGGTGCAGGGCGTGACCCTCGCTCTCGACGCGGGCCAGCGCCTGGGGCTCGTCGGCGAGTCTGGTTGCGGCAAGACGACGACGGTGCTCGGGGTGCTCGGGCTGCTTCCGCCGAGCGCGTCCGTCTCCGGCCGCGTGCTCCTGAACGGCCGCGACATCCTGGCCGGCGGCGAGGACTCGATTCGCCCTCACCGGTGGACCGACCTCGCGATCGTCTTTCAGGGCGCCATGAACGCGCTCAACCCGGTGCAGACGGTCTCGGCCCAGATAGTCGAGGCGCTCGAGGTGCACGGGCTCGCCTCCGGACGCGCCGCGCGGGCGCGGGTGGGCGAGCTGCTCGAGGCGGTCGGGATCCCGCGCGACCGCGGCGAGCGCTTCCCACACGAGTTCTCAGGCGGGATGCGTCAGCGGGCCGCGATGGCGATGGCGCTGGCGTGCAACCCGAGCGTGCTCGTCACCGACGAGCCGACCACCGCGCTCGACGTGATGGTGCAGGCGCAGATCCTCGAGCTGCTCGACTCGCTCTGCCGCGACTTCGGCCTCGCGCTGCTGCTGGTCACGCACGACCTGCCCGTGGTCGCGCAGCTCTGCGACCGGGCCGCGGTGATGTACGCAGGCGAGATCGTCGAGCGCGGGCCGGTCGACGCGCTCTACCACGACCCGCGCCACCCGTACACGCGGCTGCTCTTCGCGGCCACCCCGGACCTGCACGGGAACGGGACGCCGGTCTCGATCCCGGGTGCGCCGCCGCGTCTCGACCGGCCCCTGGAGGGGTGCCCGTTTCAGCCGCGCTGCGACCGCGCCTTCGCCCGCTGCGTCGACGAGCGTCCGCTCCTGCGCTCGCTCGAAGGAGGGCGCGCAGCCGCCTGTCACCTGAACGACGTCGTCGCCGAGAAGGTTCATTGAGCTCGAACGGAAGGCTGCTGGAGGTCGAGGACCTCGTCGTCCACTATCCGGTTCCACGCGGGCTGGTCGGCACCGTCGCACGCCGGCCACGGCAGCTCGTACGGGCCGTCGACGGAGTCTCGTTCAGCCTCGCGCGCGGGGAGCTGCTGGCTCTCGTCGGGGAGTCCGGCTGCGGCAAGACCACGACGGCTCAGACGATCCTGCGGCTGGTCGAGCCGGCCGGCGGGCGGATCGCCTTCGACGGGCGGGACATCACGTCGGCCCCGAACCGCGCGATGCGCCCGCTGCGGCGCCGGATGCAGATCATCTACCAGGACCCGTACGAGTCGCTCGATCCCCGCCTGACCGTGCGCGGGACGGTCGAGGAGCCGCTCCTGATCCACCGCGAGGGCGGCTCGAAGCAGGAGCGGGCAGAGCTCGTGCGGGACGCCCTCGTCCGCGTCGAGCTGACCCCGCCGGAGCTCTTTCTCGGCCGCTACCCGCACGAGCTTTCGGGCGGCCAGCGGCAGCGCGTCGCGATCGCGGCGAGCATCGTGCTCGGGCCGGAGCTGCTCGTCGCCGACGAGCCGGTCTCGATGCTCGACGTCTCGGTGCGCGCCGGCGTGCTCGCGTTGCTCGACCGGCTGCGCGAGGGCGGGCTCGGCGTCCTCATGATCACGCATGACCTCTCGACCGCGGCGCGCTTCGCCGACCGCATCGCCGTCATGTACCTCGGCCGGATCGTCGAGCAGGGGCCCGCGGCGGCGCTCGTCGGCGACCCGCAGCACCCGTACACGAAGGCGCTCCTCTCGGTCGTGCCGCGCCGCGATCCGCGCGACCGCACCAGGCCGCAGATCCTGACGGGCGAGGCGCCCGACGCAGTGCGAATCCCGCCCGGCTGTCGCTTCCATCCCCGCTGCCCGATCGCGATCGCCGAGTGCCGCGAGATCGATCCCGCCCTCGAGCCCGCCGGCTCTGGGCAAGGGCACGAGGCGGCGTGCATCCTCGCTGGCTGAACCGCGGCGTCGCAGGGATCGGCGGCGCGAGCTTCCTCTCGGACGTCGGCCACGAGGTTCCGACCTCGCTCTTACCCGCGCTCCTGACGACGACGCTCGGGGCGCCCGCGGCGGCGCTCGGGACGATCGAGGGCATCGCCGACGGCGCCGCGGGAGCGGCGCAGCTCGCCGGCGGTGCGCTCGCCGACGATCCGCAGCGGCGCCGCGCAACCGCGGTAGGTGGGTACACGGCTACGGCGATCCTGAGCGCGCTGATCGGGGCGGCTGGAGCCGTGTGGCAGGTCGGTGTCCTGCGCACGGGCGCGTGGCTCTCGCGCGGCCTGCGGACGCCGTCGCGCAACGCGCTGCTGACCGACGTCGTCCCGCCCGAGGCCTACGGCCGCGCCTACGGATTCGAGCGCGCGATGGACAACGCCGGCGCGATCGCCGGGCCGCTGCTCGCGCTCGCACTCGTCTCACTCGTCGGCGTCCGGCACGCGATCCTGCTGTCGGTCGTGCCCGGGCTGCTCGCTGCGGTGGCGATCTTCTTCGCAGTCCGCGCCGCGCCGAGGCCCGAGCGTCAGGAGCGTCCGCCGCTTCGGATCCGGCTGCGCCCGGTGCTGCGCGGGCGGCTCGGGCGGCTGCTCGGCGCGGTGACCGCGTTCGAGCTCGGCAACGCCGCCGCGACCCTCCTGATTCTGCGTGCCACGAACCTGCTCTCGCCCGGGCACGGCCACGACTCCGCCGTGAAGCTCGCGGTGGTGCTCTACGCGGCCTACAACGCGGCAGCGATGGCGACGAGCTTGGCCGCGGGTCACTCGACCGATCGGCGCGGCACGACGACGGTACTCGTGGTCGGCGTGCTCGCCGTCGTCGTCGCTTACCTCGGCTTCGCGCTCGCCGGCCCCGCACTCGGACTGCTCGGAGTGCTGTTCGTGCTCGCCGGGATCGGGAAGGGCGCAGTCGAAACGGCCCAGAGCGCGGCCGTCGCGCTGCTCGCGCCGGCTCACCTGCTCGGCTCGGCGTTCGGCGCGCTGGCCGCGATCCAGAGCTTCGGCAACCTCGCCGCCTCCGTCGTCGCCGGCGGGCTCTGGACGCTCGTTTCCCCGCGCGCAGCGTTCCTCTACCTGGCAGGCTGGATGGCTGTGAGCGCTGGAGCCCTGATCGCGGTCCGCCGGTGAGCGTCGACGAGCTGCTCGCACGCGAGCTCGAGCGCTTCGACCGAGAGCACCCGCGCTCGCGCGAGCTCGCCGACCGTGCGCACGAGTCACTGCTCTCCGGCGTTCCGATGCCCTGGATGGTGCGCTGGCCCGGCGGCTTTCCGGTTTTCGCGGCCGAAGCGCAAGGCGCGCGTTTCACGGACGTGGACGGCCATGAATACGTCGACTTCTGCCTAGGCGACACCGCCGCGATGACCGGCCACTCGCCCGGGCCGACCGTGCGCGCGGTCACCGAGCAGGCCGCGCGCGGAATCACGCTGATGCTGCCGAGCGAGGACGCGCTCTGGGTGGCCGGCGAGCTGACGCGGCGCTTCGGCCTCGCGCGCTGGCAGTTCGCGCTCACCGCGACCGATGCGAACCGCTTCGCGATCCGTCTTGCACGCGAGCTCACCGGCCGCCCGAAGATCCTCGTCTTCAACTGGTGCTACCACGGCTCGGTCGACGAGACCTTCGCGACGCTCGCAGGTGCCTCGGTGGTCGCGCGTGAGGGCAACGCCGGGCCGCCCGTCGCGCTCGCGGAAACGACGCGGGTCGTCGAGTGGAACGACGCCGAGGCGCTGGAGCGCGAGCTCGCGCACGGGGACGTCGCCTGCGTCCTGACCGAGCCCGCGCTCACGAACATCGGCATCGTGCTCCCGGAGCCGGGCTTCCACGAGGCGCTGCGGGAGGCGACGCGCGCGGCGGGAACGCTCCTGATCATCGACGAGACGCACACGATCTGCGCCGGCCCTGGCGGCTACACCGCCGCGCACGGGCTCGAGCCC
>Ga0307318_10000124_pt1 | contig 23393 bp, 20 predicted proteins | sample ER_DNA_367_FD_194500 | JGI IMG/M metagenome (GOLD analysis project Ga0307318, IMG submission 194500) | Bulk soil microbial communities from the East River watershed near Crested Butte, Colorado, United States - ER_DNA_367 | ecosystem: Environmental > Terrestrial > Soil > Floodplain | place...
GAGGCCGTAGGATCGTCGGGTCGGCCGGACCAGCAGAGGAGGGCGTTGTGGTCACCACCCGGCGGGGGGTCGGCGCCTACCGCTGGGAGCTGGCCATGGTGGGCGTGACCGCCGTGTGGGGGTCGACGTTCGTGCTGGTGCGCGACGCGGTCGCCCAGATCCCACCGTTCACCTTCATCGCCTACCGGTTCCTGGCCGCGGCCCTGCTGCTGGCCGCCCTGCGGCCGCGGCTGGCCAGCGGCGGCCAGCCGGGGCTGCTGGCCGCGGGGGCGGCGGCCGGGCTGGCCCTGTTCGCCGGCTACGGCTTCCAGACGGTCGGGCTCCAGTACACCACGGCGTCCAACGCCGGCTTCATCACCGGGCTGGCGGTGGTGCTCACGCCCCTGTTCGCCGCGCTGCTGCTGCGCCAGCCGCCCGGGCGCTGGCCGGTGCTGGGGGCGTGCTTGGCCGCCGTCGGCCTGGGCCTGCTGTCGCTCCAGCGCCTGGAGGTCCGCCAGGGCGACGCCCTGGTCTTCGGCTGCGCGGTCGCCTTCGCCGCCCACATCCTGCTGCTCGGCCGCTCCGCCCCCCGCTTCTCCAGCTACCGGCTGGCCGCGGTCCAGCTGGGCACGACCGGGCTGGTCGCCCTGGTCTGGGCCGGGCTGGCCGGCGACCTGGTCGTCCCCGGCTCGGCCGAGGTGTGGGTCGCCCTGGTCATCACCTCGGTGGCCGCCTCGGCCGGGGCGTTCCTGATCCAGACCCGGGCCCAGCGCGAGGTGTCCCCGACCCGCACCGCCGTCATCCTCACCATGGAGCCGGTGTTCGCCGGCCTGTTCGGGTTCCTGGTTGCCGGCGAGCGCCTGTCCGGGCGAGGCTGGCTCGGCGCCGGCCTGATCCTGGCCGGGATGCTGGTCGCCGAGCTGGGCGGCCGCCTCCCGGCCGCCCACGGCCAGCCGAGGACGAACGGAGCCGAGCCATGATCCAGGTCCACGTGTTCGGCAAGGGCCAGGAGGCCCGCGACGTGCCCGTGGCCGACCTGTCCGAGGTCCGCGGCGAGCCCCGGACCCTGGCCTGGGTCGACCTGGTCTCGGCCACCCCCGAGGAGCTGGCCGCCATGATCAGCGGGATCGACGGGATGAACTTCCAGCACATCCCCGAGCTGGGCTGGCGGTTCGGCTACGCCTGGGCGCTGGCCCTGATGGTGGTGTCGGCCACCGGCCTATGGGTGTATTTCAAGCGGAAGGACTGGCTGTAGAGAATACGGGGATGGACGACACGCTGGCCCTGGTTCGGGCCCGGGTGGCCGAGCGGTTCCCGGCCGACCTGGAGCGGATCCGCGCCTACCTCCGGCTGCCGTCGGTGAGCGCCACCGGCGAGGGGATCGGGGCCGTGGCCGAGGCCACCGGCGCCTGGGTCGAGGGCGCCGGCGGGTCGTTCGAGCTCCAGGCCACCCCCGGCCACCCGCTGGTCATCGGCGAGCTGCCCGGCCCGGCGGGGGCGCCCCGGCTGCTGCGCTATGGCATGTACGACGTGCAGCCGGCCCAGGAGCCGGACTGGACCTCGCCGCCGTTCGCGGCCGAGGTCCGCGACCTGCCCGGGGTCGGGCCGGCGGTGGTGGCCAGGGGCAGCGCCAACTCCAAGGGCTGCCTGGCCTGCTTCTTCCTGGCCGTCGAGGTCCTACGCGAGCTGGACGCCATGCCGGTGACGGTGGCCCTGATGATCGAGGGCGAGGAGGAGCTGGGCAGCCCCAACCTGGCCGCCGCGGTCCGGGCCAGGGCCGGCGACCTGACCGCCGAGGGCGCCTTCGACCTCGACCTGACCGCCGGCCTGGACGGCCAGCCCGAGCTGATCCTGGGCTGCAAGGGCCTGTGCGACCTGGAGCTGGTCTGCGAGGCCGGCGACTGGGGCGGCCCCGCGGTCGACCTGCACTCCAGCGAGCAGGCCTGGATCGCCTCGCCGGTGTGGGCGCTGGTCCAGGCCCTGGCCACCCTGACCGGCCCCGACGAGGAGATCCGGGTGGCCGGCCTGGACGGCGGGCCCGGGCCCGGCGAGGGCGACCGGCGGCTGCTGGCCGAGCTGGCCGAAGGCTTCGACCCGGCCGAGCACCTGCGCGAGGCCAACGCCGCCCGCTACCGGCTGGCCGGCGGCCCGGCCGAGCTGCTGGAGGCGCTGCTGTTCCGGCCGACCCTGAACATCTCGGGGCTGGCCGCCGGCTACGTCGGCCCCGGCGGCAAGACGATCGTGCCCAGCCGGGCCGAGGCCAGGGTCGACATCCGCCTGGTCGGGGGCGACCCGGAGGCGGCGGCCGGCGCCGTCCCCCGCCACCTGGACGACCACGGCTTCGGCCATGTCCAGGTGCGCCTGCTCGACGCCTACCCGTGGGCCAAGGCGCCGCCCGGCAACCGGTCCGAGGCGGCCATGCGTGCCTCCTACCAGGCCATGGGCCGCCGCGCCCTGCCCTACCCGCTGGCCCCCTGGTGCGCCCCCTACTTCGTGTTCGACCGCGTCCTGGGGCTGCCCTGGGCGTCGGGCGGGGTCGGCCACGCCGCCGGCGCCCACGGGCCCGACGAGTACGCCACCCTGGCCGGGCTGGAGGAGCACATCGTGGGCGCGGCCGCCTTCCTGCTCGCCTACGCTGGCCTGCCCGAGGCGCCCCAATGAGCCCGGTCCGGGTGGTGGTGGCCAGGGGCGAGCCGCTGGAGCGGGGCCGCACCGTCGGCTGGGAGCTGGCCGACCTGATCCGGGCCTCGCTGGAGTTCTACTGGCGCTACCTGGTCCGCCGGGGCGTGGGCGCGGGCGAGCTGCCCGGGCTGCTCGCCCCCTACCTGGCCGCCGCCGAGCGGGAGCTGCCCGACCTGGTCGAGCTGGTCACCGGGATGGCCGAGGGGGCCGGGGTGTCGTTCTGGGAGCTGTTCTGCGTCAACGCCTTCGAGGAGCTGGAGCCGCTGCTGGAGGCGCGCGGCGGTCGCTCGCTCGGCCAGGTCACCGGCGCCGCCGGGCCGGGCGGGCCGCCCGAGGCCGCCGGGCCCGCCGGCGCGCCGGGGGACCGCTGCTCGACGGTGACCATCTCCGGGCCCGGCTACACCCTGCTCGGCCACAACGAGCAGTGGATGGCCGGCGATGTCGGGCACGTGGCCGTGGTCGTCGAGCTGCCCGACGACGGCCCGGCCCTGGTCTCCCCCACCCTGGCCTGCTGCCTGCCGGCGGTGGGCATGAACGAGTACCGGGTCGCCCAGGGCATCCAGTCGCTGGTCGCCAACGACGACGGGGTCGGCATCCCCCGGGTGCTGGTCTCCCGGCACGCCCTGGTCGCCTCCTCCCCCGCCGACGCCCTGCGCCGGGCCACCCTGCCCGGCCGGGCCGGCGGCTACGGCCACAGCTTCGCCTTCGCCACCGGCAGCGCCATGAACATCGAGACCAGCGCCACCCGGTACGCGGTCAACGGCATGCCCGGCAGCCACACCAACCACTACACCGACCCGGAGCTGGCCGACCGGGCCCCGCCGCCCAGCCCGGGCAGCCTGGCCCGCCTGGCCCGGCTCCAGGCCCTGGTCGAGGAGCGGTCCCCGGCCACCCCGGCGGCCATCGGCGAGATCCTGGCCGACCACGGCGGCGACGGCCCCCAGGCCATCTGCGAGCACGGCACCGAGGACCCGGCCGACGAGGCGTCGGCGATCGTCTTCTCGATGATCTGCGACCTGGACCTGGGACGGATGTGGGTGGCGCCGGGCAGCCCCTGTGTCACCGCCTACGAGGAGGTGGACCTGGCCGGTGTGGTCTGAGACCGGACCGTTGCGCTACGAGCGCCTGACCTGGCCGGAGGTGGCCCGGGCGGCCGGCCAGGACCGGGTCGCCCTGGTCCCGGTGGCCACCCTGGAGGACCACGGCCCCCACCTGCCGGTGGACACCGATCTGCGGATCGTGTCCGAGATCTGCGAGCGGGCCGCGGCCCGGGCGGCCGACCGGGTGGTGCTGCTGCCGGCCATCCCCCACGGCTACGACCCCCACCACCTGGACTTCCCGGGCGCGATCAGCATCGGCTGGGACACCTTCGTCCGCTACTGCAGCGACGTCGGCCGGTCCCTGGCCCACCACGGCTTCCGGCGGATGCTGTTCCTCAACGGCCACGGCTCCAACCAGAACCTGGTCGAGACGGCGGCCCGCCTGGTCATGGTCGACCGGCCCGAGGTGCTGGCCGCGGCCGCCTTCTACCTGGCCAGCCCGGCGGCGTTCGAGGTCATCGGGCGGGTGCGGACCTCGACCAGGGGCGGGATGGCCCACGCCTGCGAGCTGGAGACCTCGATCTACCTGGCCATCGACCCGGCGGCGGTGGCCATGGAGCTGGCCGTCGACGAGCGCTCCTATCCCGAGGGCGAGCACGCCTGGCTGGACTGGTCGGACGGGCCGCTGAAGCTGATGCCCTGGTGGTCGTCGTTCAGCCGCTCCGGGGTCCAGGGCGACGCCACCCTGGGCACGGCCGACAAGGGCCGGGCCCTGCTGGCCGCGGCCGTGGACGAGTGCGTCGCCTACGTGGACGAGCTGCTGGCCAAGCCCCTGCCGGAGCGAAGGCGGCCGGCTACTGGTAGTTGATGACCCGCGGGACCGGCTTGAGCTTCATCACCTCGCGTGGGCTCATGAGGTCCACGTCGTTCTCGTAGAACAGCTTCAGGCCCGGGTGGAAGCGCCGGTCGCGGGTGTAGGAGCGGTAGTCGTCGAGCTTGGCCTTCCGGACCCCGAAGCCGTCGGCGTTCCAGGTCATGGCCAGGCCGGGACGGATCGCGATCCGGGCCTTGTCGCGGATCATGCTGTCGTGGAACTGGTGGATCATGAACAGCTTCTGGGGCAGCCGGTGGCGGCGCACGATGCCGGCGACATAGGCCGAGGCCCGGTTGATGGCGGCGGCGTCGGTGCGGCCCAGGTGCTTGCCCGGCACCTGCCCGGGGCCCATGGCGAACTCGGGGTCGAGGGCGATGCCGACGTCGGGCTGGCGCAGGTACGGCTCCCAGTGGCGCACCGAGCTCAGGAAGTCGTCCCGGCCCGGCTGCACGTCCAGGACCAGCATCCCGTCGATGCGGCGGACCGCCTCGAGGAACGACCGCACGATCGCGTCCTCCTGGTGGGTCCGGTAGCGGCCGCTGGGGGTCGGGAACGGGTGGGCGATGGTGGCGATGAGCTCGAACATCGGCATCACCGGACGCTCGGGTCGGGCGTAGGGGCGGGCCACCCTGAGCAGCCGCCGGGCGACCACGTCGGGTGGCGCGGCGCCGAGCACGTCCAGGTTCTGCATGCCGTAGAAGCCGACCACCCGGTAGCGGGGGAACAGCCGGCGGCCGCCGCGGGGCAGCTGGGGGGGCGGCGGGACGGTGGTGGTGGGCACCGGGAGGGCGGTGGTGGCGGCGGGCAGGGCCGCCGGGCCGGCCCCGGGCACCGGGTCGGCGTCGGGGGCGGGGTCGCGGTCGAGGGCCAGGCCGCCGGCGGCGGCGCTGCCGGCCAGGACCAGGCCGGTGGCCGCCAGGACCCAGCGCCGCCGCCGCCCGGTCCGGCGGGCGCGGCGCCGCCGCGCCGCGCGGCCGTCGACCTGGACCGCGTCCCGTGCGCCGATGTCCTCCTTCACGGCAGCGCACCATATCGGGCGATCGCCCGCGCAGGCCAATTCGGGACCTACCCGGCCATCGGCGCTCCCGGTCCGGAGGCGGCCCGGTGTGGGACGATGCCGCGGTGATCGAGGCGACCAGGTTCGGCCGGCTGCTGCCCCAGGGTGGCTGCATCGGCGTGCCCGCCCCGGCCAGCCCCTGGGAGAACCGGTCGGACCTGCTGCGCGGGGTCGAGTGGTGGCAGGCCCGCGGCTACCGGGTGAAGCTGGCCGACGGCATCGAGGCCCGCGACAGCTATGTGGCCGGCGACCCCAAGAGCCGGGCCCGCGACCTGGAGGCGATGTTCGCCGACCCCGAGGTCGACGTGGTCCAGTGCCTGACCGGCGGGTTCGGGTCGATGCAGCTGGTCCCCCACCTCGACTTCCAGCTGATCGCCGACCACCCCAAGGCCTTCTGCGGCTACTCCGACATCACCGCCCTGCACGTCGCCCTGCGCCAGCGGGCCGGGCTGGCCACCTTCTACGGCCCCCACCTGATGACCATGGGCTGGACCCAGGCCAGCGACCTCACCCGGGAGCGGCTGCTGGCGGTGCTGGCCGGCGGCGGCGTCGGTCCGGTGCCGGCCGACCCCGACGACCCCTATGTGCGGCCGCTGCGCGGCGGCCGGGCCACCGGGCCGCTGGCCGGGGGCGACCTGTGGCTGCTGGCCCAGACCATGGGCACGCCCTGGGAGCTGGAGCTGGACGGGGCCATCCTGTTCTTCGAGGAGGTCGACGCGCCGCCCTGGTACGTCGACGGGATGCTCACCCAGCTCGGGCAGGCCGGCAAGCTGGCCGGGGTCGTCGGGGTGGTGGTCGGCGACCTGGAGCGCTGCGACTGGAGCGAGCAGCACCCGGAGTGGCCCCGGACCAAGTCGCTGGAGCAGGTCCTGGAGGAGCACCTGGAGCCCCTCGGGGTGCCGGTGCTGTACGGGCTGCCCGTCGGCCACGCCCGGCACCTGGCCACCCTCCCCCTGGGGGTCACGGCGACACTGGACGCCGACGCCCGCACCCTGACCGTCGACCGGCCGGCCCTGCGTCCGGTGACCGGTTAGGCGTGACCCGGACAACCTGTTCCGGGCAACCGCAACATCCGCCCCTGAGCCGCCGCCTCAGCCCAGGTCGAGCGACGGGTCGGCGTGGACCGGGTCGCCCTCGACCAGGGTGGCCAGGACGCGGGCGTCGGCGATGGGGCCGGCGGCCGGGTCGAACGGGTCGCGGTCGAGGATGGCCAGGTCGGCCAGCTTGCCCGGGGTGACCGTGCCGGTCTCGGCCTCCAGGCGCAGGGCGTAGGCCGAGCCGATGGTGAAGGCGTCCAGGGCGGCGGGCAGGTCGACCCGCTCGGCGGGCAGGAACGGCTCGCCGTGGCGGTCGTCGGGCGCGACCCGGCGCACGGCGACCTCGATCTCGGCCAGCGGGTCGGCGGTGGAGACCGTCCAGTCGCTGCCGAAGGCCAGCACCGCCCCGGCCCGGCGCAGGCTTGCCCACGGGTACTGCCAGCCGGCCCGCTCGGGCTCCAGGAACGGCAGGGTCAGCTCGCGCATGTAGCCGTCCAGGCACGACCAGAACGGCTGGGCGTTGGCCACCACCCCGAGGCGGCGGAAGCGGGGCCGGTCGTCGGGGTGGACGAACTGGAGGTGGGCGATCTGGTGGCGGGCGTCGCGGCGGCCGTTGGCGGCGGCCGCGGCCTCGAAGGCGTCCAGGGTGTCGCGCACGGCCCGGTCGCCGATGGCGTGGACGTGGACGTCGAAGCCCTCGCCGTCCAGGGCGGTGACCACCCTGGCCAGCTCCTCGGGGCCGAGCATGGAGATGCCCCGGTCGCCGCCGGGGCGGCCGTCGCCGTCCAGGTAGGGCGCCAGCATGGCGGCGGTGCGGTTCTCGAACACCCCGTCGGCGAAGATCTTGACCGCGCTGGCCCGCAGCCGCCCCACGGTGCCGGTGCGGCGGCGCTCGACCAGGCCGGCCAGCTGGGCGTCGCCGGCCTCGACCCGCCAGCGCATGGCGGCCACGGCCCGGCCGGTGAGCCGGCCCCGCTCGGCCACGGCCCGGTAGGCGGCCAGCATCTCCGGGCTCACGTTGGCGTCCTGCCAGGCCGTGATCCCCAGGCGGTGCAGGTGGGCCTGGCCGCGCTCCACGGCCGCCTCCCACTCGGCCCGGTCGGGCGGCGGGGCCAGGTCGCCGACCAGGGCCATGGCCGCCTCGTGGAGGGCGCCGGTGGGCTCGCCGGCGGCGTCGCGCTGGATCCGGCCCCGCGGCGGGTCGGGGGTGGCGCGGGTGATGCCGGCCAGCTCCATGGCCCGGCGGTTGACCCAGGCGCTGTGGCCGTCGGTGGACTCCAGCAGCACCGGCCGGTCGCCGACGGCCGCGTCCAGGGTGGCCAGGTGGGGGCCGGCGGCGCCGAAGGCGTCCATGACCCAGCCGCCGCCCAGCACCCAGGGGGCGGCGGGGTGGTCGGCGGCGTAGCGGGCCACGGCGGCCGCGTACCCCTGCGGCTCGACCCCGTGGAGGTCGCACTGGGCCAGCTCGAGGCCGCCGGCGGCGGTGTGGACGTGGGCGTCCTGGAACCCGGGCAGGACCAGCCCGCCGTCCAGCGCCAGCACCCGGGTGGCCGGGCCGCGCAGGGCGGCCAACTGTCCCTGGGGGCCGACGGCGGCGACCCGGCCGGCGTGCACGGCCACGGCGTCGGCCCAGGGCCGGGCCGGGTCGGCGGTGTACACCGGCGCCCCCACGATCAGGAGGTCGGCCCCGGGTGTCATGGCCGCTCCTCGACGGGGACGGGACCGAACCGGTCGGCCAGGGCCGGCCAGTCGACCAGGACGACCAGCACGGTGGCGGCCATGACCCGGTAGTCCAGGTGCATGGCCAGCCCGATGCCGGCGTGTATGGCCAGCGCGGCTGGCACGAACAGCCAGGCCAGCCGGGGCCGCCACAGCACCAGGGGGAAGCCGAGCTCGACGGCCAGGGTGGCCGCCGCGACCAGGTGGGCCAGGACCGGCCGGTCGGCCACGAACAGGGCGAACGGGTTGGGCTGGGGCTGGGTGTCGCTGGCCGCGTACAGCACCCAGCGGAGGTTGGAGCTGGCCACCCAGGCCGGGCCGGCGTGGAGCAGCTTGGCCAGGCCGGAGAAGAAGTAGGCGCCGGCCACCACCACCATGGCCGTCCGCACCGGCCAGCCGAACAGCGGCCCCCGGGCGGCCAGCGGGCGCTGGCGGGCGTCCAACGACCAGGCCGCCCCGGCCCGCGACGGCAGCAGCGGGACCAGGCAGAGCAGCAGCAGCACGTCGTTGTGGACGACCTTGCCGAGGCTGGAGGTCATGGCGACCAGGGGCAGGGCGGCCAGCCAGGCCAGCGGCAGGGTGACCCGGGTCAGCAGCCCGACGGTGGCCAGCACGGCCGCGGCCAGGGCGAGGGCCTGGAGGGCGGCCACGGCCTCGGGGGACGGCATCCGGTCGAGCAGGCGCAGGAAGGAGATGGGCCGGAACAGGGCCGGCGGCTGGGTGGCCAGCTCGGCGTAGGGGCCGCTGGCCAGCCGGATGGCCAGCAGCCCGCACAGGCCGATGCGGACCGCGGCCAGCCGGCGCGGGTCGCCGGGGGCGAACAGCCACCCCCCGACCCGCCGCAGCGCCGCCTCAGCCGCCGGCATCGGCGCTCCCGGGGCGGCAGGTGAAGCGCAGCGTCCTGGCCGGTGGCGCGCCCCGGTCCCCGACCCGCCGCGACACGTCGGTCACGGTCCGGTAGATGCGGACCTCGGCGACCTCGCCGCCGCGGTCGCGGACCGCCTCGGCCCAGGCCTGGCAGACGGCCGCCTGGCGGTCCGGGGGCAGGCCGGCGAAGCCCTTGAGGACCTGGACGTCGCCGTGGTAGCCGATCGGCAGGTCGCGGAACGGGATCGCCGTCTCGTGGCCGTCCCGGTCGACCGTCACCGCCTGGAAGCCCGGCTGGCTGGCCTGGCGGGCGTCGGCGAACAGCCGCCAGCCGGTGAGCGGCCACGCCTCCAGCCCGGCGACCCCGCAGACCACGAACACGGCCAGGTAGGCGGCCACGAACCAGCGCGCCCACCGGGGCGCCGGGACGGGCTGGTCGTCGGGGGCGGCCGGGGTCGGCGCTGCCGCTGGCGGGTCACGCATCGCGGCCACGCTACCTCGGGGCCAGGCAGGCGGCCAGGGCGGGGGCGTCGACGTTGCCGCCGGTGAGGACCACCCCGACCCGCCGGCCGTGGGCGGCGCCGGTCCGCAGGGCGGCCAGGGGAAGGGCGGCGGTCGGCTCGACCAGCTGCTTGGTCCGCGACCAGCACAGGGCCAGGGCGTCCAGCAGCTCGGCGTCGGTCACCGTGACGATGTCGTCGACCAGGCGGCGGATGACCGCGAACGGCCGCTCCCCCACGCACAGGCTGCGGACCCCGTCGGCGATGGTGGCCGGGGCGGCGGGCAGGGGGATGCGCCGCCCGGCCCGCAGCGACGCCTGGGCGTCGGCGGCGGCCGCCGGCTCGACCCCGACGACCCGGGTCCGGGGCGAGCGGCCCTTGACCGCGGCCGCGGTCCCGGCGATCAGCCCGCCCCCGCCCACCGGGACCAGCACCAGGTCCAGGTCGGCGACCTCCTCGAGCAGCTCCAGGGCGGCCGTGCCCTGCCCGGCCATCACGTCGTGGTCGTCGAAGGGGTGGACCAGGTGCAGGCCGCGGCGCTCGGCCAGCTCGGCCGCGAAGCTCTCGCGGTTGTCGCCGGTCACGCCGGCGGTGACCACCTCGGCCCCGTAGGCGCGGGTGGCGGCCACCTTGGCCGGGTTGGACCCGGCCGGCATCACCACCACCGCCCGGCCGCCGGTCTCGGCCGCGGCCAGGGCGACCGCCTGGCCGTGGTTGCCGGAGCTGACCGCCAGCACCCCGGCCGCCCGCCGGGCCGGGTCGAGGGCGAGCAGGGCGCTGAACGCCCCCCGGGCCTTGAACGCCCCTACCCGCTGCAGGTGCTCGGCCTTGGCGACCAGCCGGCAGCCGAGCTCCCGGTCGAGCAGGCGGGAGGTGAGGACCGGGGTGCGGTGGACGTGGCCGGCGATGCGGCCGGCCGCCCGCTCCACGTCCGCCAGGCCGAACGGTCGGTCAGGGGGGTCCGGGGGGGCGCTTTCCGCCCCACCGGTGAATCCCCCGCTCATCCGGCGGCGGCGACGACCGCCTTGGCGGCCCGCTCGGCGTCGGACGCGCCGACCTCGTAGGAGAACACCAGCCGGACCCGGTCGGGGTCGGTGTCGGCGGCCAGCACGTCCAGGCCGGCCAGCCGCTCGACCAGCCCCGGCCCGTCGGTGCCGAACGCCCCCGCGGCCAGCAGCACCATGTTGGTCTGGACGGCGGCCACCTCGAGGCTGCCGGGGACGGCCGCGGCCACCGTCTCGGCCAGGGCGCGGGCGTTGGCGTGGTCGTCGGCCAGCCGGTCGACGTGCCCCTCCAGGGCGACCAGGGCGGCGGCGGCCAGCACCCCGGCCTGGCGCATGGCCCCGCCGTACAGGTGCCGGACCTCGCGGGCCCGGGCGACCAGGTCGCGGCGGCCGACCACGGCCGACCCGACGGGCGCCCCCAGGCCCTTGGAGAAGCAGACCGACAGGCTGTCGAACAGCGCCCCGTAGCGGTCCAGGGGCACCCCGGTGGCGACCGAGGCGTTCCAGATCCGGGCGCCGTCGCAGTGGAGGTGCAGCCCGGCCTCGTCGGCCAGGGCCCGCAGCTCCTCCAGCACCTCCAGGGGCTGGACGGCCCCGCCGGCCCGGTTGTGGGTCTGCTCGACCGCGACCGCGCTGGTCGGCACCCCGTACCTGGCGTCCCGGACCCGGGCCCGGGCCGCGGCCGGCTCCAGCACCCCCCGGTCCCCGGGCACCGGGTGGAGCTGGACCCCGCTGAGCACCGGGGCGGCCGCGGCCTCGTACCAGAGGATGTGGTTGTCCTCGTTGGCCAGGCACTCGGTGCCCGGCGGGGCGGCCAGGCGCAGGCAGATCTGGTTGCCCATGGTCCCCGAGGGGACGAACAGGGCCGCCTCGTGGCCGAGGCGCTCGGCCACCGCCGCCTCCAGCCGCCTGATGGTCGGGTCCTCGCCCCAGACGTCGTCGCCGACCTCGGCCTCGGCCATGGCCCGGCGCATGGCCGGGGTGGGCCGGGTGAAGGTGTCGGAGCGGAGGTCGACGGTCATCGCGGCCAGTCTACGCGGGGCTGTGCGACAATCTTTCGTCCGCCGACCGCGACCCGCACCGAGGAGCCATGCTCTCCCACACCGAGACCCTGGAGATCCGCGGCCACATCATCGACTCCATGCTGTTCACCCGGATCCTGGACCAGGTCCTGGAGGCGCACGGCAGCTACGAGATCGAGCGCTTCGACGTCGGCCGCACCCCGGTCGACCCGTCGTACGCCCGCCTGCAGATCTACACCGACGACCCCGAGCGCCTGGAGGAGCTGGTCCAGTCGCTCATGGGCCTGGGCATGCAGCGCCTGCAGACCGGCGACGCCACCCTCCAGCCGGCGGAGATGGACGGGGTGCTCCCCGACGGCTTCTACTCCTCGACCAACCTCGAGACCGAGGTGCGGGTGGGCGGGACCTGGGTGCGGGTCGACAACCCGGAGATGGACTGCGCGATCGTGGTCCGCGACCGCCGGGCCCACACGGTGCCCATGGCCGAGGTGGTCAAGGGCGACCAGGTGGTGGTGGGCAGCCAGGGCATCCGGGTCCAGCCCCTCGACCGGGGCCGCTCGGGCGAGGTCTTCGAGTTCATGTCCTCCCAGGTGTCCAGCGAGAAGCCCCAGGGGCTGATCGTGCGCCGGGTCGCCGGGGCCATGCGGGCCACCAGGGAGCGCGGCGAGCGGATCCTGTGGGTCGGCGGCCCGGCGGTGGTCCACACCGGCGCCGGCCCGGCGGTGGTGCGGCTGATCGAGGCCGGCTACATGGACGTGCTGTTCGCCGGCAACGCCCTGGCCACCCACGACATCGAGGGCGCCCTGTACGGCACCTCGCTGGGGGTCAACCTGGCCGAGGGGATCGGGGTCGAGCACGGCCACGAGCACCACATCCGGGCCCTCAACACCATCCGCCGCTGCGGCTCCATCGCCAAGGCGGTCGAGCAGGGCGTGCTCACCTCCGGGATCATGCACGCCTGCGTCCAGCACGGGGTCGACTACGTCCTCGGCGGCTCGGTCCGCGACGACGGCCCCCTGCCCGACACCGTCACCGACGTGGTCGAGGCCCAGCGCCAGATGCGCTCGCTGCTCGGCGGCGTCGGCTACGCCCTGATGGTGGCGTCCATGCTCCACTCGATCGCCGCCGGCAACCTGCTGCCGGCCTCGGTCCCGCTGGTCTGTGTCGACATCAACCCGTCGACCGTGACCAAGCTCGCCGACCGCGGCTCGGCCCAGGCCACCGGGGTGGTCACCGACGTGGGCCTGTTCCTGGGAGCGTTGGCGGACGAGCTGGCACCCTAGACCGCCCCGGGTGCTCCCGGGTCACTCGGCCAGGCGCTGCGCGAGCTCGTTGGCGACCGCCTCGGCGATCCCTTCGATCTCGAGCTGGGCCGCCACCAGCGGCGCCAGCGCCTCCGCCAGCGCGTTCAGCTGCGCGGGGGTGAAGGTGACGAGCACGCCGGAGTCCACGGCGTCCTTGATGTGGTTGACGGCGGGCTCGGTGCGGTCCACCCCGCCCTGGATGTCCTTGATGATGCTGGTGACGCTGCCGGCCTGGACGTCGCCGGGGAGGGTGGTGATGAGCGCCTTGCGGGCGGCGGCGACCAGCTCGGCCTCGGTGTTGGCCATGTCATCCTCCAGGTTCTGGCCGGCCAGGTAGGCCGGCAGCAGCACGTCCCGCCACTGCCGCTTCCGTACGGCCCCGGGGCAGGTCTTGACGAACGGCGTCCAGCAGGAAGGGGCGCCATGCAGGGTGTGGTAGCCGAGACCCGCCGGGTCGCCGCACGACCGCGACCGGCGCCTCGGGATGGTCGGGTGGACGGACCGGAGCTTGTTGTGCAGCCACGCCAGGGACTGGAGCTGCGCGCTGGTCCAGGGCTGGGTGTCGGGGTCGCCGTCGTCCTCGGTCTCGATCGAGAGGGCGTAGCCGTTGGCGTCCCGGTTGGCGTCGGCGCGCCGGCCGGTGTCCATGAGCTGCCAGATGTGCCCGTCCTGGGCCCCCGATCGGCGGCCCCGCACGATGAAGTGGCTCTCCAGGCCCGAGGAGTCACGGAACAGCAGCCAGGCGCCGATCGCCGAGCCGACGATCGAATGGTCGATGATCGCGATCGGGGTGATCCGCCCCTGGGACCGCCACTCGGGCAGGAGCTTCTGGCTGCCGCCGTGCGGCGACCCCCTGAAGCTGATGAGCGCCACTCAGACCAGCTCCACGTCGTCGGGGACGGGCTCGGGCGGCGGCATCGACCCGGCGTGGTGGCGCTCCAGCGCGTCCTTCACCGACAACGGGACGTCGGCGGCGCAGTCAGGGTGCTCCAGCGCCTCCAGGCCCATCAGGGGATGCTCGGAAGGGAGCTGCTCACCGCGGCGCGGCGTGGGGTCCTGCGTCATCGGCTCGCCGCCTTCCTGTGGTCGTCGATGCAGCGCGACTCCCTCATTCTCTCCCAAAAGCGGCACGTCGCCCATCGGGCATCACCTCAGCCACCCCGGAGCCTGCGCAGGTCCTCGGCGCCGGGGTCGAGGCGCAGGGGCGGCAGGTAGTCGCCGAGCAGGTCGCGGGACCACCAGGCGCCGGTCTGGCGGCGTTCGGCCGGGGTGGTGAACCGGTAGCGGTACAGCCGGGCCCGGACCAGGGCCGGCGGGTGGTCGGGGAACGGGTTGCGGCCGAGCAGCTTGGTGGTGGCCGGGTCGTTCTCCAGCAGCCGGGTCACCAGCGTGGCCATCCAGGGGTGGGCCGACGGCGGCGCCATGGCCGCGAACCACAGCAGCCAGTCCAGCCGCAGGTGGTAGGGGGCGACCTGGCGGGGGCGGCGGCGCGGGTCGCCCGGCTTGGCCTTGAACTGGTACTCGGCCCAGACGGTGGCCGGGCCGGGGGCCGGCTCGTCGGTGCCCTCCAGCACCACCTCGCGGCGCACCCGGGTGATGGCCCCGAAGGCGCCGTAGGTGTTGACCAGCCGCAGCGGGTCGAAGCTGGCGTTCATGAGCTGGCGGCGGCCGACCAGGTTGCGGGCCGGCCGGACGCTGAGGGCGAGCACGGCCACCGTCAGGGCGGCCACGGCCACCCGCTGCCAGCCGGCCGGGTCGGTCAGGGTGGCCGGCGGGTCGACCGGCAGGACGGCGGCGAGCAGGCGGTCGTCGAGGGCGGCCGCGGCCAGCACGATGGTGATCAGGTTCAGCCAGGAGAAGTTGCCGCTGGCCACCAGCCAGGCCTGGGTGAGCACGATCACCAGGGCGGCGACCCCGGCGACCGGCTGGGGGAGGAACAGGCCGAACGGCACCACCAGCTGGGTGGCGTGGTTGGCCAGCACCTCGACCCGGTGCAGGCGCGCCGGCAGGTGGTGGAAGAACCAGCTCAGGGGGCCGGGCAGCGGCTGGGTCTCGTGGTGATAGTCGAGGCAGGTGAGGTCACGCCAGCAGCGGTCGCCGCGCAGCTTGATCAGCCCGGCCCCGAACTCGACCCGGAACAGCAGCCAGCGGTACAGCCACAGCACCAGGGTGGGCGGGGCCTGGGCGGCCGGGCCCAGGAAGACGGCCAGGAAGCCGGCCTCCAGCAGCAGCGTCTCCCAGCCGAAGCCGTAGAAGGTCTGGCCGACGTTGACGACCGACAGGTACAGGGCCCACAGGGCGAGCCAGGCGGCCATCGACACCCAGGCCGGCCCCTGCTCGGGCAGGCCGAGGAGGGCGGCCGCGGCCAGCCCGGTCCCCGCCCAGGCGACCAGCTGGAGGAACCGGTCCGAGTAGTGGAGGTGGAACAGGCTGGGGGCGCGGCCGAAGGGGACGGCGGCCAGGAACCGGGGCGCCGGCTGCAGGCCCCGCTCCCCCAGCAGCGGGCGGAACTGGTTGACCGTGACCAGGAACGCGACCAGGTAGACGGCGGCCAGCCCCCGCTGGAGGAGGAGCCGGCTCAGCCAGCCGTCGGGTGACTGGAGCCAGTCCGTCGGTCGAACCTCCGGTCGTCGGCGTGCTCGACCAGGTAGTCGACGTAGCGGATGCGGAGCAGGTCGGCCACCTCGGGGTCGGCCGCCTCCTCGCGGAAGTGCCGGATCAGGTGGCCGATCTCGCGGATGGCGTCGATCGGGTCGTAGGCGGCCCAGTCGAGGTTGGCGTCCTCGGTGGAGGGCAGGTGCTTGGCCACCTCCCAGTAGAAGCCGACGTCGCGGTTGTCCTTGGCCACCTCCAGGGCCCAGTCGCGCAGGGTGGGCACGGGCTGGGCCTCCAGGAAGGCGCGGTAGTCGCCGGTCTGGGCGTCGGTGGTCATCGGTTCGGCTCCTCGGGTGGTCGGGCGGATGGGCTGGCGCTGGCGTCGATGATGGGCTGGAGGACGGCGGCCAGGTCGGGCTGGCCCTGCTCGACCAGGTCGTAGCGGACCCGGGTGGCCGGGTGGGCGATGTCGGCGATGCCGCGCAGGTCGATGGGGGTGCCGATGACCACCGCGTCCACCGGGGCCTGGTTGATGACCGTCTCCAGCTCGCGGATCTGGGCGTCGGAGTAGCCCATGGCCGGGACGAGGGCGCCGATGTGCGGGTAGCGCGCGTACACCTCGGCCAGGGAGCCGACCAGGAAGGGGCGGGGGTCGACGATCTCGGCGGCGCCGAGGCGGCGGGCCGCGACCACGCCGGCGCCGTAGCTCATCTCGCCGTGGGTCAGGGTGGGCCCGTCCTCGACCACCAGGACCCGCCTGCCGGTGACCAGCTCGGGGTCCTCGACCCGGACCGGGCTGGCCGCCTTGACCACCACCGCGCCCGCGTTGAGCTGCTTGAGGTGCTCCTCGAGGGTGGCGACCTGCTCGGGCGTGGCCTCGTCGACCTTGTTGATGACCAGCACGTCGGCCGCCCGGGCGTTGGCCTCGCCGGGGTGGTAGCTGGACTCGTGCCCGGCCCGCAGCGGGTCGGCGACCACGATGTGCAGGTCGGGACGGTAGAACGGCAGGTCGTTGTTGCCGCCGTCCCACAGCAGGACCTCGGCCTCGGCCTGGGCCCGCTCCAGGATGGCGTGGTAGTCGACGCCGGCGTACACGACCGTGCCCGCGGCCAGGTGCGGCTCGTACTCCTCGCGCTCCTCGATGGTGGCCCGGGCCGCCACCAGGTCCTCCACGGTCGTGAACCGCTGCACGGCCTGGCTGGCCAGGTCGCCGTAGGGCATGGGGTGGCGGACGGCCACGACCTTGCGCCCGGCGGCGCGCAGGATCTCGGCCACCCGCCGGGTGGTCTGGGACTTGCCCGCCCCGGTGCGGACCGCGCACACCGCCACCACCGGCACCGACGCCACCAGCTCGGTCTGCTTGGGGCCGAGCAGCCGGAAGTCGGCCCCGGCCGCCAGGACCCTGGAGGCGACGTGCATCACGTCCAGGTGGCGGACGTCGGAGTAGCTGAACACCACCTCGTCCACGTCGTGGGCGGCGATCAGGTCCTCCAGCCGCTCCTCGGGGAAGATCGGGATCCCCTCGGGGTAGGCGGGCCCGGCCAGGGCGGCCGGGTAGGTCCGGTCGTCGATGTAGGGGATCTGGGTGGCCGTGAACGCCACCACCGTGGTGGCCGGGTCGCCGCGGAAGGCGCTGTTGAAGTTGTGGAAGTCGCGGCCTGCCGCGCCCATGATGATCACCCGTCGCTGCAAGCACGCCTCCTCGCGTCCCGGAGCCGCCCACCGTTGGGCGGCACGGCAGCCAGCAGAAGGATACCGGCCGGGCGGCCGTCAGCCGTCCTCGGCGCCGCCCCGGGGGCGCAGCCGCAGCCGCTCGACGGTGTTGCGGTCGACCTCCAGGACCTCGAGCAGCCAGTCGCCCACGGCGACCGTCTCCCCGCCGGCCGGGATCCGCCCCAGCCGGTCCAGGACCAGCCCGGCCACGGTGGCGTACGGCCCCTCGGGGAGGTCGACGCCCACGTCGGGCAGGTCGTGGACGGGGAACGAGCCGGGCAGGACCAGGGAGCCGTCGGGCTCGCGGCGCACGTCGGCGACGTCGCGGTCGAACTCGTCGGACAGCTCGCCGACCAGCTCCTCGAGCAGGTCCTCGACGGTCACGATGCCCTCGGTGCCGCCGTACTCGTTGATGATGATGGCCAGCGGCTGGCGCTCGCGCTGCATGCGCCGCAGCGCCGGCAGCACGGCCAGCGACTCGGGCAGGGCCATGGCCGGCCGGCAGTGGTCGGCGACCCGGCCGGTGGCGTCGACCAGGTCGACCAGGTTGGCCACGCCGGCGACGTCGTCCAGGTCGTCGCCGCGGTACACCGGCGCCCGCACGTGGGCGGCCGCGGCCATCCGGCGCACGGCCTCGGCCACCGGTAGGTCGGCAGGCAGGGCGACCACGTCGCGCCGGGGCACCAGCACCTCGCGCAGGCGGCGTTCGGTGAGCTCCAGGGCCCCGACCAGGATGGTGCGCTGCTCGGTGGGGAAGCTGGGCTGGGTGGCGATCAGGTCCCGCACCTCCTCCTCGCTGACCGGCGCGCGCTGGGCGGCCGGGTCGACCCCGGCCAGGCGCACCAGGACGTCGGAGGACACCGAGAGCAGCCACACCAGCGGCCTGGTGGCCACAGAGATGGCGGCCAGGGGGCGGGCGGCCACCCTGGCCCAGCCCTCGGAGCGTTGCAGGGCGATCCGCTTGGGGGCCAGCTCCCCCACCACCAGCGAGGTGAAGGCGAGCACGACGGTGACGGCCACCACGGCGGCCGGCTCGGCCCAGCGGCCGAGGAAGCCGAGGGGCTGGACCAACGGCCGGGCCAGCGACACGGCCGCCACCGCCGAGGCCAGGAACCCGGCCAGGGTGATGCCGATCTGCACCGTGGACAGAAACTGGGTGGGGTCCCTGGCCAGCTCGGCCACCAGCCGGCCCCGGCCGCCCTCGGCCTCCAGGCGCCGCAGCTGCCCCTCCCGCAGCGAGATCAGCGCCACCTCGCTGCCGGCGAAGGCGGCGTTGACCACCATCAGCACCACGACCAGGCCGATCTCGAACCCGATGCCGCTCATCTGGTCCCTTCCGTTCCCGCCGGCGCCGTCTGCGCCGTGGGGTGTCACCCAGTGTGGCGGTCGCGGGGGGCGACCGCGTCGAGGCTGGGCTCGACCGGGAGGGCGAAGGAGAAGACGGAGCCGTGGCCGAGGCGGCTGGAGACCCAGATGCGGCCGCCCATGGCCTCGACCAGGCGCTTGGCCAGGTACAGGCCGAGGCCGGCCCCGCCCGGCTCCCGGGTCATGTAGTGGCCGACGCGGTGGAAGCGCTCGAAGATGCGCGACTGCTCGTCGATGGGGATGCCCGGGCCCCAGTCGCGGACCTCGAACACGACCTCGCGCCCCTGGGGGACGAGGCGGACCTCGACCGGCTCGTGCGGCGGGGCGTAGCGCAGGGCGTTGGAGAGCAGGTTGCCCAGCACCTGGTCGACGCGCATCCAGTCGCCGCGGCAGTAGACGGCATGGTCGGGGGCGACCACACGCACCGTGCGGTCCGGGTCCTCGCTGGTGAAGCGGTCCACGACCTGGCCGACCAGGTCGACGGCGTCGATCGCGGTGGCGTCGACCAGTCCGGCCCCGGCCTCCAGCCGGGTCACCTCCAGCAGGTCCTCGATCAGGCGCTCCAGGCGCTGGGACTGCAGCAGCATCAGCTTGTAGTACTCGCGCCGGCGGTCCTGGGCGAAGTCGCGGTCCTCGCGCAGCAGCGTCATCAGGAAGCCCTTGATCGGGGTGAGCGGGGTGCGCAGCTCGTGGGAGACGCTGGCCACGAAGTCGGCCTTGAGCTCGTCGGTCTGGCGCTCGCGGGTGACGTCGCGGACCACCACCACGTCGGCGTCCATGTCGCCGTCGGCGGCCACGATGGGGGCGTGGGCGTAGCGGATCCAGCGGGCCAGGCCCTCCTTGTTGAGCACCGAGGCGTCGCGGACCTCCTCGTGGCCGGAGGCGGCCGCGGCCAGGATGGGGCAGTCGGCGGCGCACATGTCGACGCCGTCGGCGTCGCGGGCCCGGAGCAGGTTGAAGCACTTCTGCCCCACCGCCTCGTCCTCCTCGTAGCCGGTGACGGCGACCATGGCCGCGTTCCAGGACTTGACGGTGCGGTCGGGGCCGACGGTGTAGATGCCGTCCGAGGAGTGGCCGACGATGTCGCGCAGCTGGGCCCGCTCGTTCTCGGCGGCCCGGTACAGCTCCTCGTTGACCAGGGCCGCCGCCCCCTGGTTGGCCAGGGTGAGCAGGGTCTCGGTGTCGTCGCCGGTGAAGTCGGCGTCGACCCGGGGCCCGAAGGCGGCCGCGAACCCGACCACCTGGCCGTCGGCCTCCATCGGGACCATGGCGTAGCGGGGCCAGCCGGCGCGCGACGCCCAGCCCTTGGCGGCCTGCTCCCAGGCCGAGGGCGAGGGCGGCACGGTCAGGCGGTCGGTGGCGTCGGTGGAGACCACGTCGAGCACGCCGTCCTCGTCGCGGCCCAGGAAGACGGCCGCGCCCTCGCAGTTGAGCACGTCGGCGACCTGGCGGGCGAAGGCCTCCCAGGCCCGGGTGTCGCCCAGGCGGTTGGACAGGGCCCGGCCGGCCGCGTACAGCGAGTGCATCCGCTGGCCCTGGGCCAGGCTGCGGGCCCAGGCCCGGTTGCCCAGGAAGGTCAGCCCGATGGGCACGACCAGCAGCGGCAGCAGCGCCTGGTCGTGGGCGAGCAGGGCGGCGATGATCAGGCCGTAGGCGATGCTGGCGGCCCAGTCGGCGGCCGCCACCGGGGCCGCCCGCAGCCAGCTCTGCATGAACCCCTGGCCGGTGGACAGGCTGACCACGGTGCTGACCAGCGAATGGTTGACCAGGAAGAAGGCGGCCATGGCGACGACCCAGACCACGGCCAGGGCCGGCCGGAACACGCCGGCCTGGAACTGGCCGCCGAACAGCTCGGAGCGTTCCAGCAGGTCGACCAGGGCGGCGGCGCAGGCGGCGGCCACGGTCACCGACAGGATGTACTGGGGGACGTTGAACAGCCGCTTGACCGGCTGGGGCTCGAACAGCAGCTGGCTGACCGCGATCCCGGCGCCGGTGGCGATGACCAGCACGGGCGGGTCGAGGAAGACCACCCCGAGCACGATCACCATGTCGCACACGCCCACCGAGAAGCGGTGGTTGCGCAGCGGCACCTTGACCACGAACCGCTCGGCCAGGACCAGCCCGGCCGCGTACAGCAGCGGCGGCCAGGCGGCCCGCCAGCCGCCGCCGGCCAGGATGCGGACGGCGGCGGGGGCGAGCAGCGCGACGACGACCGTGGCCGCGGCCACGACCGTCAGGACGAACAGCCAGGCGGCACGTGGGAGCGAGGTCCGGACGCCCTGGGGGAGCGTCCTGGGCCCGCTCACCACGTCACCGCCATCGGCTTGCTAGGACCAGGTGGTCGAGGGCCCGTTGCGGGTCCGGGACCAGGTGGTCGATTCCCGGCCGGGCCGGGGCCTGGCCGGGTGATGGGTCGCAGGGACGTGCGGGTACATGGCGGTTCCTCTCCCTTACGCGTCCGCCTATGGGGGTGGCGGGGTTGCGCGTAGCGGCGATGGGTGAGTCGACGGCTAGATTCTGCGCGTGTCGTGGGCCTCCGTGCAACGCTGCCACCGGGCCAAACGGGACTATCAGCCTGTACCACACCGAGATTAGGTTTTTCTTCGGATTGGCGTCACCTGCAATTGCAGCGGCTTTCGCCCGCCGTCCGATTTGATTTCACGTTCAACCAATTCAGTCGCGGGCGGGCAGGCCGGCGGCCGCGGCCAGCAGGGCCCGCATCCCGGCCGCGGAGCCGCCCACGAAGGCGACCACGCACCAGGCGGCGCCGGCGTCGCCCAGGGCGCGCAGCCGGGCCAGGACCGTCGCCGGGTCGCCGGCGACCACCCGGGCCACCTCGCCTGGGGACCGTCCCGGCCCCCAGCGGGCCAGCAGGGCCTCGGCCTCGCCCCGCCGGGGGGCCACCAGCACCTGGCCGCCCCAGGTGCCGGCGACCGTGGCCGGGTCGCGGCCGGCCTCCTCGGCCGCCCGACGCACGGCGGCCAGGCCGGCCGCCAGCTCCTCGGGGGTCAGGCCCCAGCCGTTCCAGGCGTCGGCCAGCCGCCCGGCCAGCTCCCGGCCGCTCGGCCCGGTGCCGCCGACCCAGACCTCGGGGGGCGGCGACCCGGCCAGCGGGCCGCGCAGGGCGGCCACGGTCTCCTCGACGGCCCGGGTGCGCTCGGCGGCCCCGGGGAACGGCAGGCCGAAGGCCAGGTTCTCGTCCCGGTTGCCCAGGTCGCCGCGTCCCACCCCGACGACCGGCGGGACGCCGGCCACCTGCCCCACGGTCGCGGCCATCCGGGCCACCAGCGCCGGCGGCCGCAGCCCGGCCCGGGTCACCAGGGTCCCCACCCGGAACCCCCCGGCCCCCCCGCCCACCTCGGCGGCCAGCGCGGCCAGCAGGGTCCAGCCCTCCAGCGCCGGCCGCGTGGGCGCCCCCAGCGGCCACAGGTGGTCGAACACGAACGCCCCCCCGAACCCCAGCCGCCGGGCGTCCCGGCACGCCGCCAGCGCCGGCCCGGGGTCGGTCGAGAACTGCGGCAGGGTCACCGCCAGCACCGGCAGCCCCGACCCGCCGTCCGCGCCCATCAGCCGCGGGCCAGGGCCAGGGTGGCGGCGCCGACGAAGCCGGCGTCGGGGCCGAGACGGGCCGGCACCACCGGGGGAAGGTCGCGGTGGACGCGGCCGTGGACGTAGCGCTCGAAGCTGGCCCGGGCCGGGGCCAGCAGCAGCTCCCCGGTGGCCGCGACCCCGCCGCCGACCACCACCAGGTCGGGGTCGAAGATGGTGACCAGCGAGGCGATGCCGACCCCGAGCCAGTGCCCGACCCGCTCGAACAGGGCCAGCGCGGCCTTGTCGCCCTCGGTGGCCGCGGCGAACACGACCTCGCCGCTGACCTGGCCGCCCGCCTCCGCGGCCAGGGCGGCCAGGCGGCCTCCCGGGTCGGCCGCGGCCGCCTCCCGGCCCAGGCGGCCCAGGGTCGAGCCCGAGGCCATCGCCTCCAGGCAGCCGTGGTTGCCGCAGGCGCACAGGTCGCCGTGGGGGTCGACGATCAGGTGGCCGAGCTCGCCGGCGAAGCCGTGCTCGCCGTGGTAGAGGCGGCCGTCCAGGACCAGCCCGCCGCCGACCCCGGTGCCCACGTTGACCAGCACCAGGTCGCCGCCGCCGGCGCCGGTCCCGAACCGGGCCTCGGCCCAGGCGGCGGCGTTGGCGTCGTTGTCGACGGTGGTCGGCAGGCCGGTCCGTTCGTGCAGCAGCCGGCGCAGCTCCAGGCGCCGGTAGGTGTTGTGGGGGGCCCAGCGGGCGTGCCCGCCGGGCCATTCGACCAGCCCGGCCGCGCCCACCCCGATCGCCTCCACCCGGGGGTTGCCGGCCCGCAGCTCGTCCACGACCGCGAGCAGCGCGGCCAGGGTGGCCGCCTCGTCGTCGGGCGGGGTCGGGACCCTGGTCCGGTCGAGGACCGTCCCGTCCTCGGCGACCACGCCGGCGGCGATCTTGGTCCCGCCGATGTCGATGCCGACCGCCTCCGGTCCGGCCCCTGTCGGCACCCGGCTACCCGATGTCGATGCGCTGGAGGCCGTCGCGCGCCAGCGAGCCGTCGCCGTCGCCGGCCGGGTGGCCGCGCCGACGTCGCGACGCCGGCCCGCGGGCCGGCTC
>Ga0307318_10000125_pt1 | contig 23362 bp, 20 predicted proteins | sample ER_DNA_367_FD_194500 | JGI IMG/M metagenome (GOLD analysis project Ga0307318, IMG submission 194500) | Bulk soil microbial communities from the East River watershed near Crested Butte, Colorado, United States - ER_DNA_367 | ecosystem: Environmental > Terrestrial > Soil > Floodplain | place...
CACAGAGGTGGAGCCCCGGAGGATTTGGCTGGGCCGCAGAGTCAATGCCCTCCGGGCCGCCACCAACGGGAGGTGGGGCTCGCCGCAGAGAAATGCGAACCCCCGGGGGCCGCAGCCCGGGGGTTCGACTATTTCTGGCCCGAAGTCTTACGACTTCGGGCCAATTTGTTGAACCCGTGCGGGTTGTGCTGAGAACGGGCCAAGCCCGTTCTTCGGCGTTTTTTGACTGAGCCCGGTTGGCGTCCCCCGTTCGAGTGACACTCGGTTGGGGCCGAGTTACTTCACTTGCTTCACTCGGCGAGGCCGGTCATCCACTGGCGCCGGCTGGCGAAGATTTTCGGGAAGTCGTCCTCGACGACTCCGCCCAAGCGCTTGCTGACCGTTCCCAGCAGCCCGATCGAGATGAAGATCCACGCCTCGGCCTCGGGATCCCGGTCCGAGAGGATGCCGCCCTGCTCCTGCGCTCTCCGGATCGTGGCCGCGACGTACTCGTGGACCTCGCGCATGTGGCGGCGGATGTAGCGCCGGATCTCGGGATCGTCGCTCGCCTCGGTCAGCGCCTGCACCCAGAGGTTGGCGACATGGCCGCGCTTGTCCTTCGCGGCGAGGTAACTCCGCCCCATCACGGTCACCCAGAGCGCCGGATCGGTCTCCTCGGTGATCGCGACCTCCCACATCTCGCGGCACTCGGCCCAGGCGGTCGTCAGTGCCGCGAGGTAGAGCTCCCGTTTGGAAGCGAAGTGACGATAGAGCACGGGCTCGGTGACGCCGGCGGCCCGGGCGATCTCCGCGGTTGTGGCCCCGCGGTAGCTCCCCTTCGAGAAGATCTGGCAGGCGCACTCGAGGACGGCTGCGCGCCGCTCCTCGGCGGTAAGTCGGGGTCGTGTCGCGCTCATCCCGCGATCTCGGGAATGCCCTCGCGCGCCTCTTCCCGGTCGTGCGCACGAATGAGGACCAGTGAGACGAGCGCTCCGAGGATGCAGATCAGCGCGGCGACCTCCAGCGTGGTGGAGAGCGCGTCGACGAAGATCTCCTTCCGGAGGAAGACGGACGGACCCTGGAGGTTGCCGATCCGGTTGGCCATGATCGCGCCCATCAGCGCGATGCCGACGGAGCCGCCGACCTGGCGGAACGCGTTCAGCACGGCCGAGCCCACGCCGGACTTGTCGACCGGGAGCGCCCGGACCGCCGCCGCCGCACTCGGGGTCATCACGAGCCCCATGCCGAAGCCGCCGAGGATCATGCCGGGCAGAAGCGTCCTGTAGCTCTCCTCTACCCCGAGGCGCGAGAAGTAGAGCAGCTGCACGGCGAGCAGGAGCATGCCGACCGTGATCAGCCACCGGGAGCCGAAGCGGTCGGACGCCTTCCCGGCGAGCGGCGCCACGAAGATGATCAGCACCGTCAGCGGGAGGAAGGCGGCGCCGGCCTGCACGGCCGAGTAGCCGAGGATCCCCTGCATGTAGAGCGAGACGAAGAAGAAGACGCCGAACATCGCGAGCGCGACGAGCAGGATGGCCAGGTTCGCGCCGACGAAGGTGTTGTTCTTGAAGAGCGTCAGGTCGAGCATCGGGATGCGTTGGTGCCGCTCGAGCAGGACGAAGGCGACGAGCAGCGCGGCCGCCGCGACGAAGGCGCCGACGATCCTCGGCGATGTCCAGCCGCTGTTGTTGCCCTCGATCAGGCCGTAGGTGAGCGCGAAGAGCCCGAGGCCCGAGGTGAGGAGGCCCGGCAGGTCGAGCCGCTGCTCGGCCGACTGATCACGCGACTCCGGGATCAGCAGCAGGCTCGCCACGATCGCGATCACGCCGATCGGGACGTTCACGAAGAAGATCCAGTTCCAGCTGATGTGCTCCGTCAGCAGTCCGCCGACGAGCGGCCCGATCGCGAGCGCCAGCGCCGAGGTTCCCGCCCAGATCCCGATTGCCGTGCCGCGCTGGCGAGGCGGGAAGGTCGCGGCGATGATCGAGAGCGTCGCCGGGTTCATCAGCGCGGCGCCGGCACCCTGCACCACGCGCGCGCCGATCAGCATCTCGCCGCTCGTAGCGAGGCCGCAGACGAGCGACGAGATCGTGAAGATCGTGAGGCCGGCGATGAAGATCAGCCGGCGTCCGAGCAGGTCGGCGAGCTTGCCGCCGGTGAGCATCAGCGACGCGAACGTCAGCGCGTAGCCGGTGACGATCCACTCGAGCTCCGACAGGCCGACGCCGAGATCACGTGCGATCGACGGCAGCGCAACGTTGACCACGGTGTTGTCGAGCATGATCATGAAGAGGCCGAAGGCGACAGCACCGAGCGTCCACCACTTGCGCGCTTCCTCCGAGATGAATTCGAGCCTCATGGTTAGTGGGCACTATCTTAGGGGTCACTAACCCCTCCCGTCAATGACGCAGCGTCTCGCAGCCGCCGCCGCCCGCCATCCTTGGCGTGCCGTCGCTGCGTGGATCATCGCCGTGGTCCTCGCCTTCGCGGTGATCGTCTTCTTCCTCGGGGACGCGCTGACCGGGGAGGCGGAGCAGCTGAACAATCCGGAGTCGCAGCAGGCGTACGACTTGCTGGCCAAGCGGCTGCCGTCGACGCCGGGCGAGTACACCAGCGACGTCGTCGTCGTCCGCTCGGACTCGGTGGCGCCGAGAACCCCGAGGTTCCAGGCGAAGGTTCGGGAGGTCGTCAGCACGCTGCGCGGGACGCCCGGCGTCGTCAACGTGATCGACAAGCCGACGGCGTACAGCCGGCGTGCCGAAGTGATCGAGGTCGGGCTGGCCGATGAGGAGGCCGCAGCGAACGTCGTCGACGTCCTCGCCGGGCAGGACGACGACACCTTCGACCTCTACGTGACCGGCGAATGGACCGTGGAGCAGGATTTTCAGAAGCTCTCCGAGGAGGACTTGCAGAAGGGGGAGCTGCAGTTCGGGCTCCCCGCTGCGCTGATCGTGCTCCTGCTGGTCTTCGGGGCCGTCGTCGCCGGGCTGATTCCCCTGATCCTGGCGCTGATCGCGATCATCACGGCGCTCGGCCTGACCGCACTCGTCGGGATCCCCTTCGACCTCTCGATCTTCACGGTGAACATGCTCTCGGGCATGGGCCTCGCGCTCGGGATCGACTACTCGCTCTTCGTCGTTTCCCGCTTCCGCGAGGAGCGCTCGAGCGGCCGGGAGAGGCTGGACGCGATCACCGCCACGGGCTCGACGGCGAGCCGAGCGGTGCTCTTCAGCGGGCTTGCATTCGTCGTCGCGATGCTCGGCCTGCTCCTGATCCCGAACACGATCTTCCGCAGCCTCGCGGTGGGCGCGATCCTCGTCGGCATCACCGCCGTCCTCGGCGCGCTGACCCTGCTCCCCGCGATCCTCAGCCTGCTCGGCGATCGGGTGAACTTCCTCCGCATTCCGCTGATCGGGCGCGGAGCCGAGCGGGGGACCGGCGCCGAGGGCCGGTTCTGGGGCGGGATCGTCCGCGGCGTGATGCGGCGGCCAGTGATCAGCCTCGTGCTCAGCGCGGCGGTGATGCTCGCGCTCGCGATTCCGGTGCTCGACTTCCAGACGGGCGAGGCCGGGATCCGGACGATGCCGGATCGGTTCCCGTCGAAGCAGGGCTTCACGGCCCTCGAGCAGGAGTTCGGTGTCGGCACGACGGACACGGTCCAGGTGGTCGTCGACGGGCCTGCGGCGCGGTCGGACGTTCAGAGCCTCGCGGCGAAGATCCGGGCGAATGGCGCCCTGCGGGACGTGGACGTGAACTACTACGCCGACGGCCTGGCTGTGATCGAGGCCGTTCCCTCGGGCGACAGCCGCGACGAGAGCGCCCTCGCCGCGGTGCGACAGCTCAGAAGGGAGGACGTCCCCGGAGCCCGTGTCCTCGTCACGGGCGAGACCGCCGAGAGCGTCGACTACTTCGCGCTGACCGACCAGTGGCTGCCGATCCTGATCGCGTTCGTCCTCGGCCTCTCGTTCGTGCTGCTCACGATCGCCTTCCGCTCGATCGTCGTCGCCGGCACGGCAATCCTGCTCAACCTGCTCTCGGTCGGAGCGGCCTACGGCGTCTTGATCCTCGTCTTCGAGAAAGGGATCGGGAACGACCTATTCGGCTTCCAGCAGGTCGACTTCATCGAGGCCTGGGTGCCGCTCTTCCTCTTTGCCGTCCTCTTCGGGCTCTCGATGGACTATCACGTCTTTCTGCTCAGCCGGATCCGGGAGCGCTACCTGCAGACGGGCGATAGCGACGTCGCGGTCGCCCATGGGATCGGCTCGACGGCGAGGCTGATCACCGGCGCGGCGTTGATCATCATCGCCGTCTTCGGCGGCTTTGCCGTCGGTGATCTCGTCGCGTTCCAGCAGATGGGGTTCGGCGTCGCCGTGTCGCTGCTGCTCGACGCCACGATCATCCGGTCCGTGCTGCTCCCGGCGACGATGAAGCTCCTCGGCGACTGGAACTGGTACCTCCCGCGCTGGCTGCACTGGCTGCCGGACTTCCACGTCGAGGGCGCGCGCTGAGCGAGGTCGTCTGGACCCCGAGCCCCGAGGTCGTCGAGCGGGCGAACGTGACGCGCCTCGCGCGCCGACACGGACTCGACGGCTACCGGGAGCTCGTGGCGCGGTCGCAGGAGGAGCCGGAGTGGTTCTGGCCGGCGGCGATAGAGGACCTGGGCCTCGAATTCGCGAAGCCGTGGTCGAAGGTGGTCGATCGGTCGCGTGGGCCGGAGTGGTGCCGCTGGTTCGTCGGCGGCAAGCTCAACATCGCCTGGAACTGCGTGCACCGGTGGGCCCGCGGGGATCGGGCGGACGCCGAGGCGGCCGTCTGGGAGGGCGAAGACGGCTCGGAGGCGGTCTTCAGCTTCCGGCAGCTGTCCGAGGCCGTGACACGGCTGGCCGAGGCTCTGGTCCGGCTCGGCGTCGAGCCCGGCGACCGCGTGGCGATCTACCTGCCGATGTCACCCGAGGTCGCGATCGCCTCGCACGCCTGCGCCCACATCGGCGCGGTGCAGGTCCCGATCTTCTCGGGCTTCGCGGCGCCGGCCGTCGCGGCGCGCCTCCAGGACTCCGAGGCCAAGGTGCTGATCACAGCCGACGGGTCGCTGCGGCGCGGACGAGAGGTCCCGATGAAGGCGATCGCCGACGAGGCCGCGGCGGAGGCGCCCGCGCTCGAGCACGTGATCGTCTGGCGGCGGCTCGGGGCGGATGCGGTGTCGATGGAGGCGGGACGCGACGCGTTCTGGGAGGACGCGATCGACGCGTCGCCGGGCGAGCTCGAGCCGCTCGACGTGGATTCCGAGCACCCGTACCTCCTGGCGTACACCTCCGGGACGACCGGCCGGCCGAAGGGCGTCGTCCACGTACAGGGCGGCTTCCTCGTCTCGATCGCGCGCGAGGTCTGTTACCAGGCGGACGCGGGGCCTGACGACGTCCTCCACTTCGCGACGGACATGGGCTGGATCATGGGCCCGTGGACCGTCGTCGGCGGAGGGGCGACAGGCACGACGCTCGTGTTCGCGGAGGGCGCGCCGGACTGGCCGACCGACCGGCTCTGGCGGCTCGTCGAGCGGCAGCGGGTTTCGATCCTCGGCCTCTCGCCCACGCTCGTCCGTGCGCTGATTCCGCACGGGAACCCTGAGGCGGATCTGTCGTCGCTCCGCGTGATGGTGACGACCGGTGAACCGTGGAACCCCGATCCCTACATGTGGCTCTTCGAGCAGGTCGGCGGCGGCCGAGCCCCCATCATCAACTGCTCGGGCGGCACCGAGATCGGCGCCTGCTTCCTCTCGCCGGTGCCGTCGATCCCGATCAAGTCGTGCTCGCTCGGGGGGCCGGCGTTGGGGATGGCGATGGACGTCGTGGACGCCGAAGGCCGGTCCCTGGTCGGGACGGGCGAGGTCGGCGAGCTCGTGTGCCGCAAGCCGTTCCCGGCGATGACGCGCGGGTTCTGGCGCGACGAGGAGCGCTACCTCGACGCGTACTGGCGGCGGTTTCCCGGGATCTGGACGCACGGGGACTGGGCGTCGGTCGACGAGGACGGCTACTGGTTCCTCCACGGGCGTTCCGATGACACGCTCAACATCGCCGGCAAGCGGATCGGGCCGGCCGAGCTCGAGTCGGCGGCGGTCGCACATCCCGGTGTTCTGGAGGCGGCCGCGGTGGGAATCCCTCACGACGTGAAGGGAGAAGTGGCCTGGGTGTTCTGCATCCCGGCGCCTGGCGTGGACGTCGACGACGGGCTCGCCGCGGAGGTCTCCGCGCTCGTCGCCGAGCAGCTCGGGAAGCCGTTCCAGCCCGAGCGGGTCGTCTTCGTGACTGCGCTTCCGAAGACGCGCAGCGCGAAGATCATGCGACGCGCAGTGCGGGCGAAGGCGCTCGGCGACGACCCGGGCGACCTGTCCTCGCTGGAGAACCCCGAAGCGCTGGAAGAGATCGCCAATGCCGTCTGAGCTCGAGGGCGTCGCGCTCGTGACGGGCGGCGGGCGCGGGATCGGCGAGCGGATCGCGCGGGAGCTCGCGGACGCCGGGATGAAGGTCGCCGTCGCCGCGCGCTCGAAGGACCAGGTCGAGCGCGTCGCCGAGGAGATCGAAGGCCTGGCGGTAGTCGTCGACGTCTCCTCCCGCGAGTCGGTCGAGGAGATGGTGTCACGCGTCGAGTTCGAGCTCGGGCCGATCGACTTGCTCGTCGCGAACGCCGGGATCCACGGCCCGCGCGGCAAGACGTGGGAGGTCGAGCCGACTCGGTGGTGGCAGACGCACGAGGTGAACGTGAAGGGCGTCTTCCTCTGCTGCCGGACGGTGATCCCGAAGATGATCGAGCGCGGCTCCGGGCGGATCGTGATCACCGCGAGCGGCGCTGCCTACCTGCCCGGCTCGTCCGGCACCGCGTACAGCTCGAGCAAGGCGGCGGTGAATCGCTTCGGCGAGACGCTCGCGAACGAGCTCCGCGAGTACGGCATCCCCGTCTTCCCTTTCAGCCCTGGCCTCGTGCAATCGGACATGACGAAGGACGCCCCGGCCGACTCGCCGTGGACGCCGCCCGAGCTCGCGCCGCAACTCGTGCGCGTGCTCGCCTCAGGGCGAGCCGACGCCCTGAGCGGCCGCTACCTCCACGCGGAGCACGACGACATCGAGGATTTGATCCGCCGCGCGGACGAGCTCCAACGGGACGACATGAACGCGATCCGGCTGCAGCGCTAGGGCCCTTAACGGGACCAGGTCCCGTTAAGAAGCTCCGCGCCGTTTCGCTTGATCAACCGGTTCGCACCGAGTGCCGAGCCCTTAACGGGACCAGGTCCCATTAAGAAAGCGCTGCGGAAGTGGAGCTCTTCCTCCACCGCTACGAGCGCGGGATGATCCAGGTCGCCCGGGCTGAGCCGAGGACACGGCCGTCGTCCCCGTAGAGCGCCGTCCCCGCGTAGAGCTTCCGGCCGTCATCGCCAACTGGCCACGCCATCACGACGCACGGCTCGCCGGGGTGCGGCAGATGCTCGACCCGGGCCGTCAGCCGGCCCAGGACCGGCGTTCCGCGCCAGCCCGACTGGACTGCGTACGCGCCGGGGCAGTCGAGGGCAGCCCAGACGAACTCCGGCGCGACGAACTCCCCCCGCGGCGTCCAGGTGGCCGCGACGACTCCGTCCCCCTCGGCAACCGGCCCTGCGTAGATCCCGAGGCCGTCGTCGCGAGACCAGCCGCACACGAAGCACTCGGGGAAGACGCTGTCGGTGTCCCCATTCGGCAGCGCCGCGGCCGCGGCGTCGTCGAACGAGATCGGCTCCGGCAACTCGAGCTCCAGCTCCGCCGGCTCCGCCTCCGCCACGACCGCATCGCCGTCCCTCAGCTCGAGGGTCCCGTCCGTCACGACCTCGAGCGGACGTTCGAGCGGCGGCGGCAGCCGCAGGGTCACCTCGGCCGGCCCGTGCATGAACGACGCCAGCATCCCGCAGGTATAGCCGCCGTTCGCCGACTCGTTGGGACCGCGAAACTTCCGGTCGATGACCAGCTCCACGCTCGGTAGACTATGTTTTCGACTGTGAGGCGAAAACCTTGAGGCTCGCACTGGCCCAGATCAACACCACCGTCGGCGACCTCGACGGGAACCGGGAGCGGATCCTTGGCCGCATCACCGAGGCCCGCGAGGCGAACGCCGACCTCGTCCTCTTCCCCGAGCTCGCCGTCACCGGTTACCCGCCGGAGGATCTCCTCTTCCGCCCCGAGTTCCTCCGTCAGGCGCGCCGCAGCCTCGAGGAGGTCGCCGCGCACACGACCGGCATCGCGGCCCTCGTCGGCTTCCCGTGGCTCGACCGCGACCTCTTCAACGCCTGCGCCATCCTCGCCGACGGCGAGGTGAAGGCGATCTACCCGAAGCGCTTCCTCCCCAACTACGGCGTCTTCGACGAGGTGCGCTACTTCCAGCCCGGCCGCGACCTCCTCCTGCTCCGCGTCGGCGAGGCCCTGATCGGCCCGACCGTCTGCGAGGACATCTGGCAGCCCGGCCCGCCCGCCACCGACCTCGCGCTCGCAGGCGCGCACGTGATCGCGAACATCTCGGCCTCGCCGTTCCACGTCGGGAAGGGACAGGAGCGCGAGGAGATGCTGATCACTCGTGCCCGCGACAACGCCTGCTGGGTCGTGCTCGTGAACGCGGTCGGCGGCCAGGACGAGCTGATCTTCGACGGCCACAGCCTGGTGATCGATGAGGAGGGCGAGGTCGTCGCGCGGGCCCCATCGTTCGAGGAGGCGCTGGTCGTCGTCGACATCGACGCGGAGACGGCGATCGCGCGACGGCTCGTCGACGCCCGCCGCCGCGCCCTCGCGCGCGAGCGCGAAGTGCCGGACCCGCCGGTGGTCGACCTCGGCGCCGAGCGGCGCCAGGAGAGCGCCGCGACGCCCCCGCTCGCAGAGCCGCTCGACCACCTCGAACAGATGCGCCTCGCCCTCGAGCTCGGGCTACGCGACTACGTGGAGAAGAACGGCTTCAGCGACATCGTGATCGGCGTCTCCGGCGGGATCGACTCCGCGCTCACGCTGGCGCTAGCGATGGAGGCGCTCGGCCCGGGGCGCGTTCACGCCGTCTCGATGCCCTCGCGCTACTCCTCGCCCGAGACGCGCCGCGACGCTGAGGCGGTCGCGCGCAACCTGGGCGCGAGCTTCCGGGAGATCCCGATCGACCCGATCTTCGACGGGTTCGAACAGGCACTTGCCGGCGCCTTCGAGGGCAAGGATCGGGATCTCACGGAGGAGAACCTCCAGGCGCGGATCCGCGGGACGCTTCTGATGGCGCTCTCGAACAAGTTCGGCTGGCTCGTCGTCGCGACCGGGAACAAGTCCGAGCTCTCGGTCGGCTACTCGACGCTCTACGGCGACATGGCCGGCGGCTTCGCGCTCCTGAAGGACGTCTACAAGACCGACGTCTTCCGCCTCTCACGCCATTTGAACGAGCGCGCCGGCCGGGAGCTGATCACGCAGACGATCATCGACCGCGCGCCGTCCGCCGAGCTTCGCGACAACCAACGCGACGAAGACTCGCTGCCGCCCTACCCCGCTCTCGACAAGGTGCTCGAGGCCTACGTCGAGGAAGACCGCTCGCGCGAGGAGCTGATGACGGACGGGTTCGATCGCGGCACAGTCGACCGCGCCCTCGCGCTGATCGACCGCGCGGAATACAAGCGCAGGCAGGCGCCACCCGGGGTGAAACTCCGCCCCAAGGCGTTCGGGCGCGACCGCCGCACGCCGATTACGAATCGCTGGACCGGGTAACGGTCCCTCATGGCCAAGCTAAAGACGAAGACGAAGACACTCGAGGCAGGGCTGGTCGGCTGGCGCGAACAGCTGGCGAAGAAGGTCGAGAAGCCGGTCAGCAAGCGCACGCCGCTGAGGGCCCAGCAGATTCGCGCCATCCTCGGCGCGCTCTTTGTGATCAACGCCGCGCTCTATCTGGGTCGGGTGTTCAACCGCGCGGTCACCCAGCGCCGCTAGACGCCGACCTCGATCGGCTCGTCGGGCGCGCCCTGCGTGACGAGCGCGCGCAGCCGGTCGCCCAGATCCGCTGGGGCGAACGTCTCCCGCGACGCTTCGATCTCGTCGATCGTCCACCAGCGAACGCCGGTGACGTACTCCTCACGGAGCTGCTCCGGCGACAGGTGCGGCTTGAGCTCGAAGCGATCGGTTCGGACGACGTAGTAGCGCTCTCGCTGCCCGGCGTAGTCGCCGAGCGGATCCTGAAAGAGGTGCTCCCGGATCCAGACGTGCGGCCCGATTTCCGGGCCCTCGAGGCCCACCTCCTCGGCCAGCTCCCGACGCAGCGCCTCCTCGTCCGACTCGCCCGGATTGGTCCCTCCTCCCGGTGTCGCCCAAACCGTGCGCCGGCCGAAGTCGAAGAGGACGAGGACGGTCCGGTCGTCGGGGTCGAGCACGATCGCCCGCACGGCGTCCCGGATCCTCATCGCGCGAGCTCCCGGAGCTCGCGGAACCAGCGCAGCCGCTCCGCGTAGGGGACGGCGGCGTTCGCCGGCGAGGTGGACGGCAGGACGAAGAGCTGCGACTCCCCCAACCGCCGCTCCTGTACGCCGAGCTCCGGCCGCTCCCGGAACGCGCCACGGTAGGCCTCTTTCCCGACGAACGCGAGCCAGCGCGGACGCAGCTCCGTTGCCACCTGCTCGAGCCGCTCCGCCGACCCCTTGAAGTCCGCTCGGCGCAGATCGCCGGAACCGGGCGTCGTCCGGTAGGCGGCGTTCGTCAGGCCGAGGCCGAGTGCCGGCAGGTCGTGCTGCTCCGGCGGCGAGTAGAGGCGCGGGGTGAAGCCGGCGTCGTGGAGCAGCCGCCAGAAGTCGTTCCGCGGATTCGCAAAATGCGCAGCCGCAGCGGCGGACCAGCGGCCCGGATTGATGCCGACGAAGACCACCTGCAGGTCGGGCGCGAGGACATCCGGGACGGCGCTAGGCGGCTTCGAGCTCGGCTTCGGGTTCGCGGGCATCGAGGCGCAACTCAAACAGGCGCCTGATGTCCTCGCCGCTCAGGCTGCTCTCGTACTGCGATCTCCGCGGTTCGAACCGCACGAGGTTGACGCTGTCCTCGTGGTCGCCGTAGCACCTGGCATAGCACTCGGCCTCGTTGAGCACACGCAAGCGCACGGCCTGACAGTAGGTTGCGCACCGGACGGTGCAGATCCGCGCGAAACACTTCGAGTACTGGATCAACCTCGGCGACGAGGGGTCGCTCTCGGCCGACGGCGAGCCGGTCCCGCTCGGGGAGAACGTCAGCGCCGAGCATCTCCTCCTCGCCGGGCTCGCGCGGTGCTCGGTCTCCAGCCTCGCGTACTTCGCGCGGCAGCGGAAGGTCGAGGCGAAGGCGACCGCGCACGCGTCCGGCACCGTCACGCGCCGGGACGAAGACGACCGCTACGGGTTCACCGAGCTCGAGTGCCGGATGGACGTCCAGCTCGACCCCGAGCCGGAGCCCGAGGCACTGCGCTCCTTGCTCGAGAGCGCCGAGTGGGGCTGCTTCGTCGGCGCCTCGCTCAAGCCGGCGCCAACCTACAAGTGGCGGGTAAACGGGACCGACCTGTGAGCGTCGCCACGCTCGACGTCCAGGCGGTCCGCGCGCGCTTCTCCGCGCTCCAGCGCCCGGAGGCGTTCTTCGACGGCCCGGCCGGGACGCAGGTGCCGGACGAGGTGATCGACGCGATCGCCGACTACCTCCGCCACTCGAACGCGAACGTCGGCGGCGAGTTCGAAACGAGCCGCCACACGGAGGAGGTGATCGCCCGTGCTCGCGACGCCGCCGCCCGCTTCCTCGGCTGCGCCCCCGACGAGACGATCTTCGGGCCGAGCATGACGAACCTCAACTTCATGCTCACGCGAACACTCGGCCGGGAGCTGAAGCCCGGCGACGAGGTGGTCGTGACGAAGCTCGACCACGACGCGAACGTCTCGCCATGGCTCGAGCTCGCGCACGACCTCGGGATCGTCGTCCGCTTCGCCGAGATCGACCTGTCCGACGTCGAGGAGCAACTCTCCGAGCGGACGCGCGTCATCGCCTTCCCGTGGGCGTCGAACGCGCTCGGAACGCTCATCGACGTCGAGGGGATCTGCGGGCTCGCGCACGAGGCCGGGGCCCTGGCCTGGGTCGACGCCGTCCACTACGGCCCGCACGGGCCGATCGACGTCGTGGGCGTCGAGGCCGACGTCCTCGTCTGCTCGCCGTACAAGTTCTACGCGCCCCACCTGGGCCTCGCGTTCGTCCGCCGCGAGCTGAAGGAACGCTGGCGCCCGTACAAGGCGCGGCCGGCGCCCGGGTACGAGACGGGCACGCTGCAGCACGAGCTCCTCGCGGGCTTCGTCGCCGCGGTCGAGTACATCGAGTCGGTCGGGTGGGACGCGATCGTCGCGCACGAGCGCGAGCTCGGGCAGCGCTTCCTCGACGGCCTCCCGGAACACATCCGGCTCTACGGGCGGAACACGATGGACGGCCGGGTTCCGACCTTCGCCCTCAACGTCCCGGGGCGTTCACCCGAGGAGGTGGCACGGCACCTCGGCGGCCGCGGCATCTTCGTCTGGCACGGCGACTACTACGCGATCGAGGTCATGAAGCGCCTCGACCTGTCCGACGGCGCCGTCCGCGTGGGGATCGTCCACTACAACACGGCCGAGGAGGTCGACCGGCTGCTCGCCGAGCTCGCGCGCTGTTCGTCTGCACCCGCGGCCGGCTAGAGCGCGCGGGAGGCGGACGGCCACCACTCGGCGGAGCGCCGGGTCGCGGCGTTCGAGCGCGAGTAGCTCTTTGCCGCCGACTCGTCCACCGAGAGCGTCACGGGCCCGTGGGCGATCAAGCCCGGCTCGGCGCGTTCCCGGATCAGATCGGCGAAGAAGCCGTCGACGAGCCACTCCCGGCCGGGTGCGACCGCCGCCCGGGCGCTGATGCGCACGAGGCGCTCGCCGAGCTCGTCGATCCGATCGATCCGCGGCCGGCGGATGAAGGTCGTCGGGCCCTCGGGGAGGATCCCGGCCACGGCGTCGACGATCGCCATGCCCTCGTCGCGCTCGGTGACGTAGACCTCGAGCTGGAGCTCCTTGACGCCGCTCGGCAGCACCCGCACCGACGGGATCTGCGAGTTGTGGATGTGGATCACCTCGCCGTCCAGCGTTCGCAGCCGCGTGTGGCGGAGCGAGACGTCCTCGACGATCCCCTGGAGCTCGTGCATCGGGATCTGGATCGTGTCGCCGACCGAGTACCAGCGCTCGAGGAACATGGCGAGCCCGGCGATGATGTCCATCAGGACACGCTGGATCGCGAAGCCGGCGAGGATCAGCAGGAACGAGGCGCCGGCAAGGGCGGTGAGGCGGTCGACGCCGCCGATCAACTGCCCGACAGACAGCACGGCCGCCGTCGCGAAGCCGAGGTAGGTGACCGCCGCGCGGAAGATCGAGACTTGTGTCTCGCGGCGCTTCAGCCGCCGCATCTTCCCGGCCTGCGTGAGGTCGAGCGCGGCCGAGCGCCGGTCGTTCCAGACCAGCACCTTGAGTGCCACGAACGCCGCGGCGCGGGCGAGCAGCCAGGCCGCCGCGAACAGCAGAACGATGACGATGGGATCGAACATGGGAGTCGCAGGCAAGCTATCGACGTGACCCCGAGTCCCGAAAGCGTTTTCAGACACTTTTTACAAGGGTTCACCAGACGGTGAAGATCCTCGTCCTCGGAGGCACGAAATTCCTGGGGCGGGCCACCGTCCAAGCGGCGCTCGCGCGCGATCACGAGCTCACGCTCTTCAACCGCGGCGAGACCAATCCGGACCTCTTCCCCGACGTCGAGCAGCTCCGCGGAGACCGCACGAAGGATCTCGCTGCACTCGCGGGCCGCGAGTGGGACGCCGTCGTCGACGCGTCGGGGTACATCCCGGCTGACGTGCGCGCCTCGGCCGAGGAGCTCCGCGAGCGCGTCGGCCGCTACCTCTTCGTCTCGAGCATCTCGGTCTACGCCGACTTCAGCTACGGCCCCACCGAGGACTCGCCGCGGTCGACGCTCGCGGAGGGGCAGCCGGAGGACGAGCTGATGCCCGAGTACGAGAACTACGGCGCGCTCAAGGCCCTCGCCGAGGAAGCCGTGACCGACCTCTACGGCGACCGCGCCCTGATCGTGCGCCCCGGGCTGATCGTCGGGCCGCACGACCCGACCGGCCGCTTCACCTACTGGGCGCACCGGATTGCCCGCGGCGGGGAGTTCCTGATCCCGGCGCCGCCGGACGAGCTCCAGCAGTTCGTCGACGTGCGCGATCTCGGCGCCTGGATGGTGGACCTGCTCGAGCGGGGCGCATCCGGCGCCTTCAACGCGACGCACCCCGGGACGAGCCGCGCCGAGCTCGTCGAGACCGCAACGCGGGTGTCCGGGTCGGACGCGCGGCCGGTGTGGACCGATCCCGACTGGCTCGCCGAGCAGAGCGTCGGGCAGTGGATGGAGCTCCCGCTCTGGGTCCACGGCCCCGACTCGGTCGGCATCCACCGAGCCGACGTCTCGCGCGCGGTTAACGCCGGGCTGACCTTCCGTCCGCTGGACGACGTTGTCCGCGACACCCTCGAGCAGGCGACGACGACGGAGGACGCCGGGCTCGCGCCGGAGCGGGAGCGCGAGCTCCTGGAGGCCTGGCGGACTTGAAGCCTCTCCTCGTCGCCGCCGCTGCCGCCCTTCTGCTCGCCGCTCCCGCCGGCGCCGCCGTAGTCGACGATGCGGCCCAGGCGCTCCGGGGCGACCCCGTCTACGTCCACCCGGAGGCGAGGCTGATCTCGGACATGGACGCCGCGTCGCTGCGTCGACAGATCCGCACCGAGGCGAACGGTCCCCTCTTCATCGCGTTGCTTCCCGCGTCCGCCGAGGATGAGGCCGGCGGGAGCGCCACCCAGGTGGCGCTCCGGCTTGGACGCTTGGTCCGCATCTCCGGTGTCTACGCGGTGGTCGTGGGCAACGAGTTCCGCGCCGTCTCGACGGATCTCGGGTCGGGGCGCGCCGCCTTGCTCGCGACCGAGGCGTTCGAGGCGCACCGGAACGGGGGCGTTTATCCCGTCCTCTCGGACTTCATCGGCCGCGTCGGCGAGGCCCGGCAGGGCCCGCCCACCGCGACGGGCGGATCGCGCGAGGGGTCGAGCTTCTGGCTGATCGGCCTGGTCGTCGGCGGCGCCGTCGTCGCCTGGGTCCTGTTCGCGCGGCGCCGGCGGCGGGCGCGCGAGTTGGCGGAGGTCAAGTCGGTTGCTCGAGAGGACCTCGTTGCGCTGGCAGACGACGTCAGCGGCCTCGAGGCCGACGTCGAACGGAATCCGGAGGCGAAGGAGGCCTATTCGCGCGCGCTCGCCGAGTACGACCGCGCGGACGATGCGTTCGACCGGTCGCGGTCGCCGCGCGATCTGGCCGCCGTGACGTCCGCGCTTTCCCAGGGGCGGTTCGAGATGGAGACGGCGAAGGCCCGGCTCGCCGGCAAGGAGCCGCCCGAGCAGCGCCCGCCGTGCTTCTTCGACCCGCGGCACGGGACGTCGGCGCGGGACGTCTGGTGGGACTCGCCCTACGGCGGCCGCACGCTCGTCCCCGCCTGCGAGCCCGACGCCCTCAAGGTCGAGGCGGGCGAGGAGCCTGACGCGCGCAAGATCCCGGTGAACGGGCGCGAGCGGCCGTACTGGGATGCGCCCTCGTACTACGGCCCCTGGGCCGGCGGGTTCTTCGGCGGGGGCCTGCTGCCCGGGCTCCTGATCGGGTCGGCCCTGGGCTCGACCTGGGGCGGCACGACCGACGCGAACGCGGCCGCCTTCGACGGCTGGGGCGGCGGCGACTTCGGCGGTGGAGATTTCGGCGGCGGCGGCGATTTCGGCGGCGGCGGGGACTTCTAGGCCGCGACGGCGGTGAGCGCCGACGCGGCCGCGCGGACCATCGCTGGCAGTTCCTCGTCCGGCAGGGCGCGTCCTGCGGCGAGGTCGTGCTCCCCGATTCCGCTGACGAAGCGCTCGTAGCGCGCCCGGTCGTCGGTCTCCATCGGCCGCTCGGCCTCCGCGTCGAGCCGCTCGAAGGCGCCCCAGAGGGTGCCGGCGAGCTCCGAGCGCTCGCGCGCGGCTGCGACGGCGGCCAGGCCGCCGAGCATGTACGCCACCTCGAGGGTCGAGCCCGCCTTGATCATCGTCGGCTGCGCCTCGACGAACCGCGCCAGCGCCCCCGCGACGTCGCCGCGGTCGAGCGCTAGGTCGCCGAGCGAGTGAATGCAGCCTGCGACGCCGACGAGGTCACCGGCCAGGCCGTACTGCTGGGCCGCCTCTGCTAGCAGCTGCTCGGCTCGCTCCAGGTCGCCTTCGCGCGCCGCGTAGTAGGCGAGAAACGTCATCCGGCCTCCGGCCGGCGCATGCTCCCCGAGGCGCAGGAAGAGTTCCATGCTCTCCTCGAGCAGCGCCTGCGCCTCCTGCCAACTTCCCTGCTCGGCCAGCAGGTGGCCGAGGCCGTGAAGGGCCCAGGCGAGCCTCATGTCGTCCCCTGCTGCTCGCGCAAGGTCGAGGCCCGCACGGAACCACGGCTCGGCGCGGTCGACCTCGCCCGCCTCGATTGCTGAGCGTCCGGCCAGTGTGAATGCGCCTGCCAGTACCGGTGCGTCCACGTCGCCGTCGAGGTCGAGGAGCGGCTCGAGCCAGCGGACCGCCTCGCGCTGGTGCATCCCCCGGATCCAGAACGGCTCGAGCGCCTCCGCCAAGGTCAGGCCGAGGCGCGCGTCCGACACCTCGACCGCGAACGCGAGCGCCGCGCGGAAATTGTCGAGATCCAGCGCCAGCCGGTCGAGCATGGGCTTCTCCTCCGGGCCGCGCGCGTACTGCCGTGCCTGCTGCGCGACCTCGAGCATGTGCTCCGCGAGGCGGCGTCGGGTCACGTCGAGCTCCCCGCTCTCCGCGAGGCGGGCGGCCGCGAACTCCCGAACGGTCTGGAGCATGAAGAAGCGGTCGCCGTCGGCGCGCACGAGCCCGGCCTCGGTCAGCGCGAGGAGGTCGGCGGGGTCGGCGCCGCAGACGTCCGCGGCTGCCTCTGCGGACCAGCCGCCGCGAAAGGCCGCGAGCCGCGCCAGGAGCACTTGCTGCGCCTCGTCCAACAGGTCGTAACTCCACGCGATGGCGGCCGTGAGCGTCCGCTGGCGGGCGGGGCCGTCGCGGCGTCCGCCGAGCTCGGGGAGCTGATCCTCGAGCCGGTCGGCAAGCCTGGCGGGAGTGGTCCCGCGAGCACGGGCGGCGGCGAGCTCGAGCCCGAGCGGCAGCCGGTCGAGCCGGTCGCAGATCCGGCGGACCGGCTTTCCGTCCGCGAAGCGCGGGTTCACCTCCCGGGCGCGCTGGAGGAAGAGGCTGGCGGCATCGTCCGGCGCCAGCGGCTCGACTCGGTACCGGCGCTCGCGCGGAAGGCGGAGCGGAACCCTGCTCGTCACGATCACCGCGAGCGAAGGAGCGGACGAGGTCAGCTCGACCAGAGCGGGTGCGGCGTCGAGGAGGTGCTCGAAGTTGTCGAGCACGAGGAGCAGCCGACGCGCGCCCAGGCGGCCGGCCAGCTCATCCGCGTCCTTCAGAGCGAGCGTCGCCGCGATCGCCGCCGGCACGAGCGCCGGATCCCGGAGAGGCGAGAGGTCGACGAGGTACACGCCGTCCGGGAACTCATCCACCAGGCCGGCGGCGACCTCGGTCGCGAGACGCGTCTTGCCACTGCCCCCGGCGCCCGTCAGCGTGACGACACGCCCGGAGCGGACGAGACCGCGGAGCTCCTCCAGCTCGCGATCGCGGCCCACGAGCGCCGTCTCGGGCACCGGCAGGTTCGAGTTCGGCGGCTCCCGGTCGGGCGTGTGCGTCTCGTGGAGCAGGGCAAGAAAGCGTTCCGCCGGCGGTGTCAGCGGGATGCCGCCGGTCCTCACGACCGAGATCGTGCGAACCAGCCGCCAGCGCGGCACGTCGAGGATGACCAGGCGGCCGGCCTCCAGCTCGAGGTCGAGCGCGAGCCGGCTGATCGCGGCGATGCCGGCGCCCCGGGCGACCGCCAGCTTGACCGCCTCCCACGAGGGCAGCTCGAGCGTGCCTACGGCGTGCAGGCCCAGCTCCCAGCGCGCCGTCTCGACAGCGGCGCGCGTCGCCGAGCCCTCCTCGCGCGAGACCCAGGTCAGCCCTTCGAGCTCCTTCGGGCGCAGGCGGCGGCCGCCCAAAGCGGGCGGCCCCACGAGCACCACCTCGTCGTCGATCAGCGGGTCGCTGTCGAGCTCGGGCGGAACCGTCAGCCCGCCGACTACGGCCAGCTCCGCGCGGTGCGAGCGGACGAGTTCGAGGGCTCCCGCCGACGTCGCTTCCTCGAACTCGATCTCGACGCCCGGGTGCCGTTCCCCGAAACGCGCCAGCACCTCCGGCAGCACGTACGTGCCCGGCACGCCGGAGGCCGCGATCGAGAGCGTGCCCGTCTCGGCCTCCTCACCTGCAGCAAGCGCCCGGCGGCCGTTCGCTAGGAGCGCCTCGGCACGCAGCACGAACTCAGCGAGGACCTCGCCCGCGGGCGTCAAGGTTGCGCCTTCACGGCCCCGGGTGACGAGACGGCTGCCGAGCTCTCGCTCGAGCGACGCGAGATGCTTCGACACCGCCGGCTGGCTGACGTACAGCTCCTCGGCGGCGCGCGACAACGAGCCGCGGCGCGCGATCGCCGCGAACGCCCGCAACCTCGCCTCGAGTTGCATCACCTGAAGTTATAGAAGACGCACGAAAGATGTATTTGAGTTCCGACTCCGTCGGGCGTACCGTCGAAGGCGAGCTCGAAACGGCGGCGAACTCGCACGGCCGCCGAGAGCGCTACCGCAGGAGGTATCCACCATGCGCAGGCACAGCTGTGCTGCGATCCTCGTCACGCTCGCCGGCCTGCTCGCGATCGGGCTGACGGCCTCGCTCGCCGGGGCCGGCGCACGGGATCGCCTGACCAACGTCCACGGAACGGTGTGGGTTGCGAACCGGGGCGCCCATACGATCCGCGGCTTCGACTCGTCCACCGGCGACGTCGTCTCCACCGTTGCGATGAGCGGCAACTCGCAACCCGGTGACCTCGCCTTTGCCCGCGGCAAGCTCTACGTCGCGGAGGAGTTCGGGACACCGCCGGCAATCGCGATCGTCGATCCCCGATCCGGCACGGTCTTGAAGCGGATCGAGCTGCCGCCGGGTTCACGCCCCCATCACGTCCATGCGAGCCGGGGCGGCAGGCTCGTAGCGTTCGGCCTCTACGGGACGGACACCGTGGCGGTCGTCGACACCTGCTCGGATGAGCTGCTGGGACGCTGGGACATCAATCCCGACACCGTGGCCGGGCGGGCGCACGCGGCGGTCTTCTCGCCGGACGGACGTGTCCTCTATGTCGCGAGCGACGCGTCGAACGAGATCGTCGCCCTCGACCCGCGCTCGGGCGAGATCCTCTGGCGCCTGAACGTCCCGGGCGCGCACGAGCTCGCCGTCACGCGCGACGGCCGGACCGCCTACGTCAGCCGCAGGACAGCCAATCGCCTCGCCGTAATCGACCTGACCGAGCACGCAGCCTACACCGACGTGCTCGAGCTCGGGTTGCCGGACACGCTGCGCCTGTCCCGCGGCGACCGGCAGCTGACCGTCGGCCTCCGGACGGCGCCGGCGCAGCTCGCCGTCGTCGACGCGAAGACGTTGACCTACGCGCTCGTTCGGATCGGGCCGCCGCTCGAGACCACCACGGTCGCGGGACATCAGTGGACGTCCCGCAACGGGCGCTACACGTTCGCCACCTACGAGGGGGGATCGAGCCCGGGGATCGCCGTGATCGACCACCGGGACGGGAATGCGATCGTCGGAACGCTTCCCTATCCGGGGCGGCCGCACGGCGTCGACCTCGCTCGCGACCAGCTGCGGTAGCGCAGCCGGCGGGAGGGCGGCGCCGCCGCCCTCCCGTCGCGTCTACTGGTACGCGGCGCGGGCGCGCTCCCAGCGCTCGTCGTCGCGCCGGATGCGGTCCGGGTTCACACCTCGAGCGTCCGCGAGCGCCAGGGTGAGGAGCTGGAAGCGGACGATGTCCACGACCGGGTGCCGCGTCGGGACGAACTCGACGTCGCAGCCGAGCTCGCGGAGCGCGGCAACCGCCTCGCGGGCTCGCTCGGCCGCGCGCCCCTCCCCCTCCAGGACGAAGCACCGGACGGACTCGTCGACGGCGGCGAGGTAGCCGTGGAGCAGCTGCTCGGTGTGGTGCCACTCAGCAGCGACGAAGGCGCCTTCCCGGAGCTTGAGAGCCGCCTCCTGCGCCGTCGGCCAGGCCCGGCCGGCGCCCGCAACGAGAAACCGCTCGTGATCCGTGGCCAGTGCCGGACGCTCGAGCTCCTGCTCCACGAGCTCGGGCAGTTCCGCGATGTCCTGGCCGTTCAGCGCGGCGATCCCCGCGACGGCGCACGTATAGCTGGCGGTATGGCACCAGCTCTCCTCGACGGCCGGAGTGACGACGACCACGTGGTCGGCCTCGTCCGCAATCGCGCTCTCGGCCTTGCCGGTGATCAGCCAGGTCGGGCCCTGCCAGGCGCGGACCGCTTCCAGCGTCAGCGGCGTGTCACCTTCGTGGCTGACGGCGACGAGGAGGTCGGCGTCCCGCTCCGGCCGGAGCACCAGCTCGAGGGCGTGGACCGCGTCGCCGCCCGTCTGCGCCGCGTGGAACGAGGTCCCGCAGCCGGTGAAGAGGAGCTTCCCCTCCGGGAATCGGCCCGCGGTCGGCACCTGGCGCAGCCAGTCCGGCTGGGCGAAGAGCGCAGCTCTGGTCTTCTCTCCGGGCATTGAGGCGTCTAATACCATCCCGGCGGTGGAGGGCTTCGACTTCGTCCACCGTGAGTCGGTGCGGTTCCGCGACCTGGACGCGATGGGGCATGTGAACAACGCGGTCTTCATGACCTACATGGAGGCCGCGCGGATCGCCTACCTCGAGGCGCTCGGCGCCGGCCAGCACCCGCTGCAGTGGCTGATCCTCGCCCGGGCCGAGGTCGACTTCCGATCGCCGATTGCCATGGGCGAGACCATCGAGGTGGGCGTGCGGACCCCGAGGATCGGGACGAAGAGCTTCGACCTGGAGGAACAGGTTCGAGCCGACGGCCGGCTCGCCGCCGAGGGCAGGTTCGTCCTCGTCGCCTACGACTACGAGACATCCAGCTCGCGCGAGCTTCCCGCCGACTGGCGCGAGCTGCTGGAGGGAGTGCCTGTCTGATGAGCGTGTTCACGAGAGAGACCCTGTCGAACGGCGTCCGGCTGCTCGGGGCGCCGATGCCGCAGGTGCAGTCGGTCGCCTGCTTCATCATGTTCGCCGCCGGCTCACGGTACGAGACGGCGGAGACGAGCGGCATCGCCCACTTCGCGGAGCACATGTTCTTCAAGGGCACGGAGCGGCGGCCGACGGCGCAGCAGATCGGAAACGAGCTCGACGGGATCGGCGCCGAGTTCAACGCGTTCACGAGCAAGGAGTACACGGGCTACTACGTGAAGTGCGCCGCCGAGCACCGCGAGCACGCCTTCGACGTGCTCGTCGACATGCTCCAGCACTCGAAGTTCGAGCCGGAGGAGATCGACCGCGAGAAGGGCGTGATCGTCGAGGAGATGAACATGTACTTCGACACGCCGCGCGACTACATCTCCGGCGTCTACCACCAGCTCCTGTACGGGGACACGCCGCTCGGCTGGGACATCATCGGGCGGAAGGAGACCGTGCGCGGAGCGACCCGCGAGACGTTTCTCGACTACGTGAACACCTGGTACCGCGGCGAGCGAACGGTCGTCGGCGTGGCCGGGAACTACCCCGAGAGCGTCCGCGACGAGATCGAGGCGCTGCTCGCCGAGGTGCAGCCCGGTGCGCCGGAGGGGCCGCCGCCGGTCGAGGTCGAAAACGGCGCGGGCCCGCGCGTGAAGGTGCATTCGAAAGAGTCCGACCAGGCGCACATCTGCATCGGCGTGCCGAGCTACCGGCTCGACCATCCAGACCGGTACGCGCTGCAGCTCGTCGGGACCGTGCTCGGGACGGGGATGTCGTCACGCCTCTTCACCGAGGTGCGGGAGCGGCGCGGGCTCGCGTACTACGTGTTCGCCACCAACCACTCGTACACGGACACGGGCACGCTCTACTCGCAGGCCGGCGTCGACATCAACCGGATCGACGAGGCGGTCGAGACGATCGCTCGGGAGCTGAAGAAGATCGCGGCGGAGCCGGTGCCGGCCGAGGAGCTCCAGAAGGCGAAGAACGTCGCCAAGGGCCGCTTCGTCCTCCAGACAGAGAGCCCACACGGGATGATCATGTTCGGGCTGCGGCGCGAGGTCCTGGAGGGGCACGCCACGGAGCCGGAGGAGGTCCTTGCCGAGATCGACAAGGTGACGGCGGACGACGTCCAGCGCGTCGCGCAGGACGTCCTCGGCGGCGACGGCCTCAACCTGGCGCTGATCGGCCCGTTCGACGACAGCTCGCGCTTCGAGCAGCTGCTGTCCGCGCCCTAAGCGTACGGCGCCGTCGACATGTACTTGAAGCCGCTGTCGACGGCGAGCGTGACGATGACCGCGTCCGGGCCGAGCTGATCGGCCAGCCGGCGGGCGCCGACGACGTTTGCACCCGACGAGATGCCCGCGAAGATGCCCTCGTCCTCGGCGAGGCGACGCGTCATCTCGACCGCCTCGGCATCCTCGATCGCCCAGACGTCGTCGACGCGCTCCGCGTCCCAGTGCGGTGGCACGAGCCCGGACCAGCCCTGGATCGCGAAGGAGCCGTGGGCCCCGCCCGTGATCGCCGCGGAGCTCGCCGGCTCGAGCCCGACGATCCGCACCTCCGGATTCCGCCCCTTCAGGGTGTCCGAGACGCCCATGAGCGAGCTCGCCGTCCCGACGCCGTGCGCGAACCCGGTCACCCGTCCTTCCGTCTGCTCCCAGATCTCCCGTCCGAGCATCTCGCGGTGCCCCTGGATCACGTAGGGGTTGTTGAACTGGTCCGTCGCGTACATGCCCGGCTCCTGCGCGAGCTCGCCGGCGCGGTCGACCATGTTCTGGATGTCCTGCGGGGTGACCTTGCCGCGCCCCTCGACGGACGGGATCACGTCGAGCTCCGCGCCGAGCGCCCGCATCAGCTGGAACCGCTCCTCGGTGAAGCAGTCCGCGATTACGATCTTCAGTGCGTAGCCCTTCGCCCGACAGACGAGCGCCAGGGCGGGGCCGGTGCTCCCGCCGGTGTACTCGACGATCGTCGACTCCGGGCCGATCAGCCCGTCCCGCTCGGCGCCCTCGATCATCGAGAGCGCCATCCGATCCTTCATCGAGCCCGTCGGATTCAGGTACTCGAGCTTGACCCAGACCTCGGCGCCGTTTTCCGGCGCGAGCTTCCGGAGACGGACCAGCCGCGTG
>Ga0307318_10000126_pt1 | contig 23303 bp, 19 predicted proteins | sample ER_DNA_367_FD_194500 | JGI IMG/M metagenome (GOLD analysis project Ga0307318, IMG submission 194500) | Bulk soil microbial communities from the East River watershed near Crested Butte, Colorado, United States - ER_DNA_367 | ecosystem: Environmental > Terrestrial > Soil > Floodplain | place...
CGGCCCGCTCGAGCACCTTCAAGTGCTGCGAGACCGCCGGCAGGCTCATCTCGAATGGCTCGGCGAGCGTCTTCACCGAGGCCTCGCCGTCGCGCAGCCGCGACAGGATGGCACGCCGGGTGGGGTCGGCCAGCGCCGAGAACACCGCGTTCAGGCGCTCGTCGGTGTCCGGTCGTTCGTCGCATTTAAGAATCACCTTAATTAAGAGAGTACTTAAACACGCTGCGTCTGTCAACCGGCCTCATGGGCCTGTTGGAATCAGATATGCAGGTCTTCGACCCGACTTAGTACGGCGAAGCGGATCGCCGAGAAGTCGATTCACCCCCTTTGAAGTGCAGGTAGCCAGTGGGTCAGCTGCCGATGACGCGGCGGCCTTGACAGTCGAAGTCGACGGCGGCGCGCCAATGTGACGAGGTCCGCGGCCGTCAGCAACACTTCTAGCTCCGCACTAGGTCGACTCCAGCGAGGTGTGACCCACCGGGCTATCCCAGCTCAGCCACGCCGCCCAAGCCTGGCGGCGGCAACTCGACAAGCGACTCGCGACGGACACCTCCTGAGACCGGCAATGGCGGCAACTTCTTGTCAAAGAAGTCTCCAGCGCCGCGGCGGACACAATGCCGGAGCTTGTAGGTGCCAGCTACGACATTTCGGTGAGAGATGGCTCGGAAAGGAGGTCCGGACAACTTTGGGGGATGTCCCTGACCTGCGCAAACACGACGTACCCAAGGGATACAGCCGGAGGGGTACGAAGGCGGTGATGCCTCCTCCTCACCATTGACCACAGGGACCTGTCAACGGTCCTTATGGAGAAGGAACGACACCCGCCGGACAACCGCGAACCACGACCGGCAACCCGCCAGGAGGAACCCATGAGTAGCACCCAACGGGCCACTGAGCCCGACACCACGCGCGTCGACGACGAACTGCTGACCATGCAGGAAGTTGCCGACGTTGTCCGGGTCCCGGTCGCAACCCTGCGCTATTGGCGCCACCTCGGCACCGGGCCGCGCAGCTTCCGCATCGGCCGCAGCGTCCGTTACTGGCGCAGGGAGGTATTCGCCTGGCTCGACGACCAGGCCAATGGTGATTCCCAGAGCGTCATCTGACATCATGCCCCTTGCCGAAGTGGCGCCAGTATCTGACCGTCTCGACGGGGGCCCGGACCAGCTCAGCCAGTCGATTGGTGCTGCGGCTGTTGAGCTAATGAGGCGAGGTGAGGATGGCCAGCGCTGAGAAGCGGGTTCGGAACGGCCGGGCCCGTTGGTATGCCCGCTATCGCACTCCCGACGGCCAGCAGCGAACCAGGACATTTGCACGCAAGGTTGACGCTGATCATTTCTTAGTCGAGATCGAGGCAAGCAAGCAGCGCGGCTCGTTCGTCGATCCGCGGCGGGCGAGTCCCACGGTCTGCGATTGGGCTGACGACTGGCTGGCGGCTCAGGCCGACCTCTCCCCCACAACCCGCAACCGCTACGAGGGGATCATCACAAGGCACATACGGCCGCGCTGGGGACGCGTGCGGCTGGGTGACGTCACACATGCGCAGGTGCAGCGCTGGCTTACCGGACTCCAACTGGCACCGGCCAGCATAAGGAAGGTGCACCGGGTGCTCTCGATGGTGCTGGCATACGCCGTATCGGACGGCCGGCTGGCGGTCAACCCTGCGGCCGGCGTAAGCCTGCCGCGCGTCCAGGCGGCCGAGAAACGGTTCTTGAACCATCGGCAGGTCCACGAATTAGCCGATGCCTGCGGCAAGGAGTATCGGCTCTTAGTCCTCTTCCTGGCCTACACCGGCCTGCGGTGGGGTGAGATGGCTGCCCTACGCGTGGGGCGTGTTGACTTCCTGCGACGACGGGTGCTGGTCTCAGAATCAGTTACCCCGGTGAAGGGCGTCATGACGTTCGGGCCAACGAAAGGTCACGAGAGGCGCGAGGTGCCGCTCCCCCGCTTCCTGGTCGGCGAGCTAGCTGTGCACGTAGCCGGCAGATCGCCTGATGAACTGCTCTTCACTGGCGAGCGTGGGGCCGTCATGCGGTCTCAGACATTCCAGCGCGCCGCACTGACACGAACAGCCGAAGCGTTGAACATTCCCGGCTTTCACCCGCACGAACTGCGCCACACGGCCGCGAGCTTGGCCATCGCGTCCGGCGCGGATGTGAAGGTCGTTCAGCAGATGCTCGGCCACAAGAGCGCGACCATGACGCTCGACCTATACGGCCACCTCTTTGGGGACCGACTCGATGTCGTGGCCGATGCTATGGACTCGGCGAGGGCCTCAGCGCTTTCTGGTGTGTACCCACCGTGTACCACGGGTGAGGTGATCGAATTGAGACGCGACGCGAAATAGCCGCTGACTAGCTAGTTCACCTGGTAGCCCCGACGGGATTCGAACCCGCGCTACCGCCTTGAGAGGGCGGCGTGCTAGGCCGCTACACAACGGGGCCCTAGCCGATGATCATCAGTGTCTAGACCGCGGAAGCCTACCAATTCCCCTTGTCGCAAGGCTAATCAGAAGCATCTGCGTCGCTGGGGTACTAGGACTCGAACCTAGACTAACTGAACCAGAATCAGTCGGGCTGCCAATTACCCTATACCCCAATACCGTTGCCGCCGGGCCGGTCACACCCGCCCGAGCACGAGGTCAAACTTTACTGTAAGCCCGGATTCGGCCCCAAACCACGCACCTTTACGAGGAAGTCATCGCGCCAGATCAACATGGGTGCGCAGCTTCAGCAAGCGTGACAGGCCGTACGCCAATACGGCAAAGAGCGCGAAGCCACCTACGTCGAACCCCGCATCGACCCAGCCAATTCCCTTGATCGCCTTGAGCGCGGCAATTGAGGTCGTCAGCCCCGCAATCAGGTACGCGAACACGTTGTTGATCACATGTGCCGCGATGCCAGCTTCCAGGCCGCCTGTGCGCCAGGCGAGCAGCCCAGCCAGCAGAGCGAAGCCAAGCCGGTCGATAAACAGCGGCAGGTTCTGGGTGCCGTGCAGCAGGGCGAACACCACCGCGGAGACAATGACGCCGAACCATGGCCGTGCGACCAGGCTGCCGAGCGCCTGCAGCAGATACCCGCGAAAGAAGATCTCCTCGGCTGCCGCCTGGATGGGCGAGGTGAGGACGATCACCGCCAGGAAGGCCCAGAAGCCCTTCTGAGGCTGGAAAGACAGGGTTTCACCCAGCGTCGTCGAGAGCAACATCACGCCGTTCAGAACGACCGCAGCGATTCCCAGACATCCGAACAGATAGCGCCAGCGGATTCGCGGCTGCACTGAGGAGAGCCAACTTGGTCGCATGTGATGGATTGCGGCCATCAGACCCCAGGAGATCGGGATCAACGCTGCGAGGCCGAGGTTCACCGACAGCATGCCGAGCGGCAGTTCGAACGCGAAGGCCCTGGAGAAGTAATCGCGGTAGGGCTGGTTCCCGGCAGTCGTTGCCCAGAACAGTGTGACGAGGGCCTGGCTAATCACCGTGGTGATCAGCAGGAAGAGGGAGAGACCGAAGACAACGCCCAACATCGAGCGCCACCACACGTACGATTCCCCGCGCAGGATCTGCGGGTAGGCGGCGCCCTCAGGGGGTAGCGCAGCACTCTCGAAAACCGGTGCGGGTGGGGCTTGCGGCCACTGACCGACGGGCCGTGATGTCGCACTTCGGACCACCGGCGCGGCCTCGCCAGCACGCACTGCGGGATTTCCAGACCGGCTTCGGACCTTGGAGTTGGTCTGAGCTGGAGGCCGCTTTTGCTTGGTCACCGTCTCACGTGGTTCCGCGTGGAGCCGGACGCAGTGTCCGGCGACTGAGTCGATCCGGCGAACGCCGGTTCGCCCAGTTCTGCCAGGGCAGCAGCGATCCGGGCAAGGGTCGACTGACGACCGAGCAACTCGATCGACTCGAACAACGGCGGTGAGATCCGGCTGCCGGTGACCGCCGCCCGAACAGGCCCGAAGGCCAGTCGTGGTTTCAGCCCCAAATTGTCGATCAGGGCGGTCCGCAAGGCCGACTCGACGCCGGCGTGATTGAAGTCCTGCACGGCGGCCAGCGCCTCGTAAGCCGCCCTCAACGTCGGTAGCGAATCAGCCGACAGCCCGGCATCGGGGGCGATGGCGATCTTGTCGTCAGGCAGGAACAAGAAGGCCAGCAGTCCGACTGCCTCGGACAGGGTATTGATGCGCTCCTGGATCAGCGGCGTAGCGGCGGCGAGTCGCTCTCCCTCGGCAGGCAGCGGCGGCTGGCTGATCAGGCCGGCTCCGGCCACGAACGGCACCAGGTTCTCCATCAGCTCAGCCGGAGGAAGCATCCGAATGTGCGCAGCGTTGATGGCCTCGCACTTTTTGGGATCGAACCGCGCAGGGCTTGCATTGACCCGGCGGATGTCGAAGGCCTGGACCATCTCGGCAATGCTGAAGACGTCCCGATCCTCAGCGATGCCCCAGCCCAGCAGAGCCAGATAGTTCAGCAGCCCTTCCGGCAAATAGCCCTTCTGCCGGTATTCGGCGAGACCGGATCCCTTGTCCCGCTTGGACAACCGCCGGTTACCCTCACCGAGCACAGTTGGCAAGTGACCGAAAGCCGGGGTCCGTCCGCTGCCCACCCCGATCTGCTTGAGGGCGTCGTACAGGACGATCTGGCGCGGAGTGGATGGGAGCAGGTCCTCACCGCGGAGCACGTGAGTGATCTGCATCAGCGAATCGTCCACCGGGTTGACCAGTGTGTAGAGCGGTTCGCCATTGCCACGCACGATGACGTAGTCGGGCACATGGGCGGCCGCGAAGCGCACCGGCCCGCGAACCAGGTCGTCGAAGGCGATGTCTGCCTCGGGCACCCGCATCCGAACCACTGAAGGAACCGACATCGCTTCCAGCTCGGCGATCCGCTGCTCGCTGAGGTTGCGGCAGAACCCGTCGTAACCGGACGCAACGCCGACCGGCCGCGTCGCTTCCCGAGCCTCGATCTCCTCCCGCGTGCAATAGCAGCGGTACGCCAACTTGGCTGCAAGCAGCTTGGTCACCACGTCGCGATAGATATCCCCGCGCTCGGTCTGGATGTAAGGACCGTATGGGCCGCCGACGGGTGGCCCCTCGTCCCACGTCAGGCCCAGCCAGGTCAGCGAGTCATAGAGGCCCTGGTAGGACTCCGCAAGGTTGCGCCCGGCATCGGTGTCCTCCACCCGGAGCACGAAGGTTCCGCCGTAGTGCCTGGCGAAAACCCAATTGAACAGCGCGCTGCGTACGTTGCCGACGTGCAGGTTGCCAGTTGGAGACGGAGGAAACCGTACGCGCACCTCGTGGGGCGCCAGATCTCCGAGCACAGCGAAGTCGTTACGTGCCCTGGTGTCGTCGCCGATCGTCACTGCTCCGCCTCATTCGATATTTCTTCCGGCCGTGTGCCCGCGACGGGGTTGGTGAGGGTGCCAATGCCCTCGATCTCGATACTGACCTGCTGTCCCGGCAACACAGGCCCGGCGCCTGCCGGTGTACCGGTCAAGATCACATCACCGGGTAGCAGTGTGGTGTAGGAGGAGATATAGGCCACCAGCTCGGGAATCTTGAAGATCATGTCGCTGGTAGTGCCGTCCTGACGCGGATCGCCATCCACCGTAGTGCGGATCGCAAGGGCGGCAACCTCCTCGAGCCGCTGATGGGTCGTGATCCAGGGGCCGAGCGGACAGAAGGTGTCGTACCCCTTGGCTCGCGCCCATTGCCCATCAGTCTTCTGCAGATCACGCGCGGTGACGTCGTTGGCGACGGTATAGCCGAAGATCACCTCAGGCACTCGCGAGACCGGCACTTCCTTGCAGATTCGGCCGATCACCACAGCGAGCTCGCCCTCGAAGTCCACCCGGTGACTCGCGGCCGGATAGATGATCGGTTCGCCGGGGCCGATCACCGAGGTATTCGGCTTGAAGAAGGTGAGCGGCGTCTTCGGCACCTCCTCACCCATTTCGGCGGCATGCGCGGCGTAATTGCGACCGACGGCGACGACCTTGCTGCGCGGGATCACCGGAGCGAGCAAGCGGACACCGTCGAGATTCCTGCGCTCCCCTGTCAGCTGCACGGACATCGCGATCGGATCGCCGGTCAACACCGACACAGTCTCGGGGTAGCGCCCGCCGTCGCCCGTGAGTTCCACGACGCCGTACTGCGGGTCACCACCGGCGGCAAAACGGGCGATGCGCACCGAAGTAGCCTATCCGGCATGACGACGGCCACGAGCCCATCGCATGCTCCGTTCCACGCCGTCGATCTCATCCGTACCAAGCGTGACGGCGGTGAGCTGAGCGACGCTCAGATCGACTGGGTGATCGCCGCGTACACCGCTCATGAGATCGCCGAGGAGCAGATGTCGGCACTCGCCATGGCGGTGTTCTTTCGTGGACTGAGCGGCCGTGAGCTGAACCGCTGGACACAGGCCATGATCAACTCAGGTGAGCGGCTGGATTTCTCCAGCCTCTCCAAACCGACCGCCGACAAACACTCCACCGGCGGCGTGGGCGACAAGATCACGCTGCCCTTGGCTCCCCTGGTCGCCGCCTGCGGGGTTGCGGTGCCGCAGCTGTCTGGTCGGGGACTCGGGCACACCGGGGGCACGCTGGACAAGCTCGAGTCGATTCCTGGCTGGCGGGCCTCGGTTACCAACGAGGAGATGCTGCGCCAGCTTGCGGAGGTTGGTGCAGTGATCTGCGCAGCGGGGGCTGGACTGGTGCCTGCGGACAAGAAGCTTTACGCGCTGCGGGACGTGACTGGAACCGTCGAATCCATCCCACTGATCGCTTCCTCGATCATGAGCAAGAAGCTCGCGACGGGTACTGCTGCGCTCGTGCTGGACGTCAAAGTTGGCTCGGGCGCTTTCATGAAGACTCTCGAGTCGGCGAGTGAGCTGGCGCAGACCATGGTCGATCTTGGTCAAGCCGCCGGGGTGAGGACGATGGCGCTGCTCACTGACATGTCCAGTCCACTCGGGTTGACTGCAGGAAACGCCTTGGAAGTGGAGGAATCGATCGAGGTGCTGGCCGGCGGTGGGCCTGCGGATGTGGTCGGGCTTACCGTCGCATTGGCCCGCGAGATGGTCATCGCCGCAGGACGTACTGATCATGACCCAGCCGATCTGCTGACCTCTGGTGTGGCCATGGATGTCTGGCGTTCCATGATCAGGGCGCAGGGCGGCGATCCTGACGCAGCACTGCCAACCGCACACGAGACGGAAGTGATCACGACCGAGCGGGACGGGATTCTACAGTCTCTTGATGCGTTGGCCGTCGGCGAAGCCGCCTGGCGGCTGGGAGCCGGCCGTGCCCGGAAGGAACATGCCGTGCAGCCGGGGGCTGGAGTCGTCCTGCACGCCAAGCCCGGCATGCGCGTCTGGGCAGGTCAGCCGTTGATCACGTTGCACACCGATACCCCGGAGCGCTTCGCCTGGGCGCGCGACGCCCTGGCCGGCGGGTATGCAATCGGCGACACTGTCCCGGAGGAGCGTCCGCTGATCCTCGACAGGATCGGCTGAACTCAGCCCCCTTCGGTAACGATCACCCTCGTCAAGTCGCTGGACTGCGCCTGACCTCAGACGCCCAGAGGGATCGGCGGCAAGTCGCTGGTCTGGGGCACCATGGCGTCGTCGGCGTGAATGAGGCCAAAGAGGTAGGCGTCACAGAGCGCCTCCCACGAGGCCTCGATGATGTTCTGACCGACTCCGACCGTCGTCCAGGCGCTGAGGCCGTCAGTGGTCTCGATGAGCACCCGTACGGTCGCATCGGTGCCGTGGCCCTGGTCAAGGATCCGCACCTTGTAGTCGATGAGCTCGAATCTTTCGACCGCAGGATAGGCCGGAAGCAAGGCATTGCGTACGGCGTGATCGAGGGCGTTGACCGGACCGTTGCCCTCGCCCACCACGCGCTGGCTCTGGCCCTTGGCCGTCAGCCGCACGGTGCACTCGGTATCGGTCTCTTGGCCATGCGTCGACTGGGTGAAGACGCGCCAGGAGTGCACCGTGAAGTACTCAGGCAACTGCCCGAGCTCGCGCCGCAACAGCAGCTCGAAGCTCGCGTCCGCCGCCTCATAGGTGTACCCGGCTGCTTCGGCGTCCTTCACCCGGTCGGTGATCCGAGCCGCGAGTTCGCGGTCGGATAGGTCGAATCCCAGTTCCTCACCCTTGATCTGGATGTTCGCCCGACCCGCCATGTCGGAGACGAGCATTCGCATGTCGTTGCCGACGATGGCAGGGTCGATGTGCTGGTAGAGGTTGGGATCCACTTTGATCGCGCTGGCATGCAGCCCTGCCTTGTGGGCGAAGGACGACAGACCAACATAAGGTTGACGAGCGCTTGGTGGCACGTTCGTCACCTCTGCGATGGCATGCGCGAGACGGGTTGCCTCCCGCAGCGAGCCGGCCGGAAGCAGCGGCCAGCCGTACTTAAGTTCAAGATTGGCGACCACCGAGAGCAACTCGGCATTGCCAGTGCGCTCCCCGTAGCCGTTCACGGTTCCTTGGACGTGCATGACTCCGGCGTCCACTGCGGCCAAGGTGTTAGCGACGGCGCAGCCAGTGTCGTTGTGAGTGTGGATGCCCAGCGGGACACCGATCTCCTTTGCGGCCGTCACGATTTCACCGATCCACGGCGGAAGCATGCCGCCGTTGGTGTCACAGAGCACGACAACTTCCGCACCTGCCTCCGCAGCGGCTCGCACCGCCTCCAGCGCGTACGCGGGATTCTCGCGGTATCCATCAAAGAAGTGTTCGCAGTCAACGAAGACCCGCTGACCTTCGGAGCGTAAGTGCTGCACGGTGTCGGTGATCATCGCCAGGTTCTCAGACAAGGTGGTGTGCAGCGCCTGCTCGACATGACGGTCATGGCTCTTGGCCACGATGCAGGCCACGGGCGCACGCGCCTCCCGGAGTGCCGCTGTCAACGGGTCGTCCGCGGCCTTCATCCCCACACGCCGGGTAAAGCCGAAAGACACCAGCTGGGCGTTCTTCAGTATCAGGGCTCGGTCGGCCATGGCAGCAAAGAATGCGGTGTCAGTTGGATTGGCGCCCGGCCAACCGCCTTCGATGAATCCCACGCCCAACTCGTCGAGCAGAGCGGCAATCGTCAGCTTGTCGGCCACCGACAGATTGAGACCCTCCTGCTGGGAGCCGTCCCGCAGAGTGGTGTCGAAGACGTGGAACTCGGCCGGCTTAGGCCTTGGCTGGGCAGACATTCGGATCCTCAGGTCGTTGGTTGGAGTGTCCTGGCATGAAAAAACCTCCCGTGTGCGGACAGGAGGTTGCGCGCTGGCGGATGCTCAGCGCGCTAACAAATAATCACCACCCGAAACTGCATGCCAAACAGTGTTCCCTAGATCTCGCAAAATTGCCAGCCGATACGCCGAGTCGCCAGCGCATATGGTCGTCAAAGCGGCCGTTGACGCTGACAACTGGGCATGATCCCGAGTTGTCAGGAATCCACAAGTCGGCGTTTGTCAGAGAATGCGGCGGAGCCAGCCGTGTTTGTCCTCTGCGCGGCCGTACTGGATGTCCATCAGCCTCTGCCGAAGCGCCAGGGTCGTCTCCCCACTCTCTCCCGAGCCGACTTGGTAACTGCCCTCCTCGTCGTGCAGCGTGCCGATGGGAGTGGCAACTGCCGCTGTGCCGCAGGCGAACAGCTCGGTCACCTTGCCCGAGCCAATGCCATCCAACAGTTCGGTGATCGCGATCCGGCGCTCAACTGGGGTTAGCCCGAACTCGGGTGCCAGAGTCAAGATCGAGTCGCGGGTGACGCCCTCGAGGATGGATCCGGTGAGTTCGGGGGTAATCAGCTCGTTGTCGGTCGTGATCAAGTAGACGTTCATACCGCCAAGCTCTTCCAACCAGCGATGCTCGGCGGCATCTGCAAACATCACCTGGTCACATCCATGCTCGGCCGCCTGCTGCTGGGGGAGCAGGCTGGCGGCGTAGTTGCCGCCGCATTTCGCCGCGCCCGTACCGCCAGGCGCTGCGCGTGAATAGGTAGTGGAGATCCAGATGCTCACGGGCTTCACCCCGGAGGCGAAGTAGGGGCCAGCTGGGCTGGCGATGCAGCAGTAAGTGACTCGCTTGGCGGGGCGGACGCCGAGAAATGCCTCTGTGGCGAACATGAATGGACGCAGATACAGGCTCTGCTCGGGCGCCGTTGGCACCCACGCGGCGTCGGCAGCGACCAGCTCTTCAATGCTGCAGAGGAAGTCATCAGCAGGCAGGCTCGGAAGAGCGAGCCTGCGAGCTGAGCGGGCCATCCGTTCCGCGTTCCTGTCGGCGCGGAAGGTCCATATAGTGCCATCCTCGTGCCGGTACGCCTTGAGTCCCTCAAAGACCTCCTGGGCGTAATGCAGCACGGCGGTCGCCGGATCGAGCGAGAACGGCCCGTACGGGACAATCGCCGAGTCGTGCCAACCATCGGCAGCAGTCCAGGTTGCTACTGCCATGTGGTCGGTGAAGTACATCCCAAATCCAGGACTGGCCAGAATGGCGCTGCGTTCGCTCTCGCTGCGCGGCTTGGGGTTGGACCTGAGTTCGAAATGAAGGCTCACATCTGTCGCTTTCGGTAGTGGTGTCGGCCCTGGGAGTCCGCACCATCGCTGCTGGCGGTCACGCTACCGCCACCTCTCTGAGATCTCATCGCTGCCGGGCATCTGCGACGGCTACGATGCGCCGGTGACCCACGCGAGTACGACAGCGGGTGGCGAGCTGCGGACGCAGACTCGCCGGACCTTCAACCTGGCCGTGATCGGCGGGGACGGTATTGGCCCCGAGGTGGTCGCCGAAGGACTCAAGGTGCTCAATGCCGTCGCGGGCGCCGGCGTCTTCACACCCACCACGTACGACCTCGGAGCCAACCGCTGGAAACGCACTGGCGAGGTGCTCCCAGACTCCGTCCTTGCCGAGCTTGGCGCTGCCGACGTGATCTTGTTCGGAGCCGTCGGCGCCGCTCCGGGCGACTCGGACGTGCCGAGCGGGCTGCTGGAACGCGGGCTGCTGTTGAAGTTGCGCTTCGCTTTCGATCACTACGTTAATCTCCGACCGAGCCGGCTGTATCCAGGCGTACCGACACCATTGTCCGAACAGATCATCGGGGACAAGGACATCGATTTCGTGGTCGTTCGCGAGGGCACCGAGGGCCTGTACTGCGGCAATGGTGGCCTGGTACGGACTGGCACACCTCACGAGATCGCAACCGAAATGAGCATTAATACTGCGTACGGGGTGGAACGAGTGATCCGTGACGCATTCCAACGCGCAACTACCCGCCGCAACAAGATCACCTTGGTCCACAAGCACAACGTGCTGGTCAACGCCGGCGGCCTGTGGAGCCGCCTCTTCAAGACGGTGGCCGCCGAATACCCCAGCGTCGCCACTGACTACCTGCACGTCGACGCCGCCACGATCTTCCTCGTCACTGATCCGGCGCGCTTCGACGTCATCGTGACCGACAACCTGTTTGGTGACATCCTGACCGATCTGGCGGCCGCGGTCACGGGTGGAATCGGCCTGGCCGCAAGCGGCAATATCAACCCGGACCGACGTTTCCCGTCGATGTTCGAGCCGGTGCACGGCTCGGCGCCCGACATCGCAGGCCAGGGCATCGCCGATCCGACTGCGACGATTCTCTCCGTCGCGCTGCTGCTGAATCACTGTGGTCTCCCCGAGGAAGCTGCACGGATCGAGGGAGCGGTCACCGCCGACATTGAGGCGCGTACGCCCGGTCAGTCTCGAACGACAAGCGAGATCGGTGACGCTATCGCTTCGGCTGTCTAGATCAGGTCCGATGTCCGACAGATGGTGACACCGCGCTGGCCAAATGGTTGAAGCAACCTCAGCTGGAGTCGGCGGCCTTGTGGGCCCGTACCTGAAGAATTACGGGTGCGACCGAGTGCTCCTTACGGACCCGACGACGCGGATGGTCAGCGGGCACCTGATGCTGACGATCGGCGGCGACCGTCCATGCGTCCGGATACATGTCGTACATGAGCTTTTCCCGTGAATTGTTGGATATCGACAAGAAAAATAGTAGGGCCTCCAACTATCTAGTGCCCATCCATTAAGCGGCTATGTTTCACATGGTGGAACAGGCGACGAGTATTTGGATGGCTGGCACACTGTTGAAGTGAGCGCTCCCCCCGACCTTCCTGAGCTTGTGATCAGGGCACTACGGATGTCGTTGGAGCGCGGATATGTTCAGGCCTCACGGACCGAGACCGGCCGGCTACTCGCCGCTCTGGCAGCCACTCGAACTGGAACGATCGCCGAATGCGGTACCGGCTGCGGAGTTGGCGCCGCGTGGCTGCGTAGCGGAGCGCCGAAGCATACCCGGGTGATCACCGCCGAGCTCGACCCCGAGCTGGCGCACGGCGTCATGGACATGTTTGCCGGTGACGATATCGACGTCATGCATGCAGACTGGAGCAGCCTGGTCCAGCATGCTCCTTTCTCGTTGATCTTCATGGATGCCACCAGCGCGAAGGGCTGGCCGCGGGAGAAGATCGTCGAACTCCTCGAGGAAGGCGGCATGATCGTCTTGGACGATTTCACGCCCTGCCCCACGTGGCCTCCGGTCGAGGCTGGTCGAGTGGACTCACTGCGTCTGGACTGGCTTTCCGATGAGCGCTTCACCAGTGTTGACGTGATGGTTGCCGAAGACACATCAGTCGTGATCGCCGTCAAGAAATAGCGGATGTGGCGCGCAGCCATTTGTGATCGGATTGATGCCTTAATTTCGTATATCTCGGCTACGCAGTCGGGCATCCTGTGGCTATGGCCCGGAGACGCACTCGGCCTAGATATGACCACCGACACAAGGCTCTACATGTGCTCGGTGGTATTGCTCTGATGCTCGGGTCGGTGGCGGTGGCATTGGCGATTCTGACCCAGTACGCCGGCGCCTGGGGGGTGCCGTACTTCTCGTTCACCACCGATCGCGGCTCGAGATGCAAAAACGATCTCACCGGTTACACATGCTCGCCAATGACCCTCGCTGACGTCGAATACTTTGGCGACATCGACCTGCCCGACGACAGTTCGGTAGTCACCGGCACGTACCGATCGACCCACGATTACCAGCTGGAAGCGGTGATCGATGTGCCTGGAGGGTCGGCCGCCCAAGCACTGACCAGCCTTAGCGAGACGTTCGGTCAATGCATCTCTGAGATTCCCTCGCCGGTGAGCACGAAGGGCATGGCCGACACCTGCGTCATGACCAACGACGAGGTCTACAGCGACTCCGACGAGCCGAGCAGTCGGCTCTACTTGATCGGCACTGGCGTCCAAAATGACGGCACCCGCCTCATCGCCATGGTGATCAAGTCCCGCTGACCGCGGCGCTCACGTGGTGGTGCCCGGCTGAAAAAGGAGCTTCAGCGAGCGGCAGTGCCCTCGACGTAGTCGTCGTCGTGACTCTTGACCCATGACATGAGTTCCCGCAGCTCACGACCTACCGCCTCAATCGGGTGCTTCTCCGCGGCTTCTCGGAACGCCTTGAACTCCGGCGCACCAGCGTCTTGATCATCTATGAAGCGAGCGGCGAAGGAGCCGTCCTGGATGTCGGCGAGCACGCCCTTCATGTTTTCCCGGACATGATCATCGATGATGCGCGGGCCGGACACATAGTCGCCGTACTCGGCGGTGTCGGAAACACTCCACCGCTGCTTGGCGATGCCACCTTCGTACATCAGGTCGACGATCAGCTTGAGCTCGTGCAGGCACTCGAAATAGGCGACCTCCGGCTGATAGCCGGCTGCGGTGAGCGTCTCGAATCCCGCCTGGACCAGTGCCGAAGCCCCACCACAGAGCACTGCCTGCTCACCGAACAGGTCGGTCTCAGTCTCCTCGGTAAAGGTCGTCTTGATGCCGCCGGCGCGCAACCCGCCGATCGCCTTGGCATACGAGAGCGCGAGGTCCCACGCCTTGCCGGAGGCGTCTTGCTCGACCGCCACCAGGACCGGGACACCACGGCCCTCGCTGTACTCCCGACGGACCAGGTGACCCGGACCCTTGGGTGCGACGAGTGCGACGTCGACGCCCTCCGGTGGCTTGATGTAGCCATAACGGATGTTGAAGCCGTGACTGAAGAACAATGCATCACCGGGTACCAGGTTCGGCTCAATGGCTGCGGCGTAGACCTTGCGCTGCGCCGGGTCCGGCGTCAAGACCATGATCAGGTCCGCTTCTTCGCAGGCTTCGTACGGTGCTAGCACGCGAAGACCCTGGGCCTCGGCCCGCTCCCGGCTCTTGCTGCCCTCTGGCAGGCCGACGCGTACGTCGACACCGGAGTCACGCAGCGACAACGCGTGGGCGTGACCTTGGCTACCGAATCCCAGTACGGCGACATTGCGGCCCTGGATCAAGGACAGGTCGGCATCGCCGTCGTAGAACATGTCTGCAGGCACTTCGTGGTTCTCCCTTGGTGTGTGGTCGTGGTGAAGTTAGCGCACGGGGATGCGAGGTGTGTCGGCGCCCTCTATCCGGTACGAACGGCCTTGAGGCGCTCTGTGCGCTGGTTCCGATCAGTGAGTGACCGGTTTCCGCGTCCGAGTGCAACGAGTCCGGACTGTACGAGCTCACGGATCCCGTAGGGCTCGAACAACTCGAGCAGCGCTGCTAGTTTGGCTGGGCTGCCGGTGGCTTCGACAGTGATCACCTCCGAGGTGAGGTCGACCGCCTTGGCGCCGAAGAGCCCGATGATCTCGATCAGCTGGCCCCGGGTCTCGGCTGTCGCCTTGACCTTGACCAGGACCAGCTCTCGACGGATCGCGCTGTCCTCCAACTCGACGATCTTGAGCACCTCGATCAACTTGTTGAGCTGCTTGATGATCTGCTCGAGAACGACGTCCTCGACGTTCACCTGGAGGGTGATACGCGACATCTCAGGCGACTCCGTTGGGCCAACCGCGAGCGACTCGATGTTGTAGCCCCGTCGGGAGATCAGGCCAGCGATGCGCGCCAGGACACCCGGCTTGTTCTGCACCAGCACGCTCAGTACGTGGGTGTTGAGACTCGTGGCCATCACAGATCCTCATCCCATGCCGGCGCCATGTCACGGGCGACCTTGATGTCGTCGTTGCTGGTACCGGCGGCCACCATAGGCCACACCATGGCGTCCTTGTGCACGACGAACTCCACCACAACAGGAACATCGTTGATCGAGTTCGCCTTCTCAATCACAGCGTCGACGTCCGCGGGCTCTTCGGCGCGCAGGCCGACACACCCCATGGCCTCAGCCAGCTTCCCGAAGTCGGGGATCCGGTTGGTCTTGAGGTCGGTGTTGGAGTAGCGGCCTTGATAGAACAGGGTCTGCCACTGCCGGACCATACCGAGACTCTGATTGTTGATCACGGCGATCTTGATCGGAATCCCTTCCAGGGCACATGTGACGAGCTCCTGGTTGGTCATCTGGAAGCAGCCGTCGCCGTCGATTCCCCACACGATCTTGTCGGGCTGGCCCACCTTGGCACCCATGGCCGCCGGCACGCAGTACCCCATGGTCCCAAGCCCGCCTGAGTTGAGCCAGCGACCTGGCAACTCCCATGGCAGGTAGTGGGCTGCCCACATCTGGTGCTGCCCGACACCTGCCGCGTAATAGGCATCCGGTCCCGTGATCTCCCCGATCCGTTTGATCACATGCTGGGGCGAAAGGCTGCCATCTTCCGGCTCGTCGTACCCGGTCGGATAGCGCCGCTTAAGGTCTTGCAGGTAACGGCTCCAGTCGTCGATCTTGGGGCGACGTTCGGTTGGCCTGAGCAGGCTGATCAGCTCCGAGATTACCTCCTTGCAGTCGCCGACGATTGGCACATCGGCGACGCGGTTCTTGGAGATCTCGGCCGGATCGATGTCAGCGTGGATCACCTTCGCCAATGGGGCGAAAGTGGAGAGCTGGCCGGTCACCCGGTCATCAAAGCGGGTGCCAAGCGCAATCAGCAGGTCGCTGCGCTGCAATGCCCCGACCGCGGCGACGGTGCCGTGCATTCCCGGCATACCCATGTTTTGCGGGTGGCTGTCGGGGAACACCCCGCGCGCCATCAAGGTGGTGATCACCGGAATGCCGGTCAGCTCAGCGAGCTCTTTGAGTTCGGACCAGGCACGAGCCTTCACGACGCCGCCGCCGACGTACAGCACCGGTCGTCGTGATTCGGCGATGAGCCTGCCCGCCTCACGCATCTGCTTGGCGTGGGGCCTCGTCACGGGCCGGTAGCCGGGAAGATCGAGCTGCCGCGGCCATTCGAATCTCGTCTTCGCCTGCAGGGCATCTTTGGCGATGTCGACAAGGACCGGCCCCGGCCGGCCTGTTCCGGCGATGTGGAATGCGGATGCAATTGCGGGAGCGATATCAGCGGGCTTGGTGATCAAGTAGCTGTGCTTGGTGATCGGCATGGTGATGCCGCGGATGTCGGCTTCCTGGAAGGCGTCGGTGCCGATCGCCGCGCTAGCAACTTGGCCGGTGATCGCCACGATGGGGACTGAGTCCATGTGCGCATCCGCGATCGGCGTCACGAGGTTCGTTGCGCCAGGTCCAGAGGTCGCCATGCATACGCCGACCTTTCCGGTCACCATGGCGTAGCCCTCGGCTGCATGGCCGGCACCTTGCTCGTGTCGCACCAGAATGTGCCGGACCTTCTCGGAATCGAATAGCGGGTCATACGCAGGAAGGATCGCGCCACCCGGAATCCCGAATACGACCTCTGCCCCCACGCGCTCGAGCGATCTGACCAGAGACTGCGCTCCGGTCAGCTCATCTGCCGTGTCGTTGTCGGACATCTCGGGTCTCCTCGCCCTGACGATCCCCACCCTCGGGATCCGTTGTGGATGTTACGCCTGCACGCCGCAGGTCCTCGCGCCAACAAAAAACCCCCGCTGCCGGGTGGCAGGCGAGGGAGCGCGTCGGTGTGAGCTTGGGCTCAGCCGACACGCTGACGTACGAGGAGGGTTCCTCTGGTGTGCACGCGGCAACAATAGCCGCCGGACAGGGCGAGTCAATTCCAGCTCGCGGTACGTCTTGCGATCCGGAAGGACGCTCGGATGCCCTAGTAAGCGTGTGCCGTGCACCGACGTAGGGTCGAGGGATGCGTCGTGCCATCGCCGCGCTCTCACTTCTGGTTCTCACCGTCGCCTGTTCTCCATCGGCGCCCAGCTCCTCGCCCACAACCTCCTCGCCAGCGGATGGCCCCACGTCAGCCGTGCCGAGTACGAGCCCGTCCGCAGCATCGCCAAGCGCGACAGCGACTGCCACGCCTAGACCAAGCGCTACTCCACGACCGGCCATGAACGCACGCGCCGCGCTCCGCGACATCGTTCACTTAGCTGTGGATATCGGCCCGCGCGAGGCCACCTCGGACAACTTCGCCAACGCCGCCAAGTTTGTCGAGAACCGATTCGAGCGCCTCGGCTACGACGTGCGGCGGACCCGAGTCCGGGTACCGTCCGGCACCTCCTGGGGTACGCCAGTCCCCCGCGGCACATCACTCAATGTGATCGCGGAACCTGAGGGCTTCAATGCGAACGATCCCCACGTGGTGGTCGGCGCCCATCTGGACACCGTGCCGGTGGCACCCGGCGCGGAGGACAACGCGTCTGGAATTGCCGTGATGCTCCAGCTGGCGGCGCTGGTGCGTCAGCAGCCGGCGGCGCTCCCGGTGCAGTTCATTGCCTTCGGTGCCGAGGAGCCGCGTGGCAGTGGTGACGCATTTCACCACTTCGGCTCGCGGGCATTCGTCGCGGACCTCTCGCGCTCGGAGCGTCGGGCGATCCAGGCGATGGTGTCACTCGATCGGGTCGGCGTACGCGCCGGCTATGTACCCGTGTGCACGGCAACCGACCGCGGCAACCGGCTTCGCGACGCGGTGCGGGCTGCGGCGCGTCGAGCCGAGATCCCGACCCGAATATGCACCAACTTCGCCAGCGACCACTGGTCGTTCGCCAAGGCCGGCATTCCCGCCATCCGGCTCGGCAGCATTCCCTACGCTGGCTATCACTCCCGGAACGACGTACCGCGCGTTGTCGACCGACGCCAACTCGATCGGGTTGGCCGGACGGTATGGGCATGGTTGCTGACACTCAATTAGCCGCAGGACTACTCGTGTCCTCACTGCGCAAACGGTCCGCGGCTGCTGCGCCACACATCGGCGAGGATGCCGTTCGCCCGATCGCCCTGGACGAGCCGTGGCGTGAAGGCATCGTCGATCACGTACGGCACGGGCTCGACCGCCTTGACGGCGCCGCCCCACAGCACGATCTCCAAGAAGACTCCTTCCCGCGTCTTGGTCTGAAAGTCCATGTCGAAGATGAAGTTGCCGAGCGAGTGCATGACGACGGCCGATCCGGCCATCTCATAGCCCTGAACCCAGTGCGGATGCCCACCGATCACTAGATCAGCGCCGGCGTCGGTGAAGGCTCGGGCGGCGACGCGCTGGCTGGACTCGGGACGATGCGTGTACTGGGTGCCCCAGTGGGTGAGCACGATTACGGCATCAACCTGGCTGCCGAGTGCTCGGATGTCGGCGGTGATCCGCCGCAGCTGCGAGCGGTTCAGCGGTCCGGTACGTGGTGGCATGTTCAACCGATTGGTGCCGGCCCGAGTGCGGCTGGCGGCTGGCGTCTCACCGATGGAGTCGACGGCTATGAAGCCAACCCGTACGCCGTCTCGCTCGATGATCACCGGACGACGCGCTGCGGCCAGATTCCGCCCGGCACCGACGGTCTCGAGGCCGCCTGAGTCGAAACGGGCAAGAGTCTGGCGCAAAGCGCCATCGCCGTAGTCCCCGGTGTGGTTGTTGGCCAAGGACAGCAGGTCGAACCCGGCCGCCCGGAGCGCGGACCTGACGCGCGGGCTGGCTGCAAAGGAGTCGCCGCCTTGGGTCGGTGACCCGTCGGCGGACAGGGTCGACTCGAAGTTGCCGACCGTGGTCTCGGCGCTGGCCAGCCGCTTGGCGAGAGGCTTCAGCGGCGCCCCAGGGTCAGCACGGTGGCGTTCGCCGACCCGGCGCCCGAACATGATGTCGCCGACAGCCGTAAGGGTGGTGACCTCGGGCACCGGTCGCACGGAACGAATACGGAGCGGATAGCGGTCGGGGTCTCGAAGGGGGTGACGGCCACCGACCGTCAGCACCCTAACGCGGGCGTCCACAGAGTCAGCCGGCACGACGCCAAGGACGTTGCTGCTGGCCCGAACTTCACGCAGCACATCGCTGGCTCGGCGATCTTCGGTGCTGAGTACTCGCATCTCGCCGCCTGACTGCCCGATGGCCGACCAGCGCGTCGCCCCCGATGTGATGATCCGGCGGGCAGCGGCCAGCGGCACGTCGGCCGTGGGCCGGGTGGCACGGACGACGAGTGCCAACGGGATCGAGTAATCCACCGATGGAGCATCCGAGGCAGGCGCCCGCGTGACATTAGTTGAGGCAGACCCGGCGCCGGTCGAGGAGTCAATGGGAACCGGCGACGGTTGCGGGTCGTCGCCCGCCGTCTGGCAGCCAGCGAGCAGAATCACGGCCAGCGCGGCCGAAACTGCTCGCGCCCTCATCCGGCCAGCGTAGGCGGCTGTTCGGGGTCACCGCCCCCGATCAGCAATTCGATCTCGGTGCACCCGATGACCTTCGGCCGCGTCACCGTTGCCTCGACTCAACCCGCGATGCGGGGCCCGGCACGGTTCGGGTTCCGAGCAAGCGCGCGTGGATGTCGCCAGGGAACCGGACCGTAAATCGGGTGTCGCCGATCCAGGACTTCAGCTCATTGATCCGCTGATCGATCTCGCGCCGGCGAGCTGCCGCAACCCGCTCGAAGTAGTGGGTATGGATCGTCCCGTCCTTGGTTTGCGCCCAGGCTCCGACCACCCGACCGTCCACCCACAGGCTCGGGCCGCCGTTGCCGGCGCCGTCGAACACTTCCAAAGACGTGTTGGGCAGGTACCAGTCGCGCTGCTTCCAGCCCATGATCGTCGGGTCCAGTCCGGGCAGCACAGCCACCCACGGCTTTAGCGGGCCCAGCGGCGGATCGTCCGCGGCCAGCCAGCCTGGGCCGCCCTCCAACTCGGCCTCCACTGCCCCGCTATCGGCAAGCGCCTGCTTGGTCCTGGCCACTGTCCAGCCCATCCACCACTGCAGGTCAGCCGTGGTCGCCGGCCCGAACCGCTGTAGCCATCGGCCTGCCAGCTCGGCAGCCGCCGGCCTCGGATCGAGGTCTCCGAGCCCACCGGGCAACCACGACTCGACGTCGGCGTATCGGTAGGCACCGTTGATCCAGCTGCTCGGCCGGCCTCGCAGCATCCTGCCGTCGAAGCCGAGGATGTAGAGCACTCTGGTGTGCGCCGACTGCACCGCGGCGTACGCCTTGCCGGGTGAGAGGTGCAGCCGCTGACGCAATGCGGCACCACGCTGGCCAATCTCGCGGGCCGTGCTCGGGCCATGCTCACGGAGGTCAGCCAGCACCTGGTCCTCCGCCTCGGCTAACCATTGCTCCGGATCGGCGACTCCACTGGCCGCCAGGAGCTTCTGGGTGCGCCGCCGCTCGGTGGCAAGCAGGTCGCGAGTCGCCGCGGCGTGAAACAGCCGAACCACCGGCGGCGTGGCTACCCAAAGGGTCCGGCGCATGCCGTGGTGCCGGATCAGGCTGCGATCGGCGTACAGCGCCTCCTCAACCGCCTGCACCGAGGGATGCACCATCCGGGCCATCGCCGACAAGAACACGCTGACCGGGTCACTCGAGTGCAGGGCCACGAGATCGTCCGCGATCTGCGGAAGGTTGTCGGTCCGGGTACGCGGCAGCAGACGGTGACGCTCAGCCAGCCTCGCCCGCCGTTGCTCTGCGTCGATTCGTTCGCTCACGCCTTGACGGTAGTGGGCGGCGGAGACAGCTGTAGCCCCTGCGATCGCGAGGACTCTGAAGAAGCGCTGGAGTGTTCGAATGTATGAGCGAAAAGTGTCAGTGCCGGTCCGTAACGTCCGAGGCGTGGCAGTTGCTGTGGTTTCCGTGCCAGTTGCGGATCTGATCGCTGATCCGCTGACCGGTTGGCTCGATAGGGTGCTGGCCGGCCTGGCTGATGGCGTTGCCGAGTGCGCAAACCTCCCAGACGTAGGTGAGGTGTCGGATGCGGTGCGGATTGATCGGATTGCCCGACTGGAGAAGCTGAAGGCGGCGGCAGCCGCACTGCAGGCCGCCGAATCGGTCCGGTTCGCCCAAGCGCAAGCCAAGGCGCAGCTGGCCGCCGATGTGCATCCAGGCAAGATCGGCCGCGGGATCGCCGATCAGCTCGGCCTGGCCTGCAAGGTGTCGGGGTTTGAGGCTGCCCGCCGGCTCGGGGCGGCTCGGGCTTTGTGGTTCGATCTGCCGGAAACCTACCGGCTGCTGATCGGCGGCGAGGTCAGCGAGTATGTCGCCTCACTGGTCGTGAGTGAGACCCGACATTTGGACGAAACGGCGACACGTGAGGTGGATGCGAAGGTCACTGCCGCCGGGATCGCGCAGATGGGGCCGAGGAGCGCCGCGGCCTGCGCCCGCAGGCATGCCTACGAGGCCGATCCGCAGGGTTACGTGGAGCGAGGCCGGACCGAACGGAAGCATCGCAGGGTCACCTTGCGGCCGGCACCAGACACCATGAGCCTGCTGTCGGGGTACCTGCCTGCCGAGCAAGGCGTGGCCTGTTTGAAGTCGCTACGCGACCACACCGACGCTATGAAAGCTGCCGGTGATTCGCGGTGCCGGGATCAGATCATGGCCGACACACTGGTGGAACGGATCACCGGCCAAGCGAACGCAGCCGATGTGAACGCCGAACTGCAGATCGTGATGCCACTGGATGCGCTGCTGGACGCCAAGGACCCGACGGCGGCGGAGCTAGACGGCTATGGACCGTTACCGGCCGGTCTGGCCCGCGACCTCTTGGCCACCAGCAAAGGCCGCTTGTGGTGGCGCCGGTTGTACGCCGCACCGGTGGGTGGGCCGATTGTCGGTGGTGATCCGTACCGCCGCCACTTCGACGGCTTCCTCAAAAAGTTGATCATGGTTCGGGATCGGTGGTGCCGAGATCCGTTCTGCGACGCGCCGATCCGCCACATCGACCATATTCAGCGCTACTCCGACAGCGGTCTGACCATCTATCCCAACGGCCGCGGAGAATGCGAACGCGGCAACTACGCGCGAGAAATGCCCGGCTGGAAGGTCGAAGCCGTCGCCAACGGGTTGGACGGCCGCCGCCACACAACCAAGATCACCACGCCGACAGGCCACACCTACCTGAGCCGGGCGCCATAGTGATCAACCGCAGATGGCGCCGACATTGGCCGAGCGGACAAGCTTGACGTACTTGGCGAGCACTCCACGCGGGGCCGGCCGCTGCGTTGGGGTCCACGATTCGCGGCGTCGTTGGAGTTCAGCTGCGTCGAGGCTCACGTCGAGCCGGCCATTGGCGACATCGAGGACGATCTCGTCACCGTCCTCGAGGAGAGCGATGGGGCCGCCGTCCACAGCCTCCGGGGCAATGTGACCAACACACAGTCCGGTGGTCCCGCCGGAGAACCGACCGTCGGTGATCAACATGACATCTTTGCCGAGACCAGCACCCTTGATCGCGGCGGTAATGGCCAACATCTCGCGCATTCCCGGGCCGCCCTTGGGTCCTTCATAGCGGATGACAACGACATCGCCGGCGGTAATGGTGCCATCCTCCAGCGCATCCATCGCAGCTCGTTCGCCGTCGAAGACACGCGCCGTACCCTTCCAGACCTCGGTATCGAAACCAGCGCTCTTCACCACTGCACCTTCAGGCGCCAGGGAACCGTGCAAGATCGTGATACCGCCGGTTGGATGGATCGGGTTGTTCAGCGAGCGGACGATCTTCCCGTCCACATCCGGCGGCGCGATCTCGGCAAGATTCTCCGCCATCGTCTTGCCCGTCACGGTGAGGCAATTTCCGTTAAGTAGCCCCGCCTCCAGCAGTGCCTTCATGACCACTGGCACTCCCCCGACCCGATCCACATCGTTCATGACGTACCGGCCGAAGGGCTTGAGGTCGCCCAGATGCGGGACTTTACGGCCGACGCGTACGAAGTCGTCGAGGGTGAGCTCAACCTCGGCCTCGTTCGCAATCGCCAGCAGATGCAACACTGCGTTGGTCGAGCCGCCGAAGGCCATGGTCACGGCGATGGCATTTTCGAATGCCTCCCTGGTCAAGATTTGGCGAGCGGTGATCCCCCGCCGCAGCAGCTCGACCACTGCCATCCCGCTCCTACGCGCGAAGCCGTCACGGCGACGGTCGACTGCCGGCGGCGCAGCGGAACCGGGTAGCGACATGCCCAGTGCC
>Ga0307318_10000128_pt1 | contig 23214 bp, 15 predicted proteins | sample ER_DNA_367_FD_194500 | JGI IMG/M metagenome (GOLD analysis project Ga0307318, IMG submission 194500) | Bulk soil microbial communities from the East River watershed near Crested Butte, Colorado, United States - ER_DNA_367 | ecosystem: Environmental > Terrestrial > Soil > Floodplain | place...
ATAGCGGCCCGGCGGGGGCATACTGGGAGCATGGTCCCGATCCTGGCCATCGCCTTCATCCTCATCCCGCTCGCCGAGCTGGCGGTGCTGATCGCCGTCGGCGACGTCATCGGGCTGGTGCCGACGCTGGTGCTGCTCCTGGCGGTCAGCGTGGCCGGCGCCTGGCTGGCCAAGCGGGAGGGGCTGGCCGCCTGGCGGCGGTTCCAGTTCGCCCTGGCCGATGGCCGCATGCCGACCGTCGAGGTCGCCGACGGGGCCATGATCCTGCTCGCCGGGGCGCTGCTGCTGACTCCCGGGTTCCTCAGCGACGTGGCCGGGATCCTGCTGCTGCTGCCCCCGACCCGGGCCATGGCCCGGCGGCTGGCTCCCCGGCTGGCCGCGCGCCGGCTGCGCCGCGGCGGGCGCCGGGTCGTGATCGTCGACGGCACGGCCCGCCCGGCCGACTCGACCCAGGCCACCTGGGGCAAGCCCGAGGTCGCCGACCGCCCGGCCGCCTCGCGCGAGCGCGACCCGTTCGCCTGACACACCGGCGGGCGCGCCTGCTCGGGCGCCTGTGGATGATTCAGCCCGCTGGGCGATGACCACCGCGATCCGTTCCAGGGTCCACAGGTCAGTGTCGAGCCCGTTCGCCTGGGCGCCCTGCAGCAAGGCCTGCTCGACCCGGACCAGTCGAGCGGCCGACAAACTTGGGGTCAGGGCCGACCCGGCTCGGCTTGGGAACGCCCTCGGCCAACAGTTCGGCGGCACGCAAGCGCCTGACCTTGAGGGCAGCGCGCTCATGCCCGGGCGGGGGCGGCGGGTAGTCGGCATCGCCGGACGCTCACACACCACCAGCCCCGCCGTCGACCCCAACCCACGAAACTAAATAGGCGGTCGTGCGTCTTGACCGCCCGCGACGCCGGGGCAGCGGCCTGGGCCTGGCGATCGTGGCACGGGAGGTCGCCGCTCACTGGGGCCGTCGCCGAACCCTCTCGGCGGGGTCAGGGCCATGGTCCTTCCCGCGCCTCGGTTGCTCAGTTGGATGGCAGGACATGGAACCCTCCCGCCGGGCAGAGGTAGGCTAGGCCGAGCGGTCCAGACGTCGAAAGGACAGGATGCAGGCCAGTCGGTCCCATGGCCGGCCGTGACGGAAAGGGCCGCCGGGCTGCCCTCGTACTGCCGGGTCGCGCTTCGCTGGCCCCGCCATGGGCGCCTGCCGTGGCCATTGTCGCGATCCTCCTCACTACCCTGATCGCCGGGCTGGTCTGGCGCTCCCATCAGCTCTCGGGCCTGGATGCATGGGTCGAGGACGAGCTCGGCGCCAGCAGCGACCACCAGATCCAGGTCGCCGGGGAGCTGGCGACCGCGTTGCGAGTGTTCACAGTCTGCGGGATCGCGGCTACCGCCGTAGTTGCCTGGATCGCCTTGCGGCGATGGAAGACCGTCGTGCTGGCGTTGCTGGCGCCGACGGCCACGCTCGCGGCCGAGAAGCTACTCAAGCCGTTGGTGGCCCGCCGAGCGCCGGACTCTACGACCTTCCATTACCCTTCGGGCCATGTGGCAGTGGCGACCGCGGTGGCCCTCAGCCTAGTGCTGATCGTGCACTCGTCCCGGGCGCGATCGGCGATCAGGATGGCCGCGGTCGTCGCCACGGGCCTGTTCGTGCTCTTAATGGCCTTGACGCTGCTGGTCGAGACAGCGCACCTGTTCTCCGACGTCGTCGGGGGGGTGGCGACGGGGGTGGCGGTGACCCTGGCCGCCGCCCTGTTGCTGGACGGCTCAGTCCGGGGCCGACTCCTCGAGTTCCATCCCCAGCGTCTCGGGAAGTCGGGCGTACAGCGGACAGACCGCGAGCACGGGCAGCGCGACCGTGGCGGCGGCGACCAGGAAGCTGTTCAGCGCCGTGACCAGGACCCCGAACAGGACGAGGCCGCCGACGGCCCCAAGGATCCCGGCCACGCTCATCCAGCCCGCCACCGTGGCCCGGACGCTGGTCGGGAATAGCTCGGCCGCGAGCGCGCCGACCGCCGGGCCCAACACCGAGGACGCGAGGATCGCCAGCAGGTACCCGCTGATCGCGGCCGCCGGCGAGCCGCTGTAAGTGAGCATGGCGGCGGCCGCGATCACGGCCTGGGCCGTCCCGGCGGTCACCCGCCGGCCCAGACGGTCGGCCGCCCACCGTCCCACGACGAGCCCGCCAAGGCCGAGGATGCCCGCGGCCGCCACCATCCCGGCGGTGGCCAGCCTCGGCAGCCCGAGCACGCTCTCGGAGTAGACGAACACCAGGGCGTTGGCTGGTCCGGTCACCAGGCCGAGCATGGCGATGAGCACCGTGACCAGCCGCAGACGCGGGCGCAAGGCGACCGGGGTACGTCCGAGGATGCGCCCTCGCCACCTTGGGGTGCCGCCGGCGTCGCGACGCAGGCGCTGGAACCGGTCGGGCTCCTCCAGCCGGCGGCCGAGCAGGGGCATCGCCGCCAGCGGGATGACCACCAGCCCGAACAAGCCCCGCCAGCTCAGGGCGGCGCCGGCCACCCCCCGCACGACCGCGATGAGGCCGGTGCCGGCGCCCCAGCCGGCCGTGACCAGCGCGATGGCCTTGGTCCGGCCGCTGCTCCGGGTCTCCTCGGCCGCGATCACCCCGCTCACCGTGTTGGTGGTGGCCAGCAGCGGCCGACCGAGGGCGAACAGCGCCACGAACCACCAGTAGCTGGGACTGAACGCGGCCGCGGCGGAGCAGGCCAGCCCGAGCGCCGTGCAGCCGAGCATGACCCGCCGGCGCCCGAGCCGGTCGGCCAGCCCGGCCAGGGGCAGGCTGGCGAGGGCGGCCAGCCGGATGATCCCCAGGCCGATCCCGAGGATCGTGAACGAGAGGCCGACCTGTGCCGCGACCGAGTTGCCGGTCGTGGAGGGCTCCCCGAACGACTTGGCCACGTCGGCCAGCGCGGACGAGGCGCCGAACTGGGCAAAGCCGGCGGCGCCGGCGAGGGCCGCGGTCACCAGGATCGCCGCGTCGTGCCAACCGTGGAGCCGTAGCCGCTGGCCCGGGTCGTCGGGTGGCCCGACCGCCGGCGACGTGCCAGGGGTGCGGCCAGATGTCAACGTTGGCGCTAGGTCAGGCCGAGCCGAAATGGTCGGCCTGCTGGGCGCGGAGATGGTCGATCAGACGTCCCTGGGGCAGGGTGACGTCGGCGTAGGTGACCGGCTGGTCCTGGGGCACGGGGCGGGTCAGGCGAGCCTCGGCGGAGAGGCCGATGGGCAGGACGTCGTCACGGCGGGCGTTCTCGATGTTGTCGATGAGCCCATAGCAGGTGTAGCCACCGATCCCGTCCAACTCCTCACCTGCCTCCAGGTCGCGCTTGGCGATGGTCGCCACCTCGCACACTGGGCCACCCCGTGGGGCGATGGTGGCGTCGCCGAACAGTACCGCCCGGGCGACGCTGAGCGGCGCTTCCAGGTGGGTCAGGTGGAACGGCCGGTAGAACATGTACAGGGGCCCGTCACCCAGCTTGAAATAGGACATGTAGGGCATGAGCATCGGGTCATCGTTGTAGCCGATGACGAAGGCTCCCGAGCCCGGCTCCGCTCCGAGGACATACTCGACGAGGCCCTGCTCTCGCAGTTCCTTGGGGTCGTAGAGGTCGACCAGGTCCCGGACATGGGCCAGGCGACGGCCTTCCATCCCACGCTGGCGCACCTTGAAGCCGGTCGCGTTGGCGAGCACCGTCGCCTCTAGCGACAGCTTCGTACCGTCGGCGAACGACGTCACCATGAAGGGTCGCTGGCCGTGAGCGTCGGCGAAGCCCTTCTGAGTGTCGGGATTGCGGCGATGGTCAAGGAACCCCTTGACGTTCCCGGCCAGCACCGGCTGGTAGCCGATCGTCTGGACAAAGCGGAACATGTTCATGGCCACGCTCGGCTCGTCACCGTCGGCATTGGTGACGACCACGCCGGCCCGGTCGGCCAATACCTTGAGTATGGGGCCGACGGTGGCGTCCAGCTCCGCGTTGACGAGCAGGACGTGTTTGCCGTTGGCGATCGCCTCCGTGACGACGCGCGCGCCGGCCTCGACCTCGCCGGTGCACTCGATGATCGCCTCGATGCCCGGCGTGCGGCACAGCAGCAGCGGATCGGACGTGACGGCCCGCCCGCCGCGATCCAGGAGATCGTCCAGGGTCGCCTGGTCGCGCACGGACGTGTATTCGTCGACACCGGCATCGGCCAAGGCTCGTTCCGCGTTCTCCAAGGTGCGGTTGGCGATCGCCACGACCTGCATGCCGACCAGGTTGCGCTCGATCACCGCCGCCATGCCCTGGCCCATGTAGCCGGCTCCGACCATGCCCACCTTGATCGGGTTGTTGTCCAGTTGTCGACGCTCAAGGGCCTTGTCAACGATGATCACGGTGTCTGCCTCCCTTGCTGGAACGGATCGCTGGCGCCAGCGCGGGTCCACAGGTCCCAGCCGGCATCCTGTTCGGAGATCACTTCGACGTCGCGCGGCCACCGGATACCGAACGTGGGATCGTCGTATCGGGCACCGGTCGCGGCCTCCCGAGCGTACGGTGCCGAGGTGGAGTAGACGATCTCGCTGTCGTCGACGAGCGTCTGGTAGCCGTGGGCGCACCCTTCGGGGATATAGAGCATCGTGTGCTCATCGGCGCTGAGCGTAACTCCCGTCCATCTCAGGTAGCTGGGTGAGGTGGCCCGAAGGTCCAGCGCAACGTCGTACACCGCCCCGCGCGTGCACCGGACCAGCTTCACCTCGGCGTGTGGGTCTCGCTGGTAGTGCATGCCCCGCAGCGTGCCCGCGCGGGTGCTCCGCCCGACGTTGGCCTGGACCCAGTCCACCTCGAGGCCGTGTTCGGCGAACTCGTCGCGGCACCAGACACGCGCAAAGAAACCACGTTCGTCGGCGATCCGGTCGATCTGGACGACGGCGACGCCCTCGACCGGCGTCGTCGCGAACTTCACAGCCCGATCCCGGTGTACGAGGGCACGGAGCCCCGGTCGAGCATGCGGCGGCCGTCGACAACCAACGGCGGAGGGTCGAGCTGGCCGACCAGTTCGGGAACCCGACGGTAGTCGTCCCACCGGGTGACGATAATCACGGCCTCAGCCTGCTTGACGGCGTCGGTAAGGTCCTCGACGTAGGTGACGTCGCCGAACCCATCGAGCGCCTCCGGCCCGACGAGGGGGTCGTGCACGCTCACCTCGGCCCCGGCCGCACGCAACGACCGGAGCACTGGGAAGGCGGGAGAAGACCGCACGTCGTCGGTGTCCGGCTTGAACGCGAGCCCGAGGACGGTGACCCGCCGCCCCACGAGCGTGCCCAACCCACGGCGGACCAGCTCGACCAGCCGGTCGGGCTGCCGGTCGTTCACCTGGGCCACCGCCTCCAGCAGCAGCAACTGCGACCCGACCTCCCGGCCCCGCGCCGCCAATGCGGCCACGTCCTTGGGCAGGCAGCTGCCGCCGTACCCGCATCCTGCCTCGAGGAACGAGCTGAGCGAGGCCGTGATCGAGGTGCCGTCACCCGCCCGCGTGGTGAGGTACCGCGACAGATGCACCCCCTGCATGACCTCCACGACGTCGACCCCGCCGATCTCCGAGCCGAGGTTGGCGATCTCGTTGGCGAACGAGATCGCCGTGGCCAGCATCGCGTTGGAGGCGTACTTGATCATCTCGGCCGTGGGGGCGTTGGTCTCGACGATCGCCACCCCCTGGAAACTGGCGTAGAGGTCCCGGAGCGCCGCCACGGTCCGGTGGTCGCCGCCGACGACGATCCGGTCGGGGTTGAGGAAGTCGTCGACCGCCTGGCCCTCGGTGAGGAACTCCGGATTGACACCCACCCCGAGGTCCACCCCGGCCTGCCTGCCCGAGGTGCGCTCCAGCGCCGGGGTCACGACCCGGCCGGTGGTGCCGGGCACGACGGTGCTCTTCACCACCACGGCGTGCGGCCGGGACGTCCCGGCGAGCGCGGCACCGATCTGCTCGGCGGCCTGTTGCACGAACGACACGTCGATGCTGCCGTCGTCCCGCGAGGGGGTCCCGACACAGATGAAGGTCAGCTCGCTGTCGCGCACTGCGGCGCCCAGGTCGGTGGTCGCGCGTAGCCGGATGCCCAGGTTGCGCCGGAGCAGGTCCTCGAGGCCCCGCTCGAAGAACGGCGGCTCGCCCCGGCCGAGCGCCGCCACCTTGCGCTCGTCGATGTCGATGCACACGACGGTATGCCCCAGCTCGGCCATCCCCGCCGCGGTCACGAGGCCGACGTAGCCCGTCCCGACCACCGCGATACGCATCAGCGATCCTCCCCACCCTGGTTCCCGCTGTACCACCGCAGCGTCCGCCGGAGGCCCTCCTCGAGCGTAACCCGCGGCCGGTACCCCAACTCCTCCCTCGCCTTGGTGATGTCTGGGCAGCGCCGGTTGGGGTTGTCCACCAGGTAGTCGGCCTCGGGGCTCCGCCCGTGGACCACCTTCACCTCATGGCCGAACAGGTCGTTGGCCAGCTCAGCGATCATCGCCGCAAGTTCGCGCATCGAGATCTCGGGCCCGTCCACTCCGACGTTGTAGGCCTCGCCTCGGCCGCCTCGCAGCAGGGCCAGGTAGTAACCGGTGACCGCGTCGGCGACATAGCAGAACGTGCGCGTCGGCGACCCGTCCGACAGGAGCACGAGGTCGCGCCCGGCCAGCGCGTCCCGGAAGAGGTCGGCGATGACGCGACCGTCGGTGATCTTCATGCCCGGCCCGAAGTTGTTAAACGGTCGCACCATGGTGACCGGGATGCCGTGCTGCCGGGCGAAGTTGACGCAGAGGGTCTCCCCGTACCGCTTGGACTCGTCGTAGCAGGCGCGTGGCCCGGTGCAGGAGACGTTGCCCCGGTAGGTCTCGGGCGTGGGGATGGCATCGGCGGCCGGGTCGCCGTAGATCTCGCTGGACGAGTAGAAGAGAAAGCCCTCCAGGTTCCGGCCAGCCTCGAGGCGCTGACGGGCGGAGTCGAGCAGGTTGCGCAGCCCGTTGATGTTCGCGTCCATCGTCTCGATGGGGTGCGCCCGGTAGTAGGTGGGCGAGGCGATCCCCGCCGCGTGGATGACATAGGCGAAGTCGCCCGCGGGATCCGGGAGCGGGGCACGCATGTCGTGCACCACCAGCTCCACCTCGGGGCGGTGCCCCAGCTCCTCCAGCCATGCCGGGACGCCCCGGAAGTAGTTGTCGAAGACGGTGACGTGGATTGGAAGCTCGCCGGGATGCGCGTCGTTCCAGGCGAGGGGCACCTGGACCAGGTAGTAGCCGAGGAAGCCCCCTCCTCCGGTGACCAGCAGCCGCTTGCCGGACATCTGCCCCAGGTCGGCGTCGAGCGCATCGACCATGGCGGCCAGGTCGCCGTCGCGCACCTCGGCGGCGCCCAGGTCCGGCAGGATGGTGGTATCGACCGAGTCCACGTTGGTCCTTTCAGGGGCGTGTGGGGGCGAGCCACGGCGCCCACGGGGGGGCGCCGCCGTCATGGAGGGCCTGGAGGTTCTGGAGGTCCTTGAGCGACTCCATTGGCATCCAGAAGCCCTCGTAGCGGTAGGCGAGCAGCTGGTCCTCCTCGATCAGCCGCCGGAACGGCTCCTCGACCAGTTCCTCGCCCTCGCGGATGTAGTCGAAGATCTCCTGGCGGAACATGAAAAACCCGCCGTTCATCCACAGATCGGTCCCCTGGACGTCGGTGATGGCAGTCACCTCGTTCTCGGCATCCCGGGACACCAGGTGGAACGAGTAACGCGGGCGGACCGAGAGGAATGCCGCCACCTTGCCCTGGCGCTGGAAGTCGTCCACCAGCTCCGGGATGGGGGCGTCGGTGAGGCCGTCAGCGTAGTTGGCGCAGAACAGCTCCTCCCCCCTAAGGTAGCGCCGGACCGCCAGCAGCCGCTGCCCGACGTTGGTGTGGAGGCCGGTGTCGGCGAAGGTGATCCGCCAGTCGTCGATGTCGCTCGACATCAGCTCGAGGCTGCGGCCGCCGTCGGACAGCACGAAGTCGTTGGACAGCGCCTCGTCATAGCGCAGGAAGTAGTCCTTCACGGCGTCGGCCTTGTAGCCGAGGCACAGGATGAAGTCTTTGTACCCAAAGTGGGCGTAGTACTTCATAACGTGCCAAAGGATGGGCCGGTACCCAACGGTGATCATCGGCTTGGGGACCGCTTCCGACTGCTCGGGCAGCCGCAGGCCTTCCCCCCCGGAAAACAGCACGACCTTCATTTCATCTCCCCCCGGGCCGCGCAGCTTGACGCCTTCGTTCCCTTGGATGATCGATCTTGGCCCGTATGAAGGTCCAACATCAGCGGCATAGATCGTAGCCTAGCTACGCTGTCCGGCGGAGGATGCCCGGGCGGCGGTTGATTATGCTCTCACCATGAAAGTAGTGCTGTTTTGCGGCGGCCTTGGGCTGCGCCTACGCGACGCCGGGGCCCTTCCCAAGCCAATGGTCGCGGTTGGGTACAGGCCCATCCTTTGGCACGTTATGAAGTACTATGCCCACTTTGGGTACAAAGACTTCATCCTGTGCCTCGGCTACAAGGCCGACGCCATCAAACGCTATTTCCTCGACTACGACGAGGCCGACTCGAACGACTTCGTGCTGTCCGACGGCGGCCGCAGCCTCGAGCTGATGTCGAGCGACATCGACGACTGGCGGATCACCTTCGTCGACACCGGCCTTCACGCCAAGATCGGGCAGCGGCTGCTGGCGGTGCGCGAGTACCTACAGGACGAGGAGCTGTTCCTGGCCAGCTACAGCGACTGCGTCTGCGACGCCCCGCTCCCCCGGCTGGTCGAGGACTTCCGGGGACGGGACAGGGTCGGCGCCTTCCTCAGCGTGCGCCCGGTCGTTCCTGGCCACTTCATCTCCCAGCGGGAGAACGGGCTGGTCAGCTCCATCACCAGTCCCAAGGACTCCGGGCTGTGGGTCAACGGCGGCTACTTCATGTTCCGCCCGCAGCTGTTCGACTACATCGAGGACGGTGACGAGCTGGTGATCGAGCCGTTCCAGCGCCTGATCGCCGAGCGGAAGCTGATTACCTACCCCTACGAGGGGTTCTGGGCGCCGATGGACACCCTCCGCGACCGGCAGAACCTCGAGTCCCTGTTCGAGCGTGGGCGCGCCCCCTGGGCGGTCTGGGCCGACCCCGGCGCCGGGGACCTGGTGCTGGACCTCACTCGGCCAGAGCAGGTCATGACGTGAGCGCCAAGCGCCCGGAACCGTCACCGCGACAGCCGCTGCTGTCGATCGCCATGCCGACCCGCAACCGTCCCGAGCTGCTCGATCGGGCCCTGGCGTCGGTCATCGAGGCGACCGCAGCAGTCGCCGACCGGGTCGAGGTGGCCGTGTCGGATGGGTCGACCGACGATGCCAGCGGCCGGGTGGTCCGTCGCCGGCTGGCCGACTGGCCCGGCATGCGGCGCTATGTGTGGAACCAGCCGGCGCTGAGTCTGCCGGGGAACATGAACCGCGCCACCGGCCTGGCCACCGGCGAGTGGGTCCTCCAGCTCCACGACGACGACCTGCTGCGCCCGGACGCCGGCCGGGTGGTCTTCGAGGCCATCGGCCGTACGCGGCCCGAGGAGCGGGTGCTGCTGTTCGGGGTCGACATTGTCAGCCTCGACGGCACGGTCCGTCGCCGACGGAGCTTCCGCCACGAGCAGTACCTGCCGCCGGAGGCGGCGCTGCAACGAGTGCTGCGCAACTCCTCCTTCGTGCGCCTGCCGGCCGCGGTGGTCCACCGGGCGGCGTTCGAGGAGGAAGGTTTCTTCGAGGCGTCGCTGGGGCCAGCTTGCGACACCGACATGTGGATGCGGCTGTTCTCCCGCTACGGGGTGCGGTGCATGGCGGCCACCACCTGCGCCTACACAGTGCACGAGGCGGCTACCACCACCGGCATGTTCAACCCGGAGATCATCCACGCCAACCTGCGCATGTTCGACCGCGCGATCGCCCGCGGCGTCGTGCCGGAGCGCTCGATCCGGCGCTGGGAGGCCGACTTCTTCCACCAGTTCATCCTTGGCGGGACCTATCGGCGCCTGCGGGTGCGGCAGCGGGCGGAGGCCCGCGGCGTGCTTCGGCTGTTCGACCTGCCGGAGGTCCGCGACCTGGGCATCTCCCCGAAGTGGCTGCCGGTGCGGGCGGCGTTCGTGGCCGCGACTACCGGGGCGCGTCCACGGACGTGAACGGCACCATCCCTGCGAGATAGGACGACGATGAGAGAACTGGTGCGATACGACGTGCTCGACCTGCGTGTCGGGGAGGTCGTGGAGGTCCGCAGCGAAGAAGAGATCCTGGCCACCCTGGACGAGCGGGGCGAGCTGGACGGCTTGGCGTTCATGCCGGAGATGCTGCAGTTCTGCGGCCGGCGCTTTCACGTGGACAAGCGGGCCATGAAGCTGTGCGACACGATCAGCGGGGGCGGGATGCACCGAATGGACCATGCGGTGCACCTCCAGGGGGTGCGCTGCGACGGCCAGGCCCACGGCGGCTGCCAGGCGGCCTGCCTCGTCTACTGGAAGGAGGCCTGGCTCCGGCGCGCCGACGGCCACGGCGAGGCCGAAACCCCGGCACCGGTGCCCCAGCCGCGGCCGGGCACCGGCCTGCCGCTGCTCATGGAGGCGACCCGCAAGCCCGGCGAGGGGGTGGCCACGGGCGAGGAGGTGTTCTCGTGCCAAGCGACCGAGCTGCTGCGGGCGGCGCCGTCCCGGATCCCGCCCTGGGACCTCGGCCAGTATGTGGCCGACGTCCGGTCCACCAACTTCGGGCTCCTCACCGTGGTGCGCAGCGTGCTGGTCGGCGCCTTCAACGAGTACCAGGACCTCAGCGTGCGGTTCCTGCCGAGGTGGCTGAGGATCCGCCAGGGCAAGCGCTTCCCGTTCCTGGACGGCGCCCTGCGCCGGACACCGACGGCGACCTTGGGCCTGCAGCCCGGCGAGCTGGTGCGGATCAAGAGCAAGGACGAGATTGTCAAGACCCTCGACGCCGGCAACCGCAACCGCGGCATGAAGTTCGATCCAGAGATGCTGATGTACTGCGGCCGGCAGGCACGGGTGCTGGGCCGGGTTGAGCGGATCATCGACGAGGCGACCGGCCGGATGATGGAGCTGAAGAACCCCTGCATCGTGCTCGAGGACGTTGTCTGCACCGGCGCCTACCATCGGCTTTGCCCGCGCGGCACCTACCCGTACTGGCGGGAGATCTGGCTGGAGCGGGTGTAGCCGAGCCCTTGCCGGGGCCGCCGGTGCGGCTCAGCGCCCGGCCGCCTCGGCCTCGCGGATCCGCTGACGCATCTGCCACCACCAGATCCCGGCACCGGCCAGGGTCCCGGCCGCCGAGCCCCAGGCCGCACCGGCGGCCCCGGCAAGGGCCGCACCGCCCAGCGCCGCAGCCAGGTAGACGGCGCAGCCGGCGACCTGGCCACGCCGGTCGGCTGCGGTCGCCTCCAACTCTCCCGCCCGTCGCCCGACCCAGGCGCCGGCCGCAAACCCGAAGCCGGCCACCGCGATGGTGACGGGCGCAAGCAACTGGGACGCGGGCAGCCAGGAGGAGCCCAGCAGCCGCACCCCCACCGTGTCGGGAAGTGCCAGCAGGGCCGCGCCCCAGGCGAACGCGCCGCCGGCCGCCAGGCCGCCCAGCTGCAGGCAGAAACGGCCGAGCCGGCGCGGCGACCAGCGGCCCAGGTCACTGGCGGCGGGCGCGAGGATCGTGACGATCGCAACGACGACCGCGGTAGGAGGCACCAGCAGCAACTCGGCGGCCCAGAGAGCGCCGGCGGCGGCCAGGCCGCTCATCGCGGCCAGCCCGGCCAGCCGGAGCTGGCTGCCGCCGCCGAGGCTGAGGCTGTCGGTGAAGGAGCGGGCGGCCACCTCGCGATGGGGTCGCACCCAGTCGAACACCCAGGTCACTCGCGGCACCAGCCTGGCCTGGACGGCGCCGGCGACCGCGGCCAGCGTCGCCGACCCGCCCCACGCCATGGTGACCCAGCCGACGCTGATGTGGCCGGTGATGGTCGCGACCGCCACGGCGGCCAGCAGCGCCAACGCCCATACCAGGTCGTTGGCGAGGGCCTGCGCTCCCCTGCCAGCGGCGAGGAACGTGGATCGCCAGCTGTCCTGGAGCAGGAGGCCGGGCAGGGTGAGCCCTAACCCGAACAGGGCCGCGCCCGTCGAGCCAGAGAGCGGTAGGCTGGCCAGGATGCTGCCGGCACCGGCGACCGCGCCGACCACCACGGCCGTCCCGGTGGCGCTGGTCACCGCCCAGCGCCAGGCGCCGACGTCCCCGCCGCTGTGCCAGGCCGGCAGCGGGGCGGTGGCCAGGGCACGCGAGGCGGCGAGCACCAGCAGGTAGACGGCGAACGCGATGCTGAAGGCGCCGAGCTCCTTGACCCCGACGGACCGGGCGACCTGGAGCCCGACGGCGAGGGTCAGCAGGTTCCACAGCGCCAGGTCGGCCAGTTCCCACCCCCGCCGCTTGGCCAGATTCCCGGCCCGGGCCATCGCTGCCGCCGGCGGCAGCAGCAGGCGTGAGGGAATGCCGGCGCCGGCCGGCGCCGGCACGGTCGGCGCCGGGATCCGCTGCGGCACCCTGGTGGCGGCGGCGCCGAGCCCCACCATCGCGAACAGCCAGATGCCGACGTGCGGGCCCTCCAGCGAGGGGTCGAAGTAGGCCCCTATCAGGACCGCCGGCACGGCCGCCAGCAGCCAGACGACGAGGGCCGTGGCCGGGTCCCGGACGCCCCTGGGCCGCCGACGGATCCGGCGGAGCAGCTGGGTGGTCCAGGTCAGCCAGAGCAGTAGCCACAGCGCGAACCCGGGGAAGCCGACGCGGGCCAGGATGGTCAGGTGGGAGTTGTGGACGCTGCGCAGCGGCTGGGCGTCGGGGCCGCGGTTTGTGTTGCCGACGTCGACCTCGTACCGCTCGGGCAGGATTTCACCGAAGCCGAGCCCGGTGAGCCAAGCCTTGGAGCTCAGCAGGTCATTCAGCACCTGGGTCCAGAAGCCCTCGCGCCACTCCACCGTACCGGTCAAGTCCTCGTCGGACGCGTCCCCAGTCAGGCTGGCCAGGTTGGCCGTCAGCTGCTGGACCGAGATGTCGCGCCGTTCTCCCTCGATCCGGAGGTTGAGGGTCATCGCCAGCGCCAGCACCACCAGCAGTCCGCAGGTGCACGACAGCGCGATCCGCCGCCGCCTACCCGACGGGAGGAAGACGAGGGTGATAGTGAGCGCGGCCACCGCGGACAGGAATCCCCCGCGGCTCTGGGAGCCGGCGACCAGGAGCGCCAGCAGGCCGACGACGGAGATCAGCGCCACCCCGCTCCGCGCCGGGCGGGCGCCGACCAACCGGTCGATCCCCAGCCACAGGAATGCCAGCCCGATCCCGATGTGCACCGCGTAGTCGTTGGGACGGAAGGCGTTGATCGGAGTACTGGTGCCGGGGACCGAGATGGAGGCGAGCGAGTCGATCTGGCTCAGGGCCACCGCGACCGGTGCCCACACGAAGAACCACGGCAACACACGCCGATACCAGCGCAGCAGGCGGGGCACGAAGGTCGGCTCGCGCACCGCCGCCGCCGCCACCAGGAAGGCGAGCAGGCCGTAGTACCAGATAGAGGAGTCGCGGACCGCGTCGATGTGGTATCGGGGCAGGTCGACACCCAGCCTGACGGCGCAGAGGGCCATGAAGGCGAGCAGCGCCCTGAGGACCGGGGAGGTCTGCAGCAGGTGGTACCAGGGCGACCGGACCTGCAGGACCTCGGCGATGCCGATCGCCAGGACGATCTCGCCCACGAAGACTGGAGTGCCTGGCACGTGGAGGTAGGCGAACGGCTTGTTGAAGAACAGGTAGCCGCACAGCAGCAACGCCAGCGCCGGCGTGAACCAGCGGAACTGCCGCGGCTGCGGCAACGAGGCCGGCCACGGGAAGGAGTGGACGGGCCCAGCAGCCCTGCGCTGCCCAACGGGCGCTTGCAGCGTGGTCGATCCCGTTGCCGTCTCGAACGCTCGAGCCACTGGTCGAGCTCCCCCTGGCGTCGTCGTCCTGGCCGGTTGGGCGAAGCCAGGGCGTCAATCTTACCGTACCGTCGGCCGGCAACAGTCTCCCGGACGCTACGTCACAGTAACTACTAGGGAATATGCACTGGCGAGGTTGACACGTCCGCTGGCGCGTGACGAGACTGCAAGCACATCCTCATCGGCCCGATCGTGGCCAATGTGGCAACCGTTCAAAAGAGGCGACCGGGGGGCGTAATTGAGCGGGCTGCGGTTCGGGCCGATTCTTCGACTTCGTCACGTCGCCCAGCGGGCGGGCTGGGGTGTGGCCGACCAGGGCCTCAACAGCCTCACGAACTTCGCCATCGGCGTGTATGTCGCCCGCGAGCTCGGACCGGCCGACTTCGGCGCGTTCAGCCTCGCCTTCGCCACTTACCTGTTCGCCCTCAACGCCTCCCGGGGACTGGGCACCGACCCGCTTGTCGTGCGCTTCAGCGGCGCCCCCACCGGCTCGTGGCGCCAGGCCGCCGCGGCCGCCACCGGCACGGCGGCACTCGTCGGGGTGGTCGTCGGTGCCGGCTGCGTCCTCGCCGCCGTGGTGCTCGGCAACACGCTCGGGAGTGCCTTTCTCGCTCTCGGGGTCCTGTTACCGGGCCTGCTGCTGCAGGACAGCTGGCGGTTCGTGTTCTTCGCCGCCCGGCGCGGCAGGGACGCATTCCTCAACGACCTCGTGTGGGCGTGCTTTCTCGGGCCGTTCATCGCCGCGGTGATGCTCTCCGGCCATGTGCAGGTGCAGTGGTTCGTCCTCGCCTGGGGCGGCGCCGCCCTGGCCGCCGGCCTGGTCGGCGCGGCCCAGGCTCACGTTCTGCCCCGGCTGTCGCTGGTCGGCCGGTGGTACCACGCCCACCGGGACCTGGGTGTCAGGTATCTCAGCGAGAACCTGAGCTTTAGCGGTGCGACTCAGCTCCGCTCGTACGGCCTGAGCGCCATCGCCGGGCTGGCCACGGTCGGCGCGCTGCGCGCCGCGGAGCTACTGCTCGGACCGGTCAACCTGGTCATCATGGGGATCGGGAGCCTGGTGGCGATCCCGGAGGCGGCCCGGCTGGCAAAGCACGACCTTTCGCGGCTGCGGCGGTTCGTGGTGGGGCTGGGGATCCTGCTGGGCGCCGCCGCCGCGCTCTGGGGCCTGGTTGTCGGGCTTCTGCCGGACTGGTTCGGAGAGCGGTTGCTAGGCCCCACCTGGCAGCCGGCCGCGGCCCTGGTGCTGCCGATCACCGTGATGACCGCGTTGCTGGGCGTGTGGTCCGCGGCCTGGACGGGCCTTCGGGCAATGGGCGCCGCACGCAGGAGCCTCCGTGCGCAGTTGTTTGGCGCCTCGGCCTTCCTCGTCGGCTCGCTGGCCGGGGCGGTGCTCGACGGCGCCTACGGCGCCGCCTGGGGCAGCGCCGCCGGTAACCTGGTTGCCGCGTGCATCTGGTGGCGGCAGTTCCAGCTGGCCACGCGCGAGCGCGAGCTTGCCCGGCCGGCCGACGCGCTCGAGCCCCGGCCGGTCAGCCAGACGTAAACGTCGACGAGACGTCCTGGTCGAAGCGCTGCCGCCACCTGGTCGGGTCCCACTCCGTCCCCTGCCAGGCGAACACTTCGGCTGCCGACGAACCCAGCCGATAGGTGTTGTCGTGGAACCGGATGTTGCGACCATAGGAGGCGGCCGACCCGGTGTCGTCGACCTGGCCGATCAGTTGGTCCGTCGACAACGTCACCTGGTTGTCGTGCACGTCGATGTTGCGGATCAGATGGGCCCCGTGCGGCGACGGCCAGTCGTCGCGCCGCTGCTGCACCAGCACGATGGCGTTCTGGTTGCCGGCCAGCCAGTTGCCGTGGATCTCGACGTCGGGCGACGCCGCCACGCGGATCCCGGCGCCGCCCCAGCCAGGCAGCGGCTCGGCGCGGCCGTTGTCGGTTACCCGGTTGTCGCGGATCACCGCCCGGTAGCTGATCTCGTGGAAGATGCCGTGACTGGTGTTGGCGTGCACCACGTTGCGCTCGATGGTGGTCCCGATGTTGTTGATGTCGGTCCACAGGCCCGGGCCCGTGTTGTGGTGGACGTCGTTGGCGCGGACGACCAGGCCGTCGGTGCGGGCGAACTTGGTGCCGCCCGCCTCCCACAGCGGCGAGAAGCCTTCGGTGTTGTTGTGGTCGATCTCGTTGCCTTCCACGAGCTGGCCGTCGCCAGTGCCGAGCAGGCCCAGCTGGCCGTTGTGGTGGATGTGGTTGCCGACCACCAACCCACCGGTGGCGTGGATGCCGGTGCCGTGGTTGGCCCGGACCTCGTTGCCCCCGATCGTCCAGCCGCCGCCGTCGGACTGGACGGCGCCCCGCTGCGCCGGGTTGGCGAAGTGCTCGACGACGAACCCCTCGACGGTGACGTCCCTGGCGCGGCCGGCGATCGCCGCCGGCGCCCGCGCCACCTCGACCATCCGGCCGTCCGGCTCGTCACCGATCCAGATCCGGTCGTTGCCGTAGTCGGCCCAGACCTGGCCCGGGCCGACCAGCCCGCGGGACGCGACCCGTCGCAGCGGCCGCCCGTCCAGGTAGACGGTCTCGTTGTCCTGGCACAGGCGGCCCCGGTCGCACTCGCCGTGCGGGGCCGGCTCGGCCGGCAGCCCACCGCTGGCCCACCACAGGCGGCCGTCGCGCCGCCAGCCGTCCAGCCGCACCGAACCGGTGAGCACGGCACCCTGGGCGGCCAGGAGGCGCTGGCCGTCGGCGGGCTGCAGCGGTGCCGTCAGCCGGTAGGTGCCGGCGGCGAAGCACACGGTCGCCCCGCCGGGGGCGGCCTCGAGCGTGCGCTGCAGGTCGTCGCCTGGGCGGACCTGGGTCCCGCGGCAGGCCGGCGCACCGGCGGCGACCGGTGCGCCGCCGGACGGCGTCAGGCGGGTGACGAGGGTCACGGCAAGCAGCCCGAGGATCGCGGCCGCCGCCACGGCGACCGCCGCGGCGAGCCAGCTGCGTATCGGGTGCCCCCTCAGACCCATGAACCGATTCTACGGTCATCAGGCGAGGCACGTGGTCCAACCTCGCGGTATACCGGAAGCTGGAGGTTGGACACATGTGTGGACTAGCAGGATTTCTGGACATCGATCACCGCCACCGCCGCGACGACATGCTCGACCAGGTCACCGCCATGACCAGGACCTTGGCCCATCGCGGGCCCGACGACGAGGGGACCTGGGTCGACCCGGCCGCCGGCGTGGCCCTGGGCAGCCGACGGCTGGCCATCATCGACGTATCGCCGGACGGGCACCAGCCGATGCGCTCGGCGTCGGGCCGCTACGCCATTGCCTACAACGGCGAGGTCTACAACGCCCAGGTGATGGCCCGCGACCTCGAGGCCGAGGGGCGCGCGCCGGCCTGGCGCGGGCACTCCGACACCGAGATCATGCTGGCCGCGGTCGAGGCCTGGGGGCTGGAACAAGCCCTGGAGCGGTTCAACGGCATCTACGCCTTCGCCCTCTGGGACGGCCAGGAACGGGAGCTGCACCTGGTCCGGGACCGCCTGGGGGTCAAGCCGCTGTACGTGAACCAGGCCGGCGACACCGTGCTGTTCGGGTCCGAGCTGCGAGCCCTGCGGGCCCATCCCGACTTCAGGGCCGGGCTGGACCGCGAATGGATCGACCGCTACCTGCGCGGCACCCGAACTCGCACCACCCGTACCATTTACGAGGGGGTCCGCAGCGTCCAGCCGGGCACCTACCTGACCTTCCAGGCCGGTCACGAGCCCAAGGAACGGGTCTACTGGTCGGCGGTGGAGCAGGCCGAGCGTGGCCACCGCGAGCCGTTCGGTGGCGACGAGACCGAGGCCGTCGACGCCCTGCACGCCCTGCTGCGCGAGTCGGTGCGGATGCAGCTGGTGAGCGACGTCCCCCTCGGGGTGCTGCTCTCGGGCGGGATCGACTCGGCCACGGTGCTGGCCCTGGCCCAGGCCGAGAGCGACCGCACCGTGCGCAGCTTCTCCATCGGGTTCCCCGAGGCCGGGCTGGACGAGGCGCCCCACGCCCGGGCCATCGCCGCCCACGTCGGCTCGGATCACACCGAGCTGTACGTGACCCCCGAGGACATGCTGGAGCTGATCCCCTCCCTGGGCCAGCTGAGCGACCAGCCGATCTCGGACCCGTCGTACGTCTCCAACTACTTCGCCTACCGTCTGGCCAGAGAGCATGTCACGGTCGCCCTGACCGGCGACGGGGGCGACGAGGTGTTCGGCGGCTACCATCGGCACCGCTGGCTGCCGCGGGTCTGGCGGGGCGTCGGCTGGACCCCGGCCGGCCTGCGCGCCCAGGGGGCGCGGGCGCTCAACGCCGTCTCCCCCACCACCTGGGATCGCGTGTTCGGGGTGCTGGAGCCGGCCATCCCGGGCCGTCTGCGGGAACGGACCCCGGGGGCCAAGATCCAGCGGCTGGCCCGGTGGATGGCGTGTGCGACTCCGGAGGAGATGTACGGGGTGCTCGCCTCGCGCTGGGACGATGACAGCGAGCTGGTGGCCGGCTACGACCGCTCGGCGGCGCTGGAGCCGTTCCGGCTCCAGCAGCTGGACGGCGACTTCCGGCTGGTCGAGCAGATGCTCGCCCACGAGCTGCTGACGTATCTGCCCGACGGCCAGCTGACCAAGGTCGATCGGGCCAGCATGGCCGTGAGCGTCGAGGCCCGGGTGCCGATCCTGGACCACCGGGTGGTCGAGCTCGCCCTGCGGCTGCCGCCGGCGCTCAAGGTCCGCGGCGAGACCGGCAAGTACGTGCTGCGCAAGGTCTTGCACCACCACGTGCCCGAGGCGCTGTTCCAGCGCCCCAAGATGGGCTTCCACCTACCGCTCAGCCGCTGGCTGGCCGGCCCGTTGCGGGACTGGGTGGAGGACCTGCTCGACGAGGACCGGCTGCGCCGCCAAGGCGTGCTCAACCCGGCCACCATCCGGGCCTCCTGGTCCGAGCACCTCTCCCAGCAACGCGACCGGTCCGACCACCTCTGGACGGTGCTGATGCTCCAGTCGTGGCTGGACGCCAACCATGCTGGCTGACGCCCGCGAGCTGCCCCGGGAAACCACCGAGACGGCCGACCTCTGCATCATCGGCGCCGGGGTCGCCGGGGTCAGCATCGCCCGCCAGCTGATCGACGGTCCCGCCCGGGTGCTGCTGCTGGAGAGCGGCGGCCTCGGCTTCACCAAGTCATTGCGGTCGCTGCCCACGGTGCTCTCGCGGCACCTGCGGGGCGAGCAGAGCCTGGCCGCCGGCCGCAACGCCGGCCAGTTCTACTACCCCCTGCGCTTCACCCGGGCCCGGACCCTCGGCGGCTCCTCGCGGGCCTGGGCCAGCCACGGGCTCCAGGCGGCCCCGCTGGACGCGATCGACTTCGAGGAACGCGACGGCCTCCCCGACCATGGCTGGCCCTTCGGCCGCGACAAGCTCGAGCCCTACTACGAGCTGGCCCAGCGGGAATGCAACCTGGGGCCGTTCGAGTACGACGTCGACCCCTGGCAGGCGTGGGGGCTAGGCCGGCCGCTGCCGCTGGACGAGGACCGGGTCCGCTCCACCATGTTCCAGTTCGGGCTGGACAGTGCCTTCAACCGCCAGGAGGCCGAGCTCGCCGCCGCCAGCAACGTCCAGCTACTACTGCACGCCACCGTGACCAGGATCGCGCTCGACCGCCACGGCCGAGTCGACCACCTCCAGTGCGCCACCCTTGGTGGCAACCACTTCAAGGTCAGGGCCGGCACCTTCGTGCTGGCCGCCGGTGCCATCGAGACCGCCCGGCTGCTGCTGGTCTCCGACGATGTCCAGCCAGGAGGCATCGGCAACGAGCACGACCTGGTCGGCCGGTACTTCATGGAGCACCCCGACGTCGAGGGCGGCGTGCTCATCCCCGACCCGGACCTGGATCCCGAGACCTTCCGGCTGTACCTGACCCAGGAGATCGGCCAGCACCTCAACGCCCACGCCATGCTGCGCCTCAGCGACGACCTGCTTCGCAAGGAGCAGTTGCTCAACTCGGTGACGCGGCTGCGGCCGACCCACCGCTCGGCCCTGGACGAGGCTGTCCGCTCGGCCCGGACCGTGCGTCGGTCGCTGCACCACGGCGTGCCGACCGCCGGCCTGGCCACCCACAGCCTCCGGGCCGTCCGCGGGGCGCCGACCATCGTGCGGCACGGCTCGGCCAAGCGGTCGGCCCCGCCAGACGCCTACGGGCTCGACATCATGGCCGAGCAGGCGCCCAACCCCGAGTCACGGGTGCGGCTCGGCCACCGCCGGGACCGGCTGGGCATGCCGACCACGGTGCTGGACTGGCGCCTCGGGGAGCGGGACTGGGCGTCGATCCGTCGGACGGTAGAGCTGCTCGGCGAGAGCCTCCGCCAGGCCGGGATCGGCGAGGTTGTCCCGACGCTCCCCGAGAGCTCGCCACCGCCGCCGGTCTACGGCAACTGGCACCACCTGGGGACGACCCGGATGCACCGGGACCCGGCCCACGGGGTGGTCGACGAGCGCTGCCGGGTCCACGGCGTCGCCAACCTCTACATCAGCGGCGGGTCGGTCCTGCCGACCGGCGGCTACGCCAACCCCACGCTGACCATCGCCGCCCTGGCCCTGCGGCTGGCCGACCACCTGCGCTAGGACGCCTCGCAGGCCGTCGACTGGACGGTGTTGCCGCTGAAGCTGATGTCGCGCGTCCCCAGGTTGGCGCCGTTGTCGGCGATCACCCCGGTGGCCTGGTGGCCGGCGGCGCAGATCCGGTTGTCGTGGACGTGGTAGCCGTCCAGCAGGTGGGCCGGCGGGGTCGAGTCGGTGCGGGTCTGCTGGGTGCCGGTGATGCCGTTGTAGTTCCCGGACAGCCGGTTGCCGTAGACCTCGACATTGAAGCTGGAGGCGACCGTGATCCCGCCGGCCCAGTACCAGCCGCGGCCGCCGAGCCCATTGCCGTAGACCTGGTTGTTGCGGATGACGGCGTCCTGGCTGATCTCGTAGAAGATGCCCTCTTCGCGATTGTTCTCGATCAGGTTGTGCTCGATCAGGGCGTCGCGGGCGTTGATGTCGGCCCACAGGCCCCGGCAGTCGTTGTCGTGCACGCGGGCGTTGCGGATGGTGACCTTGCCGACGTCCCACTTCATGCCGCCGGACTCCCAGTCGCAGCTCTCGTGCAGGGTGTGGTTCCGGGCCAGCTCCGGCCCGTCGAGGGTGGCCGAGTCGTTGTCGAGGCCGTCGAGCACCAGCCCGGTGGCCGCGTTGCCGCCGATGCCGAGCTGGTCGTTGTCGTTGTAGTGACCGCCGAGGATCTTCATGTTGTCGGCGGCCATCAGCCCGGCCCAGTAGTTGTGGACCGCCGAGACATTGCGCAGCACCCAGCCGCTGGCCGCGCGATCCGGGTGGATGGCCCCGCCCTGGCGGCCATTGTCGTAGTTCTGCACGGTGATCGAGTCCAGGGTGACGTTGGTCACCCGGCCCGAGAACGCCGTCCGCAGGCTGCGGCCGCCGTCCAGGACCGCGCCCGGCTCGCCGCAGAAGGTGTCGCCCGACTTGGGCTGGACGCTGAAGTTGCGGCTGTGGGTGCCGGCCTTGACCAGGTAGGTGGTGCCGGCGCCGTGGGCGGCGACCACCCGCTGGGCGTCGTCGCCGGGGCCGATGGGCACACCGCCGCTGGCCACGCACCGGGACAGGGCCGCGGCTGGCGGGCCTGTGGTGGGCGGCGCTGTGGTGGTGGTCGGCGGGGCCGTGGTGGTGGTCGTGGCCGCCGTGGTGGTGGTCGGCCGGGCGGTGGTGGTCGGCCGGGCGGTGGTCGTCGTCGGGCGCGCGGCCGCCTGGGCGGGGCCGCCGAAGAATGGGTCGCGGGCGAAGTCGACGAAGCCCTGCATGGAGACGGTCGACGTGTCGGGCCGCCAGTCGCAGCGGCCGCCTTGGTCGAGGTAGACGACGGCCCGGACCCGCGGCATGGACCGGGCCAGGGCGCCGGCGGCGTCCCGGAACCAGGCCCGCTTGCGGGCCGGATCGGCGGCGTCCTCGACGCTGCCGTTCCCGGCGATCATCAGCGGCTTGGCCCTGGCCGACCCCCAGACGTAGAAGGCCTGGAAGATGGCTGCGAAGTCCCGCCAGCCGAACTGGCCGTTGCAGCCGTTCCAGTTGAAGCCGTCGGCGCCGACCCAGTCGACGTAGCCGTCGCCGGGCCAGTAGCGGTCGACGCCGCCGCGGGCGCCGGCGAACCCGTCGGCGGTGGGCGACCAGACCCAGAAGGCCTGGACGCCCTGGGCGTCGAACAGGTCGTGGACGTGCCGCCAGGCGGCCACGAAGGCCGGACCCGACCCGGTGTCGGCTCGGCGGGCCCAGCCGTCCATGCCCCAGGCGTAGCGCAGCAGCACTGGCTGGCCGAGCCCGGCGACGCCTCGGGCCAGCGACCGAAGGTAGGCGTCGTGGCGGCCGGCGGCCACGGCCCGCGAGCTCGCCCCCCGGCCGAAGGAGATCATCGGGGTCCGGCCGGCGGCCAGGTTGGCCGCGGGCAGGTCCCCGAGGGCCGCGCCCCAGGGCACGAAGCTGTGGCCGATGCTCAGCTTGCGGCCGATCGCCGCCTCCAGCCGGCCGTCGGCCGCCTGCTGGGCGGCGGTGGTGACGGCGCGGGAGCCGGCGCCGAGCAGGGCCGGGGCCGAGGTCGGGGGGGCGGCCCGGTCGAGGGCCTTGGCCGAGAGGGTGAGCCCGCCGAGCAGGGCGAGCACCAAGGCGACCGCGGTGGCGGGTTGGCGCAAGGGCCGGGGGCCGGGGGCGGCGTGGCGGGGACCGCGTCGGGAACGCATGCGATCGCCTCCGAAGCGCCGTCTGGGAAGACGGCGCCGTGTTCGGCGGTTGCTGGACCGGTGGGGACTCGACCTGCCTGGGGGAGCAGATCGGGCCGCTATGGGGGGAACGATGGCTGGGAAGGCCACCGCAGGAACGGGCTAAAGAGCTATCAGTTCCGCCGACATTCCGTCAAATCGGCTACGGAGGCCGCCGAGTCACCCTTGGGGGGTGGTCGTCTCCCGGGCCCGCTTGCCCGGCGCCGGCTGGGCATCGAGCTCGAGCACCCGCGGCTCCCCGTCGGGCCAGAGCCGGTCGTAGGCGGCCAGCAGCACCGGGGCGGAGTGCTCCCAGGCCAGCACCGAGCGCACCCGCTCCTGGCCGACCCGCCCCATCTCCCGACGGCGGTCCGGGTCGTCCAG
>Ga0307318_10000132_pt1 | contig 22929 bp, 26 predicted proteins | sample ER_DNA_367_FD_194500 | JGI IMG/M metagenome (GOLD analysis project Ga0307318, IMG submission 194500) | Bulk soil microbial communities from the East River watershed near Crested Butte, Colorado, United States - ER_DNA_367 | ecosystem: Environmental > Terrestrial > Soil > Floodplain | place...
CGCAGGCTCGACGTCGAGGGCGAGTTGACGCTCATGGGCGAAACCCAGCCGATCGCGTTCGAGCTCGCCGTCGACGGCGGCTCGAGGCTCAACGGCAGCGCCGTCGTCAAGCAGAGCGAGTGGGGCATGACGCCCTACACGGCTCTGTTCGGCGCCCTCGTGGTCACGGACGAGGTCGAGGTCGGGATCGACGTGACCCTTGGCGCGGCGGAGGAGTACGAGCTGATGCGGCCGCAGGAGCTGAAGCCGGCGCTGCTGGAGCTCGACGGGATCTCGCGCCTCACGATCGAGGCTCACTACCAGCTCTACAGGGGCTATGTCGCCAAGCGAAACGAGATCGTCGAGCAGCTCGCGGCGGCCGACCGTGGCGGCGCGAACCAGGTCTACTCCGACCTGCGCGCGCTGAAGATCGAGCTTGCGTCCGCGATCGGCGCGATCAGGAACCACGAGCTCTACTTCGAGCAGCTGGGCGGCGAGGGCCGCAACCCCGCGGGCGCGGCCGGGCGAATGATCGAGCGCGACTTCCGATCAGCGGAGGATTGGCGAGCCGACCTGAAAGCGACGGGACTGGCCGGCCGCGGCTGGGCCTGGACGGCCTACGACTGGGACGAGGGCCGGCTCTTCAACTACGTCGGCGACGCGAACAACACGTATCCGATCTGGAACGCGACTCCGCTGATCGTCCTCGACGTCCACGAGCACGCGTACATCCTCGACTTCGGGACCGACCGCGATGCGTACATCGACGCCTTCCTCGCCAACCTGGACTGGTCGGTCGTCAACGACCGGGTCTGGACGCACGCGATCCGCTGAAGAGTTAGTCGCGGTAGACCGTCTGCGCGTCGAGCCCGCCCTCGACCCCAGGCGGGAGCTCGCCGGTGCCGTGAGCGTAGAGCGCGACGTCCTCGATCGTCTTCAGCTGCGACGGATCGGATCCGTTGCCGATCATCCAGGCGCCATTCGACCAGGTGAGCTGGTCCGGCGGCGCCTGCAGAGCCATGCCGGCGAGCAGCAGGCCCTTCGCGCGAATCTTTTCCGTGGCGCTGACGATCGCCGCGGGCGTCCCTGCGGACGGGCTGGTATTGAAGCCGTGCCCGTTCCCGAACCGGTTGGTGTCCGCCGGAACGACCTTGACGTCGAGCGACGGCACGCCGAGCTCGTCGGCAACGAGCTTCGCGTACTCCCCTTCCTTCCCATCGGACTCGGTGGTCAGGCTGAGCACCATCTTCCCGGTCGGGTGGACGCGGAGAAAGACTGCGCGGTACGGCTCGTCAGCCACTGCTCGATCGCCTCCTAGCTCGTGTCCGGTTGATCATCCCTCGTTCTCGGTCTCCTCTGCCGGGCGTTCGCGCACGAGTCGCTGGCGCTCCTGATGCGCGGTCAGTGCGTTGTGCTCCTCCAGGTCGCAGAACGCCGGCTGGGGGCCGCCCATCGGATGCGGAGGCACCGCGGGCTGGTCGCACCCCGGGTAGATGCAGATCTTGGGCTCACTCATCGGTCACCCAGCCCGGTGTCGTCTTCCCGCGGCTCGGGCCGTACCCGCTCGGCATCGCGACCGAGCTGCCGGGCACCGGGGTTGCGCTCGCCCACGGCTCCTCTTCTTCATCGGCCGGGGGCGCCTCGGCCGGCTGCTCGCTCCACGTCTCGGCGGCGATCGCCTCGACGACCTCGTCGAGGGCGTCGAAGGTGTGACCGCTGACGAGGGCGTCGCAGTAGGGCAGCGCGGCCCGCATCCCGCCGGAGCGGACGGCGAAGTCCTCGGCGCCGACCCGTGGGTTGACCCACACGATCCGGTGGGCCAGCCGTGCGAGCCGCGCCATCTCGCGCTCGACGAGCTTCGTGTCCCCGCGCTCCCAGCCGTCGGAGAGGATCACGACCACTGCCCCGCGCGCCATGCCGCGGCGGCCGTGGCGATTGTTGAACTCCCGCAGCGCGGCGCCGATCCTCGTCCCGCTCGACCAGTCCGGCGCGGCGGCCGCGGCCCGCTGGATCGCCCGCTCCGGATTACGCGACGCGAGCGCACGGGTCAGCCGCGTCAGCCGGGTGGCGAAGACGAACGCTTCGGCATTCGGCCCGCTCCCGGCCGCGCAGGTCAGGAACTGCAGGTAGGCACGGGCGTAGGGCTCCATCGAGCCGGAGATGTCGCACAGCATCACGAGCCGCCGGCGGGTGATGCGCCGGTGCCGCCTCGCGAGGTGGATCGGATCCCCCTCGGTGCGGCGGCTGGCGCGCAGCGTCCGGCGCAGGTCGATCTGACCGCCCCGGCGTCCCTTCTCGTAGCGACGAGTCCGGCGCGGCGGAGCAGCCAGGTGCAGCCGCGCCATCAGCCGGTAGACCTGCGCGAGCTCGTGCGGTTCGAGCGCGTCGAAGCTCTTCCCGCGCAGCAGCTCCTCGTCGCTGGCGAGCGCCAGCGGAATCTCGGCCTCGGCCGACTCTTCCTCCTCGCCGCGTTCGCGCGGGAGCGTCGACGGCGTGCCCGCTCGCTCGGCTTGCGGCTCAGTCGCGACCCGATCCGAGCTAGGGCGCTCGTCCGGGGGCGACGCGACGGTGCGTCGTTCGTCGGCGGCCTCGTCGCCCGATTCCTCACGGCTGCCGAAGACCGAGAAGAACACTGCGTCGAAAATGGGAGCCTGCGACGGATCGGAGACGAAGATAGCGCGGGCCGTCCAGTACAAACGGCGGCGCGAGATCGGTCGGGCGAGCGTGAGCGCCTCCGCGAACTGCGCGGAGCGGTCCGGCGTGACGGGCAGGCCGCGGTCGTGGAGGCGCCGGCTCAGCGCCGCGACGAGTGGCGGCAGGTCGAGCTCGATCGTCTCGACGCCGAAGTCAGTCACCGCCGCCCACGAGCTGCTCGAGACCGGCTGCGCGGACCACCTCCTGATCCTCGGCGTACTTGAGCACCGAGCCGAGGGTGCGGTCGACGGCCTCCGCGTCGAGGCGCTCGATCCCAAGGACGCTCAGCGCTGCCAGCCAGTCGATCGACTCGGCGATCCCCGGCGGCTTCTGGACGTCGCTGCCGCGCATTCGCGAGACCGCGTTCGCGACCTGCACCGCCAACGTCTCCGACGAGCCCTTGACCCGCCGGCGCACGATCTCGACCTCGCGCTCCGGCGTCGGATAGGCGATCCAGTGGTAGAGGCACCGCCGCTTGACGGCGTCGTGGAGGTCGCGGGTCCGGTTGGAGGTGAGGACGATGACCGGCGGATGCGTGGCGCTGATCGTCCCGAGCTCGGGGATCGTGACGCTGGCGTCCGCGAGCAGCTCCAGCAGGAACGCCTCGAAGTCGTCGTCGGCCCGGTCGATCTCGTCGATCAGCAGCACCGCTGGGCGCGGCCCGGGATGCTCGAGCGCGCGCAGCAGCGGCCGGCGGATCAGGTAGTCGGAGCCGAACAGCTCTTCCTCGCCGATCTCCGAGCCGCGGGAGTCGGCGAGGCGGATGCTCAGCAGCTGGCGCGGGTAGTTCCACTCGTAGAGCGCCTCGGCAACGTCGATCCCCTCGTAGCACTGGAGTCGAACGAGCGGCGTGTCGAGCACGAGCGCCAACGCCTTCGCCGCCTCGGTCTTGCCGACGCCCGCCTCGCCCTCGAGCAGCAGCGGCTGCGGCAGGCGCAGCGACAGGAACATCGAGGTCGCGAGGCCCTCGTCGGCCAGGTAGTCCACCTCCCCGAGGCGGACCGCGAGCGTCTCGATGTCCGGAACGAGCTGACGGATCTCGCCGGCCGCCTCGCCCGTGACCTCCCGGGGGCTCAAGTCACTGCGGCGGTTCGGGCCGCCCTTGCATCGCCGCCCAGACGCGGGCCGGCGTGCAGGGCATGTCGAGATGGTCGACGCCGTGCGTCTCGTGCAGCGCGTCGATCACCGCGTTGACGATCGCCGGCGGCGAGCCGACGTTCGGCGACTCGCCGACGCCCTTCGCCCCGAGGGGATGGTGCGGGCAGGGCGTGACCGTCTCGCCGAGCTCGAAGTCGGGACACTCGAGCGCCGTCGGGATCAGGTAGTCCATGAACGACGAGTTGAGGCAGTTGCCCTCCTCGTCGAACGAGATCACCTCCATCAGCGCGATCCCGATGCCCTCCGCGAGCCCGCCGTGGATCTGCCCGTCGACGATCATCGGGTTGATCCGCACGCCGCAGTCGTCCACGGCGACGAACCGCCTGACCGTGACGTGAGCGGTGTCGGGATCGATGTCGACGACGGCGATGTACGCGCCGTACGGGTACGTCAGGTTCGGTGGGTCGTAGATCACCTGCGCGTCGAGCCCACCCTCCATGCCGGCCGGCAGCTCCTCGCCGCTGTACGCGCGCGCCGCGATGTCCTCGATCAGCGCGCGCTTCTCCGGGTCGCCCTTGACGTACCAGCGGCCCTTCTCCCAGGCGAGGTCGTCCGGGCTCGCCTCGAGCATCGTCGCCGCGATCAGGCGCGCCTTGTCGCGCACCTTGCGCGAGACGACCGCGACCGCGCCGCCGGACACGGGCGTGGAGCGGCTCCCGTAGGTGCCGAGCCCGTACGGTGAGCGGTCGGTGTCCCCGTGGCGGACCTCGACGTCCTCCGGTGGGATGCCGAGCTCCTCCGCCACGATCTGCGCGAACGTCGTCTCGTGGCCCTGCCCCTGCGTCTGCGCGCTGATCGAGACGACCGCCTTGCCGGACGGATGCACCCGTAGGTCGGCACCATCGTTCATGGCCAGGCCGAGGATGTCCATGTGCTTGCGGGGGCCGGCCCCGACGCCCTCCGTGAAGAAGGAGACGCCGATCCCCATCAGCTCGCCGCGGGCGCGCTTCTCGGCCTGCTCGCGCCGGAGGTCCCCGTAGCCCGCCAGCTCCATCGCCACCCGCATCGTCTCGGCGTAGTTGCCGGAGTCGTAGGTCCAGCCGGTGGTGGTCTCGTACGGGAACTGCTCGGGCGCGATGAAGCTCTGCATCCGCAGCTCGATCGGATCGACCTTCATCTCCATCGCGAGCGCGTCGACCATGCGCTCCACGAGGTAGACGGCCTCGGTGACGCGGAAGGAGCAGCGGTACGCGACGCCGCCCGGCGCCTTGTTCGAGTACACGGCCTTGACCTTGACGTGCGCCGCCTCGAGGTCGTAGGAGCCGCAGACGATGTGGAAGAACCCCGCCGGGAACTTCGTCGGCTGGGCGGTGCTGTCGAACGCGCCGTGGTCGGCGATCGCGTCGACGCGCAGGCCGGTGATCTTCCCGTCCTTCGAGCACATCTCGGCGTGCATCACGTAGTCCCGGGCAAACCCGGTGGACATCAGGTTCTCGGAGCGGTTCTCGACCCACTTCACGGGCACGCCCGCAACGATCGAGCCGGCGATCGCGCAGACATAGCCGGGGTACACCGGCACCTTGTTGCCGAAGCCCCCGCCGATGTCCTGGCACTGGATCCGGATCATGTGCTCGGCGAGCCCGGCCACATGCGCGTAGACGGTCCGGTGCGCGTGCGGCGCCTGGTTCCCGTTGTAGATGTCGAGCTGGCCGGTCTCGGGGTTGAAGTCCGCGATCATCCCGCACGTCTCGAGCGGGGCCGGATGGCAGCGCGGATAGATGATGTCCCGCACGACGACCGTGTCGGCCTCGGCGAACGCCTTGTTCGTCGCCTCCTCGTCGCCGGCCTCCCAGGTCGGGCTCGCGAGGTTGTCGCGCTGGCCGGTCTTGTCGTCGCGGATCAGCGGTGCGTCGGCGTCGAGCGCCTTGCGCGCGTTGACCACCGCCTGCAGCGGCTCGTACTCGACGTCGATCAGCTCGAGCGCGTCGTTCGCCGAGTACTCGTCCGTCGCGATCACGAACGCGACCTCCTGGCCCTGGAACCGCACCTTGTCGCCGGCCAGCACGGCCTGCGTGTCGTAGGAGATCGTCGGCATCCACGCGAGGCCGAGCGTCTCCAGGTCCTTGGCGGTGATGACGGCCGCGACGTTGGGGTGCGCGAGCGCCCGCGAAGTGTCGATCGAGACGATCCTGGCGTGCGCGTACGGGCTGCGGAGCATCGCGCCGTAGACCATTCCCGGCAGCCGGATATCGTCGAGGTACGTGCCCTTCCCGCGGATGAAGCGCGCGTCCTCCTTGCGCTTCAGGCGGCCGAAGCCGATCGGGCGCTCCGACTTCTCGCTCGGCAGGTTTTCGATGGTCGTGGCCATGCTCAGACCCCCTGTGTCGCAGTCACTTCGTGCTCGGCAGCCCAGCGGATTGCCGCGACGATGTTCTTGTAGCCCGTGCACCGACAGATACCGCCGGAGATGGCGATGCGGATCTCCTCCTCGGTCGGATTCGGGTTCTCGTCGAGGAGCGCGCGGGCCGTCATTTGCATCCCCGGCGTGCAGAACCCGCACTGCAGCGCGTGGTGCTCGTGGAAGCCCTGCTGCACCGGATCCAGCCGCCCGTCGACCTCGAGCGACTCGACCGTGCGGATCTCATGCCCCTCGGCCATGGCGGCCAGAATCGTGCAGGACTTCACCGCCTTGCCGTCCATCAGCACGACGCAGGCGCCGCAGTTCGAGGTGTCGCAGCCCCAGTGTGTGCCGGTCAGCTCCGGCGTCTCGCGGATGAAGTGGACGAGCAGCTGCCGCGGCTCGATCTCGCGGGAGACCTGGTCGCCGTTGATCGAGATCGAGACGTTCACTCAGGCCTCCTGGTTCAGGGCGCGGGCCCTGGCGCGGCTCAGGGCGCGGGTCGTGAGGACACCGGCGAGGTGGCGCTTGTAGTCGACGGGTCCGCGGCCGTCCGGCATCGGCGAGCAATCTTCGGTCGCAATCGCGCCCGCTTCGGCGAAGAGCTCACGCGTGGGGCCCTTGCCGCGCAGCAGCTCTTCGGCCCGCGTGAGATGGATCGTGGTCAGGCCGACCGAGCTGAGCGCGATGCCGACGTCGGCGATCGCGCCGTCCTCGATCCAGACGGCCGCGGACGCAGCCGCAATTGCCCAGTCGCCGGCGCGGCGCTCGACCTTCTCGTGCGCGCTGCTGCCACCCGGGCGAATCGGGATCCGGATCTCGGTGAGCAGCTCGCCGTCGCCGACCGCCGTCGTGTACGGGCCGACGTGAAAGTCCTCCATCGAGACGACCCGCTCACCGTTGGCGCCGCGGATCACGACCTTGGCCTTGACGGCGGAGCAAACGGCCGAGAGGTCCTCGGCGGCATCCGCCTGACAGAGTGAGCCGCCGATCGTGCCGCGGTTGCGCACGACCGGGTCGGCGATCACCTCCTCGGCGTCCCGGAAGACCGGGAAATGCTCGGCGAGCAGGTTGGATCTCAGGAGGTCGACGTGGCGCGTCAGTGCGCCGATCCGGATCTCGCCGTTCTCCCGGCGGATGTAGGAGAGCTCGTCCAGGTCGTTGATGTCGACCAGGTGCTTCGGCTGCGCCAGGCGCAGCTTCATCATCGGCAGCAGGCTGTGCCCGCCGGCGATGACGCGCGCGTCCGGCCCGAGCCGCTGGAGCGTCGCGATCGCGCCGTCCAAGCTGGCGGCGCGCTCGTACTCGAACGGCGCAGGGGTCTTCACGGGCGATCCGCCTCGCCGGGCGCGTCCTTCAAGTCTGGCTCGACGCGCGGCGGCACGTCCGGCGCGCCGTCCGTCGTGGCATCCGCCCGGTCACCCCCGGCGGGGTCGACGTCGCTCACCGGCGAGCCCGTGGTCTCACCGAGCGCCTCGCTGCCGAGCTGCGGATCGTCCGCGAGCAGCTCCCGCGGCGCGTCGGATCCGCCCAGCTCGGCGGGGACGATGCCCTCGGCGGCGGTCTCCGCCCATGGGCCCTTCTCCTGGATCTCAGCCGCATCCGGCGTGGTTCCGCCGCGCTGCTCGCTCGGCGGGTAGAGGACCGGAGCGTCGGTGCCGATGATCGGCGACCGTGGCATCCGTTCCGGCCTCGACTGGCGGCCCTCGGGGTAGAGCAGGCGGGCGGAGAGGCTCCCGCGCTCGATGTCCCTGAGCGCGGGGCCGGCGGGATTGCCGACGGCGATCGGCGCCTCGCGCCCGAGCCGGGCGAGGGTGAGCGTTCCCTTGGTGTAGATCTCGCCGATCCGCGGCGCTTTGATCGTCGTGCTCTCCGGGAAGTTTCGGAAGCCCGCAGCCGCCGATCCCGGGTACAGGCCCTCGACGAGCCCGACGGCGTCGATCAGGCCCGCCTTCTTCACGAGCAGTCCCTCGAGCAGGTCGACGCCGGCGTCCAGCTGCCCGTTGATCGAGGTGACGATCGCCTCGACCGGCTCGCTCTTCTCCACGATCTCACCGACGTACTCGATCACCTCGTCGAGACCGTTCGTGATCTTCCAGAGCTGGAGGATCACCGCGACGAGGTAGACGACCAGCGCCGCGACGATCAGCGCGACCGCGATCAGCGTCACCGTGCCTGCCGCTTCGATTGCCAGAACGGTTGCCGTGCCTCCTCCTAGAGCGCGTCGTCGATGATCACGTCGAGCGAACCGCCGTAGTTCGCCGCCACGGCGATGGTCTGCTGAACCTGGTCCTCCGTCGTCACGAGCAGCGCGGCGGCGTCGAGGTCCTTCGAGCCCGCCTCGGCCGTTTTCGCGATCTGCTCGACGCTCGGCACGATGCTCCGCGCGGCGGTGAGGACGCCGTGAAGCAGATACACCACGACGAGGAAGACCGCAAAGAGCGCGACGTTTCCGATCCACCAGAGCGTCATCGCAGCCTCCTCTCGGCGACGATCGCCGCCTTGCTCGCGATCCCCGGCAGCGCGCTCAAGATGATGTCGAACTGCCCGTTGATCGCCTCGACCGCGGGCTGGAGCGGCCGCAGGTGCTCCGCCTCGACGCCCTCGAGCGCCGAGGACAGCGTCGCGAGCCCGGTGGAGATCCGCTGCAGGCTCCGGCGCACGAGGATCAGCGCCGCGGCGAGCACGAGCACGACCACGACCGCCAGCACGACAGTCAGGACGATCAGGACGTCCTGATCGCTCATGCCCTGTCGACCCCATCCGTGAGCGCGTTCATGTAGCCGTCCTGGATCACCGCTTCGTCCACGATCTCGGCCAGCACCGGCGCCGTGGCCTCGAGTTGCGGGATGTTCGCCGTGTTCGCGGCGACCTTCCCCGCGATCTCCAGCAGGTTGTCGACCGAGTGCTCGATGCTCCCCACGGTCTTCACGAGCACGGCGAGCAGGATCGCGACCACGACGGCAGCGACCGCGGCGAGGACCAGCGAGAGCGTCCAGTACCCGTTCGCCGAGAGCGCGACGAGCGTCGTCACTTGCCGACCGCCACCTTCCGGAGCGCCCGGGCCGAGTGCAGGATCCGGGTGCCCGAATCGTTGATCTGGCCGATGCCGCCGAGCCCGTCCGTCTGCCGGCGCACCACCTCAACCGCGCTCTCGGCGGTCTGAGCCTGCTGCTCGATCTTCATGGCCAGCCAGACGATCGTGATCACGATCACCGCGGCCACGGCGACCACTGCGATGCCGAGCGCGAGCCCGAGCTGCCACCCGTTGGAGGCAATCAGCATGACCGGCCGCCACCCTCCACGTCGGCCACTGTATGCCGTCCCATCAGCGCGAACAAGCGGGCTCAGACAGGCGCTGCCTCGAACTGCTTGCGGCAGTGCGCGCTGCAGAAGTAGTACGTGACCCCGTCGCGCACGGCCGTCTCGGTCGCGGTGGCGACGTTGACGGTCATGCCGCAGACCGGGTCGATCGCCTCCTCGAGGAGCTCGATCGGCGAGGTCCCGCGTGTATGGCGCCAGGCGACGAGCTCGGCGAGGATCGCGACGGCGATCTCCTCCTGGGACGACGGGCCGAGGTCGAGACCCGCGGGGCTGCGCATCCGCGCGAGCGATTCCTCGTCCAGCCCGCGCTCGCGAAGCTCCGCCGTCACCGCCGCGGCGCGCTTCGCGCTCGCGACGAGCCCGACGTAGTCGGCGCCCGAGGACAGCGCCGCGACGAGCGCGTCCTCGTCGTCCCGCCCCATCGACGCGATCACGACCGCGTCCGCGCCCTCGATGGTGGAGGTCGTCCTCCAGTCCAGCACCTCGGCAAGCTGCCGCAGCTTCCGGGCCGCCGGCGCGTCACCGACGACGGCAAGCCGGAGCTCGGGCAGATGGGGCTCGATCACGACCTGGACCGCGCCTTCCGAGGCGCAGCGGCTCTCGATGCGCTCAACGCACAGCTCTCCCTCCGCAAGCGCGTGAAGTGCGAGGCGGACCACCTCCGGCTCGGTGCAAGCTCCGCCGACCCAGCCGTGCAGCTCGCCGTCCGCCGTGACGAGCGCCCGGTTCCCAACGCGCGCCGAAGACGGCCGCTCGACGCCCACCACGGTGGCGAGCACGAAGGGCTTTCCCTCCTCCACGAGACGGCCTGCTTCGACGAGCACATTCATCCGTCGTCACGCGTCGTCGCCGCCCCGCAGATCACGCGGTCAAGGGTAGGAGTCGGCGCTGGGTTTGTCGAGCGCTGTGCCGTTACGTGCCGCTGGTCACCGTCGTGATCGGAGCGTTCCGGTCGAAGCCGTGGCGAGCGGCAATTCGACGAAGAATGTCGATCCGATTCCCTCGCCCGATTCGACCCAGATACCCCCGCCCATACGACGGACCAGCTCGCGGCAGATGTACAGACCGAGACCCGTGCCACTGACAGCGTTGATCACGCTTGGAACGCGGTAGAACTTCTCGAAGATCCGTTTCTGCTCAGACTGCGGAATACCGACGCCCTCGTCGCGAACGGCGATGCGAAGGCGGTCTTCCCGCGGCTCGAGTCGAACCTCGATTCGGCCGGCGCCCGGTGAGTACTTGATCGCGTTGGACACGAGGTTCGCGAGCACCTGCCGGAGCCTGTCCCGGTCAGTGGACACCGGGGCAAGAGTCGGGGGTGCCTGGAGTTCCAGCGAGAGCACGTCGGGGGCATGCGCGCGCGCCGCCTCGATCGCCCTGCGTGCGACGTCCGTGACGTCGACTTGCTCCCTCGCGAGAACCAGTCGGCCCGACTCGACCTCGCTCGTGAGCAGAATGTCGCTGACGAGGTGCGCGAGCCGCTCGGATTGGTCTGAGATTACGGATAGGAGGCGGCGGCGCATATCGTCGCCGAAGACGACGTCTTCGCGCTCGAGGGTCCGGGCGGCGCCGTGGACAGCAGCGATCGGTGTTCGGAGCTCATGGGAGACAGTGGCAACGAAATCCGTTTTGAGCTCCTCCAGCCGCCGTTCCTCCGTCAGATCCCGGAACGCGTAGACGGTCCCATCCGCAAAGCTCACCCCGGCGACCGAGAGCCAGAGCTCCCGATCTCGGATCTGGACTGGAAGAGTTGCCGCCGGAGCAGCGGACGCAGCCGGGGCGCTTGCAATGGTGACGGCCTCGGCAAGGGAGTCCCAGCCGGGAATCGCTTCCTCCACTGGACGCCCCAGCACAGCGTCGGCCGAGATACCCGTGATCGCCTCAGCGGCAGGGTTCCAGAGCTGAACCGCCCCGTCCGCGTCGACGAGAAAGACGCCGTCGGCGACGTAGCCGAGTACCAGGGCAGCTTGCCCCCGCTCCTCGGCTTCGCGAAATAGCCGAGCGTTCTCAATTGCAATTGCGGCACGGTCTGCGGCGAGCGCGAGCAGACTGGTGTCCTCGCGTGAGAAGTCACGTACCGCGAGCGCGGCGGCCACGAGTACACCGACTGCCCTTCCCTCGACGACCATCGGCACGCCGACGAGCGAACGGATTTGACAATCCGGCGCATTCCCATCTTCCGTGCGAGGACTGACGACGTCGATCTCTCGGTGTTCATCGAGGACGCGCCGTGTCACTCCTGCTTGCTGGGCGAGCACGACCGCCGTGGCCGTGTGTGCGTGGTCGCCGGCCGCCGCACGGAGGGCGAGTGTGGCCTCGGAGCCCTCGACCAGGAGGATCGCAGCTGTGTCGACGACGACGATTTGACGGATTCGCTCGAGCAGCTCGCGGAGCATGCTTTCCAGTGGCAGGTCGGAGAGGACCGTCCCGGTGATGCGCTGCAGGCGTTCGAGTCTCCGGGTCGTGGCCTCCGCTTCGCGTCGCGCCGCATGCTCGCGGCCGAACAGGGCATCGCGCTCCTCCCCTAGGCGAATGCGTTCCAGCGCGTGCCTGATGCTTTCCACGACCGCCTCGAGCAGGGCGACTTCCCCCTCGTCGAAGCGCTCGTCATAGAGGCGTGCGACACCGACTACGCCGCGATCGACCTTCCCGGCAAACGGCGCCAGGACGAGCTGACGGACGCCGCTCGCGAGGACATCGTCCTGGTACAGGTGCGTCTCCTCAGACGTCAGGGCGAGCGTGCAGCGCTCGTCCTCGAGCAGGTCTGCACGCTGGTCGGTCGTGAGCCCGTACGCGCCGACGAGCGAGCGAACGCCTCCGCCGTGAGGTTCCGTCAGGACGAATGCGATCTCGGCCTCGAACGCCTCACACAGCTCGGCGGTGAAGAGCTTGCCCAGCTCGGCTTCTGAAGCCGCGGTGTTGACGATCGTGACGATCTGCGCGCGCCGGGCTGCCTCGACGAAGCGCCGAAGCAACTCGTCCCGGCTGTCAACCCGATGAGCCGACTGCAACGACGACGAGGCTATAGTTCCGGTCTCCTTTCGCACCCCGGATCCGACCGATCTCTCCGCGTGTGTAGGTGCCCGCTATCGCGGGCGGAGGGTCGCCGAGTGCGGTGATGATCGACTCGACCTCACGCGAGGCGAGCGGATTGCCGAACCGTGCGCTCCTGGCAGCACAATCGAAGAGCAGCACGGCCTCGGCAGAGCCCGATAGCTCGAGGGCTTCGTTGACTGCTGCGACACCGCTGCGAACGATGGCTTCCGGCTTGTGCTCACAGACATCGACTGCCGCATTTGCCTCGATGCCCGTCGCGCAGATCAGACCGCCTCGGGGCGCTCGACTGCGCACGTATCGTGGACGGACGTCGCCGCGGAGCTCCGGTTGTGCAAGCGGATGTGCCATCGCGATCGCTTCGAAATCGTTATCACTCAACGGGACGTCGCCCATGCCAAGCTTCTCGAGGTAGACGGCTTCGGCAGGACGGCCGTCGAGTTGAAGCAAGACGTGGCCCTGCGAACGGGTGACGATCGACGGGGTGCCACGGGGCACACAGCCGTGTGCGATGCCGACACCGATGGGTGCCTGGTTGGCGATGGCGACTGCGACCACGCCGCCCGACAATGGCTGGCCGTCGGCGAACTGGGCTCTCGCCTCACCGCCGGCCGCTCCTCCCGCGAGCGGGATGCGCCCACCCGCGATTTCATAAGCCCCGTCGACGATCTCGGCCTGGTCACCCGACTCAGAGTCCACGAAGAGTAGGAGTGCCGCGTGCCTTCCCTCGCGGTCGATACCGAAAAGCGCCTCCTCGGCGGCAGAGCGCCCCGCGGCGCGCGGGTCGGAGGAAGTGCCTGTGCCGATTCCGACCGGAACTGAAGCGTTGAACGCGACCGCGGAGCAGCCGCTCTCGATGGCACCGCCGCGCGTGATCGCGCCCGTCCCGGTCATTCCGGCGACACGCGCGTCTCCCGCGGCCGCCGAAGCCTGGGTCGCCGCCTCTTGAGGATCGAAGTCGCCGGTCGGGAAGATCAGAACGAGACCGGGGTTACGGCCGACGGCCGCGACCGCCTCCTGTACGGCGTCGAACGTTGCGCGAACTCCCGTAGCTGCGCCGGCGCCGGCGAGACGGACTCGCGTTCGGACGAGGTCGGGCGTGGCCACAGACAACACCTTCCTCTCTCAACGAGGCCCGGCGAAGGGTTTCTCCCTTCTCACCGCTTCCCAAACCACAGGTGTTCCCGGGGTTACGTTTTCTCGCTGATTGGGGACAGCAATGCCAGAAGCGGATGCATCTCCGATCAACCCTGCGGCTGGCGGTTCTGGCGCTCGTTTTCCTCGCGCTTGCGCGGCCGCCTACGGCCGTCGCCGAGGATCCGCCGTTCGTCGGCTGGAGCTCGCTCTTGCCCGGGCTCTCCCTCCCCTATGAGGTGACCAGCCCGGACGACTGTGCCGCCGGCCGCGTCCAGTGCGTCGACAAGGTGATCCGCCAGCTGAACCAGCAGCTCGAGCCGCTCGCATCGTCGTGTGACCACGACGCGATCTTCAGCCTGACCTACCTGCGCGTGACCCAGGAGTATCGACGGACCGTCGAAACGCCCACGTTCTTCGACGACACATCCTTCGTGAATCATGAGGACTTCGTCTTCGCGCGCTACTACTTCGCCGCTTACGACGCCTGGGCGAAAGGACGGACCGCCGATGTCCCGCCTGCGTGGCGAGTCGCGTTCGACGCAGCCCGAGATCGGGCTGTCTCCGCCAACGGCAATTTGCTCCTCGGTATCAACGCACATGTCCAGCGGGACCTCCCGTTCGTCCTCTATAGCCTCGGGCTCGTCAAACTGGACGGCAGCAGCCGGAAGCCGGACCACGATCGTGTGGATCAGATCCTCAACCGCGTGACCGACGACCTCATTAGCGAGATCGCCCGCCGCTTCGACCCGACCATCGACGACAGCAACCTGCCGACGACCCTCGACGACTTCGCGCTTTTCCAGGCCATCGTCAGCTGGCGCGAGACCGCGTGGAGGCACGCGGAACTGCTCGCGCAGGCGCCGACGCCGGAGACGCGCGACGAAGTCGCTCAGGAGATCGAGAGTTACGCCGAATCGCAGGCGCGCTCGATCCGGATGGCCACCCAATACCTCCCGCTCTCGGGCGGGAGCGCGGCGCGCGACGCCTACTGCGCGACCCACTGGGCAAGCTGAGTGGGAGCGCTGCGCGCATCACTCGAGCTTCGCTCAGTTCGGTAGCACGGACGGTAGATCCGCCCATGGCACCGCTCGCTCATGCCTGTCGGTCGAAGCGACCTCAACTGAAGGTCACGAGCGGGTTTTCGAACTCGCTGGCGCCGGCTGCGCACCACCGCCGGGCGTCCCGGCGCTCGAGGGCCGGGCACCCCTTCCGCTCGAAGGTGCCGTCCGTGAGCACCGCGACCGCCTTCCCGAGCCACCGGTAGCAGGCGGCCCTCGCCGCGCCGGCGAACGCCTCGCAGCCTGCAACGAGCCGCACGTAGCCGTCAGTCGATGCCCCGAGGAGATTCTGGGCCTTCGTGCCGCGGATGCAGGCCACGCCGTCACGTGCATGCTCGAACTCGGCGCAGAGCTCGAGCTGGCGCTCGGGGTCGGCCGGGCCGATCACCGCCGCACCCGTGATGCACGCCTCGCGCTGGAGGCCGGCGAGGCCGTCGCAGAGGACGTCGAGATGCACGGCCGAGTCGACGACGATCCCTTCGGGCCGGTTGTCGACGAACGCGCGGTACCAGCAGGGGCGAACGAACGCCGCCGGCTGGGCGCCGCACAGATCGCGTGGATCGGTGACTGCGCCGGGAGGGAGCTCCGCTTCGTCCGCTCCGGCGACGGCGAACCAGTAGTCGTGGTAGGCGCCCTGCGCGCAGTCGGGCGCCGGCGGACCGAGCGCGCGGCACAGCTTCAGCGCCGGCGCCAGCCGGTCGCCATAGATCCGCATGAAGGCGTGGCCGAGACCGTGGATGCAGCTGTAGCGGCGGTAACGCGTACCGGTGTCCGCGCAGACGCCGGCCGCTTCGCGGGGCCGCCGGACGTCGATCGAGGGCGCCACGCCGGTGACGAGCCCGTGGGCGAATCCGGCGCTGCAGCCGGGGTCGTTGCTGCGCGGGAGCACGTTTTGGAGATCGCCCAACGTGAGGCCTTCGTCGCGGGCGTACGTCCGCCCGACCGTGTGCATCATCCCGTGGCAGTTGGAGAGCACGAAGCCGCCCTCGCCCCTGACGGCGCGCTCGATCGCCACGACGGCAGGCCGTGGGTCGTCAGCGCCGGCGACGAGCCGCTGGAACTCCTGCGTGATGCAGTCACGCGTCGCCTCGGTGAGGAGGCCTCGGCACCGGTCGAGGTCGACGGCGGCGGGGGCGACGTCACCTCCGTCCGGCGTAAGGAGCACGACCGTCGCAAGGACGGCAGCGCCGCCGAGCGCAGCGGCGAGAAGGAGGAGGGCGGCCCTGAGACCCGGACCGCCCTCTCGTTTGTGATCCTGCGCTACTTGATCTGGAACGTCGCCCTGCCGGTCGTCTGGTTCCCGGCCATATCCGTCGCCAGCCAGCGGAACTCCGTCGGCTTTGTGACGACGAACGACTGGCCGGGTTCACGCGGCCCCGTCGAGTCCCAAAGCGTCGAGGTGTTGCTCGGCTTCGATCCGTCCGTCGTGTAGCGGATCACTGCCGGCTCGCTCACGTATTGGAACGTCGTCGTGATCGGCGTGCTCGAGGTGCGGGCTCCGGTCATGATCACCTCGGGCCCCTTGTCGTCATTGGAGTAGTCGTACGCCGACTCGAGCAGGCCGTAGTTGCCCGCGGCGAACTCGAGCGCCTCGAATCGACCCTCGGTCGCGTAATCCGGCTGGAATCCGACCCCGAGTTGCGTCAGATCCTGGCCCCGCATCACCGCGCCGGCCGCGTGAGCGAACTGGAGCGGCTGGGTGAACGTGATGTTCGTCGCGGGGCTGCCCGGGTTCTGGGCGGCGACTGACTCCACCGTCCGCGTCTCCTCCGTCGCCAGGCCCGGGTCGAAGGTCACCTTCTCGAGCGGCGTGAACAGGTTCCGGTTCGCCGACCGGACGGCGTTCACGCCTGCGGCCGAGTCCACCGAGACCGTCGTCTGCTCGAGCCCGCCGAACCGGTCGGCGCCGGTCTCGAACGAGTACGCGATCACGCCGCGGTTGTACCAGTGCTCGTCGGCGCTGTTGCCCGCTGCCGAGTAGAGGACGTCCGCGATCGGCCCCGTCCGTTCCGGCAGGATCGCCGTGTTCCGAACCTCCTTGATCCGGTTGAGGATTCGGTCGCCGGCCTGGAAGAAGTACTTCTCGACGCCGATGTTCGCGTGCACCGCATCGCCCTCCCCGCGGTCGGGGAGGTAGGCGCCCGGCGCCCACATGAAGTAGCCCCCGAAGCTGTGGATGTTGTTCGAGAACTTGATGTTCTTGAACGTATCCGCGATCCAGAGCTCGTTCTTGATCTCGGGCTCGGAGGCCTCGCTCGGTCCGGCGAACACGTCACTCACACACGAGGGCGACGCGCCGATATAGCCGTCGCTCAGGGTGCCGAACGTGTTGTTGCGGTTCAGGTCGACGCCCCAGGCGTTCCGGGCCGCCGAGTCGTTGAACGGCTGCGGGCCGCCTCCCGGGAGCGCGTTTGGCCGCGGCGTCCAGAAGTCGGCCGCGTTCGGGTCGTCCGTCGCGGCACCGCCGAGCATGCACCAGTTCGTCATGTTGCGCCGCTGGAAGTTGAAGTTGTGCATCGAGTAGTGCGCCCCGTCGGGGTTCGACGCGGGAAGGATGAAGATGTCGAGCTCGTCGACGAGTTGGCGCGTCGTCTTGTCGATCCCGTAGTTCCGGAGCAGCTGCTCCGCGGTCTCGAGGCAGGTCAGTGGGGTCGCCCACTCGCGGGCGTGCTGCTGGCAGTAGAGGAAGACTCCGACGCGCCGGCCGTGGATCCCCTGGTCGGCACTGCTGCCGGGCCGGTTCTTCCCGACCCGCATCACGAAGTACTCGAACGGCCCGTGCTTGACGTTCGGGTCCAGGAAGTCGGACAGGTTGCCCTTGATCCGTGGTTGCACGATCCCGCCGCCGGCGTTGCCGCGGTAGGTCTGTGCGACGAGCTTCGCGAAGGCCCCCGGGGTGGCGTTGATCGCCGCCGCCACCTGCGCAGCCGTGCTGGTGAGGGCGCCCGTGGCGCTCGTCGCGAGGCTCACGCGCAGGTCATTGCCGGACATCGTCACCGTGAGTGGCGAGCTCGGAACGCCGGGATTGACGAACTCGGCCGTGAGGCTATTGCCGCCCTCGTGGCCCCACGCCCGCGACGTGAGGATCACCGCCTGGGCGCCGACTGTGGCGTTGAGATTGCCCGTGAACGCGGGATTCGTCAGTCCCGCCATCAACGCCTGTGCCCGCCGCTGGTACCCGTTGGTCTTGTACGGCAGCGGGATGATCGTCGTCAGATCCGGGAACTCGGCCGCAAGCTCGCGGAAGCGGTCGTAGAGCTCGGTCGGGTCGAGATAGCGGGTCGTGAAATTGCTGAGGTAGTTCGAGCTCATCGGCGGAAGGCCGCCGCCGAGCCAGGGGTTCACGTCTGCTTCCACGAACGCGCCCAGGCTCGACCCGATGCGGATCCGGGTCGGTGCCAGCGGCGTCGAGGTGTTGGCCTCGCCGACCTTCACGAGGATGCGGTGCTCGATGTACGTGTCCGGCGTGGTATCCGGGTCGATGTTGACGTTCATCGTCCGCGGGCCCTGGTCGATCGGCGTGCCCAGCCCCGTGTTCCATGAGAGCGCGAGCGACGCGCCGGTGGTCGCGGAGCCGCGGGTGCCGTCCTTCGCCTCGACGGAGAGGAACCGGCCCGCGTAGTTCTCGAAGTAGTCGACGCGGAGCACGATGATGTCTCCGCGAGGCGCGACCTCGGCGGAGCCTTCGGCGAGCGCGGCCGCGTCGGCCCTCGATTCGGCCTTCACCGCCGCTTGCCAGTCCGCGGCGCGGTCACGCCAGGTGGCAGGGCCCTCGATCGTCCGGCCGACGTTGTAGCCGGCGGTCGCGAGCGCGTCGAGCTCCTCGGCACTGCCGAAGACGGTGACCGTGACGCCACCGTTCCCGTCGTGCTGGAGATAGTGCTCGTTGAAGTCGATGCCGTAGTCGTCGGCCTTGAGTTGCAGCTCGATCGCCTCGGCTTTGCTGTCCAGATGGACCTCGACGAGGCTTTCGCCCTGGTTCGGGTCGATCCCTCGGCCTGGCTCCTGCGCGAATGCGCTGCCGGCAGTCGCAAGCGCGACCACCGCTGCGGCGAGCACCGCGGTCCATGCTCCCCTAGCTCTCATGACGGCGTTCCCCCTCCCAAAGAGACCTTGGAACTCCGATCGAATCAGGCTTCATTGGCATCGTCAAGCAGAGTTGCCAATGCGTAATCGCGCGGCGGCAGCGCGCCCGCAGAAGTGTCAGGCGGAGGCCGAAGCCCCCGCCCGACGGTCTAACGGTTAACGCCTAAGGGTTCTTCAGCCCGTACAGATGGGCGTTGCAGCCCCAAGGACCCTCGGGGGTAACGGTCGAGTTCGCCCCTCCGAGATGGCCTCCGGCGGCGCTGACGATCTGGCCCCACGACTGCGAGTGCGCCGGATCACCCTTCGTTGGATTCGACTTCGGCGTGCCGTCGCCATCGTCCGTGTACCACTGCAGGTCCTCCTGTCCGGAGAACGCGCATGGAGAATTGCCATTCACAGGCTTGAGCTTGCCGTTGCCGGTGATTTCACCGGCAAACGCCCCGCTCGTCCCGAAGGCCATCATCACGGCGGCCGCAGAGACCGCGATGAACAATCGCATTCCTCTCCCCTTTCTTGGACGCCCGGAACGGGCACCCTTCGCCGCGCACGGTATTTCGGGCGCAAGGCCACGCCTACTGCTCTTTAGGCCAGGTCTCCTTCCGCCGGCTCCGGGAGGCGCTCTGCCCAGGCGGCAACGTGAAGATCAAGTTCGCGATCAACGGGTCTTCGGGCGGGCCGCGTAGCTCATTGGGTCTCGGCGCTCCTCGCCTCGCGCCATAACGACTCGAAGAGGAGCAAAGCGACTCCGAGTGGGAGCACCCACCACGCCGACATGCCTTCGTGTTCGAGCAGCCAGGTCAGTGCAAAGGCGACGACAAGGCCAGCCGCCACTCGCCAGTCGTCGCCGACGATGAAGTTCCACCAGAAACGGCCGAACGAGCGGAGGTACTTCATCCCTGCGCCGCCACAGGCTGGAGAGCGATCCGCCGGCGACGGAGTGCGCGCGTGAAGACGAGGGAGATGAGGGCGACGAAGCCGATCACGCCGAGGATCGCGACGTCGCCGCCCGGCCACTCGACGCCGGCGCCCTCGCCGCCCCAGAAGATCCCGAAGCTCGAGAGCAGGACCCCGACGACGAACTTGAGCGTGTTCTCAGGCACGCGCTGGAGCGGCCCGCGCACCACCAGGCCGGCGGCGACGACGAGCACGCCCGCGGCCACGGCGGCTGCGACGGCCGGCCCCCAGTGCCCCTGCGCAGCGCCGAAGCTGACGACGATGAACGCGACCTCGAGGCCCTCGAGCAGCACGCCCTTGAAGGCCACCGTGAACGAGTACCAGTCGATCCGGCCCCGGTCGACCGTGCCGGCCGAGCCGGCCTCTTGCCGCCCGCGCGAGAAGGCTTCGGCCTCGTCGTGGAGCGGCTTGTAGCCGCTCGCGCGCAGGATCGCCTTGCGCAGCCACTGGAGTCCGAAGGCGAGAAGCAGGGCACCGACGACGAAGCGCAACGTCTCGATCGGGATGTGCTGGAGCGCCGGGCCAAGAGCGGCCGCCACGGCCGCGAGCACGAGCGAGGCAGCGCCGACTCCGATCAGCGTTGAGCGCCAACCCCGTACGACCCCGACCGCAAGCACGATCGTGAGCGCCTCGACGGCCTCAACAGCGCTGGCGAGGAAGGCTGCGGCAAAGAGAACGATGTCGTGTGTCATGCGCCTACTGCATTCCGCGTTCGGGACCTTCCGCAAACGACGGAGCGGGTGCGCCGGCTCCGCAGTCGTACAGGTGACGAAAGCGTTCGTATGCAGCACGTCGAGTCGATCGAGCATTCCTCCAGCGCCCGGGGTGCAAGGAGCACAGAGCGAAAGAGCGCGATACTGGGAGCTCGTGAGCAAGACGCCATGGGTTGCGGGCGTGCGTACCCGTGTCGCAGCCCGCGCTAGTTCAGCGAGAGCGGCAGGGGCGGCAGGGGGACAAGCGGGAAGGGCTTGACGCTGATGTCGCCGTACCACGAAGGCTCATCCCTGAGGACTCCGCACAATGCTTTCTCAGCAGCCTCGCGGCTCGTGTAGAAAACAAGGACTTGCTGGCGAGTCCCTGCGCCCGGGAGCCGAGCGTCCACTAGGCCATAGAGATCCACGGCGGCGATCATTTCAAAGCGATCCAGTGGCAAGCGGAGGAAGCAGCCCGCGCCACGGGCGTGCTACCGTGCCCCAAGAATCAGAACGAGTTTCGGTTTGCGTCTCCGCGCCTTCCTCACCCGTTCGTGACATTGTGAGGGAGGTGTTTTTTCATGGCAAACGGAACCGTCAAGTGGTTCAACGACAGCAAGGGTTACGGCTTCATCACTCCTGATGAGGGCGGCAAGGACCTGTTCGTTCATCACAGCAACATCGCCGGCGAGGGCTTCAAGTCGCTCGCCGAGGGCGCACGGGTCTCGTTCGAGCAGGGCGAAGGCTCGAAGGGGCCCGAGGCCACCAGCGTGGCTCCGGTCGCGTAGCTCGTGCGTGCGGGCCGCGGCCACCTGGCCGCGGTCTCACCTCAACGGGAAGAGCGCGACGATGGGCGAGAAGGGCGAGAAGGTCGAGATGGACGGGGAGGTCATGGAGGCCCTCCGCGGTCGGATGTTCCGGATCCGGCTCGACAACGGTCACGAGACGCTCGGCTACCTCGCCGGGCGGCTCAAGCGTTACAGGATCCGCGTCATGCTCGGCGACCGCGTGCGCATCGAGCTTTCGCCGTACGACCTGACGCGCGGCCGGATTGTGTATCGGCATGGCTAGCTCGGTCTCGAACCGCGGCACGATGCTGTGGTTCAACGAGGACAAGGACCTCGGCGCGTTCCGAACGGACGAGGGCGAGCGGCTCGAAGTGCTCGGTACCGCGTTCTGCCTCGGCGAGAGGCCGATCGGTCGCTGCGCAGGCAGGGCGATCGAGTTCGACTCGGTCGCGGGCGCTGTCACGCGGCTCGCGTTCGTCCCCGAGCCCGACCCGCGGCGCGCGCGGCTGCGCCACCGCGGGTAGATGCATAGCCCTGAGCAGAAGAACTACGCCGCCATCGAGCGCTTGGAGAGCGTCCTGGCGGAATTGCGCTCTCGTCCGTCGACGCTCCGGCAGGCGGAGGCGATCCGCGAGGTCGGGCTCGAGATTGCGATCGCGATCCGTGAGGTGGGCGCGATGCTGATCAACGTCGGCTGGGAGCAGACATTCGCCGCCGACCGATCATCCACCAGTGAGGCTCCCGACGAAGGGCGATAGCGCTCTCGCGCGGTCGGGGGTCGACGATCACGGGAGTCGCCTCACCGTGGACGCGCCCGGGTGATCCCGTGTTCGCCGCGACGAGTGGCAAGCCGAAGGCGTACCGCAACGTCCGGCGAGCGCTGCCCCGCCTGGACGAGCTACCGGGCGATCGACCTGACACCGAGTCCTTTGTTGAGGCGACCCGATTGACAGGTCCTTGAGTGAAAGAGAGGATCGTTTGACTTGTCACCGTCATGGGCGGTCGGCGGTCGGCCACCCGCGGGAGGGAGAGGGAGTATGAGGCGACGAACCCGCGCCAGCGTCATCGTTCTCACCGCCGTCTGCTGCTTGGTTGTGAGCGTGCTCGGGCTCGCCAGCACCCCGGCGGCCGCGCCAGCACCGTCGGCGAACGCCCAGGGCCAGGCCAGAGGACTGCTGGGCCTTGAAGGCATGGATCACGTCGGGATCACCGTCCCTGACATCGAACAGGCCGTTGCGTGGTTCCAGAACGTCATGGGGTGCACGACGCCGCTGACGTTCGGTCCCTTCAGCGATCCGACCGGCACGTTCATGCAAGACCTGCTCGACGTACACCCTCGCGCGGTCATCGAGCAGATCACGATGGTCCGCTGCGGCCGCAGCGCGAACATCGAGCTCTTCAAGTACCACGCCCCGGATCAGAACAGGACGTTCCCGAGAAACTCGGATTGGGCGGGTCATCACATTGCCTTCTACGTCACGGACATCGGAGCAGCCGTCGCATATATGCAGTCGAAGGGAGTCCAGAAGTTTCTCGGCCCTCTCCCGGTGACCGATGGGCCTGCGGCCGGCCAGACGATCAACTACTTCCGCACACCGTTCGGGACGTACATCGAGCTGATCAGCTACCCGAACGGGATGGCGTACGAAGCGGATCCCGGCAGGCCG
>Ga0307318_10000133_pt1 | contig 22807 bp, 23 predicted proteins | sample ER_DNA_367_FD_194500 | JGI IMG/M metagenome (GOLD analysis project Ga0307318, IMG submission 194500) | Bulk soil microbial communities from the East River watershed near Crested Butte, Colorado, United States - ER_DNA_367 | ecosystem: Environmental > Terrestrial > Soil > Floodplain | place...
CACGGGCTGCCAGCCCCCGCTCACGATGAGGAGCGCGGCGAGCGCGGCCACCGTCAACACGGCTCCCCCGAGGAACGTGCGGTAGATGGCCCTCACGGTCGCCTCCTCAAGCTTGCTCGGCGCGGCGGGGAAGGGGTGCGAAGGCGGGTCATGGATGCAGCCTCCTGCGGCCAGATGAGCCGAAGATGAGCGCGGCGCTCTCACCGTTGGCTCATCTGGCGCGGTCGAAATTGGCCGCGTGACGAGGGGCTTTCGGCGCCTGCCGATCCGAATCCGGCTGACGATCGCCTTCGCTGGCGTGCTCGGTGCGCTGTTGCTCGCCGGAGGCGTCGTGCTCTTCGCCGAGTTCGAGGGCTACCTCGACAGAGTCATCGAGGGCGATCTGGACGCGCGCACGGCCGACGCCGTCGCGCTCGTGGCGGACGACGGTGCGTCGCGAGCCGTACTCGGATCGAGCGGGGAGCCCCTCGCACAGGTCTTCGACCCGCGAGGCGGCGTTCTCGCGTCCACGCACCGGCTTGCGCGGGCCCGCCTGCTCACACGGGCCGAGGCCCGCCGCGCCGCCGGCGGGGCCGTGCGGCGGCCGCGCGTGAGCACGCCCGCCGGCCCGGCGCGCGTGGTGGCGCGGCCGGTCACCAGGGCCGGCCGCCGGCTCACGGTCGCCGTCGCCGAGTCGCTGCAGCGCCGCGATCAGGCGCTCGGGCGCCTCCGCGAGCTCCTCTTCCTCGTCGGCCCGCTCGCGCTGGCGCTCGCCACCTGGGCGGGCTACCAGGTGGCGGGGGCGGCGCTGCTCCCCGTGGAGCGGATGCGTCGGCGGGTGCAGGGAATCACCGAACGGGATACCGGAGAGCGGCTCCCCGTGCCGCAGACGCGCGACGAGATCGAGGCGCTCGGTCGCACGCTGAACGGGCTCCTCGCGCGGCTGGACGGCGCCCTGCGTCGCGAGCGCCGCATGCTTGCCGACGCCAGCCATGAGCTGCGCACGCCGCTCACGTTGCTTCGCGCCGAGGTGCAGGTCGCGCTCCGCGGCCCGAGCGACGCGGCCGAGCTTCGCGCGGCGCTCGAGTCCGTGGCGCGACAGTCCGAGCGGCTTACGCACCTGGCTGAGGACCTCCTGGTCCTGGCCCGGGCCGACGACGGTCGGCTGCCGATCCGGCCCGAGCCCCTGGCCGCCGGTGACCTTTTCGACGCCGTGGCGAGGCGCGCCGCCGACCGCGCGCAGGCGGCCGGCCGCACCCTGGTGGTCCGCGGCGGCGAGGACGAGGTTCTCGTCGCGGACCCCGACCGCGCCGCGCAGGCGCTCGACAACCTCGTCGCGAACGCCCTTCTTCATGGGCGCGGCGACGTGGAGCTCGCTGCGCGGCGCGTGGACGGACGAGTCGAGCTGCACGTCCGCGACCACGGTGAGGGATTTCCGGACGAGCTGCTGGGCCGCGCCTTCGAGCGCTTCAGCCGCGGCGACCCGGCGCGCGCGGGCGAGGGCACCGGCCTGGGGCTCGCCATCGTGGCCGCGATCGCCGAGGCGCACCAAGGTGGCGCCGCAGCGCGCAGCCTGCCGAGCGGGGGAGCCGACGTGTGGGTGTCATTGCCGGCCGGCTGACCCGCGCCGGACTACCCCGCGGGTCTAACGAGCGCGTGCCGGGTACCGAGGGCGGAGCAGGGCAAAGAGTCGCCGCCGGGGCGACGACACGCCCGCGACCAACGGAGAGCATGCAAGCGTGCACGCTCGCAGGCACCTCATGGGGCTCTCATCCGAAGCGGCTGGACTGGTCCTGACAGCGGACGGAGACAGCGATGGCCGCACGTGACGTTGACCGCACACCGCGCGGGCTCGCCGCCGGGTTGCCGCTGGGGCGGATCGCCGGGGTGGAGGTGCGCCTGCACTGGTCCTGGTGGATCGCCGCCGCGCTGCTCACCGTCGCGTTCGCGGGCAGCGTATTTCCGGACGCGGTCCCCGGGCTGTCGAGCCGGTCCTATCTGACGATGGGCCTGATCACCGCATTCCTGTTCTTCGCATCGCTCGTGCTGCACGAGCTCGCCCATGCGCTCGCGGCGCGGCGCCACGGCCTCCCAACGCCCGGCATCACGCTCTGGATGCTCGGCGGGGTCGCCGGCAGCGGCGCGCCGTTCCCGAGCGCGGGCGTCGAGGCGCGCATCGCGCTGGCGGGACCGGCGGTCACGGCGGTGCTCGGCGTGGTGCTGGTGGCCGCCGGTCAAATCGCAGCCCTCCCGGATGCGCCGGCGGCGGTGCTCGAGTGGCTCGGCTGGACCAACCTGCTGCTGCTGGCGTACGACATGGTTCCAGCGCTGCCCCTGGACGGCGGGCGGCTACTGCGCGCCGTCCTCTGGCGCATCAGCGGTCGCCTGCTGACGGCCACGCACGTCGCGAGCCGCGTGTCGCAGGTGCTCGCCGTGATGCTGATCGCTCTGGGCGCCGCAAGCTTGCTCCTGGGCGCCGTCGGCGGGCTCGGACTGGCCTTCGTCGGCTGGTTCGTCTTCGCGGCCGCGGCCGCCGAGCGGGAGGCGGTCGAGGCGCAGACGGCCTTGGCCGGCGTTCAGGTTGCCGAGGCGATGACCCCCGATCCGATCACCGTGTCGCATGGCGCAACCGCGGACGAGCTGCTCGAGATGCGCCGCCGCACCGGCCACTCCGTGTACCCGGTGGTAGACGAGTACGGCGACTCGATCGGGCTCGTGTCGGCGCGCGCGGCGCAGCGCGTCCCCGAGCGCAGGCGCCCCTGGGTCACCGTGCGCGAGCTGCTCGCCCAGAGTCCCGCACCGCTTGCGATCGACGCCGACGCCGAGCTCCTGTCCGCCGTTCCGGCGCTGGCGGAGAACACCCTCCAGCGTGCGGCCGTGCTGCGCGCCGGCCGGCTGGTCGGGCTTGTGTCCTTGAGCGACGTCTCCCGGGCGGTCCGCCTTCGATCCGAAGCCGAGGCGGCCCCGTCCACCACGGGGACGGTGGCGGCATGAAATCGCGGTTCGATCACTTCGCCGAGACCTCGTCCGACTACGTCAGCCGCGCGGCGTTCTTCGCGGCATGCATCCTGCTCGTGCTGGTGTGGGCGCCGAGCTACTTCGTGATCCGGAACTTCGACACCTGGCAGCTCATAATCAATACCGCCACGACGATCATCACCTTCCTGCTCGTGGCCCTGCTGCAGAACTCGGGCCGGCGCAGCGATCGCGCGATCCACCACAAGCTCGACGCGCTCGCCGACGGCCTCGCCGACCTGATGGAGGATCGGATCCACCCGAACCGGGCCGATCTGGCCGGTGACATTGCCGACCTGAAGCGCGCGGTCGGCCTCGAGCGGAGGTTCGAGCGGCCGGCGCCCAAGCGGCCATGAGCGCCTCGGCTCTCAACGGCGCGGACCCCGCGATCGCTGCGACAGCCCCGCTCGCGTCGGGCCGAGCAATCTCGTCGACGGCTTACCGGCCAGCGGGACGATCGCCGCTGATGATGAATCCCGGGCTCTCGGGCTGAGCGATGTGGCAGCGCCTGCGCCTCCGCCGCCTGCAGCTCATCGCCGCTCTCTTCCTGCTGCTCCTGGCCGGCTCCACGGTGCTGGCCGTGTTCCACGGCAGCACGAAGGCAAGCACGCCCCGGCAGGCCACCAGCGTCGCCGCCATCCCCGAGCACGGGATGGCGCTGGGCAGCGCACGGGCCCCCGCCACCCTGGTTGAGTTCGCCGACCCGCAGTGCCCGTACTGCGCTCAGTACGCTCGCCAGGCGCTGCCCGGCCTGATCGATCGTTGGGTGCGGCCCGGCCGGCTGCGCCTCGAGCTGAGGCTGCTCACGTTCATCGGCCCGGACTCGAAGAGCGCCGCCCGCCTCATCGCCGCGGCGGCGCTGCAGGATCGGGCCTGGCCGCTCTCCGACCTGGCCTTCCTGACCCAGCGGCGCGGGAACTCGGGCTACGTCACAGCCGGCTACCTTCGCCGCCTGGCGCGCGCGACGCCCGGCCTCGACGCCGGCCGCGCCTTGGCGCAGCGGGGTTCGACCCGCGTGGAAGTGTCGCTTCGGCGGGCACGGCAGGAGGCGCGCCGGTTGGGTGTCAACGCCACACCCTCCTTCTACGTCGTCCGGCCGGGGCGGCCGCCGGAGCGCGTGCAACCCGGCGCCTTCACGTACAACGGCGTCGCGGTGGCGCTGCGGTCCGCACTTCAGCGATGAGGGCGCCGGCGCTTCGTGTGGGGATCGCGGCGGTAGCGGCGACCGTGCTGGCGCTGGCGATGTCGGCAGGCGGGAACGCCACGCCGGCGCCGTGTGCAGGCATGAACGTGAACGCCGCGACGTGGCGGACGGAGCACGAGCGCTCGCTCGTGAGCCGATCGCCTAGCGGCGCCGAGCAGCTGGCCGCCGATTTCGTCCGCTGCCGCGTTCTGGTCGGAAGGCGAAAGACGGACGTGCGCCGACTCCTCGGCCGGCCCGATCAGGGTGGCGGAGCGGCCTGGCTCTACCGGCTCGCTCTCAACCGCGGCATCCTGAGCCAGCCGTCGTACCTGCGCGTCACATTCGGGCACGGCGGCCTGGTCACGCGCGCCGAGATCGTGCCGCCGGTACAGGGCTGAGCCCGGCCGGTCCTCCGTCTCACGGGCCTCTCATCCGTCGCGGCTGGACTCCTTGCCCATGCCTCAGAGCCTCGGTTTCGTGGGGCGCGTCGCGCGCTGGTGCGTCGATCATCGGCGCCGCGTCCTGGTCGCCTCGGTGGTGCTCCTTGTGGCGGCCCTGGTCGCGACCACCGGCCGCGTGATCACGGCGGCCGCGACGATCATGGTCTGCGTCTTCCTGGCGTTCGTGCTGCTTCCGGAGCGGCAGGTCAAGATGTTCGGGCTGAGCCTCGCGAGCGCCGTATTCCTCGACGCGTTCGTGGTCCGCAGCCTGCTGCTGCCCGGGGTGCTCGAGCTCTTGGGCCGCCGAACCTGGTGGTTCCCGGAGCGGCTCGCCCGCAGGCTCCCGCACCTGGCAACGGAGCCGGCAGCGCGCCGCACCCTAGAACCGACGGAGGCGGCCTGAGCCGGGTCATCGCCGGCCGCACCCACTCATCGGACTGTCATCTCCGACGAGCAGGGTTTCCCTATGGCCGTTGTCAGCATCGAAGCAGACGCCCTACGGGTGACGTTTCGAGGGATCCACCGCTTGTGGACCCTGAGGCGGCGATTGACGGTTCCGCTCGCCCACATCGTCGATGCGCGCAGAGACCCGTCGCTGGCATCGTCGTCACCGGGCTGGCGGCTGCTCGGCGCAGAGCTACCGGGGGTGGTGGCGGCCGGCCGTTTCGTCAAGGACGGTGAGCGTGCCTTCTGGGACGTGGTGGACCCGGCTAAGGCTGTCGTCATCGAGCTCCGCGGAGAGCGCTATGCGCGGCTTGTGCTCGAAGTCGACGACCCTGAGAAGACCGTGGACAGCGTTCGGCGTGCGCTGCGCGAGCGCGGCGGCTCAGGCTCTCCGCTGCCGACCGTCGCCCGCGCGCACAGCGGGAGGGTCGGCGGCGGCGCGATCCGGACGGGGTCGCTAGTCGGCTGTGTTCCTGGTCTCGACGCGTCGGGGCGGCTCGTACTGGAGCACCGCGGACAGCTCTGTTGAGATCGCCTCCTCGAGCTCCGTCAGTGTGGGGGAACCGAGGTGGATGACGCCGTTGAGGAAGAACCTCGGCGTGCTCGGGATACCGCTCCGTACTCCGCTGCGGTAATCCTCCTCGACGCGGGCGGCGTGAATCCCCTCGCGCAGCTCGTGGTCGAAGCGGTCGAGGTCGAGACCGATGGCCTCGGCGTGGCTTCGAAGCTGCGCGTCGGCCAACTCGAGTTGGTGGGTGAAGAGGCGGTCGTGCATCTCCCAGAAGCGGTCCTGCGCGCCGGCCGCCTCCGCGGCCTGCGCGGCCGGCTGAGCCCGAGGATGCAGGTCGCCAAGCGGCATGTGGCGGAACACGAAACAGAGCTGATCACCAAAGCGCTCGAGCAACTCACGCACGACGGGATAGGCGTCGCCACAGTAGGGGCACTGGAAGTCGCCGTACTCGACCAGGGTTGCCGGCGCGTGGGTCGACCCGCGGACGTGATCGCGCGCCGGGTCGACCGGGGGGCTGAGCGTTGCGAGGGTTGTCTCCATCCGTACAGCTTACTCTCCGTAAGTTCCGGGGCCAGGCAGCGCGCCGCGCTTCTCAAATTTCCAGCCGCGACTCCTCGAGGTCGAGTTCGCGCTCGACCCGGTGCATCACGTCGTTTGAGATCTCGCCACTGTTGCGCAGCTCGACTACCGCTCGCCGCTGCACCGTGTAGAGCTCGCGCATCAGGCGCTGGTAGGCGAGCGAGCGGTCCTCGATGCCGTCGTCGTCGAGCTTGCCGGCCCGCACCCTCACGCGACGCTGGCGGAACTCGTAGAGGCCCCGAACGCGCTCGATCGTGTCGTCGCGGGTCCAGTCCTCCACGACCAGCTCGTCGAGCCGCCCCAGGGCGGCCCCCGCGGCGGTCCAGCGCGCCCGCATCTCCTCGGCCTCCTCTTCGGCGCCGTCCTCGAGTACGCCGAGGCGCCGAATCAGGTACGGGAGCGTCAGCCCCTGGCCCACCACCGTCACAAGGATCAAGGCGAAGGTGATGAACAGGATCAAGTCCCGGTCCGGGAGTGGCGCACCGGCGTCGGTCTCGACGGGCAGCGCCAGCGCAGCAGCGAGCGAGACCGCTCCGCGCATCCCGGCCCAGGCGGACACGATTCGTGGGCGCGCGCCCATCCGCCGCTCCCGCTGCGCGGGCCGGCGATCGAGCGCCCGGATCACGTACGGCATCGTGAACGTGTACGCGAAGCGGGCACCTATCACGGTGGCGCAGACGAGCGCCGCGTAGCCGACCAGCTCTCCGGTCGTATATGGGTCGAGGCCCTCCGTTATCACCGGCAACTGCAGCCCGATCAGGATGAACAGCGTGGCGTTGAGGATGAAGACGAGGATCTCCCAGACCGCCGTGCTTTGGAGGCGGGTCTGAGGCGTGATCAGCTCCGGAGCCTGCCAGCCGAGATAGATGCCCGCGGTAACGGCCGCCAGCACGCCCGACAGCCCGAGCTCGTCCGCGGGAATGAACGCGGCGTAGCCGGTGAGCAGCGAGATGGTGATCTCCGTCGGAGCGTCGTCGAGCCGGCGTCGGATCGCTGCCACCACGAAGGCGACGACCAGCCCGATCGCGATTCCGCCGACGGCTGATCCAACGAACTCGAGCCCCGCATCGAGCGCCGAGAAGGTCCCTCCGACCGCGGCGGCCACGGCCACCCGGTAGGCCACGAGAGCGGACGCGTCGTTGACCAGGCTTTCGCCCTCGATGACGTTTACGAGCCGCCGCGGGGCCCCGAGCTGGCGCATGATCGCCGTGGCGGCAACCGGATCGGTCGGCGAGACGATCGCGCCGAGCGCGAAGGCCAGCGGCCACGAGAGCCCGATCGCCTCGTGCCCGACTACTGCGACGAGCACGATCGTCAGGAGCACCAGGCCGATCGAAGCCAGCGAGATAGCGCGCAGATCGGCGCGCAGCGCACGCAGGTCCGAGAAGAAGGCGGCCGCGTAGAGCAATGGCGGCAAGAAGATCAGGAGCACCAGATCGGGCTCGAGCTCGATCTCCGGGATGCCCGGCAGCAGTCCCAGCACCACCCCGCCCAGCACGAGCGGGATCGGGTAGGGCACCGACAGCCAGCGCGCGATCGCGTTCAGACCCGCGACCGAAACGAACAGCGCCGCCAGGACGATCTCGAAATGCTCCACTGGAGGAATTGTCGCCTGCACGCCCGGTCAGGCGACACGCGGCTCGGCCCATTTACCGGAGAGCGGCAGTTCGCGGCACCTCAGAGCCCTCGCCCAGTCGCCGGCGGCGGTCGCCGGGCCGTGTCATCGTAACCGCGTGCGGTCGAGGCTCAGGGTCGTCGGACGGCGGTTGGTTGTGGTGGCCGTCGTGGTCCTGCAGCTCGGGTTCGTGGCCCGGGGTTACTGGGCTGACCACAAGGAGTTCGCGTTCCAGATGTTCCCCGAGTCGAGCACCTGGCGCGCCGACGTGGTTCGCGTGACGGCCGACGGCCGACGCGTCCCGATCGAACTTCCGTGGTCGGGCTACCGCTGGGACGAGCTGGTGCAGGACCGCGGGTTGCGCTACCCCGCGATCCGCCACCACGCGGACGCGGGGCTCGACAATCAGCTGGCCTTTCTCGAGGCCGCGCTCGCCTGGGTCGCGCGCAACACTCCTCGGGACGCCGAGACCCGGTACCTGGAAGCCAGGGTGACCTCCTGGCACAACGCCGACCCGCCCCGAGTCGGCGTCCTCCGGAGCCCGATGCGCGGGGCCGCAAGGTGAACCCGGCCGCGGTCGGCGCGCCGCCCCGCGTCCGCGGCCTGGTCGCCCGGTTCGACGACCTGCTCGGCCGTAGGGTCAGCATGCGGGCCCTGGCGCTGCTACGGGTGCTGGCGGGCCCGGTGGTGCTCCTGCATCTGCAGCCGTTCCTCTCCGACAGCTTGCACGGGCGGATCTACCAGGACGCCTTCTACGAGCCCTACGCCTCCTGGTATCCGCAGCTGCCCGGCGACGTCTACGTAGGGGTGCTGTGGCTGGGGGCGGCGGCCGCTCTCGCAATGGCGCTGGGCTTTCTCACCCGCCCGGCGACGGCGACGACGTTCGTGATCGTCACCTACAACCTGTTCCTGTCGACCACCCACTTCCACAACAACCGGGCCTACCTGGTCATCGTCCTGGGGCTGTTGGCGGTCGCGCCATGCGGGCGGGAGCTGTCGGTGGACGCGTGGCTGCGCCGCCGTAGCGGGCGACCGGCAGGCGACCTCTCGGCTCCGGGCTGGCCGCTGTGGCTGCTTCGATTCGAGTGCGCGGCGATCTACGGCGCGTCCGGCCTGAGCAAGCTGGTCGATCCCGACTGGTTCGGCGGCACCGTCACCTGGCAGCGCGTCGGGCGGGCTCGAGACCAGCTGGAAGCGTGGCCCCTGCCCGACTGGGTGGTATCGACCCTCACCGACCGGAGCTTTCACGTCGCGGCGGCCAAGTTCGTCGTGCTCACCGAGCTGTTCATCGCAGTCGGGCTGTGGTGGCGTGGCTCTCGCTACGCGGCGGTTTGGGTGGCCGTCGCCTTTCACCTCGGTATCCAGGGGTCGGCGTCGGTACAGGTCTTCTCGTTCCTTGCCATCTCGGTGCTGGTGATCTGGGCGGTGCCGTCCACCCGGGATCGGGTGCTCCGCATCGACCCGACGGCCGGTCCCCACCGGCGATTGGGCGCCCTGGTGCGCGCGCTCGACTGGCTGGCCCGCTTTCGCGTCGAGCCGGCCCGGCCCGGTTCCCGGCTGGAGATCGTGGACCGCGACGGCACCAAGATCGGCGGCGCGCCCGCCGTCGCCTTCACGCTGAGCCGCCTGCCGCTGACTGCGTGGTTCACCCTCCCGGTGCTCCTCCTGCCCGCTGTCCGCCGGGCGCGTCGTGCCGGCTGACGCCCGGCCCCGGCCTGCCACGCGTCTATGGCGGGCAGGACTGCTGCTGGGGCTGATGCTTGCCCTGGCGTTCACCGTGGTGTCGCCGCCGGAACGATGTCCGTCGGTGACCGCTGCAGAGCTTCGACTCTCGGCCCAGGCCACCGTCGATTGGTTCGTCCGCAACCAACAAAGCGATGGCGCATGGCTGTACCTCTACCGCGCCGACGACGACTCGGCTGCGTCCGAGTACAACGAGGTTCGCCACGCCGGGGCCGCCATGGGGCTCTACCAGGCCGCCGCGGCAGGACTCCCGGGGGCGTTGCGTTCCGCCGACCGCGGTACGAAGTGGGGGCTCGACCGGCTCATCAGGCGCGACGGCTGGGCCGCGCTCGAGTTGGACGGCCGGGTCACCACCGGCGCAACCGCGCTCATGGTCGCCGGGCTCGCCATTCGCCGGGACGCCACCGGTGATACGCGCTACGACGACGTGCTGCGCCGGCTCGGGCGCTTCCTGCTCGCACAGACGGAGCCGTCGGGGGCGGTGCTCGCCGAATATGACCCGGCGCGCGGGGCGCCGGTGGCCGGCGAGTACTCCAGGTACTACACCGGCGAGACCTATTGGGCTCTGGCGCGGCTTCACTTGGCCTTCCCGGGCGAGGGCTGGGGCGAGGCGGCGGACCGCACCGGCGCCTACTTGGCGGGCTCGCGCGACGAGGCCGAGGATCACTGGCCGCCGATCCTCGACCACTGGGCCGCCTACGGGGCGTCCGAGACCGTGAAGTTCCCCGAACGTGGCCGTCCGCCGCTCACCGAGGATGAGTTGCGCTACGCGCGCCGCCAAGCCGAGCTGTTCAGTTTCCAGGCCCGTTGGCTCGGCCAGCGCTACGGGCCGTGGGGCGGCTTGGTGCGCGGGCCCTACGAGCCACGTGGCGGCTGGTACGGCGTAATCGGTGAGGCTTTCACCGGATGGTGGCTGACCGCGCAGGAGGATCCCCGACTGGCCGGCCTGCGAGGCCCGATCGCCGAACGCGCCGGCTGCAACGCCGGGCTGGCGGTCCGCGCGCAATCCGACGCGGAGGATGCCGCGAACGCGCCCCGCCCGGAGCGGGTGGAGGGCGCGTGGTTTCGCGACGGTGAGACCCGCATGGACGACCAGCAACATGCACTGGCCGGCCTGTTGCGAACCATCCCGATCATCGAGGCGGGCGAAGGGTCGAGCTCGTCCGCGCCGAGCGACGACACCCCATCGGGCTGGTTGTGGGCCGCCGCGCTGGTACTGGCGCTCAACCCCGCCCGGGCCGCGTTCGGGGTTCCCCGCGCTGGGCGGTCGCCGCGGTCCGCCGTCGGCCTGGGCGCCGCCGGCGGGGTGATCGGCGGGGTCGCGGTATGCGCGCTCGCGGCGGCGGGGGACCCGCTGCTCGAGGCCCTCGATGTCAGCGAGCCCTCGTTTCGCATCGCCGCCGGGATCCTGGCCGCACTGGCCGGCGTCGCCGACCTCTTCCGGCGACCCCCCTCGGCCGAGCCGGCGCTCGACGGCTGGCGCGCCGCGCTCATCCCGGTGGCGATCCCCGTGGTGGCCCGTCCCGCTCTGCTGGTGCTCGCGCTCGGTGCGGGCGCCGACCGCGGTGCCCTCGTGAGCGCCGGGGCGATGGCGGTGGGTATCGCGCTGCTGACCGCCCTGACGGCCGGGTGGCCCACCGAGGGCCCGCGGGGACGGGTCCTGCGCTGGGCGGCGCGTCTGTTGGCCGCCGCGCTCGTCGCCTGCGGGGTGGTGCTCGCCGTCGACGGCGTCCTGGCCGTCTAGGGCGCGGACCTGCCGGCACCGAGCTCGCCTACGAACTGGGCTCGAACAGCAGCGCCGTCACGACGGGCCTGGACTCCGGGGCGGGCTGGTCGTGCTGGGAATACGGCCGGTTGAGCAGATGGCCGCGGTGGACCAGCGTGGCCGAGCCCCCACCGTCGAGATTGATCGCCTGGTCGGCGCCGAAGCTGATCAGCAGCCGCGCCAGCTCGGACAGGTCGAGCCCGCCGTCCACCCCGCTCCGCCGCCCGTCGCAACAGACCGCCAGCAACTCGGTGGCGCTCAGACCGAGGGCGCAGCGCGGGTGCCGCTCCGCCGTGATGTCCGAGTCGAACTGGGCCGAACCGGCCGAGAAACCCTCGCGGTCCTCACCATCCATCAGCGAGCGGCCGCCTTCGACCAGCATCGGCCCCGCCATCACCAGATCCCCGGGCGGGTCGGCCGCCAGCTCGCCGCGCTGCACCAGGCGCAGCTCGCCGTCCGCGTGCACGCACGCGCGCCGCGGACCCCACGGCTCCGACACCGGCTCATGCTCGATCGGCACGCCGTCGACCCGCACCTCGCCCAGCGGCCGGTAGGGATCACGGACAAAGAAGCCCGCCACGACGGCTTCCGGACGGCCATTCTCGGCGCACCAATGGTCCAAGCGACGCGGCTCGGCAAAGCAGACCACCCGCACCGAGCAGCGGGCGCGCGGGTACCTGACCAGGTAGACCGTGGTCTCCTGCCCGTCACGAAGCCGGACACGCGTGAGCTCGTAGCTGATGGCGTCCGATCCCATCGAGGCGCCGGGGAAGTGTACGCCCGGCCCGCCGCGCCGCTCGTGGCCGCGATACTGAAGCAATGCGACGGCTGCTGCTCGTGGCCGCCGCGACCCTCCTGGCGGGCTGCGGCGGAGGCGACAAGGCGGACGAGCCTCTTCCCGAGGCCGGCGGGATGCTGCGGCTCCAGAGTCCCGCGTTCCACCAGGGCGGTGACATCCCGGCGAAGTTCAGCTGTGACGGCGCCGACGTCTCCCCCGCGCTCGCGTGGCGGGGCGTGCCGTCGGATGCGCGAGAGCTGGCGCTCGTGATGGAGGACCCCGACGCCGGCGGCTTCGTTCATTGGACGGTGCTGGGGATCGGGCCCGGGACCAGGCGCGTGCGCGAAGGACAGACCCCGGCGGGCGCCGTGGAGACCGAGAACAGCTTCGGCGAGCGGGGCTGGGGCGGACCGTGTCCGCCCGAGGGCGATGAGCCTCACCGCTACGTGTTCGCCGTCTATGCGCTCCGGCGCCGGCTTGACCTCGATCCCGACGCGTCGCCGGACGAGGTCCGCGAAGGATTGGCCGACGCCGGACTGGCCCGCGGCACCCTGACCGGTCGCTTCGGGCGGTGACTGATCATCGCTGTCTTCTCCAAGCCCTGAACGGCCCGGGCTAGCTCGCAACCGAGGGGAGCCACTTCCGCACCGCGGCGGCGACCGCATCGAGGTCCGTCTTCAGGCTGTGGTTCCCGGGAACGGTGGTCACCGTGCGGTTCGGCCCCTCCGGTGGCATCCCGAAGGGATCTCGGGCTCCCTGCACGACGAGGACCGGGACCTGAACGCTCTCGAGCTCGGGAAGACGGGTTTTCCCCGCCGCCGAGCGACCCGGCGCGTGCAGCGGAAACGCCAGGCAGAGCACGGCCGCCGCTCCGGTGTCCGCCGCCGTGCGACACGCGACTCGCGCTCCCGCCGAGCGGCCGCCGACGATCGTCGACAAGCCGCTCAGCTCGCCCTCGCGCAGCCACTCGACCACCGCGGTCCAGGCGGCGTCGAGCTGACGAGCGGGAGCCGGCGAGCGTCTCCCCGCCACCAGGTAGGGCTGCTCGACAAGCGCGACGCTCAATCCGGCCGAGAGCGCCACCTCGCCGACGGCGACGAGGTCGGCAGCCTTCACCCCTCCGTTGGCCCCATGGCCGAGGACCAGCGCGCCCTTCGGGTCTTCGGCCGCACGCACGTGTGCTCTGGCCGGACCGTGCGGAGTGTCGATCTCGAGCGCCGTCACGCCGCGGCTGATGCTGGCACAGACCATCGCGGCGTACCATGGTGCCCGTGCGTCCCGTCGTCGGACTCATGGTCCTCGCGCTTGCTCTCGCCTGCGCGCTGACGGTCTCCATCTCTCCCGACACAGCCGAGGCGCGCAAGCGCTGCGGCGAGGTGCGCGCGCACGGCGCCGGCGTGACGGTGATCGTCCGTCGCGGTCGGATCCCCTGCCGGAAGGCAAGGCGCATCGTCCGCAACAACTTCCTCTACGCCGGTCCGCCGGTTCAGGGCTGGTTCTGCTTCACCGCCCACGGGTCACCCGGCCACCCGCCGCGCCACGCGGGGTCGTGCGCTCCCGAGGGGCAGGACCCGGACACGGCTCGGCGGTCCATCCTGATCCGCTAGCCGCACGGCCCTTGCCGCTGCCGCGGCGCCGAGCGCCGCGGTTTGCGAGGCGGCGGTTCTTGCGATCATGCGCGCATGGCACGGCTCGGCGCCAAGGAGCGCAGGCAGCTGCCCGACAGCGCCTTTGCGTACATCGACTCGGGCGGCCATCGGCGTCTGCCGATCCACGACGCGGCGCACGTCCGCAATGCGCTCTCGCGCTTCAGCCAGGTGGCGTTCGAGGACGACGCCGCTCGCGATCGGGCGCGTAGCCGACTGCTGCGAGCGGCCAAGAAGCACGGCATCATGCCGATCGGCTTCATCAGCGCGCAGCTGGAACCGCAGCGCAGGCTGCCGAGGGGCCAGGTCACGTTCCTGCTGACCGATATAGAGCGCTCAACCGAGCTGCTCGGACGCCTGGGAGACCAATATGCCGCTCTACTCGCCGATGTCCGGCGCCTGGTGCGCGCCGCGGTCCGGCAGGCCGGCGGGAGCGAGGTGTCGGCTCGCGGCGACGACGTCTTCGCCGTGTTCGAACGCGCGCCTCAGGCGGTAGAGGGCGCTCTGGCGATCCAGCGCGCGATGGACGCGGGGGCTTGGCCGGCACAGCTCGACGTGCGCCTTCGAATCGGCCTGCATCGCGGCCGTCCCGCCCTGACCGACACAGGCTACGTCGGGCTCTCGGTTCACGCCGCCGCGCGCATCTGCTTCGCGGCACACGGCGGCCAGATCGTGATGTCCTCCGCGGTGGAGGCGGCGGTCGCCGACTCGCTCGCGGACGGGGTGAGCCTCAAGAGCCTCGGCGCCTGGCGTTTCCGCGGGCTCCCCGAGCCCGTCGCTCTGTTCCAAGTGGCGGCGGGGGACCTGATCGCCGACTTCCCGGCGCCGCGGTCGGCCGTCCCCGCCCCGTAGCGCTCCATCTCCGCGGCGCCGCTAGCGGCGCCGCCCGTCGAGGCGGATGGTCCACCGGTCGACGGTGTCGACCCACAGGTGCGTCTCACTCCACGGATCCTGCGCGAGCTTCGCGCGGACGGCGTCCTCCGACTGCGCCTCGACGACCAGCACCACGCGCTCCTCGTCGGCGAGCGGTCCGCCGAGGATCACGAAGCCCGCGTCGAGCAGCTCGTCCATGAAGAGGGCGTGCTCGGCCCAGCCGGACTGGTCCTCGAGCGAGCGCGACGGGTCCCACTCAGGTCCGAGGCGGCGTAGCACTACGAAGAATCTCCCAACGCTCGCGCCGGAAGCCATCGTTTCAACATAGCGCCGCCCGCCGGCGCGGGCACCGGCTTAAGTGCCCCGGCGGCGGGTCGATGACTTGGGTGATGTGGCGCTTGCTCGATCCAGCTCTCCGTAGGCGCGTGGCACCCGCCGCCGTCGAGGAGCGGCCTCCGCGGGCCGGGGCGAGCGCGGCCGTGCTCGAGGCTCTCCTCGACGCCGCCGCGGCGGTGCTCGCCGCGGACTCCCTCGAGGACACCCTTCGGCGGATGGCGATGCAGCTGAGGGCGCTGGTGCCCTACGACGATCTCGCCGTGTACGAGTTGGTGGACGGCGCTCGCATCCTGAGCCCGGCGTTCGCGGCGGGCCGGTGGGCCGAGGAGGTGATGGCCGAGAGCTTCTCGACCGAGGTGGGAATCACCGGCCAGGTCGTCCGCGAGAAGCGCACCCGCAACGTTCCGCGGGTCCACCTCGACCCGGTGGGCGAGATGGTGGCCGGCACCGACCAGGAGCCGGAGGCGCTGGTCTGCGTTCCCCTGCTGGTGGAGCACCGGGCGATCGGCGCACTGAACGTTTACCGGCTCGGCGAGGAGGCGGAGTTCTCCGCGACGGAGGCCGAGGTGGTCGAACGCTTCGCGATGATGGCCGCCCTCGCGTTCGACTCGGCCCGCCAGCGCGAGACCCTGCGCGCGCAGGCGAGAACCGACGGGCTGACCGGGCTGCTCAACCAGCAATCCTGCCGTGAACGTCTCGAGGTCGAAGTCACCGCCGCCGACGCGGCTGGGCGCCCGCTCGGTCTGGTTGCGATCGATCTCGACCACTTCAAGTCGATAAACGACACCCACGGCCACGCCGAGGGAGACAGGATTCTCCAGGCGGTGGCGGAACGACTCACCACGGTCGTGCGCGCGAGCGACGTGGCGGCCAGGCTGGGCGGCGAGGAGTTCGCTCTCATCCTTCCCGGCGCCGGACCGGCACACTCGCTGGAGACCGCCGAGCGCGCGCGGGCGGCGATAGCCGAGCTCGGTATCGGCGCACGCGCACTGACTGCTTCGGCGGGTATCGCCACCTTTCCCGAGAACAGCCGCGACGCCGTAGAGCTGCTCGAGCTCGCCGACTCCGCGCTGTACTCGGCGAAGAGGGCCGGGCGCAACCGCTGCCAGCGGTACACGGCCCGTGCTCGGCCCCAGCTGCGCAGCGCCTGAGGAGCCGCAGGGTCCCAGGCCTCCCACATTCGTCCAGTCGTGCCCGTATGGGTTACCCAACGCCCGCCTGGGGCCGATGGAAAGCGAGTGGCCGGCCGCCGCATGCGGCCGAACTTTTTCCAATCCTGTCTATAGGAGTCCTCTTAATGAAGTTCTTGCCATCAGGGCGCGCCCTGGTCGCCGCCGCCGCGGTCCTCGCGGCCACGGCCACCGGCGGCGTAGCCCAAGCCCAAGCTGCTGACACTCATTGGTCCTGTCGGGCCAGCGCCGCCTATGTGGCTGGGCTCGGCCAGCGCACCGAGCCGCTGGCAGCCAACGCCGACTCGAGGTTCTGCGCCAACGACGACGCGGGGCCGACCAACGCCGATCTGAAGCTCGGAGCGGCGCGCCTCCAGGTCAACGGCCTGGCGAAGACCATGATCTCTCCCGAGTTCGGGCTCACGCGCGACCAAGCCGCCAGCGCGGACGGGAGCGCAGAGACGGTTCGTCTGACCGTGGGCAGCCTGGTGCTCGAGACCGATCGCGCCCAGGCCAAGGCCACCGCGGCGTGTGTCGGCGGCTCGCCGGTGCTCAGCTCCACCGGCGACGTGGGCGCCATCAAGATCAACGGCGTGACCCTGCCTCTGTCCGGCCCGATCCAGCTGGCCGCCAATGCGGTCAACGGCCTTCCGACCGGATCGGTGCTGCGGATCCTTCCCAACGAGGTCACCCGCACGGGCAACGCCTCGACTGGCGACGAATCGCTCACCCGGCGGGCCCTGCACGTGCAGGTCCTGCAGGGAACCTCGCTTCAGGTCGACGTAGTGGTGGCCGAGGCGCAGACGGGCCGCAGCGGCGACGTCTGCGCGCCGTCGCCGGCCGGCGTCTGTCCCGAGGGCTCGGTGTTCGATCAGGCGCGCGGCGTATGCCTGCTCGTGCTTTCCGGGCAGGGCCCCGGGGGCTCTGACCGGGTGGTCGTGCTCGGCTCTCCGGCGGACCTGCCTCGCGGGGGTCAGGTCGCCCTGATCGACACGTTCCTCGCCGGACCCGGACGTTCCTATGACGGAAGCCCGTGTGCGGGCCGCGGTCGTGCCTTCGGAACCCGCGTCGCCTTCTTCGGCTCGAATCGGGCCGACCGCATCAGCGGCTCGCGCCTGTCCGATCGGATCTTCGGACTCGGCGGCCGGGACCGCCTGTCCGGCGCCCTGCGCGGCGACTGCATCGAGGGCGGGCCGGCGCACGACCGCATCGACGGCGGCGACGGCAAGGACACCCTCCTCGGTGGGTCCGGCAAGGACACCATCGACGGCAGTCGGGACAACGATCGCCTGCTCGGTGGCTCGGGCAAGGACCGCCTCTACGGCGGCTCCGGACGCGACCGGATATCCGGCGGCGCACGCCGCGACACGATGGAAGGCGCCGCGGGGGCCGACCGGCTCGCCGGCGGGAACGCCAACGACTACCTGAGCGGAGGGCCGGGTGGCGATCGCCTCTCCGGAGGAGCTGGTAAGGACGCGATCAACACCGGAGCCCCCGGCAGAGGACGTCCCGACCGCGTGTCCGCCGGCCCCGGTAACGATTCCGTCGTCGCGGTCGGTACCCGCGCCAAGGCCCGCATCAACTGCGGAGCGGGTGTCGACACGGTCAGGATCGTGCCCGCCGAGCGCCGCTACCTGAAGGGTTGCGAGCGGATACTCGTAGTTCGCCGAGCCCGCTGACCCCGAACGGGGCGCCCCCCTCGGGGCGCCCCGGTCGGCAGGGCGCCGCGCCCTCGAGGCGCGGCGCCCGCGCGCGCGGAAGAAGAAGTTCCCCGATGCCGATCACCCGCGCCGCGCCGCCTCCCTGCCGCTATCGCGCGGTGGCCGAGCCTCCCAGGCTGCGGGCACCGGAGGTAGCACGACTTGGGGCTGCGGGCGTCCCGCCATCAGGCCCAGCGCGGCGGTCACGATCTGCTCCGGCGTCACGTCGAGCAGGCAGCGGTGATGCCCCTCGAGGCAGACGCTGCTGTAGCACCAGCGGCACGGAACGTCCTGGTAGAGAACCCGGCTCGGCACCATCCAGGGGGCGTGCTGTGGGTTGGTGAGCGCGTAGACGTCGACCACGGGCGTGCCCACCGCGGCCGCCAGGTGAACGGGCCCCGTGTTACCCGCGAGAAGGAGCGGCGCGGCCTCGAGCAGGGCGGCCAGCTCGGCCAGGCTCAGCCGGCCGGCCAGCGACGGACCGGGATCTCCGGCCAGCCGGCGTACGCGTTCGGCAGCCTCGACCTCGGCGGAGTCGCCCGTGAACACCAGCCGCAGGCCGTGCTCGTCGGCCAGCGCGCGGCAGGCCAGGGCCCACCGATCCTCCGGATAGCGCCGCGACGCCGCGGTGGCCCCGGGATGGACGACGGCCCACGGAGCATCGGGATCCACGCCGGCCTTGCTCAGGGCGTCCGCCGCGCGAGCATGCGCGCTCTCGGGCAGGGCGACGGCCAGTCGCTCGTCCCGGGTCCGAGCGCCGAGCGCGGCCGCCAGGTCCAGCTGCCGGCGCACCTCGTGCCGAGCGGTGTGATTCGGCTCGCGCTCCGCCACCCAGTGGCTGAGGAGGCCGTATGGGTTCTCGCGGCAATGCGCGCCGCGCAGCGGAACGCCGGCCAGGTGGCACAGCAGGGCAGCGGGAAGCGGGCTCTGCGTGTAGACGGTGAAGATCACAGCGGCGTCGAACGCGCGCTCGCGCAGCGCCGCGATCATCTGCCGGTCGCCGTCCGCGTCGCTCGTGCGCTTGCGTTTGAGCCAGGGCGCCTCGTAGACGATCGTCTCGTCGACCTCGGGCATGAGCGCCGCCACGCCCGCGCCCGGCTCCGACGTGAGGAGCGTCACCCGGCGGTCGGGTGCGGCGCCACGCAGGGCGCGCAGGGCCGGCCCGGTCATGAGCACGTCGCCCATAGTGTCGAGGCGTACGCAGAGGAGCTCGCGAACCTCGGGCGGGAGCGGGTGCATGCGGCTGAACGGTACGCGTCCGTCAACTGGCGGTGGGAGGCGTTTCGGGAAGCGCTTCACGGGTAGCGGCTCGTGTGGAGGACGCGCCCGGATTCACGCCCCGGGGCCGGACCTCCAGCAGACAGGACGTCACCGGAGGTCACAGCCTTGCCCCATCGCGTGCTCGGAGTCAACGCGGCGTTTCACGACCCGTCCGCGGCGCTCGTCTGCGCGGGAAAGATCGTCGCCGCGGCCGAGGAGGAGCGTTTCAGCCGCCGCAAGCACGGCAAGCTTCCCGTGCCGTTCTCGGCCTGGGAGTTGCCCGAGCAGGCGGCGGCCTGGTGTCTCGAGTACGGCGGTGTATCGGCCGGCGACCTCGACGCCGTTGTCTACGCCTACGACCCCAGCTTGGCCGCGGCGCCGAACGGGGACGTGGTTGCCGCGAACTGGGAGGGGCTGAGGACCCTCTACGTGCAGCGCGCGCCGCTGTTCCTGAAGACCGCGCTGCCCGGCCTCGACCCCGCGACCGTGCGCTACCTGCCTCACCACGTGGCTCACGCCGCGTCGGCCTACGTGTCTTCGCCCTACGACTCCTGCGCGGTTCTCACGCTCGACGGACGCGGCGAGCGGACGTCCCAGCTGGCCGGCCGCGCCGGTCCGGACGGTCTCGAGGTGCTCGCCGAGCAGCGCCTCCCCCACTCGCTCGGCCTCGTGTACGAGGAGCTCACCGCGCACCTCGGCTTTCGTCGAGCGTCCGACGAGTACAAGGTGATGGCGCTCGCCTCCTATGGCCGGCCTCGCTGGCTGGGCGAGCTGCGCGAGGCGCTCCACGCGACCGAAGACGGGGGCTTTCGGGCAGAGAGGCTCGACTGGACGCGCTTCGCGCCGGCGGTCCGCGAGGGCGGCGAATGGAGCGCCGAGCACGCCGATCTCGCCGCGAGCGTCCAGCGGCGCCTCGAGGAGGTCGTGCTCGACCTCGCCCGGTGGGTGCACGAGCGAACCGGCGAACGGCGGCTCGCGCTGGCCGGCGGCGTGGCGCTCAACTGTGTCTGCAATTCGCGCCTTTGGCGAGAAGGGCCCTTCGACGACGTCTGGGTACAGCCGGCGGCCGGCGACGCGGGCACCGCCTTGGGCGCGGCCCAGTACGTGGCGCACGAGCTCGGCGACCGCGTGGAGCCGATGCCCACGGCCGCGCTCGGGCGAGCGTGGGACGGGGACGCCCTGGAGGCTTGGCTGGCGGGCGCCGCGGTGTCCCATGAGCGCCCCGACGACGTCGCCGAGGAGGCGGCCGCCGTGCTGGCGCAAAATGGCGTGGTCGCGTGGTTCGAGGGCCGCTCCGAGTTCGGCCCGCGCGCGCTCGGGCACCGCAGCCTGCTGGCCGACCCGCGCGACCCCGCGAACCTGGAGCGACTCAACGACGTCAAGGGCCGCGAGCAGTTCAGGCCGGTCGCGCCGATGGTCCTTCAGGAGAGGGCTGTGGATATCTTCTCCGGCGGGCCGATCCCGAGTCCCTACATGCTGTTCACGCACGACGTCGCCTCCGAGTGGCTCGAGCGCATCCCCGCGGTGGTGCACGTGGACGGCACCGCCCGCATACAGACCGTCGACGCCGCTCGCGAGCCGGCCCTGGCCCGCATGCTGCGCGCCTTCGAGCGCCGCACCGGCGTGCCCGTCGTGGTCAACACGAGCCTGAACACCGCCGGGCGGCCTATGGTCGACGACCCGCGCGACGCGCTCGAGTGCTTTGGCGCGGCGCCCATCGACGCGCTCGTCATGGGCCCGTTCATCGTGCGCCGCACGGGCTCGCCCGCCGCCACCGGAGCAGCATCCGAGCCCGAGGTCCTGGCGCGGTGAGCTACGACGTGGTCGTCCCCACCGGCGGCCGTGAGACTCTCGCGGCGCTGCTGGTCGCGCTGGGCGGCGGTGACGGGCCGCTGCCGGGACGCATAGTGGTGGTGGACGACCGCCCCGCTCCCGCCGGCCCGCTCGCGCTCGGCGACCCGCCCGAGTCGCTGCGCGAGCTGATCGAGGTCCACGCCGGGGAGGGCCGGGGGCCCGCCGCCGCCCGCAACACCGGCTGGCGGCGCGCTCGCAGCCGCTGGGTCGCCTTTCTCGACGACGACGTCCTGCCCGAGCCCGGTTGGAGGCAGGCCCTCGCCCGCGACATCGACGCCCTGGCCGATCGCGCGGCGGGGTCGCAGGGCCGCATCCGCGTCCCGCTGCCGGCCGAGCGCAAGCCGACCGACTGGGAGCGCAACACCGCCGGCCTCGAGCGTGCGCGCTGGGCGACCGCCGACATGGCCTACCGCCGCGATGTCCTGTCCGCGCTCGGCGGTTTCGACGAGCGCTTCCCGCGCGCCTATCGCGAGGACGCCGACCTGGCCCTGCGCGCGCTCGACGAGGGCTGGGAGATCGCCGAGGGCAAGCGCATCACCGTGCATCCGGTCCGCCCCGCCCCGCGGCTGGTCAGCGTGGCGCTGCAGGCCGGCAATGCCGACGACGTGCTGATGCGCGCCCTCCACGGGCCGGGGTGGCGCGCGCGAGCCGACGCCCCACGCGGGCGGTTGCGCCGCCACCTGGCTACGACGGTCGCGGGCGCCGCCGGCGCCGCGGTGCTGGCCACCCGCGGTCCCAGCAAGCCCTCAGCGGCTCTGCTGGGCGCCTGGCTCGCCGGCACGGGGGAGCTCGCGTGGAATCGAATCGCGCCCGGTCCGCGCACCCCGTCGGAGGTCACGACGATGCTCATGACCTCGGCGCTGATCCCGCCTGCGGCGAGCGCCCACTGGATCCGCGGGCAGATGGACCGTCGCCGGCTGCTGCGCCACCCGCCCTCCAAACGACCCTTGCCGGAGGCCGTTCTGCTCGACCGCGACGGGACGCTCATCCACGACGTGCCCTACAACGGCGACCCCAGCCGCGTCGAGCCGCTTCCCGGGGCCGTCGAGGCCGTCGACGGCCTGCGGGCGGCGGGGGTACAGCTGGCGGTCATCTCCAACCAGAGCGGGGTGGGTCGCGGGTTGATCGGCGAGCGCGACGTGGCGGCGGTGAACAGCCGCGTCGAGGAGCTGCTCGGGCCGCTCGGCCCCTGGCTCGTGTGCCCTCACGCCCCCGGCGACGGCTGCCGGTGCCGCAAGCCGCTGCCCGGTCTCGTGCTCGCCGCCGCGGAGCGGCTCGGCGTATCCCCCGAGAGCTGCGTGGTGATCGGGGACATCGGGGCGGACATCGAGGCGGCCCGGGCCGCCGGCGCGCGCGGCGTGCTGGTCCCAACGAAGGCCACCCGACGCGAGGAGGTGGCGGCCGCCCCCGTGGTCGCCGGCACCCTCCGCGAGGCCGTCGAGACGATCCTGGGCCCGGGGGGTGGCGCGTGAGGGTGCTGCTCTGGCACGTGCACGGATCGTGGACCACCGCGCTCGTCCAGGGTGACCACGAGTACCTGCTGCCGGTCGTCCCCGACCGAGGGCCCGACGGACGCGGTCGCGCGCAGACCTGGGATTGGCCCCCGGCCGCTCGTGAGGTGACGGCCGAAGGGGGACCCGACCTCGACGTCGACGTCGTCCTGCTGCAGCGCCCCCACGAGCTCGAGCGACTCGCCGAGTCCTGGCTCGGGGGCCGGCGCCCCGGGCGCGATCTGCCCGCGGTGTACGTCGAGCACAACGCGCCGCAGGGCCGGATCGCCGAGATGCGCCATCCCGCCGCCGACCGACCGGACCTGACCATCGTCCACGTCACCCACTTCAACGATCTCTTCTGGGACGGCGGTTCCACGCCCAGCCGCGTGATCGAGCATGGCATCGTCGACCCCGGATACCGCTA
>Ga0307318_10000135_pt1 | contig 22571 bp, 15 predicted proteins | sample ER_DNA_367_FD_194500 | JGI IMG/M metagenome (GOLD analysis project Ga0307318, IMG submission 194500) | Bulk soil microbial communities from the East River watershed near Crested Butte, Colorado, United States - ER_DNA_367 | ecosystem: Environmental > Terrestrial > Soil > Floodplain | place...
CATGCCCGACGACGAGTCCGCCGACCGCGCTCGGTTGCGAGCGCCGGACATCAACGGCTGACTACGACACGGTCACCGAGAGCCGCTCCAACAGCTCGGATCGGGAGGTGACTCCGCTGCGGCGCTTTATCCGCGCCATGTGGTGCTCCACGGTCTTGGCCGACAGGTAGAGGGACTCGCCGATCTGCCGGTACGTCATGCCGGCCAGGACCAGCTCGACGACCTCGCGCTCACGGGCGCTGAGCGGGACGGCGCCCGCCTTGGTCTCGGCCGGCGACGGCGTGCCGTACCCGGTCGCGTCATTCGAGGTCGCAGAGAGCAGGTCGCGAGCGCATTCCATGAGCGACGCCGTCGTCCTGCGGTCGATCGCGCGGGCGGCCGCGTGTCCGGCCAGCCGCGCCCCCTCCCACCGTTGCCCGACCGTGCCGAGGCCGCGGGCGGCGCTATCCACGGCCGGCGGGTCGACGTCGCCGCCGAGGACTGCCACCCAGCTGCGTCCGGCCCGCGCCAGCGCCGCGGCGAACGGACTGGTCGGCGCGGCCGAGAGGAGGGCGGCCGCGTGCGGCGCCATCGCGTGCGGCCGGTTGGTGAGGATGGCCGCCTGGATGCCGTACCAGTGGAACGCGGGTCCCCACAGGGGTGGGTTGCCCAGCCGGTCGAGGAGCTCCAGCGCCTGGTTCCAGACCGGAGCAGCCAGCTCGGGCTCGTGCATCCGGGCCGCGGCCAGCCCGATCTCACCGAGCGGAAGCAGACTGTAGAGGTCGACCGGGTGACCGACCAGCACTCCCCGAGCGTCGACCCACAGCCGGGCGAGCCCGCGCACGTCGTCCTGTCGGCGGGCCAACCCCACCCGCAGTCCCCAGACCAACGGCTGCTCGCGCCCGGACTGCGGGTCGATCGCCTCGAGGAATGCGTGCGCGGCCGCATACTGTCCCGCTTGCATGCTGGTCCACGCCCGGAGCGCCGCGTACCGGGAGGCGCCGGCTGGGTCGTCGGACCCGGTATGCCGCGCGAGGACCGACTCGGCCATGGCCAGATCCCCGGTGTGCAGGGCCATGAGGGCTGCGAGGGTCTCCGGCCGGTCGGGCATCAGCTCGGGCCGAGGGGTGCCGGAGGTGAAGACGCGCTGCACCAAGGGCGACATCGCGGCCGGCGGGTCGTCCCCCAACGAGCCCCGGACCGCGGTGGCCAGCGCACGCACGGGCGACCCGGTCAGACCGGGTGCCCGGTCGCCACCGGATTCGAGCTGCTGGCTGGCGAGGGTGGTGTCGCCGGCTCCGTAGAGCACGTATGCGGCGACCGCCGCCGCCTCCGGGTCGTCGCGGAGGACGGCAGTCTGAGCCGCCCAGCCGCACAGCGAGGCGGCTTGCTGAAACTGACCGCTGAGGACGCCGACGGTCGCCGCCACCCGCACTCCGCTGGGGTCCGGATCCTCGCCCCGAGCCGAGCCGCCCGTGAGTGCCACGCGAGCCCCGTCGAGGTCGCCGCCGAGCGCGAGGGCCTCCGCGCGCCGGACGGACAAACCGTCGGTCGCTCCGCCGCCGTCGATCGCCGTCGCATACAGGCTGGCGCTGGCGATCGGGTCGTCGGGGAGCAGCCCGTCACCCCGGGCGACGAGGGCCGCGACGAGCCGCGGGTCCCGTAGTCCCGCGTGAACCAGATCTTCGGCGAGCGGTCCGAGATCGACGCCCGAGCCCACGAGATCGTCGACCACGGTCAGGAGGTACGGACGGATCCGGTGCCGCGGCGCGTGGTGGAGAACGGCGCGCCGGACGAGCGGCGGGACCTGGCCGTCACGGCTGAGGATGCCCGCGTCGTAGACGCGGTCGAGAAGGCCGCGCAGCGGCGCGCCGGCCAGCGGCGCGAGCGGAGGCGGCAGCGGACCGCGGTCGATGGCATACCCGGCGCAGAGGGCCATGACCACCTCGTTCACCTGCTTCGGCAAGCGGCCGAGAGCGCGCAGGACCTGACGTTCCGGGCGGGTGGGCTGCCCGGGGCGCGGGAGCACCGGCACGGAGTTCTCGTCGGCCAGTAGCTCGGTCACCAGCCACGGCAGGCCGCCGGTCGCCGACACGACGGCCCCAGCCTCCTCGAGCGCGTCACGATCGCCGGTCGGCTCGAGCAGCGTCGCCACCTCGTCGGCGGTCCACGGCTCCAACGAGACGACGGTTCCCGAACCGGCGAGGCGGTCGAGGGCCTCGCCGAACGAGCCGTCCCCGACCGGCGGTTCGACGGCCGCGACCACCCGAGGAGCCGACTCCTGGCCGTTGCCGAGCACCGCCAGCTCGCGGGACGGCAGCAGGTGGGCGTCGTCGACGAGGACGACGTCGGGAGTGTCGCTCCCAGGAGCGACGGGGTAGCGCTGGGTGCGAAGGCCGAGCGTGCGGCCGGTGCGTTCGAGATGACGCAGTGTGGTCGACTTGCCGAAGCCCGCGGGGGCGACGAGGAGGATGTGGCCGCGACCGACCGCGAGCAGCCGGAGCGCCGTCTCCGCCGCTTCGGTCACCACCTCCCGGTCCCGCACTGTGACGTGTCGGGTCACGAGGTCTCCTAGGGGGCGGGGGTGCTGCCGGCGCTGTCCACGACGTCGGCCGAGCCGCCGTCCGAACCTCCGGTGGACGACGGCGCCGGGGACGAGTCGGCGCTGCTCGGGGCTGGTTCGGGCGTCGAACCCGCGCTCGACTCACCCGACGTCGCCGGGTCGGACGCCGGTGGCGGGTCACTCGCTGGTGGGGGGTTCGTGGCGGGTGGGTTTTCGGATACCGGCGGTGGGTCGCTGGCCGGCAGTGGATCACTCGCGGGCGGTGGATCACTCGCCGGATTGGACGAGGGCTGAACCGTGGACGCCGGAGTAGACCCGCCGGCTGGGGTGGAGCCGGCCGGGGTGGACGCGCCGGCCGGCGTCGAGCCACCGGCCGGGCTGGACCCGCCGCCCGGGGCGGAGCTCGACGCCGGGGTCGAGCCGTTCGCCGGTTTGGTGCCACCAATCGTGGAAGCCCCCGCGGCCGTAGACGGCCCAGAGGATCCCGCGGCGCCGGACGTGGCCGGCTTGACCATCGACAGCAGCTGGTTAGGACCCAGCGTGCCCGTCGGATTGGCCAGCCAGTCGGCCCCGCTGGGACCCACTGCCCCTCCCGCACCCGGAGTGAAGACCAGCCCGGAGCCGCCGAGCATTCCCCCGGAGCCGGCAGCGGCGGCGCTGCCCAGTCCGCTCGGCCCCGTCAACGTCGTCGTGTCGTCGGCGCTCTGCATCGCCCCGCCAATTGCCGGCACTGCCGCAACCGCGATCAGCACGGCGGCAGCCATGACCAGGTGGGTCGGGCGAGGGAAGGGGATCCGCGTTGGCCGGGCGGGCGCTCGTGCAAACGATGGCGGCAAGGTGCTGCGTCCGCCGGTGGCTGCGGGCGCCTTGCCGCCACGGTCTGGGGCCGCATTCGACGCAGCGGAGGGAAGCGCCGTCAGCGAGACCAGCGGATCCCATTGCCGACGGGCTCGGGCCAACGCGCCGGCCGTCGACGCATCATCCGTGGACGTGACCGGCGCTGGGACCGCGCCACGGCCTGCCTTAGCCGCTGCTCTTGCTGGGCCGACCTCCACTGCCGGCTTGTCGGTGGTGGCGCACCTAGCCAGCCGGTCGCCCACCCGCGGCACGGCGATAACTGGCACATCGAAACGCTGGCTGGCCGCTTCGACGAGTGATGGAGCCGACGCCGCTCCTCCCACGAGCAGGATCATCCGCAGCGGAGCGCCGTCGTCATCCGAGCGGGACACCGCTGTCCCGAGAATGTCGAGCTGACGAGTGAGCAGCCGAGCGGTCAGCTCCTCGACGTCGCTCCGAACCACACGGACCGGCACGCCGTCGACATCGACGTCCACGGCAGTATCGGCCGACAGAGCGACCTTCGCCCTCTCGCACGCCCGGCGCAGCTGGGGCAGGTCGACGGGTGTACGTCCCTCGGAGCGGCCCAAGCCGGTGCCATGGCAGAGTGCGGCGAGGAGGGCGTCGTCGACGGCGTGGCCCGCGTTTCCGCGGTCGACCCGCATCGCTACGACGTCGCCAGAGGAGGCACTGGATTGCCGCCACACGGCGGCTTCAACGCAGGAACCGCCGACGTGGAGGATTCCGACCCGGTCGCCGGCGGCGAGCTCGGCACACTCGGCGGCGGCCACGACGGCCTCGGCGCGGGAGATCCACCTGACCGAGGTGTCGGCGGAAAGACGACGGACGAGATGGCTCTCGACCGCCGCCCGGCCACGCGGAGAAAGGTCGACCGGATGCACGAGGGTCAGCCGGCTGGGAGCGACGGGCTTCACGAGGCTGAAGAGTGTGGCGACCTGCCGGGCGAGCATCTCAGCGCCGCCGATCGCCTGATCGGCCACGACCATGGGGACCGGGTCGTCCGCCCGAGAAAGGATGTTCGACACGAGGACGTCTCCAGCACGGGCGCGTTGCGCGCCCCAGAACCAGCGGCCGGCCTCGGTGACCCGCAGGTCGGCGGGGAACTGCCCCGGCAGCGCCCCCTTCACCAACTCCGGCCGGGAGAAGGTTCCGTCCCTCTCGACCGTCACCCAGAGGTTCGTCTCCCCGAGCTCGACGACGACCTCGGTCATCACCGGAGTGGAACGCACCGTCGTCGGCACCGACTGATCCGTGTCCCTGACAAGCGACACCGTCTCGGCGGAGGTCGGAACGACTCCCCTGGCCCGGTCGGTGACTACCTCAGCGATAGCCCCATTGCGCATGCTTTTCTCTCCGTTGTCCGCCCCTTGATGCACCACCATATGCACTGCGACGCATTCTCGCGCATCAGCCGTACGGACACCGGGAGTCCCCGCAGGGAGAATCCCCTAGTCATCCCCTAATCCCTCACTGCTCGCCGTTCTCGCCGCCCCCTCACCGGCCACTGAGCTGGGGGTGGCTGCCCCGATGTGGTCCGGCGACGGAATTTCTAAGGTCCTCCTCAGGCAGGGAACCGTTCCCGGCTTCCACCCATAGGGGAAGGACACCATCAGCATGGCGATCACCCAGAGCCTTCTGGACTTCATTCTCAACCTCCTGCGCGACCCCGAGGCCGCAGAGGCGTACAACGCGAACCCGCAGGCCGCCCTGGCCAGCGCCGGGCACGGCGACCTGAGCTGCGCAGACGTCGACGCCGTCCGTCCAGTCGTCCTCGACTACGCGTCGGTCAGCATGGACCGGGAGTACAACACCGGAGGCAACCACTCCTCCGCGAGCGGGGACTCGGCCTGGGGCTACAGCGGCGGGCACTCGAGCGGCGGGCACTCGAGCGGCGGGCACTCCAGCGGCGGGCATGACGGTGGCGGGCACCCCGGCGGCGGGCACCCTGGCGGTGGACACCCCGGTGGCGACCACGACGGGCATGACGGTGGCGGGCACCCTGGCGGTGGACACCCCGGTGGCGGACACCCCGGTGGCGACGACCACTCCCACGCCGTGGCCCAGCTCACCTCGATCGTCAACAACTACACATACTCCTCGACGATTGACGACCGCGACACCGTCACCGACCAGTCGGTCAACCAGAACATCTGGGCCGACGGCGACGTGACGCAGATCTTCGACAACGACGCGATCATCGCGTCCGGCGACGGCGCCATCGCCGCCGGCGGCTCCGTGGCCGTGGACAACTCCACGACGGTCCGCGACTCGTACAACGACTACTCGGACAACTCGAACCAGGGCAACGACTACTCCGACAACTCGGACAACTCGAACCAGGGCAACGACAACTCTGTGAACACCGACATCGACGTGGACGTCGACGACTCGTTCAACGACAACTCGGACAACTCGGTGACCGACAACTCCGACAACTCGGTGACCGATGTCGATGTTGACATCGAGGACTCTTTCCAGGACAACTCAACGAACGTGAGCGACTCGGGCAACGGCAACATCGTCGACTCGAATGACGCAAACACGGACAACTCGACCAACACCGACATCGACGCCGACGTGGACATCGACGACTCCTTCAACGAGGACAACTCGACCAACACCGACAACTCCACGAACACGGACGTTGACGTCGATGTCGACGTCGACGACTCGTTCAACGACAACTCGACCGACAACTCGAACCAGATCAACGACTCGCTCAACGACAACAACGTCGCGGTCGACTCGGGCAACGAGAACTCGGGGAACGTCGACTCTGCCGTCGACAACGACGACAACTTCTCCGACAACGAGAACTCGGGGAACGTCGACTCTGCTGTCAACAACGACGACAACTTCAATGACAACTTCAGCGACAACTTCAGCGACAACTTCAGCGACAACGAGGACTCGGGCAACGTGCTCTCGGCTGTCGACAACGAGGTCGAAGCGTCCTGATCTGTTCCGTAATGGGATGAGATTGACCGGACTGGTCCGGCGGGGAAACCCGCCGGACCAGTTCCGTTGTGCGCCGAGTGCTTCGAGCTCCCCCGGAACCGGACCGCCGGCGATCCTGGATCCGATGGGCCTGGTGGCGACGAAGCCCCCTACCATCGATCGACCCCGGGTGCTGCACGGACAGCACAACCCAAGGAGACGTTGACATGACCGTGGCAGCACCAGACCTCGTCCAGCGCGTGCGGTCCCTGTGCCAGCAGCAGGGGCGCGCCGACCTCGTGGCTCGGCTGGGGCATACGACCCGTCGGCTCTCGGATCCGTCGGTCCGCGTCCTCGTCGTCGGCGAGTTCAAGCAGGGCAAAAGCCAGCTCATCAACGCGCTGGTCAACGCCCCGGTCTGCCCGGTCGACGACGACGTCGCCACCGCAGTACCGATGGAGGTGCGCTACGGCGCGCAGCCCGCGGCGGCCATCCTGCTCGCCTCGCGGTCAGCGGCGGTCGACGGCGGGCTCGCCGAACCCGACCAGGTCGACGTCGCGATCGACGCTGTCGCCGGCTCCATCGGGGGACGAGTCGAGCGCGCCGACGGCCGAACTGTCGTCGGTGCCAAGGCGCTACTGCCGCGCGCGATCCTCCAGGACGGCCTGGTCTTCGTCGACACTCCAGGCGTCGGCGGGCTCGCCTCGAGCCACTCGGCCAGCACCCTAGCGGCCCTCCCGACCGCCGACGCCGTGATCCTGGTCTCGGACGCGTCGAGCGAGTTCACCGCACCGGAGGTGACCTTCCTGCGTCAGGCCCTGGCTGCCTGCCCTACTGTCGCACTCGTCCTGTCTAAGACCGACCTCTTTCCGGACTGGCGCCGCGTTCGAGACCTCGACGGCGGTCACCTTGAGCGGCTCGACCTCAGGCTGCCGATCATCCCGGTGTCCTCGAGTCTGCGGCTGGCGGCGGCAGCGCGTGGCGACGCGAGTCTCAACGACGAGTCGGGTTTCCCGGAGCTGGTCCGCTACCTTCGCGCCGAAGTTCTCGGGCGGCGCGACCAGCTCCTGGCCCGGTCAACGGCTCACGACGTCAACGGCGTGGTCGACAACCTCAAGATGGCCCTGACGGCCGAGCGAGACGCGCTCGCCGACCCTTCGGCCGTGCCCGAGCTCGTCGCGGCGCTCAACGAGGCCCGCACCCGAGCCGACGAGCTCAAGCGCCGCTCGTCGCGGTGGCAGTCCACTCTCTCTGATGGGGTCGCGGACCTCAACGCCGACCTTGACCACGACCTGCGCGACCGGATCCGGGTCATCGTCCGTGAGGCCGAGACGTCCATCGACCAGGGCGACCCTGGCGAGTCGTGGGACGAATTCTCCATCTGGTACGAGCAGCGCATCTCCGCCGCCATCGCCGACACCTTCCTCTGGGCCGAGCGCAACGCCGGGTGGCTGGTGCAGGAGGTTGGCCAGCACTTCTCAGAGGACTCCAAGACCCTGACCCCTGACTTTCACCTGGACGACACGACCGGAGTGGTCGATCCGGTCAACGAGCTGGGCCGGCTCGACACCGGCCAGCTCAATACCCTGCAGAAGATGCTCGTGGGCTTGCGCGGCTCCTACGGAGGCATCCTCATGTTCGGCCTGCTCACCGGCTTGGCCGGAATTCCGCTGGTCAACCCGATCTCTGTGGGCGCAGGCATCGTCCTCGGCACCAAGGCCTACCGCGACGACGCCGACCAGCGGCTCAAGCGCCGGCAGGCCGAGGCCAAGGTCCTCGTGCGCAAGTACTCCGACGAGGTCATCTTCTACGTCTCCAAGCAGCTCAAGGACCGGCTCCGCATCGTCCAGCGAGCCGTCCGCGACCACTACAACGACGTGGCCGAGGAGCTGTCCACCTCGCTGCGCGACTCGGTCAACAACGCCCAGAAGGCCGCCCAGGCCAGCACCGAGGAGCGCGTGGCACGGCTCTCGGAGGTCAAGAAGTCCTTGGCGCAGCTCGATGAGATCTCCACGGCCGCCGGCCAGCTCCCAGCGAGGCAACGCGCCGCCCAGCGCCCGCAGCCCCGGGCCGTCGCTGGATCGGCGGCGAACGTCGGACCTCCCCGACCCGGTAAGCGTGTCGGCGACGGCTCTGCGGGGACTGGGGCTGTCGCCGCCTCCGGCACGCCAACCGTCCCGATGCGGCCGTCTGCATGACGGCAGGAAACCCGCATGGCGAGTCTGCTCGCGTACTGCTGGATGAGGCGGCGGAGCTGCTCGCGCACGATGAGTCGGCGCTGGCTCGAATCACCGCAGCCCAGCAACGCCTCGACGAGCCACTACGGGTGGCCATCGCCGGCAAGGTCAAGGCCGGCAAGTCAACCCTGCTCAACGCCTTCCTCGGTGACCGCGTCGCGCCGACGGACACCGGCGAGTGCACCCGGGTGGTCACGTGGTACCGCCACGGGGCGGTGCCGACGGTCACCCTCATCCCCAGGACGGGGAAGCCCCGCCCTCAGCCCGTGCGCCGGGTGGACGGACGGCTGATCCTCACCACCGACGGCCTGGCGATCGACCAAATCGAGCGCATCGAAGTCGGTTGGCCCGCGCCGGCGCTCAAGGACCTCACGCTCGTCGACACCCCCGGCCTGGCCTCGCTCTCGGAGGAGCTCAGCCTCCAGTCGTCGACGGCGTTGACCCCGGAAGACTCGGTCTCGATCGTCGACGCCGTCGTCTACCTCATGCGCCACCTCCACGCGACCGACGCCAACTTCCTCGAGGCGTTCCGCGACCAGCAGGCTGTGCCCAGCCTGTCCGCGATGACGCTGGCGGTGCTGTCCCGGGCCGACGAGGTGGGCTCCGGCCGGATCGACGCCCTCATCTCGGCGGCTCAAGTCGCGCAGCGCTACCGTACCGACCCCGCGGTTCGCGCCTTGTGTCTCGACGTCGTCCCGGTCGCGGGGCTGCTGGCGGAGAGCGGGCGCACCCTGCGGCAGGTTGAGTTCGAGGCGCTGCGTGACCTCTCCCGCCTGAGCCGGGAGGACCGCGAGCGGCTGCTGCTGTCCGCCGACCGGTTCGTGGCCACGCCGTTGCCGGATTCGCCCGCGGCGACGAGCGAGGTCCGGTCGGCGCTGATCCAACGCTTCGGAGTCTTCGGGATCCGGCTGGCCACGGTCCTCGTCCGCGACGGCTTCCAGACCGGGTCGGCGTTGGCCGAGGAGCTGGTCCGCCGAAGCGGCCTCGACGAGGTCACCCGGATCCTCACTATGCAGTTCGCCGCCCGGGCCGACGCCTTGAAGTCGCGGTCAGCTCTTATCACGGTCCAACGCGAGCTGAGCAAGCACGAGGACGCCCACCCAAAGCACGTCGGGAATCTGGCCGAACGGGTCGACGGGGCGCTGCACACACGTCACGACGTCGAGGAGCTCAGCCTCATCACCACGTTGCACAGCGCGCCGCCGGCCGAGCTGCCGCCGGAGCGGCTCGCCGAGGCGGAGGTGATTCTTGGCGGCTCCGGAACCACTCCGGCGGCCCGACTGGGGCGGGGTGCGTTCGAGGACCGCGTGGTCCTCCGCGGTGAGGCGGTGTCGGCGATCCAGGCGTGGCGACGCCTCCAGAGCGACCCCGCCAACGGCGAGAGAGTGCGCAACCTCTGCCGAGTCGTTCTTCGCAGCCTCGAAGGTGTGGTCGCCGAACTCGACCACCCTGGCCAGCCGGCCGCCTGACTAAAGAGCGCACGCGCGTCCGGCTCAGTGCAGCGATGCATGACTGGCTGTGACGCATACCGAGCCGACTCATTCGCGTCACCCGTCGGCGGCGGTCTCCTCGTCGCGACGGCTCCGAAGCCACCTCGTCACTGACCGGGCGAACGCCCGGACTGAGGCCACCAGGGCGAGCAACCCACTGAAGATCAGCGCGACGACCAGCAGCCAGCCCTGCCACGCCGTCAACGGGATGAGAATCGTACAGAGGAACGCCACCAGGACGTGCAGGATGGCCGCCGGCACCAGAACGGCGCGCGGCCAGGCGCGACGGCGCAGGAGCTGGGTCGACACCGCCCACTCCGGGATGGCGACCAGCAGCAGCGCTCCGATCGCCAGGTAGACGATTAGCGGGGCCGTGTCAGCCAACCGAGTCTCGGACACCGTCGTGTCCTGGTCGTGAAGAAGCTCGGTGAGGTTGGAGACCAGACTCGACCTGGTCATCACCATGATCACCACGGAGAAGAAGAGGATGGCGACCGCGAGGTACCACATCGTCTGCGACCGCCGGAGCGCCAGCGGCACCGCCGCCTTGCCCCTGACCGGCGGTGGGGTCCGGTCGGACAACGCCGGCCGCTCCGGACGCGCGACGCGTGCCTCCGGGCCGCGCGAGGCCCAGGCGCTGCTCGTCCGATCCCCATCCCCCGATACCATGCCCGGCACTCTACGGCGTTGCCCGCGGGCGTTGTGGCAGTACCGGACCCGCACGTGAAACTTGCCGAAATCGGGTGCAAAGGTGCAGTGCCAGAGCACACTAGGCGGTGGCTCATTCGGCAGTGCTGCCTCTCCTCGGGAGACCCACGTGGACGTCGACGCCGATCCCGACCGCGACCGATCAACCGCGTTCGCCGATGCGCAACCCGGCCCTCGTGCGCAACTGGCCGCGATCGTCGAAGTCCTCTCCGTCCTGGCGCGTTCCTCGTCACAGCAGGGAAAGGTGTTCGACGCCGTCGTCAACAACGCACGTCGGCTGTGCGGTGCCGATGTGGCCCAGATCCATCTCCTCACGGACGAGGGGCTGAGGATCGTCCACTCGGTCGGCCTCAACGAGGCATACATGGAGTTCGCCCAGGCGCATCCCATCCCCGTCGACCGGAACGGCCTCACGGGGCGCGTGGTCATGGATCGGAAGACGCACCAGATCACGGACGTGCTCGCCGACCCGGACTACCGGAACCGTGAGTACCAGCGGCGCGGTGGCTTTCGGACGATCATGGGTGCGCCGATGCTCATCGCCGACGAGGTCGTCGGGGTCCTGTCCGTCTGGCGCACCGAGGTGGAGCCGTTCGCGCCGCGGATCGCCTCGGTCCTCGCCACCTTCGCGAACCAGGCGGCTCTGGCGGTCCGCAACGTCCAGCAGACGACCGCCCTGGAGCGTCGCTCCTCCGAGCTGGCCGCCAAGGTGGAGCAGCTGGAGGCACTGTCCGAGGTCAGCAAGGTGCTCGGCTCCTCCCTCGACGTGGAAGAGGTCCTCTCCACGATCGTCAGCCACGCCGTGGAGCTGTCGATGACGGACGGTGGCTCGCTCATGGAGTACGACGCCGCAACCCGACTGTTCCGGGTCCGCGCGGCGTATGGCACCAGTGACGAGGTCCTGGAACAGCTGCGACGGGCCCGGATCCACGCGGACGAGACGTGGGTCGGGCGGTGCGCGTACGTCACCTCCTCGTTCCAGATCGAGGACCTTCAGACCGTCGACCGCGACGCGCACCTCACGATCCTGCACGCCGACGGCTGGCGCTCGCTCGTCGCCGTTCCGATGCGCAGCCACGACCACGTCGTCGGCGCCTTCGTCGTGCGGCGGAGACAACCCGGGCGGTTCACTGAGGACGTCTGCGACCTGCTGTCGGCCTTCGCAAGCCAGTCGGCGATCGCCCTGACCAACGCCCGGCTCTACGAGGAGCTCGCGCGACAGAGTGTCGAGCTGACGGTCGCCAGTCAGCACAAGTCCGAGTTCCTCGCCAGCATGTCCCACGAGCTCCGGACACCGCTGAACGCGGTGATCGGGTTTTCAGAGGTGCTGCTGGAGCGGATGTTCGGCGAGCTCAATGAGCGCCAGGAGGACTACCTACGGGACATTCGCGACGCGGGACGGCATCTCCTCGCCCTCCTCAACGACGTCCTCGACCTGTCCAAGGTGGAGGCCGGTCAGATGGAGCTGGACCTGACGACCTTCGATGCCGCCGCCGCCTTCCAGTACGCGCTGTCCCTCGTTCGGGAACGAGCCGCCCAGCACCGGGTCGATCTGACCCTTGACCTGTCCGAGGAGCTGCGGGTCATCCGGGCCGACGAGCTGCGCTTCCGGCAGGTGTTGCTCAACCTGCTCAGCAACGCGGTGAAATTCACCGCCGACGGCGGTTCCGTGGCGGTGTCCGCCTGGCTGGACGCTGAAGACCTGCTCGTCACCGTCACCGACAGCGGTGTCGGCATCCCGTATGCGGACCAGGACCGGATCTTCGACACCTTCCAGCAGGGTGGCCGGTTCGTCGTGCGGTCCGAGGGAACCGGGCTCGGCCTGACAGTGACGAAGCGGATCGTCCAGCTCCATGGAGGCCGAATCTGGGTCACCAGCGCACCCGGCGTCGGCAGCTCGTTCGGGTTCACGATTCCCGGCCAGAGCATCGGCGACGCCGCGGAGGAGGCCCCCCTCGCGGCTGCCGACCAGGCGCTCGGCGACCCCCGTCCGGCGGTGGTCGTCATCGAGGACGACGAGCGGTCCAGCGAGCTGGTCGCCGTTCACCTCACCGCCGCCGGACTGCGACCGGTCGTCATGCGCGACGGCCGAGCCGGACTGGCGGCGGTGCGGTCGGTGCGCCCAGTGGCGGTCATCCTCGACATCAAGCTCCCGGGGATGACCGGGTGGGAGGTCCTCAACGCCATCAAGGGCGACCCGGACATTGCCGGCACGCCGGTCGTCGTCGTCTCCGTACTTCCCGAACGCGGCAAGGGATTCGCGTTGGGCGCGGCCGACTATCTCGTCAAGCCGGTCGGGCGCGAGGAGCTGATCCACTCGATCCGTCGCGTCGTCGCGGCCGCGACCAGCCGGGCGGAGGGCCGGACCATCGTCGTCGTCGACGACGACCCCATGGCGTTGGAGCTCGTCCGCGTCACCCTTGAACCGCAGGGGTGGTCGGTCGAGGTCTGCGAGAAGGGGGCCGACGCGATCGGGCTCGTCACGTCGAGTCGCCCGTCGGTCGTGCTCGTCGACCTCCTGATGCCGGACACCGACGGCTTCGCCGTCATCGACGCCCTCGCAGCTCGCCCCGAGACGGCTGACATCCCCGTCGTCGTCCTGACCGCGAAGTCCTTGCAGGCCCAGGACCGGGAACGCCTGGACGGCCGGATCGCCTTCGTCGCCTCAAAGTCCGCGCTCGATCTCGATGTCCTCGCCCAGCGATTGGTCCGCGTCTCCCGACCGGCGGAAACGGGCGCGCCGTGACCACCGGGCGGATCCTCGTCGTCGAGGACAACGACAAGAACCTCAAGCTGACCCGGGACGTGCTCGAGTTCGCCGGGTACACGGTCGAGGTGGCCATCACCGGCGAGGAGGCAGTCGCCCAGGCGCTGGCGTCGGTGCCGGACCTCATCCTCATGGATCTCCAGCTGCCCGGGATGGACGGGCACGAGGCGCTAGCCAGGCTTCGGGCCGATCCGGACACCCAACGGGTGCCGGTCGTCGCCCTCACCGCCTCCGCCATGCCGATGGACCGGGAGCGGGCGCTGTCCGCCGGCTTCGACGGATTCCTCGAAAAGCCGATCAGTGTGCGTGAGTTCCCAGATCAGGTTCGCCGACACCTCCGGAAACGACGATGACCGGTGCGGGCGGACAGCCGGTCGTCCTCGTCGTCGACGACCTTCCGGCGAACCGCCGGCTGATGGAGGCGATCCTGGCTCCCCACGGCTATCACGTCGTCGAGGCGGAGTCCGGCGAGGACGCGCTCGAGATCCTCACCGAGGGGCAGACCGATCTCGTCCTTTTGGACCTTCTCATGCCCGGGCTGGACGGACACGAGACCTGCAAGCGGATCCGAGCGAACCCTGCCACCGCATACCTGCCGGTTGTCATGGTCACGGCGAGCGGACCGGCGGAGAAGGTCCGGGCCATCGATACGGGGGCCGACGACTTCATCAGCAAACCGCTGGACCAGGCGGAGCTCCTCGGTCGGGTCCGGTCCCTGCTCCGGGTCAAGCGCTACCACGACACCGTCGTGACACAGGCCGCAGAGCTCGCGCAGTGGAACGAGGAGCTCGAGGGTCGCGTGGCCGCACAGGTGAGACAGCTCGAGCGGTTCGGGGCGCTCCGGCGGTTCTTCTCCCCACAAATCACCCGGCTGCTGCTCGAGGACGGCGACGACTCGTTTCTCACCAGTCATCGACGGGAGATCACTGCGGTCTTCTGCGACCTTCGCGGCTTCACGGCGTTCGCCGAGACCTCCGACCCGGAGGAGGTCATGTCGGTGCTCGCTGCCTACCACCAGGCGTTGGGCCGGCTCGTCTTCGAGCACGAAGGAACTCTCGAGCACTTCGCGGGCGACGGTCTCCTGGTCTTCTTCAACGATCCGGTCCCGATCCCGGACGCTCCGGCGCGGGCCGTGCGCATGGCAGTGCGGATGCGCGAGGCCGTCACGGCGCTGGCGGAGGGATGGCGCCGCCTGGGGTATGACCTCGCGCTCGGGGTTGGGATCTCACGGGGGTTCGCGACCCTGGGCCGGATCGGCTTCGAAGGCCGCTACGACTACGCAGCCATCGGCACCGTGACGAACCTCTCCGCCCGGCTGTCGGCGCACGCGGCAGGAGGTCAGATCCTCGTCAGCCAGCGAGTGATGGTCGGCGCGGAGGACGTGGCGCTGGGTCGTGAGGTAGGACCGCTCGAGCTTCGGGGCTTCTCCAAACCGCTGGTCGCCTACGAGATCGTGGGCCTGAAGGAGGACGAGGTACCCGCGTGACCACGACACCCAGCCCCGTCACGGCGCCGCCGACTCAGAGGCGTCTCGAGGACCTCAGCGAGGAGGAGCGGAACGACGCATTCGACCGCCTGCAAGCACGACTACCGCAGGTCTGGCGCGCCACGCGGACCAACGACCCGCGTGAGTCGGTGGTCGTCGTGCCGTCGATGTCACTCGACCGGATGGTGCCGGGTTCCGGGGCCTTGAACCGGGCCATGGAGGAACGGTTCCTGTTCATGCTCCTGCTCCTGCGCCAACCGCGCCTGAAGCTCATCTACGTGACGTCCATGCCGGTCGACCCGGCCGTCATCGAGTACTACCTCTCGCTGCTGCCGGGCATCATCCCCAGCCACGCCCGGGCGCGCCTCTCTCTCGTGTCGGTGGGCGACTCCTCGGCGACCCCGCTGACCGAGAAGCTCCTCGCTCGACCACGGCTCGTCCACCAGATCCGGGAGCTGGTCCCCGATCGTGCCTTCTCGCACCTCGTCCCGTACAACACGACGACCCTGGAGCGCGACCTCTCCCTCCTGGTCGGCATTCCGATGTTCGGCCCCGACCCGCGTCTCTTTCCGATCGGGACCAAGACCGGGTCCCGCCAGGTGTTCGGCGCCGCCGGCATCTCGCACCCCCTGGGTTTCAACGACCTGCGCACCATGGATGAGATCGTGGCCGCCCTGGCGCGGCTCCGGGCCGACCGGCCGCGAGCCACGGCGGCGATGGTGAAGCTGAACGAGGGCGTGGCCGGCGCGGGCAACGCGGAGGTGCAGCTCGTCGGCCTGCCACCGGTCGGTGACGCCGCCGAGCGGAATGCCCTCCGTGACCGGGTGCACGACATGACGCTGGAGGGCACCGGAGTGGACGTGCCGATGTTCCTGGACGCGATGAGGAGGAAAGCCGGGATCGTTGAGGAGCGCATCACCGGCGAGGAGCTGCGGAGCCCGAGTGTCCAGCTCCGGATCACCCCGATGGGTGAGGTCGAGCTGTACTCGACGCACGACCAGATCCTCGGCGGTCCGACCGGTCAGTCCTACCTGGGCTGCCGCTTTCCCGCAGATCCGGCCTACGCCGGCGTCATCTCCGCGGACGCATGGAAGGTCGGTGAGGTCCTCGCCGAGCGCGGCGTCGTCGGTCGGTTCGCCATCGACTTCGTCGTCAGTCGCTCGGACGGTCAGTGGACCTCGGACGCGATCGAGATCAACCTCCGCCGGGGCGGCACGACGCATCCGTTCCTCACGCTGCAGTTCCTCACCGACGGTCGGTACGACGCCGAGAGCAGCCGGTTCCTCACGCCGACAGGCGATGAGCGCCACCTCGTCGCCACGGACCACTTCAGCGACCCCTCACTGATGGGCCTGCGGATCGCCGACCTGTTCGACCTCGTCGCGGTCTCCGGCATGCACTTCGACCACGCCCGCGAGCGCGGCGTCGTCCTCCACATGATGAGTGGGATCACGGAGCTCGGCGCGCTGGGCATGACGGCGGTGGGGGCCACGGCCGACGAAGCCTCGGAGCGGTTCGCCGACGCCGAGGTCCGACTCCGTGCCGAGGCACGGGAGGCGTTGGAGCCTCAGCCCCTGGGTTGAGGCTCCCGGAGAATGGCCCCTGCGACCGGACTCACGGCGCGATCAGCTGTGAGTGCAGGAGGGCCTCGACCATCGCAGTGGGCCAGGCGAGTGGCTCACCGCCACTTCGCCGCGATGCCCCGCCACAGCTGCACTCCCAGACCCACGTCCCCCGGCCGACCTTGCGGATCCGCGGGTGATGGTGGGCCAGGTCACGGTGGCTCCGACGGATAGGACTCATGACGCACCTCCGATCTGGTTCGCCGGGTGTTTCCCGGCTGACCCCACGGTGCGATCTGTGCGTCGTCGCGTCTGTGTCCGTCGCTACACAGCAGACGTATCGCTGACGACACAGCAGGACCTCGGCGGTGCCTCGTTGCCTCCTGGATCGCCGCGTGGTGCACTGCCTCATGGAGTGGCCGTTGCTCTCCTCGCTGAGCGCGCCGGAGCAGCGCTTGGTGCTAGCTCGCATGCACCGTCGCCGGTACGCCAGAGGCGAGACCCTGTTCCACGAGGGAGATCTCGGCGAAGCCATCCACTTCATCCAGGAGGGCCGCGTGGTCTCTCGAAGGACGACTCGTCAAGGTGACACCGTGACGTTCGCCCTACTGGGTCCGGGCGACGTCTTCGGTGAGATGGCAATGCTGGCGGAAGACCATCGCCGTTCCTCCACCATCAGTGCCATCGAAGTCGTCGTCACGCAGACGCTTCGCTTCGACGAGTTCCAGCGGCTGTGCGAGGAACATCCGGCCGTTCAGGGCTTGCTCGTCCGCATGCTCGGGCAACGCGTCGATCGGCTTTCCACGCACCTCCTGGACGCGCTGTACCTGTCGGCCGACCTCCGCGTGCTCCGCAGTCTCGTCGAGCTGTGCGGCCATTACACAGACGGCCTCCCCTCCGGCGAGGTCATCCTTCCGCTCACTCAGGTGGAGGTCGCGGAGCTGTCCGGCGCCTCCCGTCCCACGACGAACCGGTTCCTTCGCCGTCTCGAGGAGAAGGGGATCGTCCGGCTGAATCGCGGCCGCGTCTCTGTGCTCGATGTCGAGGCGCTGCGGACGGTCAGTCCGCGGTGAGGCTCGACGCCTTGTGGGCCGCCTTGGCGCCGGTCTTGTCCGACTGCACGATCCAGTAGGGCTCATCGTCGCTGGCGTTGAACCTCTGCCCGTCGAAGGTGAACTCCGACGTCCGCTTCTCCAGCGCCTTCCCGTGCGTAGCCCCCTGTGAGGTGTTCCACGAGACCTTGCTGCCCTTGCTGATAGCCATGGTTCGACCGTATGCGTGAGTGCACGGGCTCGCCTCCCAGGAGCCGGATGCGACGATGGACGATCAGACGAGGCGACCTCGGTCGCGATTCGGTGGCAGGAGGTCGGCCGTGCGAGCTCGGTCCGCGCTGACGACCGACCTCGGCGGCCTGTATGCCGCCCAGCGACTCTCCATGGTGCGACTGGCCCTGCTGCTGCTCGGCGACCGCGACGTCGCCGAGGCGGTGGTTCAGCGCGCGTTCCTGGGGCTGCTCCGGCGCACCGACCGCAGACGGCTCGACCCGGGAGTCGTGGTCGCCGAGCTGCGTGCACGCGTTGTCATGGGTTGCCGCGTCGTGCGCCGAAGGCGGCGGCGGGACCTGCGCCCCCAGGCACCGGGACGGGACACCTACGGCGACGTCCTGGCGCTGCCCCGAGGCGAGTGTGAGGTGGTGGTCCTCGAGGTCTGGGGCCGGTTGAGCCGCCCGCAGGTGGCCGCGACCCTGCGCACCAGCGAGCGCGCGGTGGCGGCCGTTCGGGCCGCGGCGTTCGGCCGCCTGCGCCGTCCCGAGGAGGCCGACGACACGCATACGAGAGACCGCGTGGCCGAGGCGCTCGAACGGCGCGCCGACGGGATCGGCGCCGAGGACCTACGGTGGCGGTTCGCCGAAGTCGTCGACGAGGACGCCCGGCGGACCGCCCAGCACCGCCGGTGGTGGCTGTTGGCGGTCGCCGTGCTCATCGTCGTGGCCGTCGTCCTCGCCGTCCAGACCGGCGTCCAGCGCTACACCGGTCCGACTCCGTCTCCGACCCCGTCCCCGTCGCCGTCGGACGCCCCGGTCACGAGCCCGCTGTCGTCCCCGGCGCTGGCCCCCGGTGAACGTCCTCGCGCCGACATCCCTTGGGCCGATGTCGGCCCGGGATGGGTGGTCATCGCGACCGCCACTCCGGCTACCGCCATCACGACGACCTTGCTTCTGGTGAGCCCTCAGGGAACGCGCTACGGGCTCGGCAGCGCACCGGAGAGCATGGTGGTGCAGGACGTCAGTGCGGACGCCCGACACGTCATGGTCGCCGTCGGCTCCCGCGCCCAGGAGTGGGACCTGCCGTCGGGGACCGCCCGGGAGGTGGTGACGCCGTACGGCTGGAAGACGCTGCGCTACGCCGGTCCGGATCCCAGCTATGGCTACCTCGTGCTCTGGACCGACTCGTCGTCGTCGGTGCGCCTGGCGCGCTGGACATGGGACGGCAACCTTCGCACCGACTACCGCACAGTCCTCGCCACTACCGCCGGCAGCCCACGCCACCCCGGCGTCCTGGTCAGCCCCGACGGCTCATCCGCGCTGCTCTCGTCGCGCGACGGTCCACTTCAGCTCCTCGACTTCGCGACCGACACGATCGCCAGCCCCGGTCCCTTCGACGAGGCGCCGACCTGTGAGCCGTTGGGTGACTGGTCGGCGACCGATGCGGTCGTGGGCTGCGGCTCGTCGGTCCAGGTCAACGCGTACAACAACCTGGTCGGTCGGCCGCTCCTGGTCACACCGGCCGGAGGGACACCGGTTCGGGCGGCAGGCGCGTGGCAGACCGCCGGACCCGACGTCGTCCAGCTCGACGACGTCTGCTCGCCGGCGTTCGGCAGCATCCTGTTCGACCGCCGGATCGCGCCGATGACCACCGGCGGCGTCGCCGAGGGGCTCGTCCCCAACCAGGCCGTCGGCCGGACCGTCTACCTCGGGGGCACCCGGTGCGCGTCGGACGGTGACCGGCTGGTCGCCTACGACGTCGCCACCGGGCGGACGACGGAGCTGGCGGGCCCGGACGCCGGCGGCCGCACGGTCCGTCAAGCCCTCGTCGTGGTCCGGCCGCGCTGAGTGACACGATGACCGCGTGAGCGAGGCCCAGAAGAAGAGCGACAACCGGAGCAACCCCACGACCGACGAGTTCCGGACGTTCGTCAAGTCGGGCTGGGCGCCTCGGTCGGTCCGCATGCCCGAGCGGGCCGAGGTCGCCCCGTATGCGGCGGCACGCCGCGAGGCGGTCAGCGAGGCGTTTCCGGGCGAGCGCCTCGTTATCCCCGCTGGTGGGCTCAAGGTCCGCAGCAACGACACCGACTACGTGTTCCGGCCGCACTCGGCCTTCGCGCACCTGACCGGGTTCGGTGGAGACCAGGAGCCGGACGCCGTCCTGGTCCTCGAGCCCCGAGAAGGCGGCGGCCACGACGCGGTCCTCTACTTCACCCCGTGGGGCGGACGGGACTCGGACGAGTTCTTCACCGACACGCGGTACGGCGAGTTCTGGGTGGGCGCCCGTCCGACGCTGGAGGAGATCGAGGCGGAGTTCGGCCTGACCGCGCGCAACATCGACGAGTTCGCCGACGCGGTGGCCAAGGACGCCGGCGAGATCACCGTCCGCGTCGTGCGAGACGCCGACCGCGACGTGACGGCCCAGGTGGAGCAGGCCCGGGCCGCGGCGTCCGAAGAGGCGGCGTCCGCCGACGAGATCCAGAGCCAGGTGGGGGCCGACGAGGAGCTGTCCCGGGTCCTCTCGACGCTGCGGCTGGTCAAGGACGAGTGGGAGGTCGAGCAGCTGCGGCTCGCGATCGCGGCCACGCAGGAGGGGTTCGAGGCGGTCATCGCCCAGCTGCGTGAAGCGGTGAGCAGGGGCCGCGGTGAGCGCTGGGTGGAGGGCGTCTTCGGTCTGCACGCGCGGCACGGCGGCAATGGGGTCGGCTACGACTCGATCTGCGCCAGTGGCGACCACGCGACGACGCTGCACTGGATCAAGAACACCGGTGACGTCGACGACGGTGAGCTGCTGCTCCTCGACGCCGGGGTAGAAGTCGACTCCCTCTTCACCGCCGACATCACCCGGACCCTTCCGGTGGACGGCACCTTCACTGAGCCCCAGCGCACGATCTACGACGCGGTCTACGCGGCCCAGCAGGCGGCCATGGAGGCCATCAAGCCGGGGGTGAAGTTCAGCGAGATCCACGACACGGCCATGCGGGTCATCGCCGAGTACCTCGACGAGTGGGGGCTGCTCCCGGACGGCGTCACCGTCGAGGACACGCTCGACAAGGACCACGGCATGTACCACCGGCGGTGGATGGTGCACGGCACCAGCCATCACCTCGGCATCGACGTGCACGACTGCGCCCAGGCGACCCGGGCCGACTACAAGGACGCCGAGCTGCGGCCGGGCATGGTCTTGACGGTGGAGCCCGGCCTCTACTTCAAGGCCGACGACGAGTTGGCGCCGGCCGAGTTCCGCGGCATCGGAGTGCGCATCGAGGACGACATCGTCGTCACCGAGGACGGTTACGAGAACCTCTCGGCGGCCCTGCCCCGCACGGCGGACGACGTCGAGGCCTGGATCGCCCGGCTCCAGTCCCGCTGACTCCCGCTTCCAACCCAGAGGATTACCGGGTTGGAAGCGAAAGCGAGGTCAGAGCTGGTTGGGCGGCGGCGGCGACTGCGGCGAACCCGGCGCGTCCGCCGCATACCCGCTGGTCGGCACGTATCCGTAGCCCGCGCCGCCCATCCCGGCCCCGCCGAGGATGTCGCGCGCCTGCTGGGCGAACTTGTGCTCGACCAAGACCTCGTACTTGCTCGGCACGATGAGGCTGACCGAGCTGAAGTCGCGCTGGCCGCCGGTCAACGCGTACGTGCCTGCCGCCCACGCCAGCCCGAACAGCGCCCCGAACAGCACCGTCGACAGGACGATCTGGATCACGTTGCCGCCTTGAGGAGCGAACAACGCGAAGATCAGGCCGACGAAGAGACCGAGCCAGACGCCGGACAGGGCGCCGCCGAGCAGCACACGCCCCCAGGTCAGCCGCCCGGTGATCCGTTCCAGCTGCTTGAGGTCGGTGCCGACGATGAGGCAGTTCTGGACCGGGAACTCCTTGTCCGACAGCGTGTCGACGAGCTTCTGGGCCTCCTCGTACTTCTCGAACGTCCCGAGCGACATCGGGTACTCGAGGTTGAGGCGGGCGCGGACCTGGCTCAAGCCACTGTTGGGCTGTGTGCTCATGGGGCCAAGTATCGCAAACCGGACGGCGCGTCTTGCGGAGCGGTCATCCCCGCGCGGCGTACAGCTCGAGGAGCCGGCGCCCGATGATCATCCGCTGGATGTCCGCCGTGCCTTCGCCGATGAGCAGCATCGGGGCCTCGCGGTAGAGCCGCTCGATCTCGTACTCCTTGGAGTACCCGTACCCGCCGTGGATCCGGAAGGCGTCCTCGACCACCTCGGCGCAGTACTCGGATGCGAGGTACTTGGCCATGCCGGCCTCGAGGTCGTTGCGCTCGCCGGAGTCCTTCAGCCGCGCCGCCCTGACCATCATCTGGTGGGCCGCCTCGACCTTGGTGGCCATGTCGGCGAGCCGGAACAGCACCGCCTGGTGCTCGGCGATCTTCTTGCCGAACGTCTCACGCTGCTGCGCGTAGTCGATGCCCAGCTCGAACGCGCGCCGGGCCACCCCGCAGGCCCGGGCCGCGACGTTGACTCGGCCCACCTCGACGCCGTCCATCATCTGGTAGAAGCCGCGGCCCGGCTCGCCACCGAGGATCTGGCCGGTCGAGCTCTGGTATGCGTCGAGGAGCAGCTCCGTGGTGTCGACGCCCTTGTAGCCCATCTTCTCGATCTTGCCCGGCACCGTGAGGCCGGGCGCCACCTCGCCGAATCCGGGCTCCTTGTCGACGAGGAAGGTCGTCATCTTGCGGTAGACGCTCTCGGCGCCGGTGT
>Ga0307318_10000137_pt1 | contig 22544 bp, 25 predicted proteins | sample ER_DNA_367_FD_194500 | JGI IMG/M metagenome (GOLD analysis project Ga0307318, IMG submission 194500) | Bulk soil microbial communities from the East River watershed near Crested Butte, Colorado, United States - ER_DNA_367 | ecosystem: Environmental > Terrestrial > Soil > Floodplain | place...
CCGCGTCGCTCTGCGCGAGCGGCATCGTCCGGCGGAGCAGGCGGTCGGCCTGCGCGATCACCGCCGGCCGGTCGGGCCAATCGTCCGACGTGCGGGCGACCTTGAGGACGAGCGCAGCCGCCATCGCCACGACCAGCGCCGCGGCGGAGCCGCTCGCCGGGGCAGGGTCGTCGGAGGCCAGGCTCTCCAGCAGTCCACGGATCGGGGCGTCGAGCAGGTCGCCGGTAAAATCCACCGGCCGATTCTCAGCTATTTGTCAAGCTCGCGCCGCAGAATCTCGACGGCGTCGACATGCGCGACGACGTCGGCCTCCTCCAGCGCGGCCTGCGGGTCTGCGACGACCCGCCGGCGGTACTCGTCGTCCTGCTCGGCTCGTGCGAGGATCTCCTCGACGCGTGCGTGGACGAATGGAAGGGCCTGCGCTGCCTTGACCCAGGCCTCCGGGGCCGGCGGCAGTGCGCTCAAGAGGTCTCCCAGGCGCTCTTCGTCATAGGCGGTCACGTTCGGATCACCAAAACTCATGACGTCTGAGGGCCCGGGTTTCTTCCCTCGAGCTCCACCCGCAGCTTCCCGAGGCACCGCGAGATGCGGCTGGCGATCGTGCCCGACGGCAGGTCCAGCGCCTCGCCGATCGTCCGGTAGCTCTCATCGCGCGCGAAGAACCGGTCGAGGATGTCCTGGCAGCTGTCCGGCAGGATCGACAGTGCCTCGTGCACCGCGATCGCCTCGTCGAGCCGCGCGAGCGTGTCGTCGGCCTCGGCCGGCTCGACGACGTCCTCGGGGTGCTCCTGCGCGCCGGCGCGCAGCCGGTCGATGCAGAGCCGCCGGGTGAGCTGGGCGAGCCACGGGCGGATCGCCTCGTCGTTCCGAAGCTTGTGCAGGTGCTCGTAGGCGCGGGCGAACACCTCTTGGAAGACGTCGTCCGCGTCGTGCGCTGGAAGCTTGAACGCCTGCACGGCGATCGCGTAGACGTAGCGCGAGAACCGCTCGACGAGCTCGTGCCACGCCTCCTGGTCGCCCGCACGGCAGCGCGCAACGAGCTGACCGTCGGTCAGCTGCACCGAGAGCCCCATCGCCTCGACGGCGTTCGCGTCGTGCACGTCCGTCCCCACCCCTCACATTGTGGCGCTTTTCGCTACGAAGCGAGCTTCGGCTCCAGGAACAGCTGCCGCCAGGCCGTCCACCAGTCCGCGCCGCGCGAGACGGCGGTCTCCGGGCCGGTCACCTCGACGCCCGCGCGCCCCTGGTACTTCACGACCTCGCTGGGGGTCATGAACTCGACCGCGATCTCGCACGGCTTGCCAGGGTCGTACGGCCGTACGGCGTCGAGGTTCGTGAGCGCCGAGCGCGCGCGGTCCTCGATCAGCTCCCGCGCGCGGAGCGGCGCGACGTTCCGGGCCGAGACGCGCCCGATCCCCTCCTTGACGGCGACCGTCGTCACGCCGTCGCCCAGCAGCGCGGTCGCCTCGCGGCAGGTGGCCGTGTCCCCCGTGACGAGCGCGACGGGACAGTCCCAGGTGCCGCAGAGCGCCGCGTTGATGCCCGTCTCGCCGACGAGGACGCCGTTGAAGCGCAGGCTGCGCCACTCGCGGCCGCTGACGGTGTGGCTCAGGACGCCGTCCGGCGTGCCGGCCATCGCGTGCATCCCGACGAGCAGGCACGCGTCGCAGCCCCCCTCGAGGAAGCCGGTGTACTCGGTCCAGCTCGACTGGACGACGTAGTCGCAGGCGGGGTCCAGCTCGTCCGGGATCAGTGAGTTGAAGCTGAAGGCCTTGCCAGCGCCGTGGTGGTCCATGACCACGATCTCCTCGGCGCCGGCCTTGGCCGCGCCGCGGACGGCGGCGTTGATCTCCTCCGTGTAGAGCTTCCGGCCTTCCTCGTAGAGCGCCTCTCCGGCGACCGTCTGCTCGGGTCGGACGATTCCGGCGACTCCCTCCATGTCGCTGATGATGTGAACTCGCATGCGGATAGTTTCTCGCTATGGAGACCGGGCTGCGGGGGAAGCGCGTGCTCGTGACCGGCGCCTCGGGTGGAATCGGCGGCGCCTGCGTCCGGGGGTTCCTGGCCGAAGGCGCCGCTGTCGTGGCTCACTACCACCGTGAGCGGGAACGGGCCGAGGCGCTCGGCGCCGGCCTCGTCGTCCAGGCCGACCTGACCCGCGAGGACGACGCCGAGCGGCTGTTCCGGGAGGCGGGGGAGCTCGATGTCTGCGTGGCCGTCGCCGGCGTCTGGCCCCGGGAGGACGTTCCGGTGTGGGAGCTGCCGCTCGAGCGGTGGGAGCAGACGCTGCGCGAGAACCTCTCGAGCGTGTTCCTGACCGCCCGCGGCTTCCTGCGCGGGGTCGCGCAGCGCGGGCACGGCAGCCTGGTGCTGATCGGCTCGACCGCGGGGATCTTCGGCGAGGCCGGTCATGCGGACTACGCCGCGGCGAAGTCGGCGGTGCTCCATGGGCTGCTGCTCAGCCTCAAGAACGAGGTCGTGCGCGTGGCGCCGCGTGCCCGCGTCAACGCGGTCGCGCCCGGTTGGACGCAGACACCGATGGCCCGCCGCGAGGTCGAGGATCCCGAGATCGTGGAGCGGGTGACGCGGACGATGGCCCTCCGCAAGGTCGCGACGGCGGACGACGTGGCCCGCCAGGTGGTCGTCCTGGCCTCGGACGAGCTCTCCGGCCACGTCACGGGCCAGGTGGTCGTCGTCGCCGGCGGCATGGAAGGCCGGACGATCCACCAATAAGAAGCGGCGCGTTTCCGCGCCGCTTCAACTCATTGCCGCAGAGTGCTAATTGCCGTTAGTTCCCCGCGGAAGGAGTCTGGCCGACTTATCGGCATTTCCAGCCGTTTTCTTGAACCCGATCGGTGGGCGGGGGGGCTTCGCCCGCCCGCCCACCGACGTCCTCGGAGACCAACTTCGGTCGGTGGCGCTTCGCCCGGCGAAAGTCCGACGGACTTTCGCCGGAATACTCAGACGGGGCCGCCGCCCGGCCCCGTCTGATCTCTCGAGTAGAGAGCCGCTTGAGTCTGGAGAGAGACCACGCCGCATGGGGGTCACCCTCGCTGTTTGCACCGTGTGGGCTCGCCGCATCGAGCCCCCGGTTGCGATCTAGGCCCCGCCGCATCGGGCCCTAATCGCTTGCAAGCCGCACTATGCGTTGCGGCCTCCGCTTGACCAATCACCCTTCGGGAGTTGACTCGCGCACTTCACCGGCGCGCGCGTCAACCCGGGCGTGAGAAGGCGTTCGACCGTAGAGTGAGGTCCGTGGCAAAGGGCTTCGTTGAGCGGCTGGAGCGCGGTCCCATCGTCGTCGCCGACGGCGGCATGGGCACGCTCGTCAGCGGCGCAGTCCCCCGTTTGAGGTGCCCCGAGGAGGCGAACCTCCGGTCGCCGGAGACCGTGATCTCGCTCCATGTGAGCTTCATCAACGCGGGGGCCGACCTGATCGAGACCAATACGTTCGGCGCCAACCGCCGCAAGCTCGCCGGTCATTACCTCGAGGACGAGGTCGAGAGCATCAACTCGAGCGGGGTGAAGCTCGCACGCGAGGCGCGCGAGATCGCCGGCCGTGACGTCTTCGTCGCCGGCTCGATCGGGCCGCTGGGCGAGCTCGATGTCTCGCGCGAGTACCGGAAGCGGATCTTCACGGAGCAGGCCGCCGCCCTCCACGCCCGCGGCGTCGATCTCTTCATCGTGGAGACGTTCTACGAGCTGGACGAGCTGCTCGTGGCGCTCGAGTCAGTGGCGGAGATCTCCTCGCTCCCGGTCGTGGCGATGCTCACGTTCGACGAGCAGGGCGAGACGCTCGGAGGCGTGACGGCGAAGGAGGCGGTAGAGGCGCTCGGCGAGGCCGGACTCGCGGCGATCGGCGCGAACCACGGAGCGGGGATCCAGGCGGCGCTCGCGGCGCTGAACGAGATGCACTCGACCGACGGGAACATCGCCCTCGCGGCCATGCCGAACATCGGCCTTGCCAGCCTGGCAGGCGGCAGGCTCGTCTTCCCGCACGCGACACCGGAGTACTTCTCCGACTTCGCCGCGCACGCCCGGGACCTCGGCGCGAGGATCATCGGCGGCTGCTGCGGTACGACGCCGCTCGAGATCGGCGCGATCGCCGCGGCGGTGACCGAGCAGCGGACGGCGCGCTCCCCGCTCGTCGTCCAGGAGCGGGAGGTGCAGCTCTCCGTGGTGGAGACGGCCGAGCAGACCGAGCTCGCGCGGATGCTCGACGACGAGGAGTGGGTGGTCTCGGTGCAGCTGGACCCGCCGCTCGGCGGCAACCACCGAGGGATGCTCGAGGTGGCGCGGGGCCTGAAGGAGGGCGGCACCGGCCTCGTGGACATCAACGACAACGCCACGGCCCGCGCCGGGATGAGCGCGCTGATGCTGTCGGTGGCGATCGAGCGGACGACGGGCCTGGAGACGATCCCGCACCTGACGACGCGCGACGCCAGCGTCCTCGGCCTGGAGTCGCAGCTCCTCGGCGCCCACGCAGAGGGGATCCGGAACGTGCTGGCCGTGACCGGCGACCCGCCCGAAGTCGGCGACTACCCCGGCTCGCGCGGCGTCTACGAGGTCGACGCGATCGGCCTGGTGCAACTGATGGCGCATCTGAACCGCGGCGAGGACTACAACGGCCGCTCCATCGACGCTGCGACGTCGTTCCACATCGGGGTCGCCGTCAACCCGTCGGCCGACGACATGGAGCTCGAGGTGGAGCGATACCGCCGCAAGATCGACGCCGGCGCCCATTTCGCGATGACGCAGATCGTCTTCGACCTCGACTACCTCGACCGCTTCCTCGACCGCCTGGGCGGCGAGTCGCCGATCCCGGTGCTCGTCGGGATCTTCCCCGTCTGGAGCCATCCGCTCGCGCTCCGACTGCACAACGAGGTGCCGGGGATCATCGTTCCCGACGAGGTGCAGGAAGCGCTGCGCGAGGCAGGACCGGACGGGCCGCGGGTCGGGATGGCGATCGCGCAGGAGCTGATTGAGGCCTCGCGGGAGCGTGCAGCCGGCGTCTACCTCGTCGCCCCGTTCAAGCGCCCGTTGGGTGTGCTCGAGCTCCTAGCGCACGCAGTCGCCCGTTGAGACGGCGCGGCCCGCGCGCCTGAGGTCGTTCCCGACCACGTCCGTGGGGACCGCGTAGCCGGCGCCGCCCTCGATGCGCTGCGCGAAGATCGTCCCGACGACTCGACCGTCCTCGTCCACGACCGGGCCGCCCGAGTTTCCCTGCCGCACGTTCCCGCGCAGGCTCGTGATCTCGCGCGGCACGGGCCCGCGGCCGTAGGCGTCCTCGCTCAGGGCGACCGCGGTGCGGCCCAGCCGCGCCGGCTTCGCCGTCAGCGGGCCGTTCTCCGGATAGCCGAGGATCGCGCCGGACTCTCCCTGGCGCGGCTGGGCCGGGTGGAGCGGCGCCGCCCCGAGATCGCCGCGCACGCGGAGAACGGCCACGTCGTTCCGGACGTCGAACAGGATCGTTTCCGCCGGCAGCGGTGGCGATCGCGGCGCGTCGACCGTCGTGTCACGCTCGCCCGCGACGACGTGCGCGCTCGTCACCACGACGCCCGGCGCGGCGATCCAACCCGAGCCCGCGACGCCCAGGCCGCAGGCGGTTCCGAGCACCCGCACGACGCCCGGGAGCGCGCGCCGGATGTCCGGATCCCGGACGACGCGGGAGTTCGGCGGGGAGACCGGCGGGGCCGGCCCTGCGATCTCCGGGAAGGGGTCGACGCGCGCGAGCGCCCGCAGCGCCCGCTGCGGCGGGACGATCTCGTTCAGCTCCTGGAGCACGCGCGACTGCTGCACCTCGCGCCGCAGGTCCTGCCGGCCGGGCAGCTGGAGCGCGACAGCGGAGAGGATCCATACGAGCGCGAGCCCGGCGAGCGCCCCGAACGCGAAGCCGCCCGCGGAGTCCGCCGTTCGCAGCGGCCCCGGCGGAAGGCGGCCGCGGATCGCGGCTCCGACGGAGGAGCCGACGACCTCGAACAGGATCGCGCCGGCGGCCGCGCCCGCGAGTGCGATCAGGGGCGTGTACGGCGAGTGCGCGCCGTCGGGGAGCAGGTGCGGAGCGATCCGCGCGCCGACGACACCACCGAGGATCACACCGGCCGCGGAGAGCGCGCCAATCACGAATCCCTGCCACAGGCCGAGCAGCGCGGTGAACGCGACGACGCCGAGCACGATCAAGTCGAGCCGTGTCACGGGGCTCCGATACGGTAGTGCGCGCCTTGGACGGCCCCGAGCTCCAGAAGTTCATCGAGCGCTACAACAACGCGTGGAACGACCACGACGTCGACGCGATCGTGGACATGCACACGACGGACTCCGTGTTCGAGAACCACACGACCGGTGACGTCAGTGTCGGCCGCGAGGCGATCGGCAGCGCGATCCGCGGGATCTTCACGGTCTTCCCCGACCTGCACTTCGAGACGCGGCGGGCCTACATCCGCGACGACCTCGTCGTCCAGGAGTGGACCGCGCGGGGGACGCACCTCGGCAAGATGAACCGCGCCGGCCTCGAGGTGGAGCCCACCGGCAAGACCGTCGAGTACCGCGGTCTCGACATCATCCCGATCGCCGACGGGCTGGTCGCCCGGAAGGACGTCTACTCCGACGGCGTCACCCTGCTCCGCCAGCTCGGACTGACCGAGATCTAGGGCCGCTTGAGCGCGGCGCCCGAGGTCCAGGCACCGCGCGTCCGGCTGATCTTCGGCGCGCTGATGCTGGTGCTCCTGCTGGCCTCGCTCGACCAGACGATCGTCGCCACCGCGCTGCCGACGATCGTCGGCGAGCTCGGCGGGATCGAGCACCTCTCCTGGGTCGTCACCGCCTACCTCCTCGCCTCGACCGTCGTCGGCCCGCTGTACGGGAAGTTCGGCGACATCTACGGGCGGAAAATCGTGCTGCAGACGGCGATCGTGATCTTCCTGCTCGGCTCCGCCCTTTGCGGCCTCGCGCAGAACATGGGCGAGCTGATCGCCTTCCGCACCGTGCAGGGGATCGGCGGCGGCGGGCTGATCGTGACGACGATCGCCGTGATCGGCGACGTGATTCCGCCGCGTGAGCGCGGCCGGTACCAGGGCTTCTTCGGCGCCGTCTTCGGCGTCTCGACCGTGATCGGGCCGCTGCTCGGCGGCTTTTTCGTCGACCACCTCACCTGGCGCTGGATCTTCTACGTCAACCTGCCGATCGGCGGCCTCGCGCTGGTCGTGATCGGCGCCGTCTTCCACTCGCGCTCCGAGCACTTACGGCACCAGATCGACTACCTGGGCGCCGCGCTACTCGCCGGCGGCCTCTCGGCGATCGTCCTCTTCACGAGCCTCGGCGGCACCACCTGGCCCTGGGGTTCCGCGCAGATCGTCGGGCTGATGGTGGCCGGCGTGATGCTGATCGTCGGGTTCCTGCTCGTGGAGCGCCGGGCGTCGGAGCCGATCGTCCCGCTCGAGCTCTTTCGCAACCGGATCTTCGTCGTGACGAGCGCGATCGGGTTCATCGTCGGCTTCGCGCTCTTCGGCGCCGTGACCTACCTCCCGCTCTACCTCCAGATCGTGAAGGGCCACAGCCCCTCGTCGTCTGGCCTGCTGCTGACGCCGATGATGGTCGGGCTGCTCGTGACCTCAGTCGGAAGCGGTCAGCTGATCACGCGCTTCGGCCGCTACAGGCCGTTCCCGATCGCCGGGACGGCGCTGATGACGCTGGCGATGTTCCTGCTCTCCGGGATCGGCGTGACGATGCCGGTCTGGCTGACGGCGGTCTACATGCTCGTGCTCGGGTTCGGCCTCGGGATGACGATGCAGGTTCTCGTCCTCGCCGCCCAGAACTCAGTGTCGTACGAGCTGCTCGGCGTCGCCACCTCCGGCTCGACCCTGTTCCGGCAGGTCGGCGGCTCGATCGGGGTCTCGATCTTCGGCGCGATCTTCGCCAACCGGTTGGCGACCAACCTTCACGAGCTGCTCCCGCCTGGCGTGCGCCCGCCGGCCGCCGCCGAGCCGTCGATCGTGAAGGCGCTTCCGTCCGCCGTCCACGCCGCGTACGTCGAGGCGTTCGCCGCCTCGCTCCGGCCGGTGTTCATGGCCGCGGCCGGCGTTTCTGTGCTCGCCTTCGCGCTCACCTGGCTGTTGCGGGAGATCCCGCTGCGCCAGAGCGCCGGCGCCGAGGGTGTCGCCGAGAGCTTCGCCATGCCGCGCGAGGCCGAGTCGCTGCCCGAGCTCGAACGCATCGTCGCGACGCTCGCCCGGCGGGAGAACCACTGGCGCGTCTACCAGCGACTCGCGGAACGCGCGCAGCTCGACCTCTTGCCCGCCGAGGTCTGGCTCCTGGCGCGGCTCGGCGACGGCACTGAGCTCGATCTCGGTGACGAAGATCTCGCCACGGCGCGCGACTCGCTCGGCACCCGCGGGCTCGTCGAGGACGGCCGGCTGCTGCCCGAGGGCGAGGCGGTCTATGCGCGCGTCGTCGAGGCCCGGCGGGAGGGCCTGGCCGAACTGCTCGACGGCTGGGAGCCGGAGCGCCACGACGAGGTCCGGACGATGCTCGACCGGCTCTCGCGCGAGCTCGTGGCCGAGGTTCCGCAGACGCCCTCGGCTACAATCGTCCCTCCTCGGGGGCGTAGTTCAGTTGGTTAGAACGCCGGCCTGTCACGCCGGAGGTCGCGGGTTCGAGTCCCGTCGCTCCCGTCTCTCAATCCCCCGCGACAGGGTTCGACCAGCCCGATGAACCGCGCGACGGCCGCGGTGCGCGTGCGGACGCTGAGCTTCACGTAGACGTTCTCCAGGTGCTTCCGCACCGTGCTCGGCGCCAGCGAGAGGATCGTTGCGATCTCGGCATTTGTCTTGCCGAGGGCGACCCACGACAAGACTTCTTGTTCCCGCTTCGTGAGTCGCTCGTACACCTTGTGCTCCTCGAGCACGTCCCTCACCCACACGGCGAACAGGTCCATTCACCGTGCGGGAGGTACGGCTCGAAGAAGACGCCGACCGTCTCCCCGCCCTGGCCTGGAACCTGGAAGGTCCATTCTGGGCGGAATGCGCGTGCCGGCCCGCGATCGTCTCCGGACACGCCCTGCTCCGCTCCTCCATCGTCAAGAGCCTCGGCAATCGCGCGAGCCTCCTCGGTCGTCGCATCCGAGCAGTAGAAACCTCCAGACCCTTGCTCCTTTTGCTCCTTTGCGCGAAGCAGGTCTGCGGCGGGCGCCGGTAGCAGACTCAGCATTCGAGTCGGTTCGATCGGTTGCGGCCGTCCGCCGTAACAGACCACATATCGGGATGGGACGTACGCGCGGATCTCAGGGACCTCCCACGCGCTCGCCGGTAGCCACGAGGCCGGATTCGTCAACCGCTCAACGAGCGCCGCGAGATTGCTCGCCCGATGGATGCGGACGAGGCGGTCCCCGTCGCGTATTTCGATCTGCATGCCGAATGGAACGGGCTCGCCCTGATCGTGGCCGGGCGCTCCGCGGGATGTGACGTCGGACCTCATGAGCTCGACGCCCTCAGGCGTGAGACGTTGCTCGAGGAAGCCGGTGAAGAGCGGATTGGCACCTTCCGGGATGGCGGCTTCCCTGAGGAAGATCAGTCGGCCGTCGGCGTACACCCACATGCGGCTCTTCCCCACGCCGTATCGCCCGTAGTCCGAGTTGCCTGCGGCGGGACCCCAGTAGAAGAGCACGAGCTCGCCGCGCTCCGCGGCGCTCGGGGGAGCACCCAGGGGAGGCAAGCCGACGAAGCCCACCCCACGAACGATGTCACGCACCGTGCCGAACGCCGAAGCAGTTCCCGCGACGAGAAGCACCGCTGCAGCAGCGAGCGCGACCAGGCGCCGACGACCACGGCCCGAGTGCTCGCGGGAACGGCTCATTACATCGTCCCAGTCAGGCGAGCCCGTCGTCGACGGAAGTACGCGATCGAGGCGTGCACGGCCGAGAGTGGTCATGCTCGTACCTCCTCCATTTGCATGTGGAGCGCCGCGTGCGCGGCGTTGAGCGTCGCGGAGACCGTTCCCATGCGAATCCCAAGCGCCTGGCCGATCGCCGCGTAGTCGAGGTCCGCGTAGTAACGGAGGAAGATCGCTGTCCGCTGCCGCTCCGGCAGACGCGCGAGGGCCACGCGCAGCTCTGCGTCTCGCTCTGGATGGCCGTTGGTAGCAGCAGCCTCGTCGTAGGCGACCGCAGGAACGGCTCGGCGCACGTCCGAACGCGCAGCATTGAGCACGATGCGCCAGACCCAAGCCTCGAGAGGGCCGTCGTGGCGAAACGAGCGGCGCTTCTGCACTGCTGTGGCAAACCCCTCCTGGACCGCATCACACGCGCGTTCGGAGTCGCCGGTCACGCTCGCCGCAACGCGTACGAAGACGTCGAAGCGGCTCCGGTACAGCGCCTCGAGGGCTTCCAGGCTCGCGCCTCGTCGTTGGATCACACTGGTCTGACGCGCGCGGCTAGCGATTTTGTTTAGTCGAGGAGTGCCGATCGCGTCTGAATCATCGCTGCAGAGGAACGCAGATGCCGCCGGCTGACAGGAAGCCCCGGGGGGCACATGGAACGGTGATGGGAACGCAGCGGTGGCGGCAACGGCAAGTGGCGACGACCAAACAGCGAAGAACCTGCCCATCAACGCGGCCAGTAGATCAGCGACGATCAACGGCAACCCGCACCGCTCAACTGTCACGCCGAGGTCGCGGGTTCGAGTCCCGTCGCTCCCGTCTTCAGCGGTCAGCCTGTGCTTCGTCAGACCGCGAGTAGCGCGTCGCATTTGACTTCTGACTCGTCCGGCAGGACGTGCGAATACGTGTTCGCGGTGACGGCGAGGTCGCCCGGTCCGCGCCGAGCTGACCTCGGGGCGCGCTTCTAGCGGCTGCCCCAGTCGGGTTCGGCTTCGGCGATCGTGCCAGAGGTGACGGCGCGGGCACCGGCGCCGTTTCGCTGCGCGATCCACAGGTGTTGATCGCGGATGAACGCCAAGCGGCGGCCGTCCGGTGAAAGCGTTGGCTCACTGCCGCCCGTGACCAACCGCCGCAGTCCTCGGCCGACCAGTGAAGTCGAGTAGACGCCGATCAGGTGAACGCCCCTGCTGCGGGTGAAGAGAAGCGTCTTCGAGTCGGGCGTCCAGGCGCGTCCTCCTCCGCGATCACCCCGGCAAACGGAGTGACGACGCGGTCGGTGTGCCCGCCGACGCGGGCCAGCACTAGCTTGGGGAAGCCGAGAGTGCAGCTGTACGCGATCCAGCGACCGTTCGGCGACCAAGCGGGCGCGACGCATGAGGTCGTCCGCCGCGAAACGCGGCGCAGCGGGCCACCGCTCGCGGATACGACCCAGATCTGCTCGTAGCCCGTTCGGGCGCTCGAGAAGGCGACGCGCTTGCCGTCGGGCGACCAACTCGGCGTGCCTTCGCTGAGGCGGCCCTTGGTGACCTGTCGCAGGTGGGTCCCGTCGGCGTTCATCACCCAGATGTGCCGGTTCGCCCCGATCGCAACACGCCGGCCATCGCGTGACCAGGCGACCGACTCCACCTCGAACCCGAGCGGCGTTAGCTCGCGGACGTCGCTGCCCGCGGGTGTCACCACCCACAGGTGCTGGCCCCGCAGCAGCAGGATGTTTCCGTTGGAGCGGGCAGTCGCACCAGCCGCCGACGCGACGACGACAAGCGCAACTAGAAGCAGCGACCCCGACCTCACGTGCAGCCTGCGTACCCGGTTGCTGGACTCTTACGCCTGGGCTGGTCTGCCCGTCAGGACAAGAAGGAGCCAGTCCCGATGTGAGGGGAGGACGGCTCTCGCCGCCCTCCCCTCGTTCGCTCCGTTGCGTCCTTAATCGTCGTCGTCGTCGTCGTGGTCTCGCCGGCAGCCCGTGTCGTCGTCGCCGACAAATTGAACAGTCAGGTTGGAGGGGATTGCGACAGGGGCGCCCGTGGCCGGATTACGGAACAAGCCACCGATTTGAAAGGAACTGGCCGGGTCGGGAACTCCGAAGCCGGCGAAGTGTCGAGGCAACCGCCCAAGGTTCCGGCCACATCCGCTTGAAACGATCGTGAAAGAGATGTTCGCTGTGCTACCGAGAGTCCTCCAATTGGCCGTAACGATGTCGCTGACAACAGCCTTCTTGCCCTTGTCGTGATCACTCCTGTGGTGCCTGCCGCAGCCCCGACCACCGTTCCGAAGGATCGTCTGATAGCGAGGCTGATCGAGTGAATGGTGGCCGTGGTGGTGGTGATGATGATGGTGATGGCACCTATCCTTTTTCGCCTGATCGACGAAGTAGATGATGCCGACCCCAGGGTCGGGATTTCCCCGACTGTTCACGATCCAGCTACCGGAAAAAATCGCGGCCTCGCCGGGCGCGGTTGTATTCCCGCTGACCTTACTCCCGAAAGGGAGACCATTTGAAAGGGCCCCAAATTCCCAGTTTGCGTCGTGTCTCAGTGTGATCTGTGCCTCGACGCTGTCATCGATAAAGAGATTGGCGGCTTGCGCTGCCGGTACCAACGTCAGCCCCAACACGATTCCTAGGAAGGTGAAGAAGTGTCGGAATGTCATAACGTCCTTCCTTTGTGGGTTCTCGACTTACGTTTGCCGCTCGACGGTGCCCGCCCGCTGATGAGGGACATCCACGAGCTCTCCTTCGGCTTCGTGGTCCGGCGATCAGCGGCAAAGACGACGCACAGTCGTTGCAGATGCCTCTCCTTTGGCCTCCTTCCGGACGTAGAACCAACGGCTCCGGAAAGGCCGTAACTCTCGAGATGCCGCAGGGATCCGAGCTGTGCTACGGCTCCCTCCGCTTCCCCGCGATTATCCGCCCATGCCGACGCAGCTGTCAACCGGCCCGAACTGTGGCGGGATGCCCAGATGGCTGGACAGTATTGTCCCCGCGTGGCCGAGCTGGAGGCGATCGGGATCACGACCGCGAACCAGGCCGCGTCGCTCCGCTTTTACAGCCTGATCGGGGTCGAGGTCCCGGATCCGGGCGAGGATCACGTGGAGGCTCCGGTCCGCGGCGGGCTGCACCTGATGTGGGACACGGAGGAGCTCATCAGGCAGATCGAGCCGGACTTGCCAAGCCCGGTTCGTCAGAGGATCGTGCTGGCCTTCCGCTGTGCCGACCCCGCCGACGTCGACGCGACGTACGCGCGCGTCGTCGAAGCCGGGTTCGAGGGTAAGGCGGAGCCGTGGGATGCCTTTTGGGGGCAGCGATTCGCGTACCTGCGCGACCCTGACGGGAACACGGTCGCTTTGTTCGCGCCGCTCGGATAGACCGCTCGGTTGCGGCCGTAGGCGAACCGCGGAGGAAACCGGCGCAAGGGCGCAAACCTCGGGCGGGTGAGCCGCCTGACCGTCACCGTCGGGGCCGCTCTCGCGGCCCTCGCGCTCGTCCCGACCGCAGTCGGGTTTAACCCCCAGGTCGCCGGGCTTCAGATCGCGCTCCGCCAACACGGCCTCTACCGGGCACAGATCGACGGGGTCCAGGGGCCGAGGACGATGCGCGCGATCCGGCTGTTCCAGCGGAGGCACAGGCTTGCCGTCGACGGCGTGGCGGGACCGCGAACCCGGGCTGCGCTGGGGCCTCACGGTCGCCCCCTCTTCGGAGCTCGAGTCATCAGGCGCGGCATGCGCGGCTATGACGTCGGCGTGCTCCAGTTCCTGCTCAGGCGGCACGGACTGCGAACCGGCCGACTCGACGGAAGCTTTGGTGCGCAGACCGCTGCCGCCCTGCGCCGCTTCCAGCGGCGCGCCGGGCTGACGCCGGACGGAGTGGTCGGCCCGCGCACAGCGAGGCGGCTCTGTGCACTTCGGGCCTGCGCCTGGCCCCGACGGCCGAGCCCGGTTACGACCCGAACGCACCGCATCGTCCGCGGCGAGACACTCGCCGCGATCGCCGGCCGCTACGGAGTCAGCGTGCGGGCGATCGCACGGGCCAACCGGCTCGACCCCCGCCGCTACATCATCGCGGGGGCCCGAATCCGCATTCCGGGCGCGCCGGCGCACATGATGACCCGCTCGTTCCCAGTGCGCGCCGCGATCGACTACTGGTCGAAGGTCTACGGCGTGGATCCGCGAATCGTCCGTGCGGTTGCGTGGTGGGAGTCGGGCTTCAACAACTCCCTCGTCTCGGCTGCCGGCGCTCGCGGCGTCATGCAGGTGACGCCGGCGACGTGGGACTACGTCGAGACAGTGCTCGTCGGGTCGCAGATTCCCGCCACGACGAGCGGCAACGTCCACGTCGGCGTCGCCTTCCTCCGACAGTTGCTGCGCGAGTTCGGCGGGGACGTCCGGCTTGCCCTGGCCGCATATGCGCAGGGCCCACGGTCCGTTCGCCGGCACGGGGTGTTCCGCGAGACCCGACAGTACGTGATGGGCGTGCTGGCACTGAGCGGCAAGCTCTAGCCCGGTCAAAAATCGGATGACTCGCGGCTGATCGTCCGTCAACCGGCCGACGCCTGAGCCTCCAGCTCGTCCTTTGCGCCGGCGTCGGCGAGCCAGTCCCGCGCCTGCCAGTCCCAGGCCAGGTCGGAGTGCGACCAGGACCAGGTTCGCAGCCGCGGTAGCTCCGATACAGAGCGCGAGCGTGAGATCCTCCGCCTGATCGCGAACGGCCTCTCGAACACGGAGATCGGACAGGAGCTCCACATCAGCGAGACAACGGTCAAGACGCACGTAACGCACGTCCTCCAAAAGATCAACCTGCGCGACCGGGAGGGCGTACTGCTCGCGCACCAGACCGGCTTCTTCGAGGCGGAGACACCGGCTCGCTGAGTCGCGCGGGTTGATGTTCGAGTCCGAGCAAGACATCCGGCAGCTGCAGGAGTTGATCGACCGGACGTTCGCCCACGCGAACCCGCACCTTGCGCAAATCGTGAAGCCGGAACGCCGGCTCACGGCCCGGCAGGTCGTGACGTATCTGCAGGGAACGAAGCACGTGGCCTTCGGGACGGTCAACGAGCGCGGGGAGCCCCGCGTGGCGCCGCTCGACGGCGTCTTCATCCGGGGGCGGTTCACGGTCTCGACGGGCGGGCGCGCCGCCCGGCTCCTGCATCTGCGCGCCAACCCGGCGTGCAGCGCCGCGCACATGGACGGCGACCGGATCGGCATCGTCGTCCACGGGCACGCGACGATCGTCGGCCAGGGCGACGAGGGCGTCGAGGAGATCGAGCCGGCCTGGATCGACATCTACGGCTGGAGCCCGTTCGAATGGGGCGAGGGCGTCGTGTTCATGCGCATCGAGCCCACGTCGATGTGGGCCTACGCCTTCCACCCCGAGCAGTTCCCCGAATAGACGCGCTCCAGCCGCAGGTCGTCGTCCCGAGGCCGGATTCACCCTCGACCCAGTCGACGATCGGCCCTCCTACTTCAGTAGGAGGGCACTGAGGAATAGGGTGAGGAACCTAGAGTGACGATGACGACGACTACGGCAACGCCCAGGCTCGACGACCAGCAGCTGGGCGAAATGCTCGACCTGATCTCCGGCGCGGACAGCGTGGAATTGAAGCTGACCATCCCGGAGGTGAGCCAGCGCTCGGTGATCCGCGCCCTGCGCCTGGATCCGCTCGACGCGCAGATCCGCCAGGTCTTCTTCTTCGACACGCCGAAGCTCCACCTCGACCGGAAGGGGCTCGTGGTGCGGGCGCGCCGGATCCAAGGGAAGGGCAACGACTCGGTCGTGAAGCTCCGGCCCGTCGTTCCGCAGGAGCTTCCGAAGCCCCTGAGAGAGTCGCCGGACTTCGGAGTCGAGGTCGACGCAATGCCCGGCGCCTTCGTCTGCTCCGGGACGATGAAGCGCAAGCTCCCATCCGACGCGGTCGCGAGAGCGGTGGACGGGAAGTCGAGGCAGCGGAAACTCTTCTCGCGCCCACAACGCGAGCTCTTCGCGGCCAATGCGCCAGGCGGCGTGACGCTCGACGACCTGGCCGTGCTCGGACCCGTCTTCGTGCTCAAGCTGCCCTTCACGCGCGAGGAGCTCGGCCGCCGCTTGGTGGCGGAGCTCTGGCTCTACCCGGACGGCTCGCGCATCCTCGAGCTCTCGACGAAATGCAGGCCCGGCGAAGCCTTCCAGGTCGCAGCCGAGGCGCGCGCGTTCCTCGCGAAGCAGGGCGTCGACCTCGGGGGCGATCAGCAGACGAAGACGAAGACCGCGCTCCGGTTCTTCGCCCGGGAGCTCGCCAAGCAGGACCGGGACGGCTCCGCCTAGCGCGCCGGGGTAGGGACCGGAACGACCAGCCCCTCGCGCGCGAGCAGCGGCTGCTCGTAGCGGTCACCGCGCAGCTCGCAGGCGCGCTCCTCGAGGCGCGCGAGCGTCTGGTCGTCGTGCCGAGGCTCGTGGTGGAACAGGACGAGCCCGCGCGCGCCGACCGCGTCGGCGAAGAGGACGGCGTCGTCGACGCTCGAATGGCCCCACCCGATCCGCTGCTCGTACTCCTCCACCGAGTACTGGGCGTCGTGCAGGAGCACGTCCGCCTCCTCGGCCACTCCGGCGCCGGAAATCCAGTCCCTCGTCCGGCCCGTGATGCCCAAGAGGGCTGGTTCGTGGTCGGGCATGTACGCGAGCACGAACCCGTCGGCCTCGATCCTGTAGCCGAGCGTCGGCCCCGTGTGCATGAGCAGGTCGGCGTAGAGAGAGGCTCCATCCAGCTCCCACGGCTCCCGGGGGACGTCGAGGAACCGCACCTGGGCTGGGACGTCGTGCAGATCGATCGGGAAGAGCGGCGGCGAGAACGAGAGCGCGATCCGCTCGCGAAGGCTCGAGACAGGCGACGGCGGGCCCCAGATGTTGAGCTCGACCTCCGGATTCCACATGGGCGCGAAGAACCGGAGCCCCTCCAGGTGGTCCAGGTGCAGATGCGTGAGCAGCAGATGCACCTTCTGCACGTCCCGGCGGGCCAGCTCGCCGCCGAGTTCGACGATTCCCGTACCCGCGTCGAACACGAGCACACTGCCGTCGTCGAGACCGACTTCGATACACGACGTGTTGCCCCCGTAGCGCACCGTCTCCGGCCCCGGCGTCGGCAGCGATCCGCGACACCCCCAGACCTTCACGCGCACGCCGGCCCCCTCACTCCCGCCAGAAGATGGCGACCACCCCGACACACTCGTCCTCGTGGGCGAAGAGCGGGAACGCTGTGACGGCAACGTCACGCTCCACGCCGTCGCGGCCCGTGATCCGGAACTGCTCGTGGGAGGAGCGCCGTTCGTTCAATGCGATCCTCGCCGGCCGTCTTTCGGGCGGGAGCGGGTCGCCGTTCCGCGTCCTCGGCGAAAAGCTGGCCGTCCACTCGTCCATGTCCACCTCGCCGGTGTCGGCGAACCGGCCCCCGAGCACCTCCTCGGCCGCCTCGTTGAAGAAGACCAGCCGGCCCTCGTCGTCCGCGATCGCGGTCGGCGTCGCCAGGTTCGAGGCGAACTCGCGGGCGAGGATCAGGACCAGGTGCTTCGAGCGGCGCTCCCCCACGCGTGAAGCCTACGCCGCTACGAAGCCTCGAGCCGCTCGGCTGCGAGCCGCTCGGCCGCCGAGGCGGTCGAGCTGCCCTCGGTGTCCGCACGCTCGTAAACCGCGCGGAGCGTATCGCCGATCCTGGAGAGGGCTGCATCGAGCTCATCCCGCGACCAACCGAGCTGCTCCAGGCCGACGATCGCGATCGCACCGCCCGCGTTGATCACGTAGTCCGGTGCGTACAGGATCCCGCGCTCGCGGAGGAGCTCGGCCGCCTCGAGCTCCCGAAGCTGGTTGTTCGCGGATCCTGCGACGATCCGGCAGCGCAACCGCGGCACCGTGTCGATGTTGAGCGTGGCGCCCACGGCACAGGGGGCGTAGACGTCGCACCAGACGTCGTACACGTCGTCTGCCGGGACCGAGGTGCCGCCGACTGCCCCGGCGACGCGCTCAGCCCGCTCAGCGTCCACATCGGCGACGACGACCGACGCACCCGCCGCCGCCAGCTGCTCCGCGAGCACTGAGCCGACGCCTCCAGCGCCTTGCACAAGCACCGTCCGCCCCGCCGGGTCGTCGATTCCATCGAGGTGCGACAGGCTCGCCCGGATCCCGTGGAAGACCCCGGTCGCCGTCGGCGGCGCCGGGCTTCCAGAGCCTCCGGCGTCCAGCGAGCGGCCGAACACATACGACGTCCGCTCTCCGATCACGTCCATGTCCGCTTCGCCCGTGTTCATGTCCGAGCTCGTCAGGTACGTGCCTCCGAGTGAATCCACGAGCTCGGCGTAGCGGAACAGCAACGTACGCCTCGCCTCACCACTCGGGAGCTCCGGGACCGCGAGCACGGCCTTCCCGCCGCCGAACGGCAGGCCGGCGACCGCGAGCTTCAGCGTCATCGCGCCGGACAGCCGCATCGCGTCGGCGAGGCCGTCGGCCGGCCGGCCGTAGACCCGCATCCGCGTCCCGCCGCCGGCCGGGCCGCGGCGCGTCGAGTGGACGCAGATGAAGATCCAGCCGCCACTCTCCCGGTCGCGCCGGATGACCGCTGTCTCGCCGTCCCACCTTTCGAGGAGCTCCTCGAAGCTCGCCATCAGTTGCTCCTCGCCGAACTGCCGGCCTGCCGGATCTACTGCGGCGACGGGACGATTCGGATGTACGGCTTGGGCGACTGCCAGCCCTCCGGATAGCGCTCGCGCGCCTCGTCGTCCGACACCGAGCCGGCGATGATCACGTCCTCGCCCGGCTGCCAGTTCACCGGCGTCGAGACCTTGTGCTTCGCCGTCAGCTGCAGCGAGTCGATCACGCGCAGCACCTCGTCGAAGTTGCGGCCCGTAGTCATCGGGTAGACGAGGATCAGCTTGATCTTCTTGTCGGGGCCGATGACGAAGACGTTGCGCACGGTCTGGTTGTCAACGGGCGTCCGCTCAGCGGGATCCCCCGAGACGTCCGAGGCGAGCATTCCGTAGGCCTTCGAGACCTGGAAGTTGTCGTCGCCGATGATCGGGTAGTTCGGCGCGGCCCCCTGTGTCTCTTCGATGTCGTTTGCCCACTGCTCGTGCTTGCCCGTGGGATCGACCGAGAGCCCGATGATCTTCACGTTCCGCTTGTCGAACTCGGGCTTGATCTGCGCCATGTAGCCCAGCTCGGTCGTGCAGACCGGTGTGAAGTCCTTCGGGTGCGAGAAGAGCACCGCCCAGGAGTCGCCGATCCAGTCATGGAAGCTGATCGGTCCTTCGGTCGTCTGAGCCTGGAAGTCCGGCGCGGTGTCGCCGATCTGCAGCGCCATCGTTGCGCTCCTTTCCTTTCGGGGGTCGAGCCAAGGCTACTGCTGGGGCACCGGTCTACGCCTTTTGGGGGATAGACACGGCCGATTTTCCGATTACAGTCCGGCGCTTACGAACAGGCCAGGGCTGCGTCCGCACGCGGGGGTTCCGCACACGCGGCCCGACTTGCTCCCTCTTGATGCCGCCCTCCGCCCGCAGCCGCCTGCTTGCGCTCGCACTCGCCGCGTTCCTCGTCGGCTGCGTCGCGCCGGGCGCGCGGGCCGCACTGGACGGGCCGCCGCGCCGCGAGCGCGTCGCGCCGAAGCCGACGCTCGGCCAGCGGGCCGCAAGAGTGGCCCTCCGCGCCGTGGGGGTGCCGTACTCGTGGGGCGGAACCTCGCCTTCCAGTGGATTCGACTGCTCGGGTCTCGTCTACTGGGCGTACGGCCGTATCGGCGTCAGCGTCCCGCACAGCTCGTACGCGCTCTACGGGGTGGGCCGGAGCGTGCCGAGGCGGGCGCTCCGCGCTGGCGACATCCTCTTCTTCTCGGGGCTCGGCCACGTCGGCATCTACCTCGGCCGCGGCCGGATGGTGCATGCGCCGCACAGCGGCACCCGTGTCCAGGTGGTGAGCCTCGGTGGCTCAAACTACGGTGGCAGCCTGGTCGGCGCGCGGCGCCTTGTCCGCTAGCGTCGGCGGGAGCTGCGGTACTCGGTCACGTTCCGGACCCTCCGGCGCTAGGGTGGAACACGTCGACGAAGGAGGAGCAATGTTTGCTCGAATCGCCACCTTCGAGAGCACCGATCCCGCAGCCGACGAGAAGCTGATGAACCAGGCGACGGAGATCGTGGAGCCGATCATCCGGGGAATGACGGGGATCCAGGGCCACATGGAGCTCACGGATCGCAACTCCGGCAAGGCGCTCTCGATCAGCCTGTTCGACACGGAGGCGAATGCGCTCGCAGCGGAGCAGATCTTCGACGAGGAGATGCCGAAGGCGCTCGGCGAGCTGATGGACAAGTTCTCCGGCAGACGCATCAGCGTCGATCGGTACGAGGTGCTGGTCGACGAGCGCGTCCCGAGCACGGCCCCGGTCAGCTAAGCGTCAGGAGAAACGCCCGTAGGCCGCGCCTTCAAGCCGGTCCTCAGTCGATGAGCTTTCGCGTCATCGCGTAGATCGCGATGCGCCACATGACGAGCCCGAAGACGACCAGCATCCCCGCGCGTGCGATGTCGTTCCACTCCCACGTCCCGAAGACGGCGGCGCGGACGAGCTCCACGGTCTGGTGGAGCGGATTGAGGTTGGCGACCACCTGGAGCCACGTCGGGAAGTTGGAGAGCGGGAAGAAGGAGCCGGCGAGGAGGAAGAGCGGCGTCAGCACCGCGCTGACGATGTAGTTGAAGTTCTCGATCGACTTCGCGAAGCCGGCGGTCATGATCCCGAAGCACGCCCACCCGAAACCCGAGAGCCAGCCGATCAGCGGCACGGCGAGCATCCCCCAGCTCGGATCGAGCCCGAAGAAGATCGCCACGACCATCGGCACGCAGCCGTAGACGCCGGCGCGCGTCGCCACCCAGAGCGCCTCCGCTGAGACGAGCTCCTCGGTGTCGACCGGCGCGGCGAGAATCGCGTCGTAAGTGCGCTGGAACTGATACTTGACGAAGGTCCCGAACATCGCCGGGAACGCCGCCGAGAACAGCACCGCGGTGGCGACCGTGCCCGTCGCGACGAACTGGACCGGGTCGAGGCCGTTGATGTTGTTGACGAGCGCGCCGAAGCCGAAGCCGAACGCGAGCAGGTAGATCGTCGGCTCGACCGTCGACGAGAACGTCGCCGAGCGCCAGTAGGACGAGAAGTTCACGATCTCCCGGACGAGGACGCCCGTCAGAGCAGAGCGTTCGAGCCGGTGGAGCTGGCGCTGCCGGGCGACGGCGGGCGTGACGCTCATGCGATCTCCTCGCCCGTGAGGAGGACGAAGACGTCTTCGAGGTTCGCCGGGCGACGCTCGCCCTGCTCGGACCAGCCGTTCGCGCCGTCGACCCCGAGGATCGAGACGCTCGTCCCCGTCCGGCGGGTGCGCAGCCCGGCGGCGCCGGCCTCGCCCTCCACCTCGGCGAGGCGGGCCGGCGGCCCGTACACCTCGATCACCTCGTGGCCCGCGTGTTCGAGCACGAGCTCCGGCGGCGGCCCGACCGCCACCGCGGATCCGTGGGACATGATCGTGACGGTGTCGGCGAGGCGCTGCGCCTCCTCGATGTAGTGGGTCGACATCAGGATCGTGGTGCCCTCCGTCCGGAGCGCGTCGATCAGTGCCCAGAGCTCCTGGCGCACCTGCGGGTCGAGCCCGACGGTTGGCTCGTCGAGGAGCACGAGGCGCGGCCGGTGCACGAGCGACCTCGCGATCAGCAGACGCCGGCGCATGCCGCCCGAAAGCTTGTCCACCCGGGTGTCGCGCCGGTCGACGAGCTTCGCCATCACGAGCGCGCGCTCGATCGCGTCCTTCCGCTCGTTCCGCGGGATCCGGTACAGGTGCGTGAAGACGAGCAGGTTCTGCTCGACCGTGAGCGTGACGTCGAGGTTGTCGAGCTGGGGCGTGACCCCGCTCAGCGCGCGCGCCATCTTCGACTGGTCGGGCATCGTGAACCCGAGAACGACGATCTCCCCCTCGTCCGCGATCGACTGCCCGGTGAGGAGCCGCATCGTCGTGGACTTCCCGGCGCCGTTCGGGCCGAGCAGCCCGACGCAGGTGCCCATCGGCACCTCCAGGTCGAAGTGGTCGACCGCCGTGATCTCGCCGTAACGCTTGACCGCTCCCCGCAGGCTGATCGCAAGCTCGGGCATGCCCCGACGATATCGACGCGGCCGGGCCTAACCGGTGAAGCTGACGAGCTCCTCGCGGTCGGAGCCGCCCGACACGGCGACAGTCAGCACCGGCCCGACGCCCCGGGCGTAGAACTTGTGCTCGAGCAGGGCCGGCTCGAGGCGGGTGAAGTCCTTCGTCAACAGGACGTGGTCGAAGGTGCCGAACGGCACCTCGGCCTTCTCGTCGACGCTCAGGATGCGAGCCTCGTCCTCCGCCTCGCCCTCGAGATGCTCCTGGCGGTAGGCCATCCCGACCTCCGGCTTCGCGGGAAGGACGATCCCCGCCTCGGCGCCGTCCACGCCCGCCTCCCAGGAGCCCTCTGTGCTCTTGACCTTCTCGTGCTCGTACTCCTTCGTCTGCTCCCCCAGGTACCAGAGGTTCCCGTCCTTGTCCTGCGCGTACCAGTCCCAGGTATCCTCGACGAGCTCGCCGTCCTCGGTGACGACGTCGTGGACGACGGTCGCCGGGATTCCCTCGGTCCGCTTCGTCCGGTCGGTCACCGTCACGACGACGCG
>Ga0307318_10000138_pt1 | contig 22513 bp, 19 predicted proteins | sample ER_DNA_367_FD_194500 | JGI IMG/M metagenome (GOLD analysis project Ga0307318, IMG submission 194500) | Bulk soil microbial communities from the East River watershed near Crested Butte, Colorado, United States - ER_DNA_367 | ecosystem: Environmental > Terrestrial > Soil > Floodplain | place...
CCGGTGGTGCAGTTGCCGTTCGTGGCGGGACGCACACTGATCGACGTCGCGGTCACGGCGCCGGTGTCGTCCGCCTTGCCCAGAGCGGTCGCGCACTCGCCGACCGTGACGGCGGAAGCAGCGGCCGACTCTTGAGCGGTGTACGTCGTCGACGCGTTGGTCGTGACCGTCACGGTCGCGGTGGTCGGCGTCGCCGTGGCCGTGTCGGTGCCCCGGGGTCGCAGCGTCTCTTGGACGGTGATCGTGTCGCCGCTCACCGTCGTGACCTGGCCCGCAAAGGCGCGGCGCCCTACGTCACCGCTGGCCCGGCCACCAGCCGTACCGGTCGCCGGGGAGCCCGTCGGGGCGGCGCCCGCGCCTCCGCCGCCGCCGAACCCGGTGCACTGGCCGTTGACCGCCGGCCGCACGTCGACCGATGCCGCCGTCACCTGAGTGGCCGGCGCCGACCCCGAACCGGACGTCGTCGCCGAGCCGCTCGGGGCCGGCTCCAGCACCGTCACGCACGTCCCCACGGTGACGTCGGCCAGTGTCGAGGAGGCCGTCGTCGTGAACGTCGTCGAGTCGTTCCAGGTGACCGCGGTCTGGTCGGTGCGGGTCTGCACCTGCATCGTCGAACCGGTCACCGCCGCGATCAGCCCGTTGACGCCCGGCGTCCGCTGCCCGCCGCCGGCGGTACCGGTGCGGGCCGACGTCGACGCACCGGCGGGAGCGCCCGCGTCTCCCGACCCGCTCGACGGTCCGCACGCCGCCAGGGCCAGCGCGCTGACGAGCGCGATACCCGCGTACGGCAGCGTCCGGACGGCGGCGCGTCGTATACGGGAGAGGCGAAACACGTTCACAGTCATGGCAGTTGGGTCGCTTTCGTCATTCGCTGCGGAGGGCGTCGATGGGAGCGAGCCGCGCGGCTCGCTGGGCGGGGTAGACGCCGGCAACCAGGCCGATGGCGAGCGAGACCACGAGCGCGCCCACCGCCGACAGGGCCGAGATGGTGACCGGCTGGGAGATGAGGTTCGGCAGGACCGCGGCACCCGCATACCCCACCGCCAGCCCGAGCACGCCACCGGTGAGGCCGAGCAGGCCGGCCTCGAGGAGGAACTGACGCAGGATCACCGCGGGCGTCGCCCCGAGCGCCTTGCGGAGCCCGATCTCGCGGACCCGCTCGGTGACCGAGACCAGCATGATGTTCATGACGCCGATCCCACCGACCAGCAACGAGATTGCCGCGATGCCGGCCAGGAGCACGGTGAGGACGTGTTCGGTGTTGGTGGCGGTCTCGACGAGTGACTGTTGGCTGCTCAGCGTGAAGTCCGCGTTTGCCGCGGTGACCCCGTGCGAGGTCGACAGGGCGCTAGTGACCTCCTGGTATGCGGCGGACAGGGACTTCTGGTCCTTCGCCTGCAGGTAGATCTGCGAGACCGCCTCGGGATTGGTGCTGGTCGAGATTCGCGACGAGTAGGTCGTCATCGGCACGACGACCTGGTCGTCGAGGTTCGTCGACGAGCTGGTGCCCTGAGTGTCGAGGACGCCGATGACCGTGAACTGGGCGCTGTTCACCGTCACGCTCTGGCCGATGGGGTTCCCGGTGAGGAGCTCGCCGGCCGTGGTCGAGCCGAGGACCGCCACGGGGTTCCCGGAAGCGAGGTCGGCGTCGGTGAAGAATCGGCCGTTCGTGACCGTCCGTGCCCGGACGGTAAGCCAGGACGGCGTGGTCCCCACGACCGACGAGGTCCACGTCTGTGACCCAGCCGCCAGAGCCTGGTTCGACGCCGAGGCGGGAGCGACGGCCGCCACGTCGGGCGCGATGGCCGGGTCGGCCAGCATGTCGGCGTCACCGACGGTGAGCGTCGTCGCCGAGCCCTGGCCGCCGCGGAAGCCGGACGACGACGTCGTGCTGCCCGGCGTCACGATGAGCAGGTTGGAGCCCAGGGCGTTGATGGCACTGGCGACGCGCTCCTGCGCGCCCTGGCCGAGCCCGACGGTGAGCATGACGGCGGCGATCCCGATGAGGATCCCGAGCATGGTGAGCACCGACCGCATCCGGCGGGCGAGGATCGCCTCGTATGCCGTTCGGAAGCTGTCCGCCCAGGTCACCGCTCGACCTCGTTCGAGTGCTCCCAAAGGGGTATGCGGGTGGCCGCCAGCGCCTCGGTCGCCGCCACTTCTTCCTCGTGCGAGTGGTAGAGGTGGCCGTCGCGGATGAGCACCGTCCGCCCCGCCTGGCGGGCCACGTCGCGCTCGTGGGTGATGAGGACGACCGTTCGGCCCTGCTCGTGCAGCTCCGCGAAGAGGGAGAGCACGTCGAGCGTGGAGGCGGTGTCGAGGTTGCCGGTCGGCTCGTCGGCGAGCACGAGGTCCGGGTCGGTGACCAGGGCACGGGCGATCGAGACTCGCTGCTGCTGGCCGCCGGAGAGCTCACCGGGCCGGTGGTCGAGCCGGTCCTCGAGGCCCACCCGCTCCAGCGCCTCTGTCGCCCGGCGCCGCCGCTCGGCTCGCGGCACGCGCGCATACATGAGGGGCAGCTCCACGTTGCGCTGCGCGGCGAGCGCGGGAAGCAGGTTGAACTGCTGGAACACGAAGCCAACCCGGCGGTTGCGGACGTCCGCGAGGTCCTCCTCGTCCATGACGCCGACGTCGACGCCGGCGAGCCGGTATCGGCCCGACGTCGGCACGTCGAGGCAGCCGAGGATGTGCATCAGCGTCGACTTGCCCGAGCCCGACGGGCCCATCACCGCGACGTAGTCGCCCTCGTCGACCACGAGGTCGATGCCGCGCAGCGCCTCGACCTCGACGGCGCCCGTCGCATAGGTCTTGCGGACGTGGGTCAGCTCGAGGATCGGCGGTGCCTCGTCCGCCGCCGCACCGTCATCAGGTGCCTGGGACTCGGTCTTGTCGTCGTCGAGGGAGATGGTGGACATCAGCCGCCTGCCGGTCCGGCCGGAGCCCCGCCAGGAGCCTGGCCTGGTGCCTGGTTGGGTGCCTGGTTGGGCACCTGACCGGGCGCTTGACCACCGGACCCGCCGAACCCACCGAAGCCGCCGCGATTGCCGCCGGTGCCGTTGCTGCCCCCGGTGCCGCCGGTGCCGTTGCCGGTGGTGGTCCGGCCGGTCCGGGCCGTGACCACGACCTGGTCGCCGGCGTTGAGTCCTTGGGTGACCTGCGTGGTCGTGCCGTAGACGGCGCCGACGGCGACGGGCGTCGACACCTGCTGGCCGTCCTTCATCTGGTAGACGACGGTTTTTCCGTTCTCCTCGTGGATCGCGGCGGTCGGCACGGTGAGGACGTCGGGCACCTGCTTGACGGTGATGACGACGGAGGCGGTCGTCCCCGCGTACACGCCCGTGGGCGACCCCGTGACCGCGATGGTGACGGGGAAGGTGGAGGTACCGCCGCTGGTCGTCCCGATGATGCCGACGGTCGAGACGGTCCCGAAGATCGGCGACGTCGCGCCGGTGGGGGTGATCGTCGCCTGCAGGCCGCTCTTCAGCTTCGCGAGGTCGGAGGCCCCCACCGTGGCGTCGACGACCCAGGCGTTGGTCGCGATGACGACGACCTGGGCCGAGGTGGCGGACGAGGTGGTGCCGGTTGCGTTCGACCCCGAGCCGTTCGAGCCGGTGGCCGTCCCCGTCGAGCTCGAGCCGCCGGAGACCTGGTCGCCCACCGCGACGTTGACCGCGGCCACGGTCCCGGCGATCGACGACGTCAGGGACGCCTGGCCGAGCGCCTCCTGGGCGGCGGTCACCTTGCTCTGTGCCGAGGTGACCTGGGCGTTGGCCGACGCGATCTGGCCGGAGTTGGCGGCCGCCGTTGCGGCCGTGAGCTGGGCCTGGGCTGCGGTGAGCTGCTGCTGGGCGAGGGTGAGCGCCGACTGGAGGCTGGTCGGGTCGATCGTCGCGAGCGTCTGACCGGCGGTGACCGGGTCGCCCACCTTGACGTCGACCGCCGTCACCTTGCCGCCCTGCGCGAACGTGAGGTTCGCCTGGTTGGCCGGCTGGATCGTGCCGGTCGCGGACACCGTCTCCTTGACCGTCTCGGTGGTGGCCGCGACGAGCTCGGTCGTGACCGCGTCCCCGGCGGCGCCGCTCGACCGATGCAGGTACAGCCACATGCCGGCGCCGGCGGCGACAACGACCAGCACCGCGACCACCGTGATGACCGTCCGACGACGGCGCCGGCGTGAGGTGGACGCCTCACCGCGGTCCGTCCTCCGACTCTCGCGAGCCGTCTCGTCGGCCGTCTCGTTGGCCTTCTCGTTGGCCACGTGCACGCACCCACCCGCCTTCGCCAGGGTCCGGTGGTGCCGGGCCTTGTCAGGACGTGCGGGACGCTAGGAACGGCGGCTGAGTCAGGCTTGGCGCGGCCCTGTGGACGACCTGTGAGACGGTGCCGCGCTTCACCGCCGTTGCATCTATCTTGGATGCAACATGTCGACATCGTCACCATCCGCCAGCGAGCGGGTCTACGTTCAGGTCAAGCGCGAGATCCTGGGCGGCGCGCTGCCCGGCGGCTCCTTTGTCACCGAGGGCGGGCTGGCCGAGGCCGCCGGCGTGTCCCGAACCCCGGTCCGCGAGGCCCTGCTGCGGCTGGAGAGCGAGGGGCTGGTCCGCCTCTACCCCAAGAAGGGCGCCCTTGTCGTCCCGCCGTCGGTCGACGACGCTCGCGAAGTCCTCGAAGCCCGCCTCGTCATCGAGGAGTGGGCGGCTCGTGCGGTCTGGCCGCATCGAGCGGAGCTGCTTCCTGCGCTCGAGATCGAGCTCGACCGGATGCGGGCGACCCTGGCCACCCAGGACGTCGCGAGACTCGTGGAGCACGACCGCCGCTTCCACGAGATCGTCGTGGGCGCGGCCGGCAACGCCATCCTCGCGCGGACCTACCAAGGTCTGCGCGACCGGCAGCTGACGATCGTCGCCGCCCAGTTCCGGCGCGACCGCGAGCGCATCGACTTGGCGGTCGCGGGGCACAGGCGTCTGGTGGAGATCCTGCGGACCGGCACCGTGGAGGAGCTCGTCGCGGAGACGCATACCCACGTCCACACCGTCCTGGCGGCGCTGCAGGTGCCCCGATGAGCAGGACCCCGGTCGTGGACGGCGTCGTCGGAGGCCGACGCGCATACGCCGTCTGGCTGGCCGCCCTTGCGGTCTACGTGCTCGCCGTCTTCCACCGCACGTCGCTCGGCGTCGCGGGGCTCATGGCGGCGGAGCGGTTCCACATCTCGGCCACCCAGCTGGCGACGTTCACCGTCCTCCAGCTACTCGTGTATGCGGCGCTGCAGGTTCCGGTCGGAGTCCTCCTCGACCGGTTCGGCTCCAAGCGGATGGTCCTCACCGGTCTGGCCCTCATGACCGGTGGACAGCTGGTCTTCGCCGTGGTCGGGACGTTCGAGCTGGGCGTACTGGCGCGAGTGCTCGTCGGCGCCGGAGACGCGATGATCTTCGTCAGTGTGATTCGTGTAGTGGCGCTCTGGTTCAGCGGGCGACAGAGCCCGCTGGTCAGCCAGCTGACCGGCCAGCTCGGCCAGGTCGGCGCCATCGTGGCGTCCTTCCCTCTCGCCGCCGCACTGCACGGCGTGGGGTGGACCCCCACCTTCCTCGGCGCCGCGTTGATCGGCGTCGTCCTCGCGGCGGCCGTCCTGCTCGTCATGCGTGACGCTCCCGGCGAGGAGCATCCGCCGCTGCAGTTCCGGGCGCTCGGGCGCATCCTCCGAAGCACCTGGGCGACGCCGGGGACCCGGCTGGGCCTCTGGTCGCACTTCACCAGCCAGTTCGGGATGACGGTGTTCACCCTGCTGTGGGGCTTCCCGTTCCTCGTCCGCGGGCAGGGCCTCAGCGAACCCGCCGCCGGCGCGCTCCTGGTCGTCATGACCGCGACCCAGATCCTCACCGGCCCCGTACTCGGTGCCCTCGTCGCGCGGCATCCGTACCAACGCTCCCACATGGTCCTCGGCATCGTGAGCGCCATCGCCGCCGTGTGGGCGGTCGTCCTGCTGTGGCCGGGGCCGGCTCCGATGCCGCTGCTGGTCCTGCTCGTCGTCGTGACCGCCCTCGGTGGACCGGCGGCGATGGTCGGGTTCGACCTGGCGCGGTCGTTCAACCCGCGGGAGCGGATCGGCAGCGCGCTGGGGGTGGTCAACGTCGGCGGCTTCGTCGCCTCACTGTCGGCGATGGCCCTGGTCGGAATCGTCCTCGACCAGGTCACCCCGGGCGGCCCCAGCGCCTACACGCTGGACGGGTTCCGGCTGGCCATGGCGGTCCAGTTCCCGTTCTGGCTGCTCGGGGCGGTCCAGATCTGGCGGTACCGACGCAAGGCGATCGGCCACCTCGACGCCCACCATCCGGAGGCGTTGCAGGCGCTTCGCGACGGCGAGTCGGCCCTGCCAGGCATTTCGCGATAGGCCCCCCCGCCCGCGACGGCGAGCCTTGGGTGTCGGGCGCGGCGGCACATGGGGGGCGGGTGCCGCCGCGCCCGCGGTCGCGCCCATCGGGGGATGGCACGACCGGTGACTCCGGGGATGACAGGGGGCGACACCCCCGAAGCGCCCCTAGCATACGGTTACCAACCGGTAGCACAGCAAATCGGCGAATATTTTCCGCCTCTTTCGTTGCCACAATCGATGCCGTGGACGCCTCGGAGTGGGACCGCCGGTACGCCGCCGCCGACCTCGTGTGGTCGGCCGGTCCCAACGCGGTGGTCGCCCGGGAAGCGGACGACCTGCCACCCGGCCGAGCGCTCGACCTCGCGTCCGGCGAAGGGCGGAACGCGATCTGGCTCGCCGAACGCGGCTGGCGCGTGACCGCTGTGGACTTCTCCGCCGTGGCGACCGAGCGCACCGGGCAGTTGGCCGCCGGGCGACTCGGCGCCGACGCGAGCCGTGTGACCGCGGTGACGGCGGACCTCATGACCTGGGTTCCGGAGCCGGCGAGCGCCGACCTGGCCGTTCTCGCCTACCTGCAGCTCCGCGCCAGCGAGCGCACGCACGCGCACCGCTTGGCGGCGGCCGCTCTCTCACCGGGCGGGATCCTTCTCCTCGTCGCGCACCACTCGGACAACCTCACCGAGGGAGTCGGCGGGCCGCCGGACCCTACGGTGCTCTTCACTGAGCGGGACGTCGTCGCCGACCTCGCGGGCACCGATGTGGTCGTGGACCGCGCCGAGCGGGTCGAGCGGGTCGTCCCGGCCGAGGGGGCGGGGGCCGTGGCCCTGGACGTCCTCGTCCGCGCTCACCGACTCCTGAGCCGGTCGGCACCGGCCCGCTAAGGTCCGGGCGTGCCCTCGGTCCCGCCCGCGCCACCCATCCGCGGCGTGATCTTCGACTTCCACCACACCCTCGCGCACGCAGGCGACCCCGCCGTATGGCTCGAGGAGGCCTGGTCCGACCTCGGCCGCGCCGGCGAACCGGTCAGCGCACTCGGCGCCGCGACGCATACCCGAGCAGTTGAGTTCCTCGACCAGCTCTGGGAGTCCGCTCGGGTCGTCGACCCGGACAGCGAGCGAGACCTCGACTCGCGCCGACACCGCGCGGTGTTCGACCAGGTCGTGGCCGAGGCGCCGGGCATCGACGCGGCGCTGGCCGACGCCCTGTACGAGATCATGCACCGACAGTGGGACGTCTACGACGACGTGCTCCCGGTGTTGGTAGCTCTGCGCGACAAGGGCATTCGCGTGGCGATGCTGTCCAACGTCGGCTTCGACCTGACCCCCACGCTGGAACGAACCGGCGTCCATGCCCTCATCGACGGCGCGGTGTTGTCGCACGCGGTCGGGGTCGTGAAGCCCGACCCCGGGATCTTCCGGCGGGCGCTCGACATCCTCGAGCTGCCCGCCTCCGAGGTGCTCATGGTGGGCGATGCCTGGCGCGACGACGCAGGGGCAGCCGCCCTGGGCATCCGGACCCTCATCCTGCCGCGCACCGACGACCCCTCGCACGGGCTAGAGCTAGTGCTGCGCCTCGTGTGAGTGCTTCGGCTGAGTCCTCCGACGCTGCGGATGTGAGGATGGGCGGGTGCTCGACGTCCTCCTCGCCCAGCAGCTGCGGGCCGCCGGACTTGCTTGGGAGCCGAAGCCCGGCGACCGGTTCGTCCTGCCGCTGCCCGACATGCAGGACGAGGTGTTCATCCTCAGCAACGTCATCGCCGACGTGCACCGGTTCGAGAACGGCAACGTCATCGGCTTCAACGGCACGACGGAGTGGGCCCTCGACAGCGTCGAGCAGGACGACGTGGTCTGGCTGCCGCGCGAGGAGCAGCTCCGCGACCTCCTCGGTGCCGCCTTCGTCCGGCTGGAGCACGTGACCGGCGGCTACGCGGTGACGGCCACGGCGGGAGACGGCGAGGACCGCCGGTTCGTCGACATCGACGCCGAGCGGGCGTATGCGCGTGCGGTGCTCGCCCGGCTGCAGGTCCCCCGGCCCTGAGCGATCGATCGAAGGACGGAGCTCAGGGGCTGTCGGGGCGAGCCATACGGATCGCGTCCCGCAGGGACCCGTTCTCGGTGACCGACAGCACCGGACTCGTCGGTTCGGGGGCGATCGGATCCGACTGCTCCGCCAGCCCGCGGTCCATCGTCGCCATGCTCTCCTGGGACAGCACCCACCCGAGCGGAGCCGTGACCGACGGAAACGTCGACTGGTGCACGACCACGACCGGCTTAGGCCGCCACTGGTCGATCTGCGTCACCAGCTCGGGCGGGGCACCGGTTGACGCGTCGAAGAGGCTTACCGTCGCGATGGTGCGAGCCGCATTGCGGAGCAAGGCAGGCGTGTCGACGAGGACTCCCTTGGCGCGGCTGTTGGTCGTCGACGGTACGAGGATCTCGGCGGTCGGCGCGGGTGGGGCGGCCACGAGGTCGCCGCCGGTGCCGTTGTCGAAGTACATGACGACCGGGACGATCACGTCGACCTGTGTCCCGCCGTTCCGCAGCGCGTTGGCGTTCCGGCGCTGAACGTCTTGGAGCCAAGCCGGCGCGAGGTCGATCAGGGTGGCTAGGCCGCTGTTCTCCACGTAGCCGCCGTCGACCAGCTGTTGCTCAAGCTGTCCGGAGCACGGGCCAGCCACGCCCGAGGGCGTCACGAACGGGAAGCGGGACGCGAGCATCGCTGCGGTCGCCGCGGTGACCGGCCCGAGACAGTGGTCGCGTCCGGTCGGCGGGCCCGCCGCCCCCGCCCCGAGCACGCTGAACAGGTCCACCGTGTGACCGGCCGGGGTGGGGGAGAAGTCGCACGACTGCTGGTCGCCGGTGGCCAGCACGAGCTGGCTGACCCACATCCGACACCCGTCCGCGACTCGGGTCGAGTTGAGGATCAACGAGCCGGTGACCGCCGTCGACACGGTGCCGTCGGACGGCAGGAACGGCGCGTCGAGGTCCGAGGACTTCTCCCAGGCCGACTCCATGAGGCCCGCGCGGTCCAGCCAGACCGGCCCGGAGACCTGTCCCGTCGCATACCCCGGCGCGCCGAAGAACGGGACACCCGTCGCCGCATACGCCGTGTCGCGCACGAAGAGCCCGCTGGTGGCGGCGCCCAGCGCGTCGGGGGTGGCGATGGCCGCCGCCTGGTCCCGCGCGAGCCCGGTCCCCGCGAACCGGGCCAAGGTGAGTCCGACGGCTCCGCCACTGGCGCCACCTCCGAAAAGCGCTGCTGCGCAACGATTCGCCGGAGACGGGGCGGACCAGTCGACCGACTGCGCCGACGGTGTCACCGCCCCCCGGAAGATGTCGAGGCCCGCGGTGGTCCAGTACGCAGCCCGGATGCCGCCACCCTCGGCGGCCAGGAAGAACATCGGCCGCAGCCGGTATGCAACGCCACCGGCGGTGACGCTGTGGCCACAGCCCCGGGTCCGGACGAGCCACTCGTCGACAGCCTGCGGGAGGGTGGTCCGGCGGAGGGCCGGAGCCGGCGTGCCCGGTCCCGTGCCGAGCCCGCGGACGCCGTGCACGTCGACGTCGCTCCCGAGGCTCGTGGTGAAGACGATGGTGAGCAGGAGGATCGTCGTCACGGGCAGCGACCGCAGCCGAATACCCTTGTACCAGAATACTTCTGGCGCCTTGCGGTCCTGAACGACGACGACAGTGCCGCCGACTACCAGTGTCGCCGCCAGGAGGGCGAGCAGCGACGTGGCGATGACGCCGAGACCGCTTCCGAAGGCGGCCGCGAACCCGCCGACCACGAAGAAGAGGGCGATGCCGGCAACGAGAACGCCCAGCCGCAGGCCGAGGTTGCTCGGCACGTCGACGGTGGGCGTCAGGGTGGCTCGAACCTTCTGCCACCAGTTCCGGCTGGCGTGGACGCCGCCGACGAGGGTGTCATCCGTGACGAGCAAGGCGAGCCAGCGGGCCACCGGCCAGCCGAGGACGGCGAGCGCGAAACCCAACAGCAGCAACGGCAGTCCGCGCCAGGTGCCACCGAGGTCGACCGCCGCGAGTGCCACGACGGCGGTGAACGAGCGCACCAGCCCGAGAGCGGCCACCACGATAGAGATTGCGGTGAGGATGTCACCCGCGAGGACCATCGCCCTGCTGACCTCGGTTGTCGGTACGCGGTGCGGCAGCGCCTCGAAGTGCGCCGTCCACCATGTCGACGTTCCGCCGGCTGCGTTCAGCCGCCACCGGATCAGCGCCGACAGCCCGATGATGATGAGCGGTACCGCGAGGAAGGCCATGAGCCGCTCCGGCTCGAGGCCCGGCATGCTCCAGGGCGCACCGCCACCACGGGCCCAGATGACGACCAGCGCGACGGCGATGACCGCCGGGACAAGCAACCCAAGCCAGAGGTTGGCCGGCGGCTCGGCGGCGACGGACCGGTCGGTCCGATGCCACATGGCACCGGACCGCAGTCGGCCGAGCACGAGGACACCGACCGTGACTACGACGACACTGACCGCGGCCGCGAGGAAGTGGAGCAGGCCCTGCCCGTCCCAGACCCATCGGCGCTGGACATCGGGAAGCTGGTCGAGCAGGTCCGACCCCGCGGGAATGGTGAGCACCGCGAGCGGGATCACGGCGAGGATCGAGAACCGTTGCAGGTAGAAGCCGCGCAGCCACACCGAGATCAACGCGCGGACGCCGGGTTGGAGGACGCCGTAGACGACGACCGCAAGCGCGGCGAAGACCACCAGCCACTTCAGGACCGACACGTACGCCGTGACCTTGGCGAGGGAAGCCGACCCGGTGGACGTCGTCAGCAGCGCGAAGGCGTCCTCGAGCACGTCGACGATGGCCAGGACCCGGAGCACCCACGCGAGGGAGTGGGCGCCCTGGCCGGCCAGCCAGCCGGCGACAACGATCCCGTAGAGCGCGATGAGAACGACGTCGAGGGCGACGTACATCACCAGCCACTCGGCGCGCTCGGTGGCATATGCAGGGAACGTCGCTGTCCAGCCCTCGATGTTTCCGAGGGCACCTGGCCCCATGAGCGCTGTGAACGACCAGGGTCGGGCCTTGTCGTCCAGAACCTGGCCCGAGAGCCGGTTGATCTCGCCCAGGGCGACGAACAGCGCGACGACCACGCTCACGGTGATGCCCTTGCCGATGCCGAGCACCGGCGTTACCGCCGATGTGGCTGCCGGCGTCGGACCCGCCACTGCCGGCGCGGCATTCTCCGCAGCCATGGACTCTCCTTCAACCGGATCGGTGGCCCGCGTCGACGCCTCTCGACCGTGGTGATCCATCGAAGCAGGACGGCTGTCGTTCCTGCGTGATACTCGTGGGCCGCGTGTCCTCCCGAGCCGGGTGTTCGGCTGGAGCGAGACTGGACTCAAGGAGCAACGGCGATGAGAGACCTCGAGGTGGCCATGACGAAAGACGACGTCGTCGCCGCGCTGGCGTGGTGCGACAACCCCTGGTGTGGCGAGGTCTACGACCTACGCGACGGCTGGGGCGGCCGCTGCCCCTCGTGCCTGGCGCTCGCCGACGAGCACCTGTCCGGGATCCACGTCGTGGTCATCGAGGCGTGCGTGGAGTGCCGGCGCGAGCCTCGGGAACGGCGTCGATCGGCCTGAGCGGCCGCGTCAGGTGAACGCGAAGAGGGCGATCGGCGTCGTCGTCGGCTGAGGCGAGCCGCCGCTCGGCTCAACCGAGACGCCGGCGCCCTGGGCGGTGGCCGCGTCGCCCTGGAGGAGGACGGTCTCGTTCGGACCCGGAGGCACCAGCCCGGCGGAGACGAAGTTGCCCCCGGCCGCCTGCAACCACATCTGGTAGGTCTGCCCGCTCGGCGGTGCGGCCACGTTGTCGGTGACCAGGACGGCCCGGCCGACCGATTTGGACCGGACGATGGTGATCGTGCCGCCGCTGGGCGCCGCCTGCTGGTAGCGCTGCGCGTCCGGCGCCTGCTGGACCTGCGCGGCCACGTCCGTCTGGACCTGCGAGGACGACTTCCAGGGCTGGGTGATCGCCAGCGCGCCCCCGCCACCGAGAACGACCACGGCGGCGGCCGCGGCCAGCCAGCGGTTCCGGCGACGGCGAGCCTGGGACAGCCGAGCGGTCCGGGTCCCCGGCTCCGCCGCGTGGGCGGCCTGTCGCTCGCGGCTGGTCGCCTCAATCCGCTCGCCGGCCTCCCGGCTGACCGAGGGTGGCAGAGGTCGGACCGTGGCGATGTCTCGGAGCACCTGCTCGCGGAGCCGCTCCGGGGGCGTCGCCTGCATCAGCAGTGAGAGCTGCAGCGCGGTCGCCTGGAAGCTGGCGACCTCGGCGCGGCAGTCCGCACATGATGCCAGGTGCTGCTCGAAGTCGGCGCGCTCGACGTCGTCGACGGCGTCGACCGCGTAGGCGCCGGAGAGGGCGTGGATGTCCGCCATGTTGTTCCCGTTCATGAGCTCAGCCCCAGCGTGTCACGCAGGCGGATGAGCCCGTCGCGGATGCGGGTCTTGGCGGTTCCCAGCGGGAGGTCCAGCATCGAAGCGACCTCGGTATGCGTGTAGCCGCCGAAGAAGGCGAGCTCGAGGGCGCTGCGCTGGGCCGGGGTCAGCGTCTGCAGGGCCTTGCGCACTCTCTCGGCCTCCAACGAGGCCTGTGCCGCCTCGGCGGTCGAGTCGTAGTCCACGTCGTGGTTCGCCTCGTGGTAGCCGTGGTCCCGGCGGCCGGCGGCCGCCGCGGATCTCACCCGGTCCACGGCCTTGCGGTGGGCGATGGTCATCATCCACCCGAGCGCGCTGCCGCGATCCGGTTCGAACCGGGTCGAGGTGCGCCAGATCTCGAGGAAGGCCTCCTGGGTGACCTCTTCGGACTGGGCCGGGTCGCGGACGACCCGGAGGACCAGACCGTAGAGTCGTGGGGCGACGGCGTCGTAGAGCAGCGCGAACGCTCCCTCGTCACCCCACGACGACTGTCGCAACAGGCTGCCCAGGCGAGCGTTCGGATTGGTGCCCTCCGGCGACTCATCGCCGGAGGGCACGGCCCGGAGCTCAGCCATGACGAGCATTCTGCTGCGTCATCTTCTGTTGCGCCTGCTGCTGTCCGTCTGCGTTGTCAATCGCGACGGTCAGGGCATGAGGACGGAGTCGACGATGTAGACCGTCGCGTTGGCTGTGGTCACGTTGCCGCAGACGACGTTGGCATTCTCCTTGCCGACGGTGAACATCTCGCCCGACCCCTTTACGGTGAGCGTCGTCCCGGCCAGTGTCTTGTGGGCCCCCGCCAACTGGTCCGGCGCGATCTTTCCGGAGACGACGTGGTTCGTGAGGATCTTGGTCAGCGTCTCCCTGTCGGCCAGGACCTTGTTGAGAGTGTCCGCAGGGATCTTCGCGAAGGCGTCGTTCGTCGGCGCGAAGACCGTCACGGCCGGCGCGGAGTTCAGCGTGTCGACCAGGTTCGCCGCCTTGACCGCGGTGACCAGCGTTCCGAGGACGGGGTTGTTGCTGGCAGCGGTGGCGACGGGGTCGGTGGCCATACCGGTGAAGGAGCCCTTGCCGTCCTTGGGCACCGCCGAGCAGGCCGCGCCGAACGGCTGGCCCATCATGTCGGAGCCACTCGTCATCGAGCCGGACGATGTCGTCGAGCTCGACGTCGAGCCGGACGAGCTCGAGGTGGTCGACGGAGCCGCTGCTCCGCCCGAGGAGGGTGTACTGGTCGAGCCGCACGCGGCCAACCCGATCGGCAGTGCGGCCGCCAAAGCCACGAAGGCGGTGGCGCGGTGGGCGCTCCTGATCCGTGCGTTCATGTCTGTTCCTACTTCCCTGCTGGTGTCTGTGTCTCGCACTGGTATTCGAGGTGTCAGTAGCCCTGGATTGCATTGTCAGCATTGGCTTTTCGTCACGAAATGAGAATGACGACCTGCTGGATGCCGCTCGACCCGTTCGGAAACGGCGTCAGTCGTTCATCGGTCTGGACCGCTCCGGTGAGGTCGGTCGCCCGGACAGCCAGGGTGTGCTGGCCCGTCGTCGCATTCCACGGCAGGTACCACTGCCGCCAGTAGTCCACACCGCCGTCCGGCCCGAGTTGCCCGCGCTGCCAGGCGCCCCCGTCGACCTGGACCTCGACGGCACCGATTCCACGGTGTTGAGCCCAGGCGACGCCGGCGAGGACGGTCCGGCCGGGTGGGACCGTCGACAGCGGAGTCGGCGTGTCGATCCTGGCGGAGGTCTTGATGGGCGCGTCCGTCGCCCACTGTCGCCGGGTCCAGTAGGCCTGCTGCGACGCATACGTCGTCAGCGTCAGCCTGGTCAGCCACTTGGTGGCACCGACGAACCCGTAAAGCCCTGGGATGACGAGCCGGGCCGGAAAGCCGTGGACGTCCGTGAGCGGTTCGCCGTTCATCCCGACCGCGATGATGGCGTCGCGCCCGTCGCGGGCGACGGCCAGCGGCGTGCTGATGGTGAACCCGTCGATGGCCGTGCTGAGGATCTGGTCGGACTGCGAGCCGACGTCCGCGCGGCCGAGGAGGTCGGTGAGTCGGACCCCGAGCCAGCGGGCCGCTCCGACGTAGCCGCCGCCGACCTCGTTCGAGACGCAGGTCAGGGTGATGTCGCGCTCGATCATCGGCATCCGCAGCAGCTCGTCGTAGCTCACGGTGAACGGGTTGCGCACGTCGCCGTCGACGTCGAGTGACCACGATCCGACGTCCACGCGCGGGACGGTGAGGTTGGTGTCGACGCGGTAGAAGCTCCCGGTCGGCGTGCGGAACGGGGAGATGCCCGCGACGGTCGACTCGACACCAGCGGGCAGCGGGCTGGCTGGGCTCGCGGGTCGGGGGAGCGTGACCCCGGCCGAGTCGATCGGCCGCTCGGTGAGCCGCTGACCGAGTGCCCCGGCGACCGCCGCCCCGGCGGTGATGCCAGCGGCGCCCAGGAGGAAGGTGCGCCGCGACGCGCCGGAGCGGCCCGCATCCGCCGACGCTCGATGTAGCAAGCGGTGGAGGCCCAGCAGTGTGGCCACCCCGACGAGCGCGGTCGCGACGGCCGGGAGCAGGTCGACTGGGCGAGTGGCCGGTCGTGACATCACTGCCGCTCCCGCGGCTACCACGAGGACCAGAAGCAGTCCCACCCCAAAGGCCGGACGGCCCCTCGAGACGAGGCCGGCGACAGCGGCGAGGGCGAGGGTGACCAGTAACACCGAGGCCAGGAGTATCGGCTTGTCGGCAGTGCCGACCTTCGCGATGACGAGCTCCTTGACCGGTGTGGGGGTGAGGTCGATGACGACCGAACCCACCGAAAGGACCGGCGACGCGGCGGGAGTCGTCACCGCCGCGACGAGGTGACCCACGGCGATCCCCGCGAGCGCCGCGAGCAGCCCGCACGCGGCATACCACGTCCGGGGGCCGGCCGTGGGCACGGCCGTGGCGGCCGTCTCGGTGCGCACGTCGGTCACCCCCGTCTTTCGTCGGGGCCCTCCTGACAGGATTGGGCCGTGACCGACGAGGTGGAGGTGAGCGACGAGACCCGGCCGAGCGAGGAGACTCGACCGCGTCCGTTCTTTCTCCGCTGGACCACGATCGCGCCGGCCCTGGGCATCGTCGCCCTGCTGCTCACCTGGGGCCGCGAGGGACTCGTGGCCATACCGCTGATCCTCGTGGCCGTCCTCCTCGCCGCGTCGGTGCTCGCCGCCGTGCAGCACGCCGAGATCGTGGCGCACCGGGTCGGCGAGCCGTTCGGCTCGCTGGTTCTGGCGGTCGCGGTCACGATCATCGAGGTCGGACTCATCGTCACCCTCGTGGTCGGAGGCAAGGGGGACACGTCCACGCTCGCCCGCGACACCGTGTTCGCGGCGGTGATGATCACCTGCAACGGCATCGTCGGCATCTCCCTGCTGGCCGGCTCGCTGCGACACGGACTCGTGGTGTTCAACAAGGAGGGCACCGGCGGCGCGCTCGCCACGGTCGCGACGCTGGCCACGGTCTGCCTCGTGCTGCCGACGTTCACGACGAGCCATCCAGGCCCGGAGTTCTCCACCTCGCAGCTCGCCTTCGCCGCGGTCGCCTCTCTGCTGCTCTACGTGCTCTTCGTCCTCACGCAGACCCGGCGGCACCGCGACTTCTTCCTGCCGATCGACCGGCACGGGCGGCTCATCGAGGACGACGACGACCATGCTCCGCCACCCGGCAGCTCGTGGAAGCTCAGCCTTCCGCTGCTCCTCGTCTCCCTGGTTGGCGTCGTGGGGCTGGCCAAGGTGTTGTCACCGGCCATCGACTCGGTCGTGGCAGGGATCGGACTGCCGCCGTCGTTCGTGGGCGTCGTCATCGCCCTCCTGGTCCTCGCGCCGGAGACGCTGGCGGCGCTGAATGCGGCGCGGCGCAACCGTTTGCAGATCAGCCTCAACCTCGCGCTGGGTTCGGCGATGGCCAGCATCGGCCTGACCATCCCGACGCTGGCGTTGGCGACCATCTGGTTGGACAACCCGCTGCTGCTGGGTCTCGGGGCAACCCAGATGGTTCTCCTCGCGATCACCGTTGTCGTGGGGATGCTCACCGTGGTTCCCGGTCGCGCGACCCGGTTGCAGGGTGGCGTGCACATCGTCCTGCTCGCGGCCTACATCTTCCTCGCCGCCAACCCCTGAGGTCCGCCGTGTACGTTCCGCACCACTTCGCCCTGGAGGACCTCGACGAGATCCGGGAGCTGGTCCGCGCCGTGCACGTGGGACAGCTCGTCACCGTCGGGCCCGGCGGTGCTCCGGACGCCAGCCTGCTGCCGGTGCTCTGGGAGGGCGACGAAGTCGTCGTTCACCTGGCCCGGGCCAACGCGCACTGGCGTCGGATCACGGACGGCTCTCCTGGCCTCGTCGTCGTGACCGGACCGGACGCATACATCACCCCTCGTTGGTATGCGTCGAAGCGCGAGCACGGGCGCGTCGTGCCGACATGGAACTACTCCGCGGTGCACCTGTCCGGTCCGGTGACGGTCCACGACGACCCCGAGTGGCTGCGGACGGCCGTGACCCGGCTGACCGACCACCACGAGGGTCGGACGGCGGACGGCGACGCGTGGGCGGTGCAGGATGCGCCAGAACGCTTCGTCGCGGGTCAGCTGCGCGCCATCGTCGGTGTCTCCATGACGGTCACGGCCGTGGAGGCCAAGGCCAAGTTGAGCCAGAACCGGTCCACTGAGGACCAGCGCGGGGTCGTGGAGGGCCTGGCCGGGTCAACCGACCTCGGTGCGGCCGCGGTGCGCGAGGCGATGGTCCGCATCCAGGGCGGTCACTGAAATCCCGCCCGCGCCAACGGATGCAGCAGCTCCCGCTCTTCGTACGAGAGGTGGGACAGCAGCGCATCCGTGACGAGGTCGAGCACCTCCTGCAGCTTCTCGGTGCTGGAGTGCTCGTCAGCGACGAGGGCGACGAGCGCCCGGTCGAGATGGTCCAAGAGGTCCTCGATGATCTCGTGCTCCTCGGCGAGGCGGTCGAGGACCGGGCCGGCGCCGTCGACGCGACGCAGGTGCGGGAAGACGCTGACGTCCTCGAGGGTGTGGTGGCCGGTGACGATGCGGCAGTACTGCTCGCAGTAGGCGCCGAGGGTCCAGTTGTTCTGCCGCAGCGTCATCCGGTTTATCGCCGACCGGGCCGAGCCGACCGAAGTACGGCCGTCCGCGACCTGCTCGACGATGTCGCGGAGCCGGGCGAGCTCGGAGCGGAGGGCATCGTGGACGTCGATGAGGTGCTGTGGCGCGGCCTGCTGGGCGGCGGAGTAGGCGAACGACTCTGGCGCCGGGAAGGTCGGGCGGGTGCTCTCGTCCCAGGCCGCCTGGTCGCTGAACCGGGCTCCGTCGTCCGGAGTCGGACGAACGTCGAGCTCCCGGTCCCCCGGCGACATCGGCGCACCGGTGGCGACGGCCTCAGCTGTCGGCCGCGCCGCGGTGCCTCCCGCCCCACTTCGTCTCGCTTCGTCGACCAGGTCGCGGACCATCGGGGCGACCTCCTCGGCGAAGCGGCGTACGTCGTCGACGTCGTCCGTGCCGAGGATGAACGTGCTCATCCCGTCCTCCAGCGCGAGGGCGGCGAGCTGCTCGGCCCAGTTCGCGGCAGTTCCGGAGAGGGGGCCGCCTCGCCCGCGTCCCGGTGTGAACGAGCCGAAGGCGTTGTAGAGGCGACGTACCGACGACGGGTCGCGGCCGGCGTCCCGCGCCGCCTGGTCGATCACGTCGTTCATGCCCTTGAGCTGGTCGGGGTCGGCGTAACCCATGCTGGGAAGCCAGCCGTCCGCATACCGACCAGTCAGTCTCAGCATCCGCGGCTTGTAGGCACCGAGCCAGATCTCGACCGGGTGGGCGGGTGCGGGGCCGGGGTGCAGGCCGGCCGCACGGTGATGACGGCCGTCGACCTTCACGGAGGCGCCGTCCGGGCGCCAGACGCCCCGGATCACCTCGATGGCTTCGCGCAGGGCGTCGACGCTCTCGGCCGGCTGTAGCCGGCTTCCGCCGGCGGCGACGATCGCGTCCCAGAACGCTCCGGCGCCGAGTCCGAGATCGACGCGCCCACCAGTGACGAGGTCGAGGGTGGAGACGCTCTTGGCCAGGACCACAGGAGGGCGTAGGGGGAGATTCGCGACGTTGAGGGCGAACCGGAGGGTGCTGCTGCGTGCCGCGAGGACGGTCAGGAGGGTCCAAGCGTCGAGGTGCCGAGACTGGTACGGGTGGTCTTGGAGGGTGACCAGGTCGAGGCCGCTGACCTCGGCGATCTCGGCGAGGAGGAGGAGCCGGTCGAGATGCGCCGCTTCGGGCGTGGGGAACAGGCCAAACCGCAGCTCCTGCCCGTAGTCCACCCAGCAACCCTAGGCAGGCCGGTGTGGACAGTCGGTGGCCTGTCGGACCGGTGCTCTAGTGTTCGAACAGAGGTTCGACACCGGGGGGGAGTCCAATGGCGGTCACTGGTCTGGAAGCGCCGCCGTTCCTGCCCGAGCAGGTGCGGAGCGCCTGGGCGCTGCTCGCGCAGACCGTCGTGGGCGCCAGCGGCGAGTCGGAATTCGCCACTCCCGCGGAGCAGGCGCGATGGGCGGCGGTGGAGGCGTCGTTTCACGACCGTCCAGCCTTGGACCTTTCGCAGGCATGGGCGGCCGAGGAGCTGCGAGTGATCCAGGCCGCCGAGGCGGTCAAGGCCTGGGCGGACTTCCAGGGCCTCGGCGCGCTGCGACGGCTGCACGAGGCAGTCGGCATGGTCGTTCGGGAGAACGTCGAAGAGATCGGTCACTACACGGCTGACGCCGTCTCATACGAGGCGGCTGTTGCCGAGACGATCACCTCGACGGTGGACGAGGTGGCCCTGGCCACCGGACTGCCCGAGGGCGCCGTGGCGGCCCGCCTCGACCTCGCGAAGAACGAGGAAGGCCGCTCTGCTCCACTGCTGGCCTCCCTCCTGGAGGGGCAGGTGGGCCTTGACCGGGCGCTGCGGATTCACGAGGCGACGAGTGGCCTGGACCCAGATGTGGCGTCAGCGGTGGCCGCTCGGCTACTGGCTCCGAACGCGGACGGATCGGTGCGCTCACACCGGTCGTTCACGCGCGAACTGCGACGACAGGTCGTTGTCCACACGCTCGACCCCGCCGAAGAGCGCGCGGAGGCGCTGCGCCGGCGCTGCGCCTACGGGTGGCTGGAGCCGGATGGCACCGGTCGGCTCACCGTGGTCGGTGACGCCGCCCGAGTGACTGCCGCTTTGGATCGCGTGGATCGGCTGGCCCGGCGCATTCGGGGAAGCGGCGACGCGCGGACCTTGGAGCAGCTGCGCTCCGACATCGCCCTCGACCTGATCCTGCACGGCTGGGCTGACTCGGCGAAGGTCCCGGGAACGGCGCAGGCAACATTCGTCGGGCAAGCGCCGTCGGCGCACGTGAGTCTTGTGGTGGCGTTGACCACGCTGTTGGGAGTCGACCAGCAGCCGGGTGAGATCCCTGGTCACGGGTTCGTGCCCACCGCAGTCGCCCGAAGCATCGCCCTGGCTGGCGGGTCGGTGTGGCGGCGTTTGGTCACCGACCCAGCCGACGGCACCGCCCTGGAGCTGTCCACGAACCGGTACCGCCCGACCGCAGCCATGGCGGAGCAGGTCGCCGCTATCGACGGCGCCTGCCAGGCACCGGGTTGCACCGTTCCGGCCGATCGGTGCGACCTCGACCACGAGGTCCCATGGCCCGCCGGTCCCACCACGGTGAGAAACCTCAAACGCCGGCACCGGCGGCATCACCATCACAAGACGCGCGGCAGCTGGAAGGCGCATCCGGAGCCGGGCGGCCGGACCCGTTGGACGACGGTCACGGGCCGCGAGTACCTGAGCTACCGTCGCGCTTTCCAAGACCCCTTCGCCCATCCGGTCTCCGAACGAGAGATTCAGGCCGTCGAGGTCGACCTGCCCCCGCCCTTCTAGCCGACCGATCGAGCCAGGCCGGAGCTCGACTCGCCATGCCGAGCGTCTGGTAGGCAGGACGGATGACTCAGCTGCCCGCATACCCGCCCGTTCGGTACACCGGGGACACCGGGGAGGTGTCGGCCACGATCCGGCCCACCGACCACGAGCCCGAGCTCGTCTACCCGAAGGGCACGCGGGTGCACCACCTGGCCACCGGTGCCTCGACCGACGGGCTGTTCGGGCTCTACCGCTGGGAGTTCGGACCGGGCGTCGGCGGTCCCGATCCCCACTTCCACCGGACGATGGCCGAGTCCTTCTACATCCTCACCGGGGAGGTGGAGATCTACGACGGCCGCCAGTGGGTCACGACGGGACCCGGGGACTTCGCGCACGTGCCGCCGGGCGGCCTGCACGGCTTCAAGAACGTCGAGGGCACCGCCGCGACGATGCTCCTCCACTTCGCACCGGGAGCGCCGCGGGAGGCGTACTTCGAAGGACTGGCGCGGCGCCAGGCCGGCGAGACGATGAGCGACGCGGAGTACGACGAGTTCATGCGGCACCACGACAATCTCTGGGTGTCCTGAGCGTCACAGCCCCAGGGCAGCGAGTCGGAGGCGCAGGGCCAGGCGCTCGGTCGGGTCGTCGAGGTGCAGCGGTGCGACTTCGCTCATCCGCATCATGCGGTGCCGCAACGTATTGACATGAAGCCCAAGGCTTTTCGCTGCTGCTGTCGGCTCGCCGGGGTGGTCGAGCCAGGCCGCGAGCGACACGATGTATGCGGTATGTCGCCGACGGTCCTGCTCGGCCAGGGCGGCGACGGGTCCCGCCAGCACGTCCCGTGGGCCGCGACGGGCGACGGCCTCAACGGCGTCGGCGACGGTCAGCCTCGCCCAGTGCTCCTCGGCCGTCGCGGCGGTACCGAGCGCGGGGTCGTCACGTCGGAGGCTGGCGACCTGGGCGGCGGTTCGCGCCGAATCGGCAAGGTCAGCCGGCACCGACGACGGGACTCCGGCCGCCACCCAGGTCCGCCCCTCGGGGTCATCGCCGGCGGTCAGGACGCCCACCAGCCAGGGCCAGGTCCCCGGTTGTGGGCGCCGTCCCGGCGTCATCGCGGCGGCAACCACCGTGTACGCGAGCTCGTCGACGTCGGTGGTCAACGGCTGCCGCCAGCCCGCGCGTCGGAACCGTGACTCCCACACGTCGAGATCGCCCTCGACACCGCTTGGGGTCGCCGCCGGACCAGTCGGGCCCAGGACGACCACCCGCCAGGGACCGGGTGGCAACCAGGTCGGGGCGGCTGGGTCGACCGGTCCGCCACGTAACAGCGCTCGGAGGCGCTCGGCGGACAGGCGCCGGGTGACGTCGGCGAGCGCCCGGTTGCGGAGGAGGTGCAAGGCAACGACGGAGGCGGTACGCCGGAGCTCGGCGACGACGTCTCCGGGCGGCGCGTCGTCAACCACCGCCCAGATGGCCCCGAGCCACTCGCCTCCGGCGCGAACCGGGACGACGTAGCGGGGCCTCTCCAAGTCGGCCCCCGGCGGGACGAGGAAGGCCTGATCCGAGCGAGCCAGCCGCCGGAACACGCCGCGTGAGCGCAGATAGGCCACGACGGGGGCGGGGACGCGCCGCCCGAGAACAGTTGAGACGCGAGCGGTGTCGGTGACGTCCTGACGAGTGGAGTACGCGAGGACCCGCGAGTGCGCGTCCTCGATCGTCACCGGCGCGTCTACGAGGGCGGCGGCCGCGTCGGCCAGGGCCAGCAGGTCGG